>ERZ724507.27-NODE-27-length-53909-cov-6.613882_pt1 | contig 53909 bp, 35 predicted proteins | sample MGYA00376040_ERZ724507 | MGnify/ENA primary metagenome ERZ724507 (study PRJEB28724, sample SAMN07190883) | activated sludge metagenome | isolation source: activated sludge of sewage treatment plant in Hong Hong | place: Hong Kong | collected 2016-03-17 ...
GGTTAGGAATCTGCGCTGCGAACGCGGACTGGAACGCCGTTGAGGCTCGCGGTTCCAGACAGCGGATCCAGAAAATGATCGTCGGTGATGAGGTTCACGTTGGCTCCTTTGAGAGATCCGGCCACGGGCAGCGTGTCTTGTACCTGCTGGTGTCCGAAGCCGTGCGGAAGCGATACGACACCGGGCATGACTTCGTCGCTTACCGCCAGCGTGACCGTGATCGATCCGACCCGCGTATCGACCTGGACGCGCTGTCCTGCTTGCAGTCCCTGCGCGCTTGCATCGTACGGATTCATGATCAGCATCGAGCGATCGGGACCTTTGACCAGCGACGGACAGTTGTGCATCCACGAGTTGTTGGTACGAAGCTGTCGTCTTCCGATCAGCACAAGCCCACGATCGCTGGATTTTTGCTGCATCAGCCAGGTCTTTACGCGCGCGACATCATCGATCAGAACCTGGGGCGCAATCTGGATCATGCGATCTTTGGTCTGAATTCGCTCGGACAGACACGGACGCAGCGGTCCCAGATCGACTCCGTGCGGCGCATCCTTGAGCTTCTGTAGGCTCAGTCCGTGACGACCGGGAAGGAAGCGGTCTCCGTAGCGGCCCGTGCGCAGCATCAGATCGAGGATGTGTTCCGGCGTGATGCGCAGTCCGACGCGATGTCCAAGCTGTAGCGCGCGATCGACCAGCGGCAGTCCGGTGCGCAGTCCGCCGAGTCGCATCGACAGCTCATACAAGATGTCAAAGTCGGTGCGCGAGTCGGGCGCAGGCTGCAGGACGGGCAGCGAATACTTGGCGGTGTTGCGCACTTGCAGCGAGTGAAACACCAAGTCGTAGTGCGAGCGCTCCAGCGCGTGTCGGCCCGGCAAGATGATGTGCGCGTGACGCGAGGTTTCGTTGATGTAGTAGTCGAGCGACACCATGAACTCGAGGCTGCCGAGCGCTCGATCGAGTCGCACACTGTTCGGTACCGACATCACGGGATTGCCGAGCATGCAGACGAGCGCGCGAATCTGTCCGGGTCCAGCGGTGTCGATTTCTTCGGCGAGCGCGGCGGCGGGCAAGTTGCCAGCGACCTCGGGAAGGCTGCGAACCCGCGAGCGCCAGCGTGCATAGCTTTGGCCCGTGACCTTGCGTCCGACGCTGCCCAGGTCAAACGCCGGGCTTGGGAACATCGATCCGCCTTCGCGATCGAGGTTTCCCGTAAACAGGTTGAGCACATCGATCAGCCAGTTGGTGACGGTGCCAAACTCTTGCTGACACGTTCCAACCCGTCCGTAGGCGACGGCGCGCGGGGCGGCGGCAAACTCACGGGCAATGCGTACGATCGTCTCCGCTGCGATTCCGGTCGCATCGGCCACAGCGGTGGGCGGAAAGTCTTTGACCAGCGACTCGATCCGCTCTGCTCCGACGGCAACTTTGCGAATCTCGGCAAAGCGGACGCGCTGCTCCTGACACAGCACATGCAGGATCGAAAGCAGCAGCGCAGCGTCGGCACCGGGACGGATGAAGTGATGTTCACTGGCCCAGGCTGCACTTTCGCTGCGACGAGGATCGATAAGGACCAGCTTGCCGCCACGCTCGGTGATGCCACGCAGGCGATTTTTGACGTCACCCAGCGTCATTAGGCTTCCGCCCGACGCTGCGGGATTGGCACCGAACATCAGCATGTAGCTTGTGCGATCGACATCTGGGACGGGAATCGTGGTGTTTTCGCCGTACAGCAGCAGGCTGGTCAGCAGGCGAGGGTTTGCGTCTTGCGAGTTTGCGTCGAAGCGATTGCGGGTTCCGAGTGCGCGCGTAAACCCGGCATAGCCAAGCAGCGCGTGCAGGTTGTGCACCATCGGGTTGCCAGCGTAGATGCCGATCGCATGTCTGCCGTCGCGCTCCCGAATGTGCAGGAGGTTGCGTGCGACCTCGTCGAAGGCTTCTTCCCAGTCCATTTCGACAAAGCCGCTGGTGGTGCGACGCATCGGCTTTCGCAAGCGGCTGGGATCGTCGTAGGTTTCGCGCAGGGCGAAGGCTTTGGGACAGATGTGTCCGGCGGAAAACGAGTCTTCGCTGTCGCCACGCAGGCTGGTAACGCGGTTGTCTTCGACGGTGATGGACAAGCCGCACATGGCTTCACACAGGTTGCAGGTCGTATGGTGCGTGCTGGGCATGGTTGCGGTTCCTTATCCGATCGGTCCGCTGTGGACGACGCTATCGAGGAGCGCGTCGATGTCGCTGACGGCTCGCTGGCTTTCCGCGCTGCCGTGATGTTGTAGTGCGGCGCGTAGCTCACCGAGCGTGCGCAGCTTGGCAAAGAGCTGAACGTCGGACAGCTCACCGGCGCGCTGAAGGCTCAGTCGCAGCGACGACAGCTCCTCTATCATGGCTGCCAGGCTCTGTCCGCTCATCGCATCGGTCTGGCCGTGACTCTGACGATGTCTGCGCAGCACCGGATCGACGATGCCTGCCAAGATCTCGGCTTGCTCGACGGTGTTCCAGGTGTGCTTGAGGACAAACAGATCGCTTACGTCCGCTTGCGCCCGTCCGTCGAGCAGCGCCGATGCCGCGCACAGCTTAAGCAGCTTGATGAGCCGGCGGTCCGACACAAAGATGCCTTCGCTGCGAATCTGCGCGAGCAGCGTCTTATATTCCGTCAGAAACTCCTCGGAAAACTGAAGCCGTGAGGCCAGCTCTCGGCGAAGCAGCAAGATCTCACGCGCGGACAGAAGCGGCGACGAAGCTGTACCCGATGGGAACACTCCGAGGAGCTTTTTTTCCTGCTCGAGGCCAAACCGCACAAGCTGCTGAAAGTGAAAGCCTTCCAGGTTGTGCGAGCGGACGCGCAGCAGGAAGCGATCGAGCAGCGCGGCCAAGCTGTCGTCTGACGGAACCTCATTGCTCGCGGCAAACAGCGCCAGCAGCGGTACCGTGACGCGCTCGGCGCCAATCTGCACCGTTCGTTCGTTGAGCAGCCCGAGCAAGCTGTTCAAGATCGCTGAGCTGGCTTTGAAGATCTCGTCGAGAAATGCAATCTCCGCCTCGGGTAACATCTGCTCGGTGCGACGCCGGAAGCTGCCTTCGCGAAACGCTTGAATGTCGACGGGACCGAGCAGCTCGTTGGGCTCGGAAAAGCGCGTCAGCAGGTATTCGAAGTAGCGAGCGTCGAGCTTGTTCGCGAGCGATCGCACGAGCGCGCTCTTGGCGGTTCCTGGCGGACCGACGATCAGCATGTGCTCTCCGGCGATCACCGAGAGGAGCAGCAGCCGAATGATCTCGTCTTTGGCCAGAAACTCGCGCGACAGACGCCGTCCCAGCTCTTGCAGCAGCAGCGGCAGCCGTTGGATGTTGGATTCAGTCGTATTCATCGCCACACACTTCGTCGGAAAACGGGATCAAAGACCTTGTAGCAGCGGCGCACAGCGCTCCTCGAGCTGGCTCAGTCGGCTGAGACCGGCGCGCTCACCACAGGCTTGCTGATGGTGCAGCACGCGCTGTTTCAGTCGATCATCGCTCAGCACGTCGTCGGGAATCGCAAGCTTGGGCAGCCTTCGACCGATCAGCGCGTACAGCCCGAGTGCATTGCGCAGCGTCTCGTCGGCTGGCGTCGAAAGCTGCGTATCGGTCAGCGCCGCTCGCAGGTGAAACAGGCTCAGCACGGTCCACAGCGTCTTGCGTAGCTTCGTCGCCAGCGCGTCGGGATCTTCCGAAAGCTGCTGGGAAATCGTCAGCAGCGACGATCCAATCCGACCGAGCGCTTGCGCCATGCCGTATCGAAGCTGCGTGTTCACAAACAGCCGCGTCACGCGCGAAAGCTGAAGCCAGGGCACAAGCTCCAAGAGCAGCAGCGGTCCAGGCGGTGGACGCAGCAAGAGCAGCAGCGGACAGCTTCGTGCCAGATAGTGCGCGAGCGGCTGGGCCTCGGAATCCAGCACCAGATCGAGCACCTCGGCTTCGACGGTCAGCGACGGACCCATCGCAGGCTTCAGACGCCACAGCTTCGCAAGCAGGCTGTAGCGACCAAGGAGCTGTTCGTACAGGGCTCCATCGCGGGCTGAATCGAGGCTGGGCGCGGGCAGCGACTGACTGCTTACGACGAGCTGGCGACGGATGTGCTGAATCAGACCAGCCCGTCGCGAGGTCGACAGCTCTTTGCCATATGGATGCGAAAGAAACAGCACGTCGTGCAGCGCAGCCAGCAGGCGCACCGCGTCGCGATCGGAAGAAAGCAGGATCTCGTCGCGCAGCGTGCCAAGCTCAGCCAGCATTTGTCGTCGCAGCCGCGAGAGCGTCTGACCTTGGGCGCTGTGATCAAGTCCAGCGTCGACGGCACGCAGCAGTCGCTCGGTTCCTTTTTGCAGCAGTGGAACACCGACGGATACGTTTCCGCCCATCAGCAGCGGCAGCGCAAAGCGTGTCAAAAATGCCGTCGCCCAGTCGAGGTCTTTCACGCGTCCTCCTTGCTGCTCGACAGACCCCACAGCGGCATCGTCGAAAAGAAAGACAGCGACTCATGCTGGACCGTCGGTGACTCTGCTTGCTGGGTCACAGAAGAGGGCACAGCCAGTCCTTCTTGGACGGACAGCCCCGACAACAGCTGCAGCGACAGCGGCTGACTCAGCGTGTGCGACAGCGACAGCGGCTGCGCTTCACCCGGCAGAAACAGGATCAGCTGCTCATCGCGTTGCGCGAGCAGCGCCCGAAGCTGCGTCGACGGAAGCTCTGGCTGAAGCTGATGGCTGCGCGGCACAAACAGCAGCGGTGCAGGCTCGTCGAGAAGCTGTCCCGACACCAGCTGCTGCACTGCGTCATTTCCGAACACAAACAGTCCCGACGGAAGACCCACCGCTCGCAGCGACCACAGCGCATCACCCGATAGCAGTCCAAGCAGTCGCTGGAGCGTCGCGAGGCGTGCCCACGGAATCAGCGTTGCCGTCGGTGGCCGCTGTATCGATCCATCTCGCCGAGGCGTAAGCCGAAGCGTAATCGGTAGCGGCAGCGGCTTTGTCGTCGCCACAGGTAGCGTTTGAAACGGCAGCGACGCGTTTTGTTCGATCCGGCCAGAACCAGCCTGACTCTCGATCGTCAGCGACGGTGAGATCAGTCGAGTGAGCGGAATCCGAGTCGGAGACGTAGCGCGAACGGAGCCTCGTCGCTGACCGTAAAACAGCAGCAGATCCGTGCTCGGGAACAGGCTTTGCAGCGACGACAGCCGCAGTGGATGCGCAAAGCCCAGCTCGATCAGAATGCCCGGACCTTCGGGACGAAGCAGCTTCACCGTCGGCAAGCTCGCGAGTCGCAGTAGCAGATCTGTCGGTGGCGACGACATCCGAATCAGTGACTCTCGCAGCCGCGGCTCGGTTTCCTGCACATCGGGACGCGGCAGACCGTCGGGAACCAGCAGCTCTGCGTCGACACCGTGCTGCCACAGATAGCGCAACAGCCGCTCGGACAGCCCGATGCCACACGTCAGATACAGCTCGCTGTGAGACTCGGACTGCTGCTCGATTCCGTCGAGAACCGGACGCTGTAGCGCTGCCGAAAGTCCGCCGGGAAGCGGGAGCAGCTGAAGCTGGGACAAGAGCTGCGACAGACGAAGCGACCGGATGCGACGGTAGGGCTGGACAAAAGCCGGTGTGTACAGCGTCAGATCGGCGGGCTCTGTCAGCGGCTGCGCGTCGTAGCCAAGCGGTGCGTGCTCATCACGATAGGCCACAAAGTGCGGGCTGTTTCCGACGCACAGTGGCGATCCAACCAGCCGGGCCAGCCGCGCGATTCGATCAAGAAGCAGCGAGTCGCTCGTCTGAAAGCTGAGCAGATACGACGTCGAGCGCAGCATGTTTTCGACGACTTCGATGCGCAGCGTCGGCAGCAGATCATCAAGCGATAGCTCTTCGCTCAGCAGCCGCAGCATCGACACGACACGCTCGACGCTGAGCAGCAAGATTGCCGCAGCTTGACCGACGACAACGCCACGGCCATCCTGAAACAGGCCGAGGACGCGGAAGCTGAGCTTGTTGCGCGCGACGGGCTCTAGCATCGGTACAGAGCGAGAATCATAGCACCCATGGTAAAACCGACCTATGGTGCAAAAGCCAGGCTCGAAACCGCTGCGTCGTCGGCTGGTGGTGCTGATCGGTCTTTTGGGCGCGTGTGCGGCGGAACCTTCGTCGGTTTTCGTCGCGCAGCCGGTTCGTCACGTGCTGGGCGATCAGTTTGTGCTGACGCTGCCGCAAGATGCGCGCTCGCTAGAACCGATGCCGCGTGAGTCGCTGCGACGACGAATTGCGCAGCTCGGGCTCCGGCTGGACTACGAGTTCAGTGATCGCGTCGGCTTGGCACATAGCGTGACGGTGTCGGGTGAGCTTTCGTCGGTCATGGCGCTGCGTGCGGAGCTTCCGGGACTGCGGGTGGCTCCGTCGGTGTTGCGTGGTCCCGTCGAGACAAACTGCGGAAACAAGGTCTGTGATTCCGACGAAGCTGCGACGAGCGTGCGCGGCAGTACGTGCAGCTTGGACTGTGGCGCGCATCCGATTCGACCGCTGCGCGACGAGCTATCGAACAGCTGGCAGGTTGCTCACGTCGGTGCCGATCGGGTCTGGCCCACCAGCCTTGGTCAAAACGTCCCGGTCTGCATCATCGACACGGGCTTTGACAGCGGTGCCGTCTCGACGCATCCAGACCGTCCCAGCGTGCTCTCGGCGGGCTATAACTTCGTCAGTCGCAGCGCGGACTATCGTGACATCGGCGACCATGGAACGCACGTCACCGGCATCGTGGCGGCTGCGCGAAACGGCACAGGCAGCGTCGGAATTGCCCCCGAAGCGAGCATTCGGATCTATCAAGTGTTCCGTCTGAGAAACGGCATTCCCGTCGCCAGTGATGCGGATGTAATCGCTGCGCTTGATGCTGCCGTCGGTGATGGCTGTCGCGTGGTCAACATAAGCCTGGGCGGATCGAGCGATAGCGAAGCGGAGCACACGGCGATTCAGCGCGCGTATCAGTCAGGCATCTTGGTCGTCGCTGCGGCAGGAAATTCTGAGGATGCCGCGCGCGGTGCGATTGGAACCGCTGCGAGCAGCTTCCCAGGCGCTTATCCAGAGTCCTTTACCGTCGGTGCTGTCGATCGCTCAGACGCGCTGGCTTCGTTTTCCGGCACGGGTCCGTCGGTGTCGGTGGTGGCTCCGGGCGTTGACATCTATTCGTCAGTTCCCGTCGGAAAAGGCCAGCGTGAAGTGGTTGCCTCGTTTGTGACAGACCGTGGATCCATCGCGCTGGATGTGGTCTTGCCCGACGGAAGCGCTGGCACTTCGTTTTCGCAGACGCCGGTGACAAGCTGTGGATTCGGCAGCCCAAGCGAGGTGCAAGCGTGTCAGCCCGTCGGACAGGTTGCGCTGATCGCGCGGGGACCGAGTGCGCCGGGACAGACCGCCATCCCATTTTACGACAAAATTCGCAGCGCCAGACAGGCCGGAGCCGTCGGTGTGCTGCTCTACAACCATCGCTTTGGCGATCCGCAGACCGCTGGAGCCATCGCAGAGAGCATCTCGCTGGGCGGTGGCCATCCGGTTCCGGTGCTGTCGCTGGCTGCGGGCGACGGAGAAGCGCTGGTGAATCGCGTCGAGCAAGGCACGCTGTCGGTGTCTGCTCAGGTGTCGCCGAGCGATTATGCAGTTCTGGAAGGAACCAGCATGGCCGCTCCCGTTGTCTCGGGTGTGGCTGCGCTGCTCTGGTCGGCTTATCCGTCGCTGAGCCATGTCGCACTGCGTCAACTTCTGTCGGAAAGCGCGGTGGACTTGGGCGCTCCGGGTCGCGACGACTTCTATGGCTCGGGGCGGATTGACGCGGGCCGTGCGCTTTTACAAGCCAGTCCGCGTGGACGCTGCGGCGATGGCATTCGTGATCGACAAAGCGAGATCTGCGACGGAAGCAGCACCGATGGAAGCACCTGCGATGATCTCGGCTACGACGGAGTGCTCGGCGGTCAGCCTGGCTGTAACGTCGGCTGCACCGGACTTGTGACGGGAACTTGCCAGTGCGTCGCGGGACGAACCCCGTTTGAAAGCCAGCTCAGCGTCGATGAAGACTTCCAAGTCAGCGGCGGACTAAAGGGCACTCGCTTTCGCTATCGCATCGTCTTGCAAGGACAGCCCGCGCAAGGCGTTCGCGTCCAGGTTCGAATAGCTCGCGACGGAAAACCGCTCATCTTGTACGTCACCGAGCCAAGCGACAGCAGCGGCATCGTCACCGACTTCATCCCCTACGACGGCACCGGACTTGCTGCCGGCACCTACCAAGTCATCCCGCTGCTCACCAAGGGCGACGAGCGCTGCCGCGACAACCAGCCCGTCCGTCCCGCTGAAGTCAGCATCAAGATCCGCAGCTAGGCCTGTTTCTTCGCCGCTTGGACACCGATTTTCGGCGGCTCGTGCATGGCGACTGCCGGTTGGTGGTTCCGATCCGCCTGTTGGTCGGAAACGGCTGGGCGCAGCGACGTCGGCGTCTACCTTAGTTTTATCAGCAGCCTGGCTCTCGGAATCGATGAAAACCGCGACGGGCTTTCTGGTCTACACGAATACAGAAGTGGCACTTGGTGTGCGGACGCCGCCGCAAAAAGGAGAGACTATGAAGGGCTTATCTCGACGCAACGTGCTTGGTGCTTTTGGTGGATTCGGTGCGCTGATGCTGTTTGGCTGCGACACGTCGTCCAGCGGTGGCAGCGGTGCGGATGGCGGTGGAACCTCGTCGGGCGGCGATGGTGGGCTCAGCAGCGATGGCGGCATCTTGTCCAGTGGCTTCGCCGTCGGTTCGGGCGCGTTTTTGACCGGCAAAGACTACGGCAACCCGTTCAGCAGCGGCATCGGATCGAGCTGCGTGGCGTTCGGTGCGGCGACCAAGGGTCCGTGTCACTCGAACACCTATCTGCGCAAGGATCTGTCCGACGGTCTGGTGGGTCTGCCGACGCGATTTGAGCTGATGATCGTCGACACCTCGTGCAAGCCGGTGCCTAACGCGATTGTCGAAATTTGGTACGCATCGCCGGCGGGAACCTATTCAAAGGCGGCGCAGGCGATTGACTCGGGCACGGGCTATAGCGGATCGCTGTCGGACCTGAACACGTCGTTTTGCACGGGCAACGATGCAGCGGCGCTGGCTTCGAACTGGCTGCGTGGCTTTCAGATGACGGGCTCGGATGGACGGACGACGATCGACGGCATTTTCCCTGGCTGGTATGCCGGTCGTACGACGCACATTCACTTCATCATCACGGCGAACGGCAAGACCTATGTGACGTCGCAGCTGCTGTTTGATGAGTCGCTCACGTCGGAGGTCTACACCAAGCACAGCTCGTACAGCTACCGAGGCAACAAGGACACGAGCAACGCGACCGACAACATCGTGCGCGGCGGACTGTCGCTCAGCTCTTCGGTGATGTCGTTCGCTCAGCAGAGCGACGGGGCCATCGTGACGTGGAAGAGCATCACCATCGCGTAGCGATGTCGGCTCACTGCGTTGATGACTCGCCCGCGCTCCGCGAAATCCCCCCAAGCCGCAGTGCCCGATGTCGTCCCCGTGGCATCGGGCGCTGTGGCTACTTGATGAACTCTCGACCGCGCAGATACGGACGTAGCACCGTCGGCACTCGCACCGATCCATCGGCCTGCTGGTAGTTTTCCAGGATCGCAATCACCGTACGCGGCAGCGCCAGACCCGATCCGTTGAGCGTGTGAACCAGGCGCGGCTTGTCTTTTTTGTCTTTGCCGGGACGGTAACGAATCTGCGCGCGACGAGCTTGGAAGTCACCGAAGTTGCTGCACGACGACACTTCCAGCCACTCGTTGACGCCCGGCGAAAACACTTCCAGATCGTACTTTTCACACGCGGCAAACGACAGATCGCCGGTACACATCTGGATGACGCGATAGGGCAGCTCCAGCTGCTTGAGGATCTCTTCGGCGTCGGACAGCAGCGTGCGCAGTGCCTGCTTGCTGTCTTCGGGACGGACAAACTGCACCATCTCGACTTTGTCGAACTGGTGACCGCGCTTCATGCCGCGCGTATCGCGTCCCGCCGCCATCTTTTCCCGTCGGAAGCACGCCGTGTACGCAACGTGCCGCAGCGGAAGCTGATCATTTTCGAGGATCTCATCGCGATACAGGTTCGTCACCGGCACTTCTGCCGTCGGAACGAAGTAAAAGTCTTCTTCCGCGTCGCGATACAGGTTTTCACCAAACTTCGGCAGCTGCGCCGTTCCGTACAGACACAGCTCTTTGACCATGAACGGCGGATAGACTTCCGTGTAGCCCTGGTCGAGGTGTACGTCGATCATCCAGCTGATGAGCGCGCGCTGAAGCTGAGCGCCCGCGCCCTTCAGGATGTAGAAGCGACTGCCCGAGATCTTGACGCCGCGCTCGAAGTCGATGATTCCGAGCGACTCACCGATTTCCCAGTGCGGCTTTGGCGTAAACGTGAACGAAAACTGCTTGCCTTCCTCGCGGACGACCTTGTTTTCGCTGTCGCTCTTTCCCGTCGGAACTTCTGGATCGGGCAGGTTCGGAAGCTGAAGCAGCAGCTTGTCTAGCTCGGTTTCCGTCTCCGCGAGCTGCGCGTCATAGCCCGCGATCTCGCTCTTTACCGATTCCATGTCCTTGATGAGCGCCGCGCGTTTTTCCGCGTCTTTCTCTCGACCGATGAGCTGCGAGGCACTGTTGCGCTTGTTCTTCAGCTCGTCAGCGGCTTGCAGCAGGTTGCGACGCTTGTCATCGAGCGCCAGCGCGGCCTGAGCCAGCTCTGCGGCGGCATCGTCAAACAGCCGCTCTCGGTAAATGGAAAGCACTTCAGAAGGACGTTCGCGAAGGATTTTGGCGTCGAGCATGGAGCCGCATTCTTTTCTGCGTGATGGCTTGTGTCAACTTCGCTAGCTCGACGAACCTGTCTCGGGCGCTTCAGATTTTCACGATCGCGCCAAGTCGCTGGCTGTCTGCTCGATGGGCGACGCGAGAGCAAATGGCTTGCCGTGTACTCTGCCTCGATTTTGCGACAGGATGGATCTATGAACCAGACTCTGAACCAGACTGTGCAAGGCGCGATGCGGAAGCGTATTGGACTGTGTGCGATCGGGCTGTTGCTGACTGGATCGCTGGGCTGTGGTGCGACGCTGTCGAGGGTGAGTCAGCCTGCGCTGCTTTCGCCGCAGCAGCCACCGACGATTGATCGCACGCAGGATCTCGGTGGGCTGCCGCTGCCGTCGCTGGGTCCGATTTCTACCGAGCAGTCCGACGGGCTGTACACACCGGGAGAGTGGATCGCGCTGCACGGCAAACACCTGGGCCCTTCGACGAAGGTGACGATCGGTGGACAGCCTGCGCAGGTGCTGGGATTCCTCGAAGGAGGCGCGCTGCTCGCACGGATGCCGCGTGGCGTGGTTCCTGGTTCGCAGACGCTGTCCGTCGACAACGGAATCGGCTCGGCGCAGGTTAGCATTCCGACGGCGATTTATGCGTTTGGCGGTGATGCGCAAGGGAACTCGGTGCGGATTCGGCGCATGTCGGGACAGTCGGACAGCGCGCTGGATCAAGAGTCCTTCGACGTGGCGTTTCCGCTGGCTCGCTTTGTGGCGCTTTCTTCCGACGGAGGTTCGCTGTACGTGCTGCAAGAACCGACGGGAGAGCTGGAGCCTGCCGATCCCTCGTCGGGATACAGCGCTTCATCGGGTCAGCCTGGCGCAGCGCGTCAAGTCAGCGAGCTGCTGAGCATTCACTTGGGCGCCAAAGGTGGGCCGCAGGTGGTGACGCGACTGCCGCTCGCGCTGCAAGGGAAACCGACGGGACTGAAGCTTGGTCCGTTTGGTCAGCTCGTGGTGCTGCAAGCGCGTCAGCTGACGGTGGTTGAGACGGCAGGTCCGGGTCAGCTTCGTCCCCTCGCGCAGCTTCCGCTCGCGTCGCCGCAGGAAGAGCGCGCGCTCATCGACGCAGAGTTTATTGGCGATGGTCAGCTTCTGACGGTGCTCGAAGCGTATACAAACCAGCTACATCTGATCGATCTGCATCAGCCGAGTCAGCCGCAGCTCGTCGGTGGTGTCGCTTTGTCGCAGGCCTACGATCAGCCGTTTTCGATCGACTTGGCGCCAGGGGACGACGCTGACTCGGTGTGGGTGCTGCAAGGTCCGAACTTTCGTCTGGCTGGCAAGCGGCTGACCGACGGACTGGGCGGTGTGTGGCGCGATGCCAAAGCGCTGGAGCTGCGCGCCGCCGGCAAGACGCTGGGTCAGACGGTTGTGGGGGCTGCGATGCTTCCGAATGAGTCGCTGACGCGGCTCGAACAGGTGCGGCTTACGGGTGGTGCGCTGACGGTGGTGAAGTCGCTGCCGCTGCCTCCCGATGTGTTTCCGTTCTTCGTGCAGCCGGACTATCGCGGCTCGCTGTTTGTCAGCGGCATCAACCGCAAGAACCAGTTCACCGATCTGGACGCGTCGCTTGACGGAGTTCGTCGCGTGCTCGGGGCGGTCAAAGACACGGCGCAGCTTGGTGTGGTGCTGAAAGTGGGCGCAGAGACGGGCACAGTGACGACGGCGCTGCAAGGTATGGCGATCTATTACGATCTGGCGCTTCTCCCGAGCGGAGAGCTGCTCACTTCGACGGTGAGATTGGGCGCAGGCTACATTCCGCCGCGAGTGACGCTCGACTGGGGACTGGAAGTTCCGGGACGCTCATTTGCCAAGCTGCGAGAGGTTGCCAACACTGGGCTCAAGATCACCGACGCGGTGCAGCGTCTGCTTCCGCCCTATCGATATGAGCGCATTGGTGTGCAGTAGGCTTTTTGGCGAGCCCGAGAGAAGACGCCAACTTAGGTAGCGCGTAAGTGCCCAACTTGTGTAACGTCTTGAGACATGCCGACCGTGGACTTTGACTTCCAGCGCTACGTGCAGCGCAAAAAGGGCGCTCGTGCCGCCCAGGTTCGCGAGGGAGCGGCCTATGCCTATCCCGGAGATGTTCGCCTGCTTCGGACGCTCGATCGTCTGCGTCCCGTCGAGCTGGCTCTACTTGAAGCGGGTCGTCTGTGGCAGAGCGTGGCGCGTGCCGAGCTGCTCGGTCCGGCGGTGCGCGCGGTGGCTCCGCGTTATGCCCAGGTTGCGGCGGCGGCCAAGCGCTGCGCTGAGATCCTGCACATCGACGTTCCTGTGATCTACATCGCGCCGCGTCCGTCGGGCGTGCTGACGCTGGGAACCGAAGCTGAGACGTACATTGTGCTCAGCCAAGGACTGCTCGATAGCTTAAGTCCCGACGAGCTGCTCGACGTGATAGGCCGGGAGTGTGGTCGCATTCAGAACGGTCACGTTCCGTTTCGGACCGCGCTGCACTATCTGACGCACAACGCGAGCACGATGACGCGCTGGGCGGTTCGTCCGGCGACGCTGACGCTGCTGGCCTGGGCTCGTCGTGCGGACATCACCGCCGATCGCGCCGGAGTGCTGTGTGCGCGCAGCGTCGATGTATCGCTGATTGCGATGCAGAAGGCCTTTCCTGAAGATGACAGTCGCGAGCTGGCTCGTCGCTATCGTGCGATTCAGCGCTTTTCCGGCAGCCTGTATTACAAGACGGTGGTCGGTCAGGATGCCGACGACGGAGAAAGCACAGAAGACTGTGACGCGGCGGTGGCACAGATTCTAGACGACAAAGACGTTCCGCCTCCGGTGCCCAAAGGTAGCGGCGGTGCAGCAACCAGCACGACCGGCGAGGGCGAAGGACGATGAGCGTACTTAGCAGACAGCATCGCGAGCTCAAAGACGGGCTTCTGAGCGCGCTTCGAGATGTCGCGCGACTGGCCGACGACACCGGCATGCAGACGCTGACGTCAGAGCTTCTACGCGAGCGGATTCCCAAGCTGGAAGAAGAGCGCTTTGTGCTGGTGGTCCTCGGTGAGTTCAATCACGGCAAGTCGACGTTTGTGAACGCGCTGCTCGGGTCCAGCGTGCTGCCTGCGGGCATCACACCGACGACAGCGACGATCAATCACTTGGTGTATGCGGACAAGCCGTGTGCCAAAGCAGTGCTCGTCGATGAAACCCAGCGCGTCGTCGATCCCAAGTCGCTGGCCGAGTGGGTGACGATCGAGAGCACCAAGGCCGAAAAGGTGCGCTACGTCGAGGTCGGCTGGCCAGCGGAGATCCTGCGCGATCGAGTGACGCTCGTCGATACGCCTGGTGTGAACGACATCAACGAAGCCCGCGCCGAGATCACCTACAATTACATTCCGCGTGCCGACGCTGTGCTGTTTCTGCTCGATAGCTCACAGGTGCTCAAGCAGTCGGAGCGATCGTTTTTGGAACAGCGGATTTTGCGACGCAGCCGCGACAAGCTGCTGTTTGTGATTGGCAAGGCGGATCTGCTGTCTCCCGAAGAGCGTGCCGAGGCGACGCGCTACGTGCGCGACAACTTGCAGCCGCTGCTCGGTGCGGAGCCGATGATCTTTCCGGTGTCGGCGCGGCTCCAGCTGGCGGGACGCAGCGCAGAGAGCGGAATTCCCGAGCTCAAGAGCTACCTTCAGCGCTATCTATCCGACGAGCGTGGTCGGGTTTTGCTTGACAATGCGTCGTCGGATGGTCAGCGGCTGTGCGCGTATCTGCGACAGAACCTGGGAATCAAGGCGCGCTCACTCGGGCTGACGCTGGAAGAGCTGGAAGCGCGGATTGCGCGCGTTCAAAAAGAGCTGTCGGGCAAGCAGCAGACGATGCGTCAGCTTCAGGCGCGGATCGTCGCAGAGTCCGATGCCATCAAGGCGCGGATTCGGCTCGATCTGGAAGAGTTTGTGGCCGCGTTTCAGGCCGCTCTCCCGAGTGAGATTGACAAAGCCAGCGCCGACGACGTGCGCAAGTACTTGCAGCTGTTTTTGCAAGACACGTTCAAGCAGTGGGCCGAGCAAGAAGGCGATCGCGTCGCGTCAGAGCTGGAGCGTCTGGCCGAGCAGATCATCCAGATCACCAACGAAAACGTCCAGCAGGCGATGGCGACGCTGGCGGCAGAGCTGGGACCGGCGGATACGCGCGTGGACTTGCAGGTCGACACGCTCAAGTACGACGTGGGAATCTTTGCGCTCGGTGCGCTCGGAACTGGCATCTTCCTGTTCGTGAACACCTTCGTCGGTGGCATGCTGACGCTGGCTGCGCCGATCATCGCGGTGCTGATTCACAGTCGAATGGCCGACGAGATCAAGCGTCAAGCCAAGCTCCAAGCTGCGCAGGCGGTTCAGACGGCGGCGCAGGCGATCTTGCCGCGCTTTCAGCAGATCGTGGACGACTTTGCGGCGCGACTGGCTGACTTTGTGACGGCGGCGGGTCAAGCGCTGCATCGCGGGATCTCAGAGATGCTGGATCGCGCACTGGCCGAGCGAAAAGCGACGGGGCTCGACGTGGCAGTGCGGCAGCGCGAGATTGACGTGCAGGTCGAAGAGCTTCGCAAGCTGGAGGCGCGTCTCGACGAGATTCGTCAGACCTTGTGGGCTCCGAGTGTGGATGGAGAAACCGAAGGACTTCCTTCGTAGCGAGCGTGCGATGCTGACGGTGACGCTGGTTCCTTGTTACAGCGACAACTATGCGTACTTGCTTTCCCGACCGGGGAGCAGCGAGGCGATGGTTGTCGACGGATGTGAAGCGGGACCGATCATGGCGGCGCTGGACGGACGACGACTGACGGCGGTGCTGGCCACGCATCATCACTCTGATCACGTCGGTGGACACGAGCAGCTGATCGCACACTTTCCGTCGCTGAAGATCTTTGGTCACGCGCAAGAGCTGTCGTCGCAGCGCATCTTCGGTCAGACCCACGGCCTGTCCGATGGTGAAGATCGTCAAATCGAGGGCGAGCGCGTCGTCGCGCTGCATGTTCCAGGGCATACGCTGACCGCTGTGGCCTACTACTTTCCCGACGCGGAGATGGTCTTTACCGGCGATACGCTGTTTGGGGCAGGCTGTGGGCGGCTGTTCGAGGGAACTCCGCCGCAGATGTTTCAGTCGCTTCGGCGGCTGGCGACGCTGCCAGCGCAGACGCTCGTCTACAGTGGGCATGAGTACTTGGCGAAAAACCTCGGCTTCGCGCGTCACATCGAGCCCGACAGCGAGGCGATTCGAGTGCGGCAGAAGGACTGCGAGCACAAGCGCTCTGCGGGGCTGCCGTGTGAGCCGTCGACGATTGCGCTGGAGCGAGCAACCAATCCATTTTTGCGTAGCGAGGAGCCGTCGGTGCAGGCGGCTGTGACGGGACGACCAGAGGAGCTAGGTCCGGAGATTTCTTCCGTCGAGGCATTTGCCAGACTTCGACGGTGGCGCAACACATTTTAGCAGCGACGAGCTTTGCGGAAGGTAGGGCGGCGATGATTCGAACCTTTCAGCAGATTTCTTCGAGCGATTTGTCCGTGGTCGGCGGCAAGGGCACAAACCTGGGCGTCCTGCTTCGTGCGGGATTTCCGGTTCCGCCGGGCTTTTGTGTGACGACGCTGGCTTTTTCGGCCTTCGTCGCTGGCTGTACGCAGCTTGACCTGCTGTATGACGAACTGGATGCGCTCGCTGCCGATGATGTCAAAGCCGCATCTGTCGTCGGTGCCAAGGTTCGCTCTGCGCTTTTGTCGGTACCGCTTCCCGAACAAGTGGCCACGGCGTGTGTGGCGGCTTGGCACGAGATTGGATCGGACTTTGCCTATGCCGTTCGTTCCAGTGCCACGGCTGAAGATCTGCCTGGTGCATCGTTTGCCGGTCAGCAAGATACGTTTCTGAACATTCGCGGAGAAGCGGCGCTGCTCGACGCGGTTCGTCGCTGCTTCGTCAGTCTGTTTACCGATCGCGCCATCTTGTACCGTCAGAAGAACCACTTTGGGCATCGCGATGTTCGCTTGTCCGTGGTGGTTCAGCGAATGGTCTTTCCCGACGCTGCTGGCATTCTGTTTACCGCCGATCCGCTGACTGGCCATCGCGGCACGATGACCATCGATGCGGGCTTTGGACTCGGGGAAGCGCTGGTGAGCGGGCTTATCACCGCGGATCTTTATCGCATCGACAAAAAAACGGGCTCGCTCAAAGAGCTGCGGATCGGCGACAAGATGCTGGCCGTGCGTGCGCTGCGTGGAGGCGGCACCGCGACGGAACGTCTGTCCGATTCGCTGCGTAGCATGCGAGTGCTCGACGGAAAAGATCTGCGGGAGCTGTGCGCGCTGGGTCGTCGCGTCGAAGCGTTTTACGGCGGGGTCCCGCAGGACATCGAGTGGTGCAAGGAAGGCCGCGAGCTGTTTTTGGTGCAAGCGCGTCCGGTGACGTCGCTGTATCCGCTGCCCGAGCCGCTGCCGAGCGGCGATGCGGTTCACGTCTACTTTGGCTTCAGCCACGCGCAGAACATGACCGCGCCGATCTCTCCGCTGGGACGAGATCTGTGGCAAGTGATGTTTCCCGTCGGAAAGCGTCATCTCTCGGACATTCCAGAGTCACCGACGGTGATGGTGTCTGCGGGCGGACGGCTCTACATCGATGTGACGAGCGTGCTCAAGGTTCCGGCGCTGCGTCGGATTGTGATTGGCGCGCTGTCGGCGGTGTATCCCGACTTGGCGACGCTCATCGAGCAGCTCGCCGATCGTCCCGAAGTGCAAGCGGTGTCTCCGCCGAGCATGGCGAGTCTGCGCTCGCTCATCAGCCTGCTTGGTCCGGTGCCGCCGCGTCTTCTGCGCGAGCTGCTGATTGGTCATCCCGAAAAGCTGCGCTCGTCGCTCGAAGAGCTGATCGAAGAAAAGCTGGAGACGTTTTCGCGTGAGCTGGCGGCGCTGCCGTTCGGGCTGCCTCGTCTGCAAAAGCTGCTGCCGCTATTGTCCGAGATGTTCGAGATCCTGCCAAACTTCATCCCGCGCTTTGGCGTCGGAATGCTGTCGCTGCGGCTGCTTCGTCAGCGCTTTGCGGGAACGCCTCACGCGCCCGATGTCGAAGCGCTGCAGCGCGGCCTGTTTGGCAACATCACCACCGAGATGGACTTGCTCGTTGGAGACTTGGCCGATCTGGCCAGGCCCCATCGTGAGCTGTGTGATGCGCTGCGTCGCGGCCTGCCCGATCGTGCGGGCATCGAGTCGCTGAGGACCCTGCCGGGCGGTGCAGCGTTCGTGCTGGCGTTTGAGTCGTTTTTGACCCGCTTTGGCATGCGTGGCCCGAGTGAGATTGACGTGGCGCGGCCTCGCTATCGTGATCAGCCAAGCCTGCTCATCAGTAGCATCGTCGGCAACCTGTCGCGGTCCAGTCCGCCCGGTGCCCATCGCGCCCACTTTCAGCGTCTGCAAGCCGAAGCCGAAGCGGCGGGACTGCGTCTTGTTGCGGCATCCGGTGGGGGATTTGCGGCCCGGCTCGTCGCGCGCGAGGTTCGCTGCGTCCGCTACGCGCTCGGCCTGCGGGAACATCCCAAGTATCTGCTCGTGCGCTGTCTGTCGGAGTTTCGACGGGAAGTCCTGGCCGTTGCGGCAGAGCTGGTGGCCGAACAGCGACTGGTCTGTGTCGAAGATGTCTGGTTTCTGCGCTTCCAAGAGCTGACCGAGCTGCTGTCCAACCCGAGCGTCGATCTGCAAAACTTGATCGTCTCTCGACGGGCCGAGCACGCGCGCTTTGCCCATCTGAGCCCGCCGCTCGTGATGACCAGTGATGGGGAAGTGCCGCGACTTTTGCCACCGACGGATCTACCCGAAGGTGCGCTCGCCGGACTGGGCGCTTCCGCAGGTGTTGTCGAAGGAATCGCCAAAGTGGTGCTCGATCCATCCGTCGACATCCTGCATGCAGGCGAGATCTTGGTGGCGCCCTTTACTGATCCCGGCTGGACGCCGCTGTTTGTGCATGCAGCGGGCCTGGTCTGCGACGTGGGCGGCATGATGACTCACGGCTCGGTCGTCGCCCGCGAATACGGCATCCCCGCTGTTGTCGGTGTCACAAGCGGCACCAGACGAATCCGCAGCGGTCAGCTCCTGCGCGTCGATGGCAGTCGCGGCATCGTCGAGATCTTGGCCGACTAAGCCGCGTCTTTTTCGCGCTTAGGCGCTGCCGACGATCTCTTCGTCTTCATCGGGAAGATACGCAAACGTGCGCACCAGCCGGACCAGCTGCTCGCGCTGCGCATCATCGAGATCCACAAACTGTAGTCCCATGCCCGGCTGCCGACTGCGATCTCGATCGTCACGCGGCGGGTTCACCCAGATCACTTCTCCTTCGAGATCCATGCGCGGTCCACCCGGTGGACTGAAGCTCAGGTTTAGGCGCGTTCCCGGCGGCTCTGGCGACTGTGTGCGGATGAAGATGCCCATCGCGCTGATGTCTGAGATGTACGCAAACAGGAACGTGTCCATCGCCCGATAATCGACCGCCCAGTCGACCAAAATTCGCTCGTGGATGCGACGGTCCCTGCCGCTGCGCCGATCTCCGAGCCCCGCGCCGTCTGTTCTGTCACTTTCCCGACGATCTTTGGCTAGCTGTGGGGGCTTGATCATGGCTGCTGGGTTCCTCGCCTACGAAGAGTTCGCGCCTTCCATACTGCGCCCGCTTGCAGCCGAAAAGTTTTTTATGCGTCGTTCCCTCTGGGCTGCTGTGCGTGCAGTGACTGCCGATACCGATTGTTCCACGGACTGATTCGCCCAGGGCTTGGGCCGCGTGGCCGAGTTGGCTACAGTAGCCGCCATGCCTGCCCGAGGTCGTAAAGCCGCTTCTTCGTCCACATCTCCCACGGAGCCGCCTGCCCCTACTGCGGCTGACGTTCCGTCGGTGATATCGACAAGCGACACGACACCGAACCCGGGCTCCGATACAGAGCCAGCCCCGCGCGGTCGTCGCAAGCAAGTGCCGGTTCTGACCGAAGACGATCTGACGATTCGACCCTCGATTGCAGAGCTGCTCGACAAGCTACCGACCGATCCCGGCGTCTACCTGATGAAGGACAAGCGCGGGCGCATCATCTACGTCGGCAAAGCCAAAAACCTCAGAAGCCGCGTTCGCAACTACTTCCAGCGCTCCGGCGACAACCGACCGTTTGTGAAGCTGCTCGATCGCATCTTGGCCGACATCGAGACGGTCATCACCAGCAGCGAAAAAGAAGCGCTCCTGCTTGAAAACAACCTGATCAAGCAGCACAAGCCGCGCTTTAACGTCCGTCTCGTCGATGACAAGAACTACCTGGTGCTGCGGCTCGATCCCAAGGCGCGCTATCCCCGTCTGGAAGTGACCCGCAAGATTCGCGAAGACGGCGCACGCTATTTCGGTCCGTATCACTCCGCGCGAGCCTGTCGTCAGACGCTGGAGGTGATCGGTCGGCACTTTCGGCTGCGCACCTGTACCGATCAGGTCATGAACGGTCGTCGCAGGCCGTGCCTGGAATATCAGATCAAGCGCTGTGATGCGCCGTGTGTGCTGCCGGTGCCTCCCTCGCAGTACGCCGAGCAGGTTCGTGACGTTGCGCTGTTTTTGGAACACAAGTCGAGCGAGCTGCTCGATCGGCTGCGCAGCCGCATGATGTCGGCGTCCGATAGCCTGGAGTTTGAGACGGCGGCAGCGCTGCGGGATCAGCTCAAAGCGATCGAAATCACGCTGGAACGTCAGCACGCCGTGGCGACCCAGTTTGTCGATCAAGATGTGATCGGCTACTACCGCGAAGGCGACGTGCTGGAGATCGCGGTGCTGCTCGTTCGCCAAGGAAAGCTCGTCGGTCGGCGGACGTTTCGCTGCACCGGACAAGAGTTTCCCGACGAAGAGTCGATCTCGTCGTTTGTCAGCCAGTATTACGATCGTCCCGGCATCGAGATTCCCGACGAGGTGCTCTTGCCGCTGGCGATTGAAGATCAGCAGGCCAAGTCCGACTGGCTGCGCGAGCGCACCGAGGAGCTGTTTGGCCGCGCGCGCAAGGTCGAGGTGCAAGCGCCAAAGCGTGGGCCTCGGCAAAAGCTCGTCGAGCTGGCCAGCAAGAACGCGGCGGCGGCCTATGCGTCGCGACGGAATCGCACCAAAGACACCGAAGCGGCGCTCGGTAAGCTTCAGCGTCGGCTCGGGCTCAAGAAGCTGCCGATGCGCATCGAGTGCTTCGACATCTCGCACCTGCAAGGCACCGATACCGTGGCCTCTCGCGTGGTGTTTCTCGATGGAGAGCCCGCCAAGCACCTGTATCGGACCTTCAAGGTTCGCTCGGTGGAAAACGACGACTTTGCCGCGATGTATGAGGTCCTGTCGCGGCGCTTCCGACGCGCGCTCGGCAAGACAACAGGGCAGGGCGGCGGTGGCGAAGACGTCGGCTTTTCGTCCGCCAACGTGGCACGGCGACGTTCCGAAGCGCTGCTGCCGGTTGCGATCCGCGCTCCTTCTGCCGAAGCCCCCGCCGAAGTCGTCGATGTTCCTGAGTGGAGCGATGCCGAGCCCGATGATGTCGAAGCCGCCGATGCCCAGGCCGAAGCCGCGCTTGGGGACTTGGCCCTGATCGATGGCGACGAAGCGTCCGATCCCAAGAGCGAAGATCCGTGGAGCTTGCCCGACCTGCTGGTCATCGATGGTGGCAAAGGACAGCTGGCAACGGCGCTCGCGGCGCTCAAAGACATTGGCATCAACTGGGCGACGGAGCTGGATGTCATCGGCCTGGCCAAAGAGCGCGAAGACGTACGCGGCGATCGCAAGCCGGATCGCGTGTTTCTGCCTCGGACCAAAGATCCGATTCGGCTGCGCGACAACACCGCAGAGCTGTTTGTGCTGTCACGGATTCGCGACGAAGCGCACCGCTTTGCCGTCAGCTTTCACCAGAAGCTGCGGGAAAAGCGCACGATCCGATCGCAGCTCCAAGAGATTCCAGGCATCGGGCCTCGGCGTCAGCAGGCGCTGCTGCGGGCGCTTGGCAGTGTTCGGCGGATTCGGGTGGCCAGTCGCCAAGAGCTGCTGGCGGTTTCCGGCATGACCGAAGCGGCGGCGGATGCGGTGCTGCGCTTCTTTGTCGATGCGCGCGGCGGCGAGCCAGCGCCCCTGTCAGTCGAGAATCAGCCAATGACCCGACCGATCGCCACGCCACGCCCGCCCAGCGCGCCGCCACCTGGGAAGGACGCGGACAGTCCCGCTGAAGACGTGGTGGAACACGCAGCCGCCGCAGAGCTAACCGCCCTGGCTGTCGACGAAAGCGAAGACGATCTGGCGCGCTCGGTGGCGGAGCTGTTGACCGATGAAGCCGCAGCGGCTCGGTCCGATTCGGGAAGCTAGTTGCCCGACCACTTGGCCAATTTTTTGCCCTGCGTTGGGGCTGTCTTCCCGTCGCTGGCTGGCAACTTAGCGGCCTGGAGCGTTTCCAGAATTGCACTGCCTTACCCTACATGCTAAGTAGCGATCCTCTTGTGGTTACGGCGGCTTGTGCGGTGGTTTTTCGTCAGTTTCCGTCGTCACTTCGAGGGAAAAGCAAGACCTGAATCGGTAACACAACTTTTTTTCAGCCCGTAGGTCCGGGGGGCTGAAGCGCTTGGCCTGTAGCTAGCCTGTTGGGCATCCTTTTGTCCGACGGACGACCTGCCTGGCCAACGCTCGAATTGAGGAATGAGCACATGATGGAGAAGTCGGAAGCAGCGGTCATTATGGGTGGCACCCGAAAATATTCGAGCAACACGTCGGCAAGCGGTCCCCGGACTGTCAGCAAGGCGAAGTCTGCCACTGAGGCCAAGTCGAGCAAGAAGCGGGCGACGGCCACGGGCCGCGACAAGGCTTCCAAAGGCGCGGGCAAGCTGGGGCTCCAGATTCCGCGCTACTTCACCGAGCGCGGCGTCGATCCATTTTCCGAAGTCGAGTGGGAGCTACGCACCGCCAGCATCACCGGCGAGGGCGGCAAGGTCTACTTTGAACAAAAGGACGTCGAGTTCCCCAAGTCGTGGTCGCAGCTTGCCACCAACGTCGTCGTCCAGAAGTACTTTCGCGGCGCGATGGGCACGCCGGGCCGCGAGCGCTCTGTCCGGCAGCTGATTGGCCGCGTCGTCTCGACCATCACCGGCTGGGGCATCAAAGACGGCTACTTCCGCACCGAAGCCGACGCCGAGACGTTCCGCAGTGAGCTGACGCACCTGCTCGTCCAGCAGAAGATGGCGTTCAACTCGCCGGTCTGGTTTAACGTCGGTGTCGAGGCAGAGCCGCAGTGCTCGGCCTGCTTCATCAACAGTGTCAAAGACACGATGGACAGCATCCTCACCCTGGCCAAGACCGAGGGCATGCTGTTTAAGTTTGGCTCCGGCACGGGCACGAACTTTTCGTCGCTGCGTAGCTCGCGTGAATCGCTGCAAGGCGGCGGCGGTGCCTCGGGCCCGGTGTCGTTTATGAAGGGCTTTGACGCCTTCGCGGGTGTCATCAAGTCCGGTGGCAAGACCCGGCGCGCGGCCAAGATGGTCATCCTCAACGCCGAGCACCCCGACATCGTCGAATACATTCACTGCAAGGCCAGCGAAGAAAAGAAGGCGTGGGCGCTCATCGACGCCGGCTACGACGGTAGCTTCAACGGCGAGGCCTACAACTCCATCTTCTTCCAGAACAGCAACAACTCGGTGCGCGTGACCGACTCGTTTATGGAGTCCGTGGTTCACGATCGTCCCTGGCACACCCGCGCGGTGCGTGACGGCTCGGTGGTCGATACCTACCAAGCGCGCGACCTGTGGCGACAGATTGCCGAGGCGGCCCACCAGTGCGGCGATCCCGGCCTTCAGTTTGATACCACCGTCAATGCCTGGCACCCGTGCCCCAGCTCGGGACGCATCAACGCGTCCAACCCGTGCTCGGAGTACATGTTCCTAGACGACAGCGCCTGCAACCTGGCCAGCCTGAACCTGCGCAAGTTCCAGTTCCCGATCGGCCACGCCCACGCCGGTGACTTCGATGTCGAGTCGTTTGAGCGAGCCGTCGATCTGACCATCCTGGCGCAGGAGATCATCGTCGACAACGCCCGCTACCCAACCCCGCTGATTGGCGAAAACAGCCACCTGTTCCGTCCGCTCGGCCTTGGCTACGCCAACCTGGGCGCGCTGCTGATGTCGCGCGGTCTGCCCTACGACTCCGACGCGGGTCGGGCCTATGCCGGTGCCGTCACCGCCATCATGGGCGGTCGGGCCTACCGGATGAGCGCCGAGATCTCTCGCGACCACGGCGGACCGTTTGCGGGCTACGAAAAGAACCGCGAGCCGTTCCTGGGCGTCATGCGCAAGCACCGTCAGCACGTCGATCACATCGACTCGGCGCTGTGTCCGTATGACCTGCTTCAGTCGGCCCGCGCGGCCTGGGACGAAGCGATTGCGGTCGGCGAGCAGCACGGCTACCGCAACGGCCAGTCCACCGTGCTCGCGCCGACGGGCACCATCGGCTTCATGATGGACTGCGACACCACCGGCATTGAGCCCGACATCGCCCTTGTGAAGTACAAGCGACTCGTCGGTGGCGGCATGCTCAAGATCACCAACCAGACCGTGTCGGAAGCCCTCACCCGGCTTGGCTATGACACGGCGGCCCAAAAGCAGATCATCGACCACATCTCGTCGCAAGACACCATCGAGGGCGCACCGGGTCTACGGCCCGAGCACCTGGCCGTGTTCGACTGCGCGTTCCGGGCCCAGAACGGCACCCGCTCGATTCACCCGATGGGTCACATCAAGATGATGGCGGCGGCGCAGCCGTTTATCTCGGGCGCAATCAGCAAGACGGTCAACCTGCCGAGCGATGCGTCCGTCGAAGACATCGAAAACGCCTACATGCAGGCCTGGCAGCTTGGGCTCAAGGCGATTGCGATTTACCGCGACGGCTGCAAGCGCAGTCAGCCGCTGTCCACCTCGAAGACCGAGTCAAAGGCCGCCCCGGTCCACAGCCAGGCCGCCCCGAGCGCGCTGCCGATTCAGGTGCTCATCGACCGGCTGCCTCCGGCGGTTCGTCAGCAGCTCCTCGATGCGAGCGCGCTGTCCGTCGAAGACTTCTTGCAGCAGGTGGCCGCGCTGTCCAACCCCAAGGGCCCGCCGATGGCCGTCCGTCGCAAGCTGTCCGATGAGCGACGCTCGATCACCCACAAGTTCGCCATCGCCGGACACGACGGCTACATCCACGTCGGCATGTACGACGATGGCTCGCCCGGCGAGATCTTCATTCGGATGGCCAAGGAAGGCTCGACCATCTCGGGTCTGATGGATAGCTTCGCGACGGCGGTGTCGCTGGCGCTTCAGCACGGGGTGCCGCTCAAGCTGCTGGTCGACAAGTTCAGCCGCACCCGCTTTGAGCCGTCGGGCTGGACCGGCAACCAGGACATTCCGCGCGCCAGCTCGATCATGGACTACCTGTTCCGCTGGCTCGAAGCGAAGTTTCTGCCCGATCAGGTCCAAGGCGAGCAGCTGGAGATGGATCTGCCGACCCCCGCGGTGGCGACCAGCCAGACCACCGTCGAAGCGCCGCCCGCTCTGCCGAACCTGTCGACCTTGTTTGGCTCGACTTCGGCGCGCGCCTTCCGGGCCGAGACCGACGCGCCCACCTGCCACGAGTGCGGCACGATCATGGTCCGCTCCGGTGCCTGCCACAAGTGCCTCAACTGCGGCGCGACCTCCGGTTGTAGCTAGTCTCTTCGTCTCCCCCCGCTTCCAAAGCCCCCTGAGCGCGATCGGAATGAAACGGATCGCGCGCCCGGCACTTCCCCCCGCGATCAAAATGAAACGACCCGCGATCTAGGCGCTTCCGCCCGCGATCGGAATGAAACGACCCGCGATCTGGGCGCTCCCCAGCGCGATCGGAATGAAACGGATCGCGTCTTGGGGAGCTTTCCCTACATGGCGGATGAGCGCAGGCGTTGGCTTAGCTGCCGAGCGGCGGTCCATCCGGTGGGGCACCAGGATCATCGGGCGGATCAGCGTCTTTGCGACGACGGCCCGACAGTGGACGGAGCTTGTCGGCCAGCGCCTGCTCCCCCGCAGAGAGTAAAAGGGCCGACAGCACGGCGGTGGTGGCGCTGTAGCGGCGGTCATACTCGGCCATGGCCTGGTTGCGCGCCGACAGCGTGACCTCGGCCTCGCGCACTTCCCGAGACACCGCGCTCAGCGCCTTGCTCAGGCTGGCGGCGGCGGGTCGTAGCTCTGCCTCGATCTCTTTGAGGTTTACTTCCGCCCCCTTGCGACGCGGCTTGGGCAGCTTGACCGTGCCCAGCGCCGACAGCACCGCCGTCGCTTGACGGGACACCGCGACCGCATCCGAGGGCGTGTCCCCGATGATGCCCAGCTCCTGCACCGCCGACGGGTCGTACATCACCGACACCATCTCGCGCAGTGAAATGAGCTGTCCCCGCACCTCGCTCGCCGCGTCATCACGGGCCCGACGCGGGGCTGCGTCATCGGCCAGCTCGCGCTCATGCGCCAGGTCCGCCGCGATCAGGGTCTTTTGCGCGTCCGCCAGCCAGCGCAGAAACAGCGCCGACACCTGCGCAAAGTCGGGCAGCGTCTCCCCCCGCTGAAGGTGCGGCGACAGCTCGCTCTTGAGCCGTGCCGTCAGCGCCGTTACATGTGTCTCGCTGGTGGCCAGCACCAGCTCCCCCAGCTTCTGTCTGTCAATGACCTGCTTGGATGCCACGTCAGCCTCACTCCCAGGCGTGAATCGCCGGTGGCCCCTGTAGTAGACATCCTGCTGCGGGCGCGCAAGGGGTGGATTAACAGTCCGACCAGTTTGTTGCGGAGCCGACGTCCACCACTAGCGGCACCGACAGCGTCTCGGCCTGCTCCATCGTCTGCTTGACCAGCGCGCAGACCGAATCGGTGGCGGCGATCGGCGCTTCCAGCACCAGCTCATCGTGGACCGTCAGCAGCATGCGGGTCGTCGGAGCCTGCTGTTCCAGCACCCGCTGCACGTCGATCATCGCCTGCTTGAGAATGTCCGCCGCCGTCCCCTGAATCGGCGTGTTCTTGGCCATCCGCTCGGCGTAGCCACGCATCGGAAAGTTCTTGCTGGTCAGATCGGGCAGGGGCCGGAAGCGACCACGCAGGGTCCGGGCACCTCCGTCGCTGCGAGCCCGCCGCACCAGCTCGTCCATGAACGATCGGACGCCGTGGTAGCGCGCGAAGTATTCCTCAATGTACTTTTTGGCCAGCCGCCGTTCGATCTGAAGGCGCGTCGCCAGGCCGTAGTCGGTCAGGCCGTAGACGATGCCGTAGTTGATCATCTTGGCGGCGCGGCGCTTGTCGGACTGCTTGCCTTCTTCGGGGCCAAACATCTCGATCGCGGTGCGGGTGTGAACGTCTTCGCCCGACCGGAAGCTATCGACGAGCAGCGGATCTTGCGACAGGTGGGCCAGCACCCGCAGCTCGATCTGCGAGTAGTCGGCGGCAATCAGGACATGGCCGGGCGCGGCAACAAAGGCGGCGCGGATCTGTTGGCCCAGCTCGCTGCGGATCGGGATGTTTTGCAGGTTGGGATCGGTCGAAGACAGCCGTCCGGTCGCGGCCACCACTTGCTGGTAGGTGGTATGCAGCCGTCCGCTCTGCTTGCTGACGAGCAGGGGCAGCGCATCGATGTACGTGCCCTTGAGCTTGGTCAGGCTGCGGTGCTCCATGATCTGCTCGGCGATCGGATAGTCGGCGGCCAGCGCTTCGAGCACCTCGGCATCGACCGACAGGCCGGTCTTGCCCTTGGTCTTCTTCATCGGCGGCAGACCCAGCTTCACAAACAGCAGCTCGGCCAGCTGCTTGGGCGAGTTCAGGTTGACCCCGGTGCCTGCCTGCTGCTCGATCTGCGTCTCCAAGGCGTCGAGCTTGGCCGCGACCTCGGTCGAAAGCTTCGCCAGCACCGACGTATCCAGGCAGATGCCGTAGCCTTCGATGTCGGCCAGCACCGTCGCGAGCGGCAGCTCAAGCTGCTGGAGCAGCGCATAGGACGCGGCGCCAAGCGCTGGCAGCAGCGCGCCCCCGGTCAGCAGCGTGGCCCGCGCTTCCCCGCCCGTCAGCTCGGCAGCACGGCGAAGCTCGACCGCATCAAGCCGCAGCGTGGTCTTGCCCGCCTGACAGACGGCCTTGCGCTCTAGCAGCGGCGGATATCCCGGCGGCAGGGTCCGGGTGATCAGCGCCGAGAGCGCATGATCTTCGCCCGCATCAAGCAGATACGAGCACAGCGCCGGGTCGGTGATCATCCCGCCCAGCCGAATCCCGAGCCCGAGCAGCGCTTGCTGCGTCTCTTTGGCCCCGTACACCGCTTTGGGCAGGCGCGCATCTTCCAAGATCGGACGCAGCCGCTCGATGACCAGCTCTCGGTCAAGCTGCGGCTCGACGCCCAGGTAGCGATGGCCAAACGGCACGTACCACGGCGGCTGACTCGCGACGCACAGCGACAGCCCACACAGCGGAGACAGCCGCGCGTTGTGCCCGCTGTGTCCGTCGTCGCACCAAGCGGGCGTAACCGCCACGAGCGGCGCTTGTCGAGTGGCCACCAGGGCCGACAGCGCCTGCGTCACCTGCGCAAGGGCCGCTTCCGTCAGCACGAGCTGGGGGGGACCGTCCGTAGCGGCGATGGCAGCGGCCAGGTCAAAGGCGGGGGCCGGACTTCCTTGTGCCGGGGCCGTCGGAACCACGGGGGCGGCAGCGGTAGGGCTCTCGGCAGGCGCGGCGGCAGCGGTCGGCAGCGGGACGGGGGCGGGGGTCGCGGCTCCAGACTCCAGGGCCTTGGCGGCTTCCGACAGATCGGGCATTCCCGGCATGCCACCCGGTGCCACGAGCCGCCGATAGAGCGTCGTAAACTCCAGCTCTTTGAGCAGCTGGAGCAGCGGCAGCGGGTCGACGGTCTGGCGGCTGAGCGCATCCAGCGCAGGCAGCCCCGGCAGGTCTTCTTCGAGCGCCACCAGCTCTCGCACCAGGCGAAGCTGCGCTTCATGTGACGTGAGCGCCGCGATGATCTTGTCTTTGCCTCGGACGCTCACTTCGTCTCGCCGGGCAATCAGCGACTCCAGCGAGCCAAACTGCACGATGAGCTGCGCGGCGGTCTTCGGTCCGACACCGGGGATGCCAGGCAGGTTGTCGCTGGCGTCGCCCATCAGCGCCAGCACGTCGCCGAGCTGACTGGGCGGCACGCCCCACTTTTCGACGACCTCTGCTTCGCCAAACAGCTTGCCGCGACCCTCTTCCTTCATCGTATCGAGCAGCTGAATGTGGCCATCGCGACACAGCTGCATCAGATCTTTGTCGGACGAGACAATCACGACCTGCTCGCCGCGCTGCTCGGCCCGCCGCGCAAGCGTCGCCATCACGTCGTCCGCTTCCGCATCGCGGGCCTGCAGGCAGACCACACCCAGCGCGGACACCAGCTTGGCGGCCAGGTCAAACTGCGGCACCAGCTCGACGGGACACTCGGCGCGATTTTGCTTATAGGCCGGGAACCGCTCGGCGCGCTTGTCTTTGCCGCCTGCGTCGAACACCACCGCCAGGTGCGTTGGCTTGTGCTCGCCGATGAGCCGCAGCAGCATGGACGCAAAGCCCCGCACCGCGCCCGTCGGGACGCCTTTCGACGACACCATCATGGGCATCGCGTGAAACGCCCGAAACAGAAAGTTAGAACCGTCCACCAAGTAGAGCGAAGACATGGCGGCAGACTAGCAGAACCCACCGACATGACCGCGACGGCACCGCTGGAAAATGACAGCGAAGGGCGGCGGGGCTGCACACGGAGCCCAGAAAAGAAAAAAGCCTTCCACTTTTGGTGGAAGGCTTGTCGGGGCGACTGGATTTGAACCAGCGACCCCCAGTCCCCCAGACTGGTGCGCTAACCAGGCTGCGCCACGCCCCGAAACGACGAGAGACACATCTATCAAAGGGCTTCCGCAAGCGTCAAGAAATACTTCAGGAAATCCTACATTTACACCCGACGGAGCCCGCGCGCAGTGGATCGGGCTGCGCAAGACTGGCCAAAGGGCCCGGCGTGGCTAGTCTTCGTCGCGACCGCTGCGCATGGCGGCTACAAAGGCGGCCAGGGCGGCTTCTTCTTCGTCGTGAAGCTGCTCATATTCGCCGGATGGAATCGTGCGGGCGGCGGGGGTCGTCTCTTCGACGACGGCTTCCGCTGCGGGCGGGCGATCGTGCTCGTGTTCATCGAAGCTGCGACGCCGACGCCGATCCCCGTGCTTGCGCTCGCGCTCGGGGGCAAAGTCCCGACGGCTGCCTTCGCTCTCTTCGCCGAGCACGTACGGTCCGGGCAGCGGCCACTCGGCAATCTCTTGGGCAATCGCTGCTTCACTTTCGCCCATCGCCAGTCGCTGCACCTTATAGAACAGCGCATGGAGTCCCTGGGCGGGCCGTAGCTCGTCGCGGTGCAGCAGGCTGGGGGGCAGCTTGCCGCCGCGCAGTCGGGCTTGGGCGATCCGCCGCTGAACCAGCAGCAGGTGCTTGGCTTGGTCAACATCGCGACGGGCAATCCGCAGCCGCGCACACAGCGGCGACAGCAGATCGGTGATGAAGTCGAGCGGCGCGGGCTGCTTGCGGCTCTCGGGCTCGAAGATGGGCAGCAGCTGCGGCAGAAACAGCGTGACCAGCAGCACGGCATTGACCGGCACATCACCAGCGGCAACGTGGCGATCGATCTCATGCAGATAGGGATCGAGCAGGCCCGGCTGCTCCACCAGCTGAGGGGCCACTTCCGGCAGCAGCACGTCGAGCAGACCGCACTCGCGCAGCAGCATCAGCGATTCCACCGCCGCGCCACCCCGCAGCAGCCGATAGATCTCTTCCAGCACGCGCGGCACCGGGCTCTTTTCCAGCTCTTTGCCGTGGCTGAGCAGCGCGCGATAGGTCTGGTCTTCGATGTCAAAGCCAAGCCGCGCCGCAAACTTGACCGCCCGCAGCATGCGCACCGGATCTTCGCGGAAGCGGACGTTCGGGTCGCCAATGGTGCGCACCGATCGGCTGGCGAGATCGGACAGACCGTCTACGTAGTCGATGACCTGCTCGGCGCCGATGTCATAAAAGAGCCCGTTGACGGTGAAGTCGCGGCGGCGGGCGTCCTGCTCCGCGGTGCCAAAGACGTTGTCGCGATGGATGTACAGCTCGTCACCGGGGGCGTTTTCGTCTTCCTCGCGAGGGTTTGCGCGGAAGGTCGCCGTCTCGATGATCTTGTTTCCGAAGATGATGTGCGCGAGTCGGAAGCGTCGACCGATGATCCGACAGTTGCGGAATAGCTCGCGGACTTCACTCGGCGTGGCATCGGTGGCGATGTCGAAGTCCTTGGGCGAGCGACCGAGCAACAGATCGCGGACGCAGCCACCGACGAGATAGGCTTTGTGGCCGCTCCGCGTCAGGTGACGAATCACCTTTTGGGCTTCTGGGATGATTTGATCGAGTGGAATGACCGGCGCCGACATACCGTGGAGGGGCGTACCATATCATCGGGGCTGCTGCAATGTTTCCCCTCGGTGGATTCGCTATTCGACTCGGTGAATCTGCATCGTGTTCGTGGGCTGACCCGATCGGAACGGAATGGCCATGGTCAAGATGACGTGCTGACCGCTCTTGGCGAGTCCTTGGTCGCGCAGCAGGGCGAGCACCGAGCGGATCATGGTGGCCTCGTCGTCCGCTTGCGGCGCCATCATCGGCAGCACACCCCAGTAGGCGGCCAGCTGGTTGTAGACCTCGACGCTGGAGGTCATGCCGACGAGCAGTGCTTCGGGGCGATATTCCGACAAGAGGCGCGCGGCCCCACCGGAGTTGCTGAGCGAGACGATCACGGGCGCTTCGACCAGCCGCGACGCCACCACCGCTGCGTGGGCCACGGCGTTGGAGGTCACGCGGATCATCGGCCAGTCGAGCTTGTGCCGGAGCTTGAAGTAGCGCTCGCTCTGCTCGACTTCGCGGATGATGCGATCCATCGTGCGCACCGCGAGGAGCGGGTACTTGCCCGACGCCGACTCTGCCGACAGCATCAGGGCATCGCTGGCGTCCATGACGGCGTTGGCTACGTCGCTCGCTTCGGCTCGGGTCGGGCGCGCGTTCTGCGTCATCGACTCCAGCATCTGGGTCGCGGTGATCACCAGCTTGGCGCGGCGGTTGGCCAGTTCAATGGCGGCCTTTTGCACGAGCGGAACTTTTTCCGGGCCCAGCTCGACGCCGAGATCGCCACGCGCGACCATGATTCCATCGGCGGCATCGATGATCTCTTCCAGGTGATCGACCGCTTCGGGCTTTTCAATCTTGGCGATGATCAGCGTGGGGGGACGGCTCTGGCTTTCGGGAATGCTGGTGCGGGCGGCGGCAATCGCGGCGCGGGCTTCGTGAATGTCTTGGGCGGTGCGCACAAACGACAAGGCCAGAAAGTCGACGCCGAACTGCTGACCAACGATCAGATCGGCCAGGTCTTTTTCGGGCATCGACGGGGCGGAGACGTGAATCCCCGGCAGGTTGATGCCTTTGTTGTTCGACAGCGGTCCGCCGATCAGCACGCGGGTGACGACTTCGCTGCCTTCGACCGACAGGACTTCGATCTGAAGCAGTCCGTCGTCAAGAAGCAGCACGTTTCCGGGCCTGACATCGCGCGGCAGCCCTTCATAGGTGACGCTGGCGCGGGCGGCATCGCCCAGGATCTCCTCGGTGGTGAGGATGAACTCGGTGCCCGCTTCAAGGACGGTGCCCGGCTTCATCTTGCCAACGCGAATCTTGGGCCCTTGCAGGTCTTGCAAGATGGCGACGGCGCGACCACGGCGGGCGGCCTGCTCGCGAATGGCGCTGTAGACGCGACGGTGATCGTCCACGGTGCCGTGCGAAAAGTTCAGCCGTGCGACGTTCATGCCTTCATCGATCAAGTGACCAATGACCTCGGGCGTGCGGCTCGCCGGTCCGATGGTGCAGACGATCTTGGCCCGTCGAAACGGGCTCGCGAAGGGATGTTTTTTTAGGGAATGAGAGGAGGAAGCGGCCTCAGACATCGTAGCTTTGGTTATATCGCGACCGGACTACGCTGTGTGTGGCTTTCGTGGACGGGCTATTTGGAAAGGATGACAAAGCCTCGGGCAGGGACGGAGAGGGTGGGTCCGCTGACCATGCCGCCGCTTACTTGGTCGGTGAGCGACATGGCAGGCAGACCCGAGACGGTCTTTGCGGAGTCGGCGCGATTGATCGCGACGTAGACGGTGTCGGCTCCGTCGACCATGCTGTAGACCCAGGTGTCGTCGGTCTGGGATAGCGTGGTGCGGTTTCCGCGACGGAGGCTGCTGTGGGCTTTGCGGATGGCGCCGAGCTTCTTGGTGCGGTCGAGCAGCCACTTTTGTCCGCCGTTATAGCCGCCGCTGTTCCAGTCCATCATGCGGCGGTTGTCGGGATCGCCTGCGCCCGCAAGTCCGATCTCATCACCGTAGTAGAGAAGCGGCACGCCCTTGTTGGTCATCAGGATCGCGACGGACAGCCCGAGTCGCTCGTAGGCTTCGGTCTCGCCGACGGTGCCGGGACGGTTCGGGTCGAAGTTGCGGTCTTTGCCGCCGGCCCACACGTCGGTCCACAGCGGGCTGTTTTGGGCAAAGTGAATCGAGCGCGGCACGTCGTGGTTGCCAATGAACGTCGAGTTGAGCCCGGTGCCGTAGAAGTTGGTGTTCGAGTCCATAAAGTTCACCAGATCCTGCATCCGGCCCTGGCGGAGCAGGACTTTGCTGGTCAGCTCGGCGCGCAGCGGGAAGTCAAACTGTCCGTCGAGCTTTTTGCACGGATCGATGAACGACTTGATGAGATCGCGGTTGCCTGTGTAGGTCTCGCCGACGAGGTAGATGTGCTGTTTTTTGACCAGCTCGACGTCTTTGGTGATGCGCTCGCGCAGGTCGGTGAGCCAGGACTGCTCGATGTGCTTGACCGCGTCGAGCCGGAAGCCATCCAGGTCGTAGTTTTGCATCCACGACAGGGCGTTATCGACGGAAAACTTGCGCGCAGCGGCGTTGTTGAAGTCAAAGTCGGGCAGGTAGTCGCGGAACCAGCAGACCGACGCTTTGCTGCCTTCCCACGGACAGTCGGACGAGCCGCAGATGCACTGGCGGCCCCCGCCGAGGTCGAGCGGATTGAACCAGCCCTTGTTCATCGCGTAGACCGGCGAGTCTTTGTGAACGTGGTTCATCGCATAGTCGACGAGGACTTTGATGCCGCGCTTGTGGGCCTCGGCGATGACGGCTTTTAGCTCGGACTCGGTGCCAAAGCGACGCTCGGGCTTGGTCAGATCGCGCGGCCAGTAGCCGTGATAGCCGGTGTAGTTGCGTCCGTCGTCACCGATGCCGATGCCGTCGGTGTTGTCCATGGGAACGGTCAGCCACAGCGCGTTCACCCCGAGCGCGTCGAAGTAGCCGTCCTTGAGCTTCTGCAGCAGTCCGGCCCAGTCGCCGCCTTTCCAGTTCGCCGACGCATCGACCATGCCGCCGCCGCTGTACGGGATGTTGTTGGCAGGGTTTCCGTCGAAGAAGCGATCGACGAAGACGAAGTACATGACCGCGTCGCGCCAGTCGAAGTCTCCGGCGGTGGCAGAGCAGGTCGGTGCGGGCGCTTCGCAGGTGTACTTGACACAGGTGACGCCGCTTCCGACGGAGTTAAAGCCGCCAAAGCCGTCCGATTCCTTGTTGGGGTTTTCGGGATCGGCGATCCAGCTCTCTTTGCCGGTGGCATCGACGATGCGGAACTTATATAGAAACTTCGATACCCAAGGCACCGTGACCTTGACGCGCCAGGCGGTGCCGTCGAAGGTCATCACGTCGCCCGTGACCCAGCCGTTTGCCTTGTGGTCGCCACGTAGCTCGACGACTTTTTCATCGCCTTTGGTGCTGGTGCCGCCCATGCCTCGGTAGACAAACTCTTGCTCGCAGCGGCGCTCGCTGACATCGCACATCGGCGGGGGCGGCGGCATCATTCCCGAGCCAGAGCCTGACCCGTAGCCGGATCCTTCCTTGCGCGGTCCGGGGTCCCACGGATCGGACATCTTGCCGTTGTAGATGCTGTAGTCACCACAGCCGGCGACCACCGACGAAACGAGCAAAAGGAGCGGGGCAAGCTGACGACGGGCTTGCAGCAAAAGCGACATACGCACCTCCTTGCGGATTGGGACGGTACGATACCGAATCGGACAGTCCTTAACAGGGCAAAATGCTGCGCGAGAGGCGGTCCTGTATGCTGCGCGCGTGGCGACTCCTAGAACCGCTGCGGACTTGGTGGATGTCGATGCGGCGCTGGCCCCGGCGTTTGGGCTCAGCGACGAGCTGTCCCCGCTGGTTTCGGAGTGGCACGCGCACAACCGACACCAGATCTTGTATGCCAGCGCGGGGCTTTTGCATCTGACGGTGGGCACAAGTGACTGGGTGCTGCCTCCGCATCGGGCGGCATTCCTTGTGGCGGGAACGCAGCATCGGGTGCGCTGTGACCAGCAGGTTTCGCTGCGGACGATCTATCTGGCACCGTCGATTGTGGCCGCGCCGCCGTGGGACTGTCGGGTGTTTACGGTGTCGCCGCTCGCCAAAGAGCTGCTGCTGTACGCGATGCGCTGGAACCACCAAAGCGATCCGCGCGATCCGCTGCTTCAGTCGTATTTTTCGACGCTGGGTCAGCTTGCGGCAGAGTGGAGCGAGCACGGTGCGCTGCCGTTTCGTCTGCCGGTGCCACAGTCGGAAGCGCTGCGGCGGGCGACCCGAATCATTGTGGACCGACTGGACGAAGCGCTGTCGGTGACGGACCTGGCCAAGGCGGTGGCCCTGTCCGAGCGCACGCTGCGTCGACGGTTTGTGACCGAGCTGGGCCTGACGCCGCACGCCTATGTTCATGCGCAGCGGATGCTGGCGGCGCTGGATCGGCTGACGGACCCGTCGCTGTCGATCACGGAAGTGGCGCTCTCGGTGGGCTTTGAGACGCCCAGCTCGTTTAGCCATGCCTTCACCGCGTTCGTCGGCGAATCCCCACGCGATTACCGACAGAAACTTCGCTATGATCACAAGTCATGAAGCCGATCCTGGATCTGTCGCTCGCGTCGGAGCTGCCGTGCGGTCCGTTTCAGGATCGTACGGAGCACAGTCATGGTGCGCTCCATCGTCCGCATCGCGAAGAGTCGTGCCGTGCGCTGGTCTTTCATCGCATCGGTGAGCCGCTTTCCCCGCCATCGCCCGAGGAGACGGCGCACCTGCCCGGCGGCGTGCTGCCCGGCGGAGAAGGTCGCGACACCGATGGCATCATTCGCTTTTTTACCAGTCATCCCGAAGGCGTGGCGACGGTGACACTGGATGGTAGCTACGATGACAAAAAAGCCACCATCGACAAGTGGACCCGTGATGGTGTGCCCGCTGCGTATCAGGAAAAAGCGTTCGTCCCGTACACGTTTGTGATCGAGCCGGACGGCGCGGTGCATCAGCTTTTGCGACTGGATGTAGCGGGGGCGCACGCGCGGGGCTTTAACCACAGCGGGATTGGCGTGGCGTTTGTGGGGGACTTCCGCTTTGAAGCGCCGACGGACGAGCAGCTGGAATCGGGCCTGGCGGTCAGCGTGGCGCTGCTGCGTCAGCTGGGACTTTCGGCGTCAGCGGTCAAGCTGTACAGCCACGACGAAGCCAGGGCGGTGATTGGACAAGGTCCAAAGGAGTGTGTGGGGAAGCACTTTCCGCTCGACGCCTTTCGTCAGCGCATTCGGGAGCAGGCTGCTGCCCCCGAGCGTGGCTGACGTTACGGTGCGCGATGGAGGATGGAGCCGGTGTTTCCGACGAGGAAGATGTTGCCGGTTCCGATGCCAAACACGCCGTTGAGGAGCTGCGAGCTGCCGCTCACCTGCGGCGTCCACGACGTACCGTTGTAGCGAAGCAGGGTGCCTTTGTCTCCGACGGCGTAGATGTTGTTTGCGTCGCTGCCCCAGATGCTATTGAGCTGGGTTGTGACGCCGCTCGGCGCGGAAGAGAACGACAGACCGTTCCAGCGCTTGAGCAGGCCCGCTGCGCCCGTCACCCAGACGTTGTTGGGACCGCTGGCAAAGACGCTGCTGAAGTAGGACACGCCGTCAGACGACAGCAGGGACCAGGCACTGCCGTTCCAGCGCAGAAGCACGCCACCTGCGCCGACGACAAAGACGTTGTTTGCGTCGGTGCCAAAGACGCCGGTGAGGTGATAGGTGGTGCCGCTCGTCTGCGTCGTCCAGCTGGTGCCGTCGTAGCGGAGCAAGGTGCCGTTGTGTCCGACGGCCCAAGCGTTCTTGCTATCGGACGCCCAGACGGCGCGCAGAAACTCGCTGGTGCCGCTGGCCTGTGGGGTCCAGGCGGTGCCGTCCCAGCGCAGGATGGTGCCAGCAGCACCGACGGCCCAGGCATTCCTACTGTCGGTGCCCCAGATGGCAGACAGGCCCTCGCGGCTGCCGCTGCTCTGCGGGCTGAGCGTGTAGCCGTTCCACTTGACGATGCTGCCACCGGCCCCGACGAACCAGACGTTGCTGGCGTCGCTGCCCCAGGCGGCGTAGTACCCGGCGCGGCTCCAGGCGGGCGGTGCGGTCCAGGTCGTGCCGTTTGAGCTGAGGACAAGGCCAGCATCACCGACGGCCCATAGGCTGGTTGGCGAGCTGCCCCAGATGGCCAGCAGGTTTTCGCTGACGCCGCTCGACTGCGATACCCAGGCGCTGCCGCTCCACTTGAGCACCGTGCCGCTGTAGCCGACGATCCAGAGGTTGCTGGCGCTGGTTCCCCAGACGGTGCGGAGCATTTCCAGCGTGCCGCTCGTCTGCGTCGTCCAGGTTACGCCGTCCCACTTGAGGATGACGCCGTTTGCACCGACGGCCCAGACGTTACTGGCGTCGGTTCCAAAGATGCTGCGCAGGTAGGCCAAGCTGCCGCTTGTCTGGGTCGTCCAGGCCGCGCCGTCCCACTTGAGGATGACGCCGTTTGCACCGACAGCCCAGATGTTGCTGGCATCAGAGCCCCAGATGCCGCGCAGATACGAGAGAGAGCCGCTGGTCTGTGCCGAGAAGCTCGCGCCGTTCCAGCGCAGGATGGTTCCGCCGTCGCCAACGATCCAGATGTTGCTGGCGCTGGTTCCCCACACGCCCGACAGGCTCGCGGTGGTGCCGGTTGGCAGCTGCGTCCAGGTTGTCCCGTCCCACTTGAGGACGGTGCCCGACACACCGACGGCCCAGACGTTCTTCGCGTCGATTCCCCACACCGCAAGCAGGTTCTTGGTCGTCGGGGTGCTCTGCTGCGTCCAGGCGGTTCCATCCCACTTGATGATGACGCCGTAGTCGCTGACGGCCCAGACGTTGTTTGCGTCGCTGCCCCAGATGGACGGCAGGTAGTTTCCTTGCGGCGTCGGGCTGCGCCAGCAGTAGCCATCGACCGAGCAGACGCCTCGCGGCATTCCGACGGACAGCACGGTGTCGGCCTTGAGCCCTACGTACGTCACCGCGATGGTGCTGCGACCCTTGGCAAGTCCCGTCGCCAGACCGCTTGCGCTGATGCTGGCCACGCCGGTTGCTGGGGCAATGTCGACGGCAGAATAGGTCGCGCTGCTGCTGACATCTTTGGTGGTTCCGTCTGAAAACAGCGCTTCCACCGTGAACTGCTGCGTCGCGGAAACGGCAATGGCTGGCCCTTGCGGGCTCAGGCGCAGGCTGGTCGCAACCGCCGGGGTCACTGTCACAGCTGCCGTCGCTGTCTGCGCCATGTGTACCGCCGTCACCTGCGCTTGACCGATGTTCTTGGCGTAGGCACTGCCGATGCCGCTCACCGACAAGACATCAGTTCCCAGCAGATCCGTCGTCGTCCAGACCGCAGACGTCGTGACATCTTGGGTCGTCGCGTCGGTGTACGTTGCCATCAGTCGGAATGCCTGCGTCTGACCTTTGGCCAGCGACGTGCTTGCGGGACTGATCGCCACCGAAACCAGCGCCGCCGGACGAACCGTCAGCGTTGCCGCTGCTGCGTAGCCTCGGAAGCTGGCACTGATGGTCGCGGTTCCCACGGCATTTCCCTTGGCGAGACCGCTTGCGTCGACGGAAGCCACACCCGTGCCGGACAGATCCGTCGATGTCCACGTCGTCAGCGCCGATACGTTTTGTGTGGTTCCGTCGGTAAACGTCGCGGTGGCCGTAAACTGCTGGGTGGTTCCCTTGGCCAGCGTCGCAGTCGCAGGGCTGAGCGCAAGTGCCGTCGGTGCGGCTGGATTGATCGTGAGATCTGTCTCGGCAATCACGCCCAGGTATTCGGCGCTGACGGTTGCTTTTCCGACGGCGTCACCGTGTGCAATGCCGGTGCCATCGATCGACGCAACACCCGAGCCCACCACATCGAGCACGGCCCAGTCGGCACTGGCGGTGACATCTTGAACCGTGCCATCGGAAAAGGCCCCGACGACGTTGAACTGTTGTGAAGTTCCTTTGGCAATCGCGACGCTGAGCGGGCTGAGCGTCAGCGTCTTGACCGTCGCTGCCGTGACTTCCAGGGTCGTGCTGGTGGTCTTCGTTAGATATCGCGCCGAGATCCGTGCCTTGCCGACGCTCTTTGCGGTGGCAAGCCCAACGGAGTTTACGACCGCGACACCGGTTCCGAGCGTGTCCTTGACCGACCACGCCGATGCCGTCGTGACATCTTGCGTCGTGCCATCGCTGAACGTCGCCATCACCTTGAACTGCTGCGTCAGCCCTTTGGGAACTTTCGGCAGACTGGGACTTACCGACAGCGTCGATAGCGTCGCTGCGGTGATGTGTAGATCCGTCTCGGCCTTCTGTCCTTCATAGTCCACCGTGACGTGATAACGCCCCGGCTTGTCGAGCTGGACCAGTCCCGATTCGCTCGCTACCAGCGCGGTGCCATCCGCTCCCGTGACCGTCCAGCTTCCTTTGCCGGTCAGATCGCGCACCCGTCCATCTTGTGAAAAGCCACGAAGCTGAAACTGCTGCGAGGTTCCGTGCGCAATCTGCGGATTCGAGGGAGACAGCGCGAGCTGCAGCGAATCCGGTCCACGCGGATCGGGCGATCCGCAGTGAACTCCGACAGCTGCCATCAGCATCAGCGCCCAGAGCTGCAACCAACGAACGCGTAACAAGTGAGTGGTCTTTGTGCGTGCTTTCATGCATTCCTCCTGAGCTGCTTGGATACCACTTTGATCTGACAATGCGCAGTTCCTTGGGAATGCAAACAGAGTGCGTTTGGGAGTCTTCGGGCGCACTGTAGGAATCCAAACAGAGAGCGCCTAGGAATCGCTACAGAGTCGCGTGGGAACAGCGCCAGCGCGTGGCCAAATACGAGACAGAGCGCCGAACCCAGAAAAGAAACTCGCGTCGCTGACTTGACAGCTTGGCGGCTCGCAAGGGACTCTCCGCTGCGCTGTGGTGAAGTCTTCTGCACAGGATGTGGGTACGCTGTTTTCGCTGCACGGACCGATGGTGTTCCGTCGCGCGCTGCGGCTTATGGGTCGCAAAGAAGATGCAGAGGAAGTGACGCAGGAAGTGTTTGTTCGGGTGATGCGAAGTGTGGCCCAGTTTGATGGACGGAGCAGCATGTCCACTTGGCTGTATCAGATCACCACCAACTACTGTCTGAACCTGCTGCGCGATCGAAGTCGCCGACGCGAGCTGTTTGAACAGAATGTGCTGATAGAAGACGGATCGGAGCAAGCTTCCGTTGCAGATCTGCTGCTGCTTCGCAGGCTTCTGTCCGAAGCGGATCCCCAGCAAGCGAGTGCAGCGGTGTATGTGTATCTGGACGGAATGAGTCATGAAGAAGCGGCAGAGCTGCTTGGCGTGAGCAAACGCACCGTCGGAAACTTGATCGAGCGCTTTCTTGCGTGGGCGCACAAGCGCAGTGAATCGATTCCGCCGTACGGGCCGCACGGATCGACAGATACCAGCCAACGTCCACGGCGCGGAGTCAGCCGATGAGTCTGATCACGGATGCAGAGTGCGCGGAGTCGTGCCCGGACAGATGGGTCTGCGGGTCAGAAGGACAGCGAGCATAGCGGACAGAGGATGTGATGGAATCGCAGCGACTACATACCTTACGGGCCGGGCGGGATGGTTGTCCGTCAGACCTGCTGCTCGATCGGCTCCAGGCTGGAGAGCTGACTTCCGCGCAGGCGCAGCAGCTGTCGGCTCACATTGCGCAGTGTGATGTATGTCCTTCGCGGATGGCGCTGCGACAGGAGGGCTTTGCGGCGTTTCCTGCGCTGGATACGCGACCGCTTCTGTCTGCGATTGTGCGACGTGTAGGGGAAGCGCAAGACGTCCAGGATCGGCGCCGTTCCCTGTCAAAGCTGCTCGCGTGGTGTGCACCGATCGGGGCGGTGGCGGCGCTGCTGATGCTTGTTCTGCGTGGCTCCTTTCCAACGACAACGCCGGCAAACGATCTGAGCGGGACGCGCGAAAAGGGCGGTGCGATCCTGCATGTGTTTCGCCAAGTGGGAGAGTCTGCGCGCGAAGCCCAGAGCGGTGACTTCTTTTCTCCGGGGGACCGACTTCGCTTCGTGATCGATCTGCCCGCGCGCGCGCAGATCCGCGTGATCGGCATCGAGCCAAGTGGTGCGCTGTATGTCGCGTGGCCCCAAGATCGCGCAGTCTCTACGATCTTTGCTGCGGGACGCGGACTTGCGCTGCCGGGGGCCGTGGCGCTCGACGAAGGTGTGGGGAAAGAAACCCTGTACTTGGTGTCCTGTCCACCATCCCAAGATGATCCCGATACGCTGTGTACGAGCGCAGGAGCGGAGTCAGCGCCGAACTGTCGAAGCGGCTGTGCGCTGTCCTCGTTTGTGCTGAACAAGAAATAGCAAATGGACACGCAATATGAAGCAGATGAAGTGCTTCATATCGCATGTAGACAGCGAGGTTCCGTGCGCTCTTCATCCTCCGCGTGGCGTAGCAGGACGAAGCACATCGCAGCGGGAAGGACGCGCTCTACTTCGTCAGATGCCGTCGGAGATAGACAAAGCAAAGGCCCGTTCCTCCGTCTCCGCTGACGCTGTCACCTGGAACGAGCAGCTGAACCACATAGCCAGTCTTGCCGTCGGCAGTGGGAATCTTCACGGTGCCGCTGGTCTGGGTGGTGATCTTTCCCTTGATGCTCTGCGTATCGGTGGTGTTGGTCGCCGCCTTGTAGCCATACAGATCGAGACTCGGAGTAAACAGAAGGCCGCTCGCGTAGGAGAGCTGTCCGCTCCAGCTGACGGCCAGGTCTTGGCCTTCGGTGACTTTGGTGTTTTCAGCCGGTTCGGTCAGCTTGATGTCCGGGCACTTGATCTGAAATGTCGCGGAGTCTGCGCCGTAGGTTGCGGACAGTGTCAGCGTCGAGCCGATGGTCGCATTGGGAATCGTTACCTTGCTAAAGTCAAACAGACCGAATGTTGGGTCGTACGGAATCGTTACGCCGTTGATCTGAAAGACGGCGTCCTTGCTGACATCGGTTTTGGATCCGCTCGTGTCTTGCTTCCTGATCGTGATCAGCGCAGACACCGGAGAGCTGCCGGTATCTGGGGACTCTCGGATGTTGACACCAAGGGGCGCTTCAATCCGTAGTCCACCGACGCTGGTGTTCGGTCCTGGGCCGCTTCCCGCACCGCCCGCATCGAGCAGTCCACAGCCCATCATCAGACCCATCGCAGACACAAGCAGAGCACACTGGGTACGCATCGTGATCTCCTTTACGTTTGGAACATCAAGAAGCGGTGACTTCGGATCGCAGCACGGAGAGCCTTCCCATGTTACATCGACGCTGCTGCGGTCTCGTTTCCCGATTCCGGCTTCTCAAGACGCGCTGCAATGTGGGGTTATTCAGGAATTCGTGCAGCGATCAAAAAAATTCGGCGCGATCGCGTTCGCATGAACTTTCTACAAAAGAAGCGCAGCAAATGGGAAAGGAGTAGGAATCGGTTAGGAATCGAATTTCTATCGGGAAAGTCGATCATTGAAAGGTTGAACAAGCGCGCGATACGGATGCCTGTAGGAATCGTACGGAACCGCAACGGAGTGCGATGGGAATGCGATGGGAGTGCGATGGGAGTGCGATGGGAGGCGGGGAGCGAGAGGTCGCTCCGTGGGGATGTTATCGACAGCGACCGTGGCCGCGACCACGACCGGGATGCTGACAGACGACGGGACGAGGCGCTGCGACCACCACCACTCGCTTGCGCGGAGCCGGAGCAGGTGCGACCACGACCACTGGTGCGCGTCGAACCGGAGCCGGCGCGACAACCACAGCAGGGGCCGGAGCCACCACCACCGGAGTGGGAGCCGGGGCCACCACAACCACCGCACCGCGTCGAGGATGGGCAGAGACATCCGCTGCCGTTCCCAAGAAAAGAGCCGAAGCCAGACTCGCAATCGCAATCAGTTTCTGCGTGAACATGGGAAGCCTCCTGCTGTGTCGTTTGGTTCTGAACAGCGCTTTTGCATCAGTTGTGCCACTGGTTGAATATACAATGTTTCCGTCGGTGGTGCCGCAAAGTTGCTATGAACAGTCGTTCATAGCCTGTGTCTGGCTGGCTTCAGCCGGTCGAAATCTGGAGCTGCGTGAGGTACGGAAACAGCGGAGGAAGGGGGCAGGTGTGATGGCTTTGCCGTCGTGTCGTCGTCCGGCGTGCTACTTGGTCATGACCTTGAACTGACCGGGGGTGACAAACTGAATCACGCCGCCCCAGCTGCACATCAGCTTGGAATTGCTATCCAGCGTGGGCATGTTGCCAATCAAGATGGTCGGAGACCCCACGATCCAAGGTGATGCGGTGGCGGGCACACAAGGCATCGGAGTGAGCACTCCCAGCGCCGCAGCGGTCGCGGCAGCCACCGTCGGATTCGACGGAGACATACACATCCCAAACGGTGGAATGTTCACAATCGGCTTGTGATCCATGATGTTGGCCGCTGGTGTGGTCGCGAGCACTTTGTTGGTGGGCAGAACCACCAGCGTAGACGGCGCTGCACCGAAGCTACACATCATCGAGGCTCCCATACAACATTGAACGCCCATGAGGACTCCTTAGTGGCCTTTGTGCGGCGGATGCAGGATCCGCTCGGTGGCGGCCAGCATCAGCGCAGACAGCAGGAAGGTCGCATGAATTCCGATCTGCCAGGGAATCTGCTCGTGCGGCTTGTGATCGATGTTGATGAAGGTCTTCAGCAGATGAATTCCTGAGATGCCAACCAGCGATCCCACCAGCTTGATCTTGAGCGTTCCGGCATCCACTTTCTGAAGCCAGTCCGGTCGATCCTCGTGCTTTTCGACGGGGAGACGGCTGACAAAGCTGGCATATCCACCAATCACCACCATCGTGATCAGGTTGGCAACCATGGTGATATCGACCAGGTTTAAGACCACCAGCATGACGGCTTCTTCCGTCATGCGATTGACTTCCTTCCACAGGTGAACCAGATCCCCCATGAACTTGTACGTATACAAGACAGAGCCGAGGATGAGGCCCAGATAGAGCGGCGCTTGAATCCAGCGGCTCGCAAAGATCATCCACTCAAGGGTGTCTTCCACGACGGAAAACCCAGTCTTTCCCTTGGGTTGTCGCTGGCTTTTCTTGGGGACAGACTCGGAGCTGTCATGCGATTCCTCTTTGACAGATCCGGGTGATGACTTTGGGTTGTGCGAGGGATCAGAATCTGAGTCGTTGTGTGATTTGCTCATGATGATTATCCGCCTGGTGCTTCCGATGTCGTAAGGTCGCCTTGGCTCTTGGGCTTGATGCTGTGCGAATCAAGCTCGATGGTGGTTGTGTAGGGAATGGGGGGCTCGAACAGGATCTTCCAGGGCCCCTGTGGTCGCGTAAACAGGAAGTAGACCGCCACCGCTTTCTTGCCGGGGGTCTTGATCCACATCCGCTCTGAGATGGCCTTGTTTTTTGCGTACAGAACCTTTGCGCGCAGCACACTGGGATCACGCTGGGCGACGAGCATTGCTACAGCGTCGTAGGACTCTGTTCGATACTGCTGGGTGTCTACTTCGCGCACCAGAAAGTGAATCGGCGTGCTGTCGTTGAGTCCTTGCGGAGCGCGAATGTCCATCCGCAGATAGCCCGGCAGACAGCCCGGCAGACAGCCAGACACTGCGCCAAGCAGCAACAGCACAGCCCGATTGGGAATCACTCTGCGCATCCGAAATTGACTCCTTACCGCCGAACCTTGAGCAGCGCCCAGGGGTCTTCGACGAACTCAAACTTGACCGCGCGAGGTGAGCGACCACCGTCGCCAGGAAGCGTCCAGGTGATCAGTCTGGGCTCGCTGGTTTGGCCTCTGCTGAGCAAGCGAAAGAATCCCCAAGACATCTCACCCACTTCAAGGGACTGTGTCTGTTTGCGACCCGCGTCTGCGGTGCTGTATTCCAGTCCAACGGACGCTGGATCGGCTTGCCACCACGAGATCTGGAGCGGTCGTGCCGTCGGTGCCGCATTCACTCCGTAGACCACAGACTTTCCTGCTGCCAAAAACGACAGCGTGCCTGGAATCTCTCCATCGGTTGCGCTAAGCGGCAGCGGTCGAACGCGCAGATCCAGCGGAACGCGCGATCCATCCTTTCCAAACAGCGTTCGTGAAACCCGCGCAAGCTGATTGACAAGCGGGATCATTCCATCAGGAAGAGAGACGGTTCCCGACGGAAATCGCTTGGGAGAAAAGTCTCCTCCGCGCTCGAGTGTGACGGGTCCGTACTTGCTGCGGAAGGCCATCCAGAACGGTCCTTCGCCCGGCTTGAGCTGATCGAGATCGCGCGGATCGACAGTGGCTTCCGCCATTCGATTGAAGGGAAACTTTTCTAGCATGGGCTCGACCTGGGGACGCATTCCGCTCTGCCAGTACTCGGCCAAGGTGTGCTCGATCTCTGACTGTCCCAAACGAACGACGCGTGTCACGGGGGCCACAAACGGGGCCGACAGCGGACCTGCCAGGTTGCTCGCATCCAGAAACTGCTGAACCTGCTTGTCTGGCGCTGCTGGATTTTCTTGCAGAGACTGAAGCGCAAGCCGTCCCAGCGGCGAGAGCATGTCCGCGAGCATCAGCGTCTTGCCATCTTCAGGAATCGCAGCGGGCTTGCCACTGTCCAGCTCCTTTACGATTCCTGACAGGATCTCTGCGTAGGGCTTTAGACCCGGATGTCCGCCTTCCTTTCCGGGCGTCATCAGCTTCACCAGCGGTGCAAACAGCACGATGCACTCACCGAGAGGTCGCAGATACGTCGAGTTCAGATCCCCAAGCTGCGCATTTTCGGAAATCGTCTTGAGGTGATTGCTCAGGGAGCCTCCTGGCAAGACCGCAGACACCAGCTCTGCATGCGTTGAGCTGACGCCCATTCCGGGAAACACATAGCTGCGATGCTGCGCGAGCAGTGCCTCACAGTATCTGCGCGCATAACTTCGCGCTTCCTGTGTGACATAGCGAACCAGAAGCTCTCTCTCTTCGCTGGTAAGCTCTGGGGTTTCTTCGAGTGCTTTGTCCAGCTTGAGGAGCACCGGACGAATGTCACGATCAAAGCTGGCCTTGTTGTAAGATCCCGCAAACGCTGCGCTCAGCGAACCTTTCTCTCCCATCAGTGATGCCAAGCGCGGAGACAGAGAGACTTGGGACTCTGTCTGCTTGCCATGCGTACGACGATGACTTCGTCGGCTGTGATGGGATGAGGACTCCTCTTTGGCTTCCGCTGCGTGCTCTCCGTTTTGCTGTTTGCGCAGCAGCTCGGAATAGCGCTTCATCTCGGGAATCGTGCACTCTGCATCGCACATCCGATTGCACTTCTTCAGACACTTTTTGACCATTCTGCGCGACAGCCGATCCAGATCAGATGACTCCGAAGAACGACTGCTCGATGAAGGACGCCTCTCAAACAGAGAGCTTACGACAAGCTGATTGCGGCTCCGCATGAGCAGGTTCAAAAACTCACGACCACTGAACTGATAGGTGTGTCCTTGCAGCTCAAAGGAATGCGTCTCTTGTGCTCCGTCTCGACGAGAGTGAACATCGGTCAGCAGCTGAAGCACCTGATACAGGTTGAGCTTTCCGCTGCGCACTTGGTCCGCCGTGGTGTCATGCACAAGCTTGAGCACCGCGCGCATCGGTGATGCTTGATCCCGCAGCCAAGGCGGTGGCGCGAGCGTTGGATCTTCCATCGACAGCTGCCGCACCAGATCACCAAGTGGCGCTTCTTCCGACAGCATGCGGAACACCCGCGACAGCGTGAGTCCTGAGTGGACTGCGTCGATGGTACCAAGCAGCGGCTCGGCTCCTTCTCTTAGGAGCTTTAGCTCATCGGCAGAGATCTTCTGCTGCGGAATCGCCTTTTCCAGCACATCGAAGTAGCGCGCCCACAGTCCTGGTTCTGTGACCAGATCGTTGCGCTCTCTGCGGATTCCGCTGCGCACCGTACTGAGCACGGTCGGACTCCCTTGCCAGGGCTCTTCGCTGTAGTGTAGGTAGTCGCGGATGACGCTCTCTGGAACGCCAATCGTCGACGCAAACTCACCCGGCTGGGTCAGCACCAGACCACCCAGGGAGTTGTCCTTGGTCGCATACAAGACCGCAAGCGTATAGATCAGCTTGTCGCGCTGATGCAGCTTGGCGGCCTTTTCCAGCAGCGGCAGCAGATAGCCTTTTCGGATCGTCTCGATGTGATGAACGCGCGTCTCTTCTTTGTTGTCCTGATACAGGATTCGATACAGCGTCCACCGCTCATCGGCAGCGCTTAGGGCTCCGATCTGCTGACTGGATGACTGCTCTGCGGCACGAACGGCTGCGGACTCTGTCGATGGATTGAGCGAGTTTCGGGCGCGCTCCACCGCTTGTTCAAACTGTTCGACTGCATCTTCGGACTTGTGAACCTTGCGGCCATGGCGAACCACCAAAGACAGCAGGATGAGAAACAGTGCAGCCGCAACGCCCGCGCAGATCGCAAGGTGGGTTCGTCCACGCCACCACGCCATCGAGATGATCGGTCTGGGACCGCGACCAGCCTCGAAACGACGGGTCAGATGAAATGGATTGCTGAGCTGCTCATCTTTGGCCGCCGCGTGAAAATACAGTCGCTCTAGGTGTGGTGTGTGATACGCCGCGTTGGCTTGCACCAGCGGCTGTAGGAATGGCTCTAGCAGATGGAGCGTCCGAGGCGCAGCGTGTAGAAACTTGATGATGCCTCGGAACTGATCCGCGTTGACGTTGATGAGCGCGTGCGGAAGATACTGTTCGTACGTGCGCAGCAGCTCTGCCATTCCTCCTTCACGATTCGTTACAAGGTGTAATGGAAGCTCGAGCGGAATCCGTTCGTGATTCAGGTACTTGGCAAACGCGGAATAGCCTTCGAGCTGCTCCATATGGGACAGCACAAGTCGCGTCTCAATGGGAGACCGCAGCGCCTTGGACAGAAGGTTTAACTTGGCGCGGATCGACTGTCCTTGATGCGCCAGCGTATCGGGATCTGTTCGCAGGACCGCCGCGATGTCTAAGACCACAACCACCGTCGGATTTCGATGTCGAAACGCGGTGCCAAACAGTTTGCTGATGGCATTTCGTGCGGCGTCCTGATTCGACATCAAGAGCGGCGCAGAGAGCTCCAATGCCAGCGCTCGACTTCCGATGTAGATCTGGAGCATCGGATCGGCGGTGTAACTCGGAACAAGCTGTCCGGTCTGCTCTTGCCAGTCGATGCGCGCGCGTACCAGATGGCTCTTTCCTGCGCTGGCCGGACCCAGGAGCAGAAAGGACGGATAGTTCGGAACCGCTGCGCGCGCACTGCGGGGAAGCTCTGACAAAAAGCGATTCCAGATGTCGCGCAGCGCAGTCGATTCGACCGCATCCTTTTTGTCTTTGTAGCGCTCACTTAGGTCTGCTTTTCGCCGGGTATATTGCAGATACAGGACCGCCAGCAGCGTCGTGACAGACAAGCTGCCCAGGATTCCCAGTCCCCAATACACCCAAACGGGAAGGTGCAGAAAGCTGAAGTCGAGCAAAGAGGGGGCCGCAAGCTCGCGCGCAGTGTGCGATGCCCAGTGCCACAGCGAAGCTTCAGTGACTGCGAAGACTCCCAACACTACTTCGCCCCCATCGGAGAAGAGACCACCAGCGAGTCCATGATGTCCTCTAGCTGGTTGAGTTGCCGATGCAGATCTTTTTGTAGCAGCTTGTGCTGGTCTTCGCTCGGTCCGGGCTGATTCCGTGCTGGGAATAGCTCGCGCAGCGTCGAGCGGATCTGTGCCAAGGGATATTCCAAAAGCTCCGCGCGATCACCAAACTGATTCCGAAGTTGACTCTCTAGCTTGGTGAGAAGCTCCTTGATCGTAGGTCCAGTGCGCACTGGCTTCGCTTTGGCTCCACCTGCGCGCGTGACTCCGCTCTGCTGCTTGCGATTCCAGTGCGCAAGCAAGTTGTCCGCATCAAAGTCCTCGGTTGCATCGTCAAACGCTTCTTCAAGCTCTTCTTCCGCAATCTCTCCTGCGGCGTCCACCAGTTCTTCTAGGCCTTCGTCTAGCTCGAACATGTGAGATCCCCCGTCGCACAGTTAGAGATTTGTCAGCGAAACCATCAGCCAAAAAAGGAGCATCAAGACTCCGGTTGTGGCTACGTAATACACTGCTGGATGCATCACCTTTCCGGGCAGCGGAACCGACTCCTCATCGTCTCCTCTTCGACGCTTTCGCTTCTGTCTTCCCGGCATTTCCGGCAGCGGAATTCTCTCGGTCAGACGCTTTTTAAACGCTGCGGCCTTGGCCGGATCTTGTCCGAACTTGCCAATGAAGCCGTCGCTTAGGCAGTAGTACAAAACGGTGAACACAAGAGGCGGACTGGATGCTTTTTTGAGCCGCTCTTCCACGAACTCAAAGAACACATCGCCACCATCGTTCATGTCGAACAGCTCTTTTTGCAGCAGCGGCCACTGCGTCTGTTCTGCCGTCGACAATCTGCGCGTAACCATCTCATCAAAGTGCAGCACCAAGGGATACAGAACCATGCCGGCTTCCTTTTCAGGAAGGATGCGCTGGAACGTATTTTTCAGATCATCCAGATAGCGCCGCAGCTCTGTACGTAGGATTCCGATCACATCGGTTCCCGCGTTGAGCATCATCGTGGTTTCTTGCGCCGTGGCCGCAACGTAGGTCTGTGGAAGCGCGCGATCGAGCAGACGACGCACTTCCGTTCCCGCAGAGACGATGACATTCCATAGCTCAATGGTCATCATCGCAGTGAACTCCCTTCAGCCGGATGAAGCGGCATGCGAAACTTACTGCCACCAGCATCCACGGAAAGCTCGACGGTGGCATCGGAATTCCAGGTGTCCAGAAGCTCTCTTACTTGCTGAAGGAACATCCACACCAGCGCTTCTTCATCGGGCTCAAAGCGATCCATCGTCAGCTTGTACACATGACGCAGACCCGATCCGCGCATTGCACTGTCAGGAGCCAGCTCGACCGATAGATGTTTGATCCGCTGCGGCAAGTCCTGAAACGGAGAGCTAGCCACCGTACCGAGTACATGCAAGAGCTGATGCAGCTCGCGTGTATCCAAGACAGACTTCATGCGCATCGCGAGCAGTCGCAAAAGCGCCATCGCATCTTGCCCAAGCGCTGTCTCTGCATGCGGTTTTACGTCGGAAAGTGGCTGAAACAGAAGCCCTTCCTGATTGCGATGCGGCAGGTTGATCTTCAGCTTCCCAACGGCTTCCCTCGCAAATCCTGGCTGATGCCACAGTCCTTCCAGAACCAGTCGCACCGGATTCATCAGCGCACCGGGCATTCGCACGATCAGGAATCGCCCGTTATACAGATCGTCGATTCGTTCCTCGACTTCATACGCAAGCTGCGCATCACTGCTCTGCAAGATGCCTGGCTGTAGCGGAGTCATTCCTTCTGGATCAATCCGGTAGACACCGAGCGTGCTCTGCAAGCTGTATCCCAGCGACGGATTGTGATAGCGAATCGGATACGCTTCCTGCGTGCCATCACAGGGAATCGGCTCGCTGCTTTCCTTGCGCAGGTTCTCTGCTGGCACCGCAAAGAGCTGAAACATATCTGCTGTAGGAACCGGATCGCGCGGCCAGTCATCATCGAGATCCAGACAGATCGCGACCCGACTCCACGGCTTGCGACTGCGCGGAACATCCAGGTTTACAAACAGCTCTTCCTGCGGAAAGTGAAAAAACGATCGCACCTTCAGCAGCGGATTTCTGGTATCGGGCTGATGCGGTTCCTGAAACACAGAGCCATAGCTGAGCAGACAGTCGGGACCGTCGCTTTCGTCGGTGACTACATCTTCATAGACCGCAAACGCTCTGCGTGTATGGGCGCGAAGCTGATAGTGAACACGCAGGGCCGCATCGTAGTTGTCGATGTACTGAATCAAGATGCGCAGCAGTCCCACCGCATCTGTTCGTGGAAAGCGCGAGCGGAGGTTTAGGACAAGTCGCGTTCCACCGCGTAACGGAATGAGCTGAAGCGACTCTAGCGTTACCGGCACAATGCGCAGCTCGCTGGTGGTTCGGAAGTAGCCAACTTGTCCGCTGGGCGCGGTGATCCGTAGCTCGCTACCCGCTTCGAGCACGGTGCTTTCCACCATGCGCGGCGTCACTTGCGCGGAAACCAGCAGCTTGCTCGGAAGCGGATCGAGCAGATAACCAAAGTACGCGCCAAACAGCCTGCGCCACGTCGCCTGGACGTTGCGAATGGTGGCCAGACGCGTCCGTACAGAAAAGAAGCCCATCGCCTCGATGAGCCTGCGCACATCGGGATCTTCGCGCTCAACGCGACCACTTGGATGCCGCTTGTCGTGACGCTGGCGGAAGTCTTCCAGCGTCTTTAGCTCGGCCACCAAGTGCTTCTCTAGGACATCGCGACCCATGGCTTACCCCAGCTTCACAAGAGATCCTTCCACGCTGGTCATTGAACCCTTGAGCGTGGTCATTCCCGACGACTGCGCCGTCAGCATTCCGTCCGCTTTGACTTCCACCATCGCGCCTTCCAGCTTCGCTTGTCCGGTTCCTTTCAGTGCAAGCTGTGGCGCTTCTGCCTTGAGCGCAGCGGTTCCTTTTAGCGACACATTGGTTCCTTCTGCTTTCAGATCGGTCTGAGCCTTGATTCCTACGTTCATTCCTTTGTACGTGGCATCCTGCGTGGCTTCGAACAGCTGGGTCTGATCGCTCTTCAGCGTCATCGCTTTGGCGCTCTTTACATCGAGCGTATCTTGGCTCTGCCACGTCGAGGTCTTGCTTGACTTAAACAGGACGGTCTCTGCATCCAGCGTGAAGTTCTTCACCGTGATCGTGATCGCATCTGCGACTTGTTCGATCGTGCTGGTGTCACTTTCTCCCGCAACCTTGGTTGTGATCTTGGTCCCATCCATGTGAATGGTCTGGGTGATCTTTCCGTCGGCGTTTTCGATCGTGACCTTTGCGCCTGTGGTCTTGTCTAGCTCGATCCGACAAACCAGCGTGCCCATGGGACTACTTCTCCTCTTTCACTTCGATGAGGAGGTAGCCCTCCTTGGCCTGGATGGTTTGGTGATCTTTTTCGTGCTTGCGAATGATCGTAAAGACCGGCTTGTCATCTTCGTAGACATGGCTGATTGACGTCGAAGACAGCGGCTTTTTTCCGGTCAGCAGGTGATTCCCTTGGCCCTCTTTGGGAAGCCTTCCTTCCACCCTCCAGTCCAAAAATCCGACGATGCGTGCTGTGTACAGATCAAGCGCCAGTAGCACGCGCTCATTTTTGTACGCAGGAAAGTAGAAGTGTCCGCTCATCCGCAGCGGCTCAAACGGAGCCTTCACAATCTGATCCGCCCACAGCGGAACCTTCACCTTGTAGGAATCCAGGTTGGTGTCCGCATCCGTCTCGATGTCGTACGTCTCTTCCTCATCCGCACCGATCTCGCTGACGATCTTTCCTTCCACAATGCTTGGGTACGTTGGGACTACGTAGCGCGGCAGTCTCCCGAGCGTCTCGTCAATCGGCTCAAATGCAAACTGAAGCTGAATCGCAAACTCGCTCATCGCGCCGATCTCTCGTCGCTCCTGTCCTTGGGAGTGCGCCCGTGACAAGATCTGAAGCCGATGGCAGCGACACTTCTTTTGAAGCGCAATGTCAGGCACCGCAATCGCGGCCAGATCCCACTGCGGATCGCTTGTCACATCAATGAGATCCCACGGCATGATCATCCGCGTTGGATATCGATCACAGCGCAGGTGTACTTCCGGGCTTGGGAGCTTGAGCCGCGCAGTCTCCAGCGTCACGCGCGCATCCAGCTGTCCCGCCAAAGACGTTCGCAGCAGAAAGTCCTGCGTCAGCGGAGTGACCATCTGTTCGTTGTCTACAAGCTGCGTCGCAGGTGATTCCGTATAGCTATTGTGAATGCGTGGCTTCCAGCGCGGAACGTCCGGGAATCGCTGGATGAAGTCGAATGCATCTTCAAAGTCCATTGCCACCGGCTCGCCATCTGCCGGTTTCTGATCATCTAGATAATATTTGTTTTCTTTGAAGTCATATCGCAATAGAAGATTGTGTGTATCGATGATCCAAAGAAAATAATCATAAAAGCTTGCTGGATGCGTGCGATCTCGCTCTAGGCCAACATAGATCATTGGCTTTTGTGTGTTGAGCGACTCGCTGTTATAAACCAGACTGACTTTTTCGCATTTGTGCGCATCAAAGACATCTTTGAGCGCTTTTTGGGTGAATAGCTCACAAGGATAGTGCTGACCCCAAAAGAACTGTGCTGCATCGCAGAACTTGATGCCATAGCGGCGCGCTGCGACGGGTGATGCGCTGCCACGTCGATTGGCCTGTTCAAATAGATATTTCTCTATCACATAGCCACGAATCGCAAGCGGATCCGGGTCGCGCTCTGTGTCCTTTCGATCCGGTCGCACGACCTGGATTTCCAGCTTCATCTCGATGAGCTTCTGCGTTTGGAACGGTTCCTTCAGCAGATCGTCGCTGTCGCCGTCTAAGTCCGTGTCATCATTGACCCAAAAGTCGAGACATCCGTTAAA
>ERZ724507.36-NODE-36-length-46476-cov-6.718123_pt1 | contig 46476 bp, 34 predicted proteins | sample MGYA00376040_ERZ724507 | MGnify/ENA primary metagenome ERZ724507 (study PRJEB28724, sample SAMN07190883) | activated sludge metagenome | isolation source: activated sludge of sewage treatment plant in Hong Hong | place: Hong Kong | collected 2016-03-17 ...
CCGTCGCTGCGGGAGCCGCCGGTGCCGCTGCCGCTTTGGCTGGTTTCGTCGAACGAATCGCCGCGCCGCCTTGGTTTACGCGCTCCTTGAGCTCCTTGCCGACCTTGAAGAACGGCAAGCGCTTGGGGTTTACTCCGACGGGATCGCCGGTCCGTGGATTTCGCCCCTCATAGGCCTTGTAGCGCCGGATCTCGAAGCTGCCGAAGCCTCGAATCTCGATCCGGTTCCCGTTCTTGAGGGAGTCCTCCATGGAGTCAAATATGCAATTGATGATCAGCTCCGCCTTCCCTTTGGGCAGATTGAGCTGAGCAGCTACCTTCTCGATAAGATCCGACTTGGTCATACCTACTGGCCTCGCTACGCCTGGCATAGACAGAGTCAATTCATCGTAAGCGAATTTTCAAATTGGGATCAACAGCTTTTCTACAAAATAGAGGCTGCCTCGGAAGAGCGATATCTGTTGATTTTTCGAAGCACATCATCCGTCGCACAGAACCCCCGAAAGCGAGATTGTGAAGACAGCTACCCAGCCGCTTTTTGAGCGATTAAACCCATATTCTCCGATATCAAAATAATTCTCAATCAAGCGTTTACTCACTTACCTATCCACTGACAAGTAATGACATTTTTAAACAGACACAAACGCACACACGAACCGGAGTGACTGCTCAATCTACGAATTCAGCCAAGCTGCGTGTTATCCACATTTGTAGGGAAATGCGAGCAGACGGCGGAAATTGCGCGGTCACGCACGGCGATGGGCTTGGCAAAGCGACGGCGGAGCGCAAGGATCAGGGGCTCAAGGCAAGCCATGACCAACACGTTTCAAGTTCGTCCGCTCTCTTTAGTGGCCCAAGAAGTTGGGCTGTCCCCGAGTGACCTGATCCCGTTTGGCAAGGACAAAGCCAAGCTGGATGCCAAGCTCTTGACCACGCGACCGCAGCCGTCGGGACGACTGATTTTGGTATCAGCGATCAATCCGACTCCGGCGGGAGAAGGCAAGACAACGACCGCGATCGGACTACAGATGGGACTGCGCCGAATCGGCAAGCGCGCGATGCTGGCGCTGCGAGAGCCGTCGCTCGGTCCGGTGTTTGGCGTCAAAGGTGGTGGCACCGGCGGTGGTCGCGCATCTCTGTATCCCGCCGACGACATCAACCTGCACTTTACCGGCGATCTGCATGCGATCACGACGGCGCACAACCTGCTCGCGGCGCTGACGGACAACGCGATCTACTATCGGCAGCGCTTCGGCGACAAAGGCGAACTCGACGGAAGGCAGGTGATGCTGAGTCGAGCGCTCGATATGAACGATCGCTTTCTGCGTCGCTGCATCATCGGTCTGGGTGGCAAAGCGCACGGCTCGCCGCGAGAAGCACGCTTTGACATCACCGCCGCGAGTGAAGTGATGGCCGTGCTGGCGCTGTCGAGCAGTTACGATGATCTGCGCGCTCGGCTTGGACGCATTGTGGTGGGCGCGACGGAAAGTGGTCAGCCCGTGACGGCAGATGATCTGCAAGCGACGCAGGCGATGGTGGCGGTGCTGCGTGATGCGCTGCTTCCGAACCTGGTACAGACGATGGAAGGCGGTCCGGCGCTGGTTCACTGCGGACCGTTTGCCAACATTGCGCACGGCTGTAGCTCGGTGCTGGCGACGGAGCTTGGGCTGGGACTTTCGGACTATCTGGTCACGGAGGCGGGCTTTGGCTTTGACCTCGGCGGCGAAAAGTTCCTGGATCTGAAGTGTCGACAGCTTGGTGTGTGGCCGCGCGTGGTGGTGCTGGTGGCGACGCTGCGAGCGCTCAAGCTTCATGGTGGAGCCAAGCTTGCGCAAGCGGCAGCTCCCGACGCAGGCGCGCTGGAACGAGGCATGGCGCACCTGGGAAAACACCTAGACAGCTTGAAGCGCTTTGGCCTGCCCGCTGTCGTCGCCATCAATGCATTTCCCGACGACACCGAAGCAGAGCTTCAGCAAGTGGAAGCCGCCGTCGCACAGCTTGGTGCCAAAGCAGCCCGAAGTACGGCGTTTGCTCACGGTGGTGCGGGCGCAGTGTCGCTGGCTGAAATCGTCGCGGATCTGGCCGAGCGAAGCGACGCACAGCCGCCCAAGCCGCAGTATCTGTACGAGCTAGACGATTCGTTTCAGGTGAAGCTCGAGAAGATCGCACGCACGGTATACGGCGCGGCGTCTGTCAATGTCTCAGCGACGGCACAAAAGGACTTGGATCGACTGTCGGCGTGGGGCTATGGAAAGCTGCCGATCTGCGTCGCCAAGACCCAGCTTTCGCTGTCGGATGAGCCAAGTCGTGTTGGATTGCCGACGGGACATACGATCACCGTGCGAGAAGTTCGTCTGTCTGCGGGTGCTGGCTTTTTGGTCGCGCTCACCGGAGAGATCGTGACGATGCCCGGACTGCCGCAAAAGCCCGCTGCGTGGAACATCGCGCTCACCGACAGCGGAAAGGTGCGCGGGCTGATGCAAAACGACGGCTAAGCGAGTAGACTACCGCCCACATTTTTTCGACCGAAGGAGTTTGACGTGACGGCAACCAGCCACTACCGCAGCAACCTGCGTGATCTGTTCTTCAACCTGTTCGAGTTCAACGACATCGGCAACCGCACGCTCGGACGCGGACCGTTTAAAAACCTGGATGTAGCGACGACGAAAGAGCTGCTGGTGCAGCTGGAAAAGCTGGCATCAAATGAGCTAGCCGCCAGCTTTGCCGCCGCTGATCGTCAAGGCGTTACGCTTGGCAGCGACGGCGTGGTTCGGCTTCCCAAGGAGCTTCGCGCGTCGCTCGATGCGTATCACGATCGCGAATATCACCTGCTCGAGATGCCGGAGCACTTGGGCGGAATGAATGCGCCTCCGTCGCTGAACTGGGCAGGTTACGAGCTTCTTGCAGGCAGCAATGCGACGGCAGGCTTCTATGTGACGACGCAGTTCATGCTGCGAATCATCGACAAGCTGGCGACGCCGGAACAAAAAGCACGGTTTCTGCCAGCGGCGCTCGAAAAGCGCTGGAACTGCACGATGGTTCTGACGGAGCCCGATGCAGGCAGCGACGTAGGCGCAGGCAAGTCCAAGGCCCGTCACATCGCCGACGACGAGTGGCACATCGAAGGCGTCAAGCGCTTCATCACCGGCGGCGACAGCGACTACTTCGAAAACGTCATTCACTTGGTGCTGGCTCGTCCCGAAGGTGCAGCGGCGGGAACCAAAGGTCTGTCGCTGTTCCTCGTTCCCAAGTTTTGGGTCGAAAAGGACGGATCGCTCGGAGAGCGCAACGGCGTTCGCACCACCAAGGTCGAGCACAAGATGGGCCTGCGCGCGTCTTCGACCTGTGAGCTGGTCTTCGGCGATGAAACCCCGGCACGCGGACTGTTGCTCGGCAACGTTCACGACGGCATCCGTCAGATGTTCAACGTCATCGAGCAAGCGCGCATGGCGATCGGCGTCAAGTCGATGTCGACGCTGTCGACCGCGTATCACAACGCGCTGGCCTATGCGCAGGAGCGAATCCAAGGACCGGATCTGCTGCATGTGATGGACAAAGCGTCGCCGCGCGTCCCGGTTCTGTCGCATCCCGATGTCCGTCGGATGCTGATGCTGCAAAAGAGCCACGCCGAAGGCATGCGCGCGCTGTGCTTCTACGCCGCGTCGCTGCAAGACCAGCGAGAGCTTCTACACGACACCGATCCGAAGACTGCGCAGGCGCTCGATCGTCGCAACGATCTGCTGCTGCCGCTCATCAAGGGCTACTGCTCGGAAAAGGTCTACGAGCTGCTGGCGGTGTCGCTGCAGTGCTTCGGGGGCTCCGGCTATCTGGAGGACTATCCGATCGAGCAGTACATCCGCGATCAGAAGATCGACTCGCTGTATGAAGGCACGACGCACATTCAGGCGCTCGACCTGCTGCTGCGCAAGATCGGTCGCGATGGCGGTCAGATGCTGCGTGAAATCCTCGCAGAAGTGCAGGCCACGCTGGCTGAAAACGCGGGCGGTGAAGAGCTGGCGGATGCGAGAACGTCGCTTGGAAAGGCGCTGGAAAACGTTCAGGTGATGCTGATGGCGCTGCTCGGCAAGATGGGCGAGTCGCTCTATCACGTCGGTCTGCAAGGCAACCGCGTGCTGATGTCGCTGGCGGAAGTGATGGTCTCGTGGCTGCTCATCAAGCAGGCGGCGCTTTCGCAGACCAAGCTGGCCGCGCTGCCCGAAGGAGCCGAGAGCGAGCGCGCGTTCTACACCGGCAAGATCTACGCGGCACGCTTCTTTGCGACACAGGTTCTGCCGCATATCTCGATCGAGCGACGACTGGTGGAATCAAGCGAGCTGTCGCTGATGTCGTTCCCGAACGAAGCGTTCTAGCCGCCAAGCCTCGCGCTACACATCGATCGCGTGCGCTTCGCTTGCGTGTTCCATGATGAACCGGAAGCGAGCGCTCGGATCTTTGCCCATCAGATCACCAAGCACGCGATCGGTCTGTTCTTTGTCGACGATCTGCACACGCAGCGCAATCCGTCGCTTCGGATCCAGCGTCGTCGCCCACAGCTGCTGCGGCATCATCTCACCCAGACCTTTGAAGCGCTGGATGTCTACTTTCGCGTTCGGCTTCTGCTTGGCCAGCAGATCGTCCTTCTGCTTGTCGTCGAGCACCCAGTGCGTCTCTTTGCCAATGTCGACGCGATACAGCGGCGGCTGCGCGATGAAGACATGCCCGTTTTCAATCAGCTTGGGCAGATAGCGATAAATGAACGTCAGCAGCAGCGTCGAGATGTGATGTCCGTCGCTGTCGGCATCCATCAGCAGGAAGATTCGTCCGTAGCGCAGCTTGCTCTCGTCGTACTTGTCGCCCATTCCGCAGCCGAGCGCCGCGATGATGTCTTGCAGCTCGCGGTTCGACAAAAGCTTGCTCATCGAAGCCTGCTCGGCGTTGAGCACTTTCCCTCGCAGCGGCAAGATCGCTTGGGTCTTGCGATTGCGACCTTGCTTGGCCGATCCACCTGCTGAGTCACCTTCGACGATGAACAGCTCTGCCAGCCGAGGGTCCGTCGCCGTGCAGTCCGCCAGCTTGCCCGGAAGGTTCAGTCGCTGACCGACCACCGACTTACGTGGAACCGCCTGGCTCGCCGCCTTCATCGCTTCACGAGCCCGCGCCGCTGCGATGATTCGCGCCACAATGGCTTCCGCCGTCGTCTGGTTGTTGTTCAGCCAGCTCTCGACGAAGGTTCGGATCGCGCCATCGACTTCTGCCGTCACTTCCGGGTTGTTCAGACGCTCTTTGGTCTGACCTTGGAACTGCGGCTCATGCAGATAGCACGACAGCACCGCGAGCAGACCTTCGCGAATGTCCTCGGCGGTCAGCTGCAAGCCTTTCGGCAGCAGTCCGTGCGTATCGACGAAGTTGCGAACGCCTTTGTTGATGCCCGACTTCAGCCCGTTTTCGTGCGTGCCTCCCGACGGAGTCGGAATGCCGTTGACGAAGCTCTTGATCGTCTCGTCGGTGCCTTCGGTCCACACAAAGGCCACTTCGAAGCGCAGACCGCCTTCACCGCCTTCGCGCGTCGAATACACCGGCGCACACAGCGTCGGCTTGCCACGATCGGTGGCCCACTTTTGCAAGTAATCGGCGATGCCACCTTTGTGCGAAAGCTCCTGCGTTTGCCCGCTCTCTTCGTCGGTAAATAGGATGCGCAGACCCTTGTGCAGGTAGCTCTTGGCTTCCAGCCGCTCCCGCACGAGGTCCAGATCGAAGGTCGCTTTTTCGCCGAAAATCTCTGGATCGGGACGGAAGAAGACCTTGCTGCCGGTTCCCTTCGCCGATCCAACTTGCCGCAGCGGAGTCACTGCCGCACCACGCTGATAGCTCTGCTCGACTTCTTTGCCTTCGCGACGGACATTGACGCGAAGCTCTGCCGACAGCGCGTTTACCACCGACGCACCGACACCGTGCAGACCGCCCGAGTGCGTGTAGCTGCCTTGCTGAAACTTTCCGCCCGAGTGAAGCGTCGTCAGGATCACTTCGAGCGCGCTCTTTCCGTACTTTGGCATGATGCCCGTCGGAAAACCGCGTCCATCGTCTTCGACCGTGACGGACCGGCGATCGCGATGCAGCGTGACCTTGATGCTTCGAGCGTGGCCGTTTATGACTTCGTCGACCGCGTTGTCGAGGATTTCCCACAGCAAGTGGTGATAGCCCCGACTGTCGACGCCGCCGATGTACATGCCGGGGCGCTTGCGGACGGGCTCAAGTCCTTCGAGGACAACGATGTCTTCTTCGCTATAGCGGGGATTCGGTGGATTCATGGTGCCGGAAAAGGGCGCTCACCGTAGCACGCCTTTTGGCACCGTCAAAAATGCCGAGACAGATCGCCTCGGCGGCGGAAGCTACTTGCCCATGCGGAACAAGGCCGGATCGAGCTTTTCGTCGAGAGAGGCCTGCTCGACATCGATCGACACCTTGTAGTTAAGCGCGGTGTTGTCGATGTCGATGTGCGTCGGCACCGACTGACCTTGCACTTCCTTGAAGTGCTGCGCGCGAATCGTGCGCTCGTTTTCGACGATGCGCAGCTCGCCCACTTTCAGGTCCACGTACTTTTTGTGCGACGGATGAACCGGCTCCAGATCGTACATGGCCGATAGATCGGCGCCAATCGACAGCAGCACTTTCTGCTGCATGCCACTGTCGGCTCCGGCCAGGCTCTGGACGACTTTTACGTCGCCGCCGACCTTGATGAGGTCAAACACCGTGATGTCGCCGGGGCCTTTGGCTTGCAGACGGAAGCGGTCGGGACGCTCGACGGCCAAAATGCCACGAACGCTGACCTGCTCGCGACCGTCGCCCTTGGCCATGTCGATGGAGACCCGATGGACCGCGCGCATGGTTCCCCAGCGAATGTCCGGCACCGGCTGTACCGACGGACCTTTGATGATGATCGGCTTGTTGGCGTTGTCACAGCCGCTCTGGGCCAGCGAAAGCGCACACACGCCAGCAAACAGAGCGTTCGCAAGCGCAGTCCGCCACGCGCCGACACGCTTCGTCACAGCACCTTGCGCACGGTCCGCGCGCGAAACCGTTTCGTACATGCTCACAGGGCCTCCGTCATTCCGTGGGGCATCGCGCCCGAATCTGGCTCTACCCGCCACAGCGGCGAGCTTAAGACCAAGCGAATCACCCGCAGCGTGTCTTCCCAGTTGCGGAAGTGGCTGCGGTGACCGCCGTGATAAATCGTGGAAATCGGAACCTCGACAAGCGGCACGTTCAGCTTCGCCGCCCACAAGAGGATCTCCGTCTCGGTATCGAAGCGTCGCGTCCGCAGCGGCAGCGAAAACAGCCGTCGCGGATAGATGCGAAAGCCCGACTGCGTATCGTGATGAACGCGCTTTGCGAACAGCGAAATCCAGTAGGTCGAGATCCGGTTGCCAATGCGGCTCCGACGAGGCATCACCTTCGGATCGAAGCTGCGGACACCGATGATCAGGCTGTCGGGATTCGCTTTGGATGCAGCGAGCAGGTTCGCAAGCTCTGACGCTGCGTGCTGTCCGTCGGCATCCATCGTGATCAGCGCACAGGCTCCGGTGCGCTTGGCATACGCAAAGCCCGTCTGAAGCGCTGCACCTTTGCCTTGATTGACCGGATGTCGAAGCACGATCGCACCGGCCTTCTCTGCCTGCGCGCCTGTATCGTCGCTGCTTCCGTCATCGACCACCACCACGGAAAGCCCAAGCGCTCGCACCTGCGCGACCACCTCGCCGACACTTTGGCCAGCGTTGAAGGCAGGGACAAGGACCAAGGGGCTTTCCACCCGAGACACGTCGCTCATTTCGAGAGGTTCCAGCATATCACGCCGCCATAAGCGAAAAAAGCAGTCGCCCAGAGACGACCTGCCGAGGAGATACGTCGCGCTTGCAGGAGATCGCAAACGCTTCGCCAAGAAACGACACCAAAGCGCCCATCGCTTGCTGTTTTTTCACGCAAAGTCGCAGGGTTTCACCGATCGCAACAAAATTCGGGAACCTGAGGTCCGATGCGCCCACTAAATAACCACGATGCACTGCTGCTCCCGAATCAGCCGTCGGTGCCCCCGCCGATAGCTGGTTGAATGCCGCAGCGGCCTGACATAACGCCTCGATGATCAGCGTCTGTGGAAACGTCGCAAACGGCGACAGCGAAAGGCCAGCTGGCCACAGCTCGTCACCGACCGTGAGCTGCTTTTCTGCGACGAGATAACCGCCTGTCGAATCGTATTCCACAATGCGATCGATGAGTCGGAACGGCGGCGTGTGCGGAAGGCTCGGCACGGTAGGCATAGGTGCGAAAGTGGTCCGATCTGTGAGACTCTTTGCAGGAGTTCATATCATGAAGCGCTCAAAGTCTCGTCGTGGTATCGCGCACAAAGTCGTCGCCTGGACACTACTTGGGTTTGGGCTGTTTGGCACCGGATGCAGCAGCCGAGCGGTTCGTCCCGACGCTGTTCCTGGTCAGTCGGTGCAGTCGATCGAGATGGAAGATCTACACATCACCGTCGGTAAAAACGCCAAAGACGGGGATGATGGGTTCGATGTCTATGACGCTCCGACGCTGTTTCGTGAAGCGGATACACTGTTCGACGGCGACAAGTTTGCGGATGCGGCCCAAAGCTACGAAAAGCTGGTCCGCGAGTTTACGGACAGTCCGTGGGCTCCTCCGGCGCTGTTCAATGCGGCGCTCAGCTACGAAGCGCTGGGACGATTTACCGAAGCGGCGGACCGCTATAAGCGCGTCGTGTCGCTGTATCCGACGAGCAAACAGGCCAAAGACGCGGCGATTCGTCAGTCCGCCTGTCTGGCCGAAGAAGGTCGCTGGGTGTTGTCGGCGGAAGCGCTGGCGCTCGTCGAAAAGCGTGAAGATCTCACCTTCGCGGATCGCATCGAGACGATGACCCGTCACGGTCTGGCGCTGTTCGAGCTTCAGGATCTGTCGGGCGCGGAAGCCAAGTTTCAGCAGACGCTCGCGTTTTTTGAAGCGCGCAAAGACAGCGAGCAGCTTCCCAACAACTTTTTCCTCGCAATGTCGCACTTTTACGTCGCACACATCGCGCACAAGCGGTTCCGCGACCTTCCGCTCCGTCAGCCGCAGAAGCAGCTTGCCCTCGATCTTGACAGCAAGGCGAAGACGTTTCTGCTCGCGAACAGCAAGTACGTCGAAACCATCAAGCAAAAGAATCCAACGTGGGCGACGGCAGCGGGCTATCACGTTGGGACGCTGTATCGAGAGCTATACGACGCAATGCTCGCGGCACCTGTTCCGACGGATGTCAATCGAGGCGATGGACGCGTAATCTATGATCTGCTCTTGCGAGAGCAGCTTCGGCACCTGCTGACCAAGGCCAAGGATGTGCTCGAGTCCAACGTCAAGATGGCCGAGCGCGTCGGGGTCAAAAATGGCTGGGTCGAGCGCTCGACGCAGCAGCTGGAGGATCTGGAAAAGCTGCTGAGCGGTCTGGACTCACCAGCGCCGAGTACGCCACAGCCGCCGACGCAGACGCCGAGTCGTCCCGCGCCGCAAGACAATCGCAGCCGCGCTACGCTGTAGTCGTCTGCCTTCGCTGAAAGAAGCCCCACGCAAGTCCAGCAAGCAGGCCTCCCGCATGAGCGGCCCAGTCGACGCTGAACCAAATTCCCGACGACAGCACAGCTGCACAAGCGAACAGCGCGCGCGCTCGGACGGAACGCGAGACCACGCCCACCGCAGCCGTCGCAAACAGCGTCAGCAGAACGCCCGAACCACCAGCGCTCACAAGCTCGTGTCTTGGCGAAAGGAAGATCGTCGCTGCGCCTGATGAGCAGATCCCCAGCAGCAGCGGCGCACGCGGTGACCAGCGAATCGGCCACAGCCAGCCAAGCCAGCCAAGCAGCGTCAGGTTGCTCAGCACATGCAGCGCGTCGACATGCACCAGCCAAGCGGTCGCAATCCGCCAGCCATCCGTCGGAAACCGAAGCGGAACCAGCAGTCCACCGAGCCGAAGCAGCGTCGGCACCGATAGTCGCCACAGCGGAAACGAAGCCTGTCCATCGATCCAAATCCCCGTCACAAACAGTCCCAGCCACAGCATCGCAATCAGCGCCCAGATGGATCGTGTAGACCCTGGACCCGACGACGACATCGCGACTGGGCTCTACTTTCGATTGACGCGCAGAATCACTTCTTCGACGCGACGCTCGTTGGCAATTGCGATCTCGAAGGTGACTTTGCCGATGCGAATCGTCTCACCGGGACGAGGAATCCGCTTGAGCCGTTCCAGCAGCAGTCCGCCGAGCGACTCGTAGTCATCGGTCTCGGGCAGCTCCAGCGTCAGCTCTCGATTGAGCTGTTCGACGGAAACACGCGCTTGGACTCGATACGAACCGTCTCGCTGACGGCTCAGCGCCGGAGGCTCTTCGTCATACTCGTCTTCAATGTCACCGACGACCTGCTCTAGCAGATCTTCGACCGTGACCAGTCCGACAGCACCACCGTATTCATCGACGATGATCGCCATGCCTTGATGCGCGCGCTCCAGACGAACCAGCAGATCGAGCGCAGGACACGACTCGGGCGCATACAGCGGCTCGCGCATCAGCTCTTTGGCGTTTCCACTGCTGCGACCACTCTTCAGAACGTCAAATGCGTGAACCACACCGACGATCTGGTCCAAGCGCTCACGGTAAATCGGGATGCGACTGTATTTTTTGTCGGCGATCTCTCGGGCAAGATCTGCAATCGACGCGGTCTCTGCCTGCGCCGTCACGTCCGACAGCGGCTTCATCACGTCGTCTGCACGCAGCGATGGAAAGTCAAAGATCCGCGCGATCATCGAGCGCTCGCCCTCGGTGACATCCGACTGCGAAGCAGAGCTATCGCTGGCAGCAGGCGTTGGCGCGTTCACCAAGCTCTCGATCTCTTCACGAGTCACCAGCTTGTGATGAACATCGATTCCCATGCGCTCCGTCGCCAGCTTGGACACCCGCTCCAGCAGATACACGCCGGGCGCCATCACCTTCATCAGCACCGACAAGATCAGCGCTTGCATCGGGGCTACTTTGTTCGCGTATTGACGGACGATCGCTTTGGGAATGATTTCCCCCAGCACAACCACCGTTGGAGTCAGTCCAACAAGAAGCCACAGCTCAACATGGCGCGGATTGTGAGCATGCAGCCACAGCGTCCACACGACCGTCTGCGTTACGACGGCAAGCTGAGTACCAAGCAGCGTCGCAGACAGCAGTCGGTGCGGCGCGATCAGAAAGTCTTCCACGAGCTTGGCGCCACGATGACCCGCCGCAGCCAAATCACGGATGTGCGCACGATCCGCACTAACGATCGCAATCTCGGCACTCGAAAAGAACGCCTCAATGAGCAGACAGACCGCACTCAGCAGCATGGGCAGCAGCATCAGCCTTCGCCCTTTCCGAGCGCCATCGTCTCGCCGCTCATCGCGGGCTGAAGCGTGGGCGTCCGCGTCAGATCCGCAAACAGCGGTCGCAGCAGATCTTCCATCGTCACAAGTCCAGCCAAGCGACCGTACTCATCGACGACCATCGCCATGTGGGTCTTGCGACGCTGAAACTCGCGCAGCAAGCGCTCGCACTTGGCTCGCTTGGGCACAAACAGCGGCGGATGAAGCAGGTCTGCCAGCGGTCGACCTTCCAGGTCTCCGTAGTTATATCCGACGAGATCTTTGGCGAGCAGGATGCCGATCACATTGTCACGACGACCACGATAGACCGGCACCCGAGAGTAGCGCTGCTTCGACACTGTCTCGACGATTCGAGCCAGCGGCATCGCGACGGGAACCGCGAAGACATTGCGCTCGGAGGTCATCAGGTTTCCGACGGTCAGATCGCCGAAATCGAGCACGTTGTGAATCAGCTTTCGCTCCGCACCGCGAATTTCGCCCTCGGCCTGGCCCAGATCGACAAGCGTCCGAATTTCCCGCTCGGACAAAACGGGTGCAGCCTCGGTATGACGACCTTTGGGACCCATCAGCACGAGCAACAGCAAGTCCGACACGGTACTGACGAGAACACGCGGAACCCAGAGCACCCACGTCAGCACCTTCAGAAGCCACGACACGATGAGCGCCCAGCGCTCCGCCAGCTTGATTCCGACGGTCTTTGGAATCAGCTCGCCGAACGTAACCAGCAGCGGAACCGTCAGCAGCGTCGCAACAATCGCAACCAGCACATCGATCGACGACGGCTGAAGCCCGGCAGACAGCCGAGGAAGCAGTCGAAACAGCCTCGTCACCGACTCGGTCATCACCTCAGAGAGCAGGATGTTGGTCAGCTCGTTGCCGATGATGATCGTGGTAATCAGCCGTCGCGGGTCCGACAGCAGCCACAGGACACGAGCGCTCGCCGGGTCCGTTGCCGCATTTTGTCGAAGCACTTCCCGACGAGTACGAGACAAAGACAGCAGCGCCGTCTCTGTCCCGGAAAAAAATCCTGCCGACAGAAACAACGGAACCAACAGCAGCATGTGCGACAGAAGCGCAATTGCGCCTTGCCACAGCCCACTGCTTGCGACCGCATCACCGCTCATGAGGAAACGCAGTCTATATCAGCCCGCAGATGTGGGCATCATGCGACCGTCGCACAATTGTGATTTTTTGACTGACGTCGCCGCCAAGCGCTGCGTCTACTTGCTCGCGCTGGACAGTCGTCGATCGAGCTCTTTGAGCTGCTGCTCGGCCTTCTGCTTGCGCTCTTTGTCAAACTCGCTCGCGCACTCGCGGTTGCCTGCTGGTCGCGTCACAAGCCCGTCTTGCAACAGCTTTTGCCGTCTCAGTCGCTCTGCTTGTCGCCACTTCTGTGCCGCGATCGGATCACTGGGCGGAACCGGCGCCGGCGCAAAGCCGACATGCGACAGACCTTTGGTCTTCGCCTCGACGGCATCGAGCATTACTTGGTCAATCGATGCATAGGAATGTTCCGCGAGCTTTCCGACGAAGTGGAGCCCTCGCTGCATCGTGTAGTGCCAGACATCGCCACGCACATACGGCAAAAGGTTCGACTTGATGGTCCGCACCACGCTGGTCTGCTCGTCGAAAGGCAGCGCCGCAAAGTTTCGTCGGAAGCCGTCTCCGTAGCCAAACCAAGACTCTGCGTTGGACAGATACACGACGTGAACGGGCAGCTTGGCAGCCTTCGCAGCGTCGGCAATCTGAAGCATCGTGCGCGGTCCGTTCAGGTCGCCGAGTCGAGGCACAATCAGTCCTTTTTGCGCCATCGAGCGAAGATATGCGTACTTTTCCGCGTCGCCGAGCCAGGTGTGCGGCTGCGAGATCTCGTCGCGCAGATGCGCCAGCAGATCTTCTCGATATTGCGTATACAGCACAAGCAGGGACTTCCGCTGACGCAGTTCCAGCGACGACAGCGCAGCTTCAACAGCGGCGCTCCCTTTGCGTTCAAACAGTGCGACGAACGCTTGTGGATTCTCCGTCGCTGTAAGCAGCGCCGAATACAGCTTGTGCAGCTTGACGACTTCCATGTCGATGTCAATCAGCCACAGGACTTGCGAGCCCGCAGCCGCAGCGACGGTATAGTTCTGATCTCCGCCAACACCGACGTAGCCGCCACCGACGCCTTTGATATCGTCGAAGAAGACATCGTGGCGACGCTCATTTGACCACATATAGTGGCGACGGACACCACCGGCAGGCTCGTCGGATGGAGACGTCACCGCGCGCACAAGCTCCGCTTCTCTCGGTGATGGATCGGATGCAGCCCGAGAGCCTGTCGCGGTCAGCGCGCCGGAACCACTGGGAGGCTCACTGGCCCAAGTCCCCGAGGCACAGACCCAGGCCGCAGTCCCAGCACACAGCCCAACCAGCAGTCGTCTTGTGACGCCAAAAGAGATCTTCACGATTGTAAATCCTACCACCCAAGGCCGAGTGGTCTTCGCGCAAAACTTCGCAATCGTTTCGATGGCCAAGCCGCGCGACGACATCGCTCGCATGGTAGGCTGCTGGGTATGCTTGGAATGTCGATCCGTCTGAGATCACTGGCAGACGGTGGTCGCGTTGCACGACTCGCAGGGCTCGCTCTGTGGCTCTGTTTCGTCGGAATCGTCCAGGGAGCCGAGCGAGACAAAACCGAAGCAGATGCAGCGCCCTCATCGAGTGAAAAAGCCGCAGCGACAGACAAGTCTGCGACGGACAAGTCTGCGACAGACAAGTCTGCGACAGACAAGTCTGCGACGGACAAGAGCCCTCGCCTGCCACCGATTCACGATGAGCAGCTGCCGCCGAAAGCGCGAACGCTGGTCACCAGGCCGACGAAGAACATGCTCATCGACTTCGTGCTCGAGATGCAGAATCGTAGCCAAGCGATCGCTCGACGCTATGTTCAGCTGTTGCTGTCGGAACGCTACGATGAGGCAAATCACCTGCACGATGAAGTCGGCGGTCGTCGCGTCGAGTGGCCTCAGCTAACGCAGCAAGTCGAAGCGTTTACCGCCGAGCATGGTCAGCCCAAAGAGATCGTTCAGTATCTGACCACTTCCGTCGGTGCGGAAGTTCAGACGTTCTATTTTACCGCCAGCTACAAAGATGGAATCGAGCTGGGCGTGCGCGTCACCATCGATCACTACGGCCATGTCGTCGGCGCAGCCGTCGGTGGAGAAGTGATACCTGCGTCTAAAAAACGCTACGATCGACACGACAACTACACGACCAAGACCGAGCTGTCGCTGCCATTTCGCGGGGTCTGGACGGCAACCAATGCGACGCCAGGCTCGGGAAATGGTCACTACCTAAACCCCAACCAGCGCTTCGCGGTCGACTTTCAAGTCTCCGTCGATGTTGCGCCGGGACAGCGATCGAATCACAAGGGCGACGGCAGCAAGAACAGTGACTACTACGCGTACGGCCAGGACATCTTGGCACCCGCCGATGGAACCGTTGTCGCTGTCGTCGATGGAGTGCCCGAAAACCCGCCGGGCCTGACCGACATCTATTACCGATTTGGCAATGCGATCACGCTGTCCCTTGGCAACGGTGAGTACGCCTTGCTCGCGCACCTTCAGACGGGCAGCACCAAGGTTCGGGTCGGAGATCGGGTCTTGCGCGGTCAAGTGCTGGCGCGCTGCGGCAACAGTGGCAACTCGACGGCACCGCACCTGCACTTTCAAATCTCGGACAGTCCGACGCTGAGCGTCGCAGCCAGCTTGCCCGTGCAGTTCGTTCGCGTGACTCGTCAGGGCGTTGCCGAAGCCCGCGTGCAGCCGATGAGCGGAGATCGCGTAGCAAACCAAGAGCCAGCCAGCGATAAGCATCCGACGAAAGCGCATCCGTAGCAGCAGCCAGCGAGCGAAGCGTTCCGTCGGAAAATACGGCCTACTTCGCAGGACTCGGAGCAGTTGGAGCAGGCGCGACGGGAGCAGGACTTCCAGCCGAAGTAGCTTCCGTCGGAGCCCCCGGAGCCGTGAGCGCCGCGCGCGATCCCACTTGTCCAAGCTGCTGCGGTGGTGCCGACATCAGATACTTTCCGTCGACGTACTTAAACTGCGGCTCGCCCTTGGCTTTGCGTGCCTCGTTTTCGTCCGCGATCCACTTGAGCAGCTTCGGCAGCATCTCGACCGTCGCGGGCTGCACATCATGGAACAGGACTATCGAGCGCGCCCGTCGCACACGCGATAGCTCGTCCTTCATCACAGCCAAGATCTTTTCCGCATCCTGCAGCTTCCAGTCCTGCGGATCGATGTCCCAGCCGATCGGTCGAATCCCAACCTTGTGCAGCGTTGCCGTCAGCGACGCACAGTGCGAACCAAACGGCGTCCGAAACAGCGGCGGAGCGACGCCCGTTGCATCTTGAATCAGCTGAGCGTTATCGAGGATCTCCCGCTCACCGACGACAGGACCACGCTTTCCGCACAAAAAGTAGTGATGAACCGTGTGGTTTCCGACGATGTGACCGCGCCGTAGCGCTTCGCGCATCAGCTCTTTGGCTTTTTCGTTCTGCGCGCCCTTGCCCATGAAGCGAACGCCATTGACGAAAAACACCGTCTTGATGCCGTACTGATCGAGCGTATCGAGCACCTTGGGCGTCGTATCTACGCGCGGGCCATCGTCGAACGTGAGCAGCAGCTCATAGGCGCTCGGCTTGGGCGGCGCAGGCTTCGGTGGAGTGGCAGGCTTAGCCGTCGCTGCGGGCTTGGTTGCAGCAGCTTTCGGCGACTTGGGCGGTTTCCCAGCAGCCAGCACCGAAGCATCTGGAATGGAAACAGAAAGGGCCAGCGAGGCAGCCCCGAAGAAGACTGAAGACTTCACCGCGCGATGGTACGCCGAGCCCGCGATGCGTCAACGAAGTTGCACACAAGCCCTTACCAGTGCTTCCAGTGACCTTTGCCTTTGCCTTTGAACCAGTGACCGCGACCGTGTCCGTGACCGTGTCCGTGAAGGATCACAGCACCAGGCACGCCCAGCACAACCGGAGCAGGCGGAGCGACGACCACCGTCGGACTCACAGGCGCGACGACCACCGTCGGACTCGCGGGCGCAACCACGACAGCGGGATTGCTCGGCGCCACAACCACCGTCGGACTGGCTGGAGCAACCACCACCGGCGGCGGCTCGACCCACACCGTGCCCTGCCACTCGGGCGGCGGCGTCACGATGACTTTCGGACGCTGCGCGACGTAGGGACGGTACTCCACCTCGACCGCTTTTTCGATCTGCGGACGGGCGCGCGCCACGTCGGGAGGAATCGGTCCCACATAGAAAATCACATCGTTTTGGACCTTGTAGCCCGGCGCTTCGTGCGCCACCGGATAGTCGTGGTAGTGCGGCCCTTTCAGGAAGCAAAACGTCGGCGGAGGCGGCACAGATCCAGGCAAGGTCTCGACGTGAACTGGCACCGGATGATGTCCGTAGAACACCGTCTTCTGTCCGTCGTAACCAAACGGCACCGGATCGCCCGTAAACACGTAGTCGTCACCGACGCGCTGATACAGCGTCGGTTTTTCCGGCGCGTAGTCGTGCGTGTGCGGCACATCAATCTGACAGTAGCCGTTCACGACGGCAGTAATCGGATGAGGTCCCAGGTAGCGGCTCTTCATCCGCAGCCCGGGAGGGACTTTCGATGGCGACGCACTCACCGGCGAAGCAAGCAGCAGCGCAGTCAGTAGGGACCCAGTCCAAAACGTACGGTTCATTTGCATCTACCTTTGAGGAAACAACAGCCAAAGACAGTTCCGTGTCAGTATATCGCGACGGAAAGGCCGTGTGCCAGAGGCACAGCTGCGAACAACGCGAAAGCCAACGAAGATCTCTGCCCCAAGTGCCCACAGCGCCGGTGTCAGCCGTGATAGAAACTAGATAGTGCTGGTATCTAGCGCTATCTAGTGCTATCTAGTGAGTCTACTTTCAACTCGCTTTCAACCAACCAAGGAGTGGCCGTGAAGATTCTCGTCACCGCCAAGCGGATTCCGGATCCAACCCAAAAACTCAAGCTCAAGGACAACGCCCTCGACCTGAGCGGCGCGAACTGGCAGCTCAACCAGTTTGACGAATACGCGGTCGAGGCAGCTCTTCGTCTGACGGAAGATGGAGCAAACCAAGCAACGCGACAAGGTCAAGTGACGGTCGCTTCGCTCGGTCCGTCGGATGTGGCGACGCAGCTTCGCTCGGCACTGGCCATGGGCGCGGACAAAGCCGTTCGCGTCGATGCCAAAGACGAAGAGCTGGATGCCAGCGTCGTGGCCAAGACGATTGCCAAGCTGGCACAGCGCGATCAGCCCGACCTGGTGCTGATGGGCAAGCTCGCCGCTGACAACGAAGGCAACGATGTCGGACAGCGCGTCGCAGCGATCCTCGGCTGGCCGCAAGCCACGTTCGCATGCAGCATCCAAGTGGTCGATGGCGGCAAGGCTGTCATCGTCGGTCGCGAAGTCGATGCGGGCGTCGAGCTAAAGAAAGTTCAGCTTCCAGCCGTGGTGACGGTCGATCTCCGCATCGTGTCGCCGCACGCCGTCAAGAACGGCAAGACCAAGCCCGAGTTCGCGTATCCCGATGGTCCGCGTTACTCGTCGCTCAAGGGCATTCGGGCCGCCAACTCCAAGCCATTTGAGCAGCTGACGCTGGCTCAGCTTGGCGTGAGCGCGACGCCGAAGACCAAGGTGCTCAAAGTCGAGACCCCGCCAGCTCGTCAAGCTGGTAAGAAAGTGGGCTCCGTCGCTGAGCTGGTGGAGAAGCTGCAAAAAGAAGCCAAAGTTCTTTGATGAGGTGATGCCATGGGCAACGTACTTGTATTCCTAGAACAAGCCGATCGGCGTCTCCGTCCCGCTGCGCTTTCGGCCATCAGCCTGGCGCGGGCCATCCACAAGTCGAACGGCGGAAAGCTGCTGTTTGTCCTCATCGGTGAGTCGGTGGCGGACGCGGCGAAAGAAGCTTCGCAGTTCGGCGCTGACGCGATCATTACCGTCGAAGCTCCGGCGCTAAAGAACTACCTTGCCGAGACCTACGCACCGATCCTGGCGCGTTTGGCGAGTGAGCAAGGCGCGAGCGTCATCGCGGGTTGTGCAACCTCTATCGGGAAAGACCTGCTGCCACGCGTGGCGGGAATCATCGATGCGGGCATTGCCCCCGACGTAAGCAGCGTCGTGTCGGCCAAGCAGTACCGTCGAGCCACCAACGCGGGCAACGCGATCCAGACGCTTGAAGTGCTGTCGGATGTCGTGGTCGTCAGCGGTCGTCAGACCGACTTCCCGCGCGCTCAGCCGTCGGGTGGAAGCTCGCCCATTTCGGCAGCGGCTCCCGGAACCATCAACGCTGCGGGTGCAAGCTTCGTCGAGCTTCAGTCGCAAAAGCGCGATCGTCCCGACCTGACCGAAGCGCGCGTCGTCATCTCCGGTGGTCGCGGCATGAAGGAAGGCAAAAACTTTGCCGTCCTTGAGCAGCTCTGCGATCTCGTCGGTGGTGCGCTGGGAGCCAGCCGCGCCGCATGCGACGCCGGAATGGTCCCGAACGACCTGCAAGTTGGACAGACCGGCAAGGTGGTTGCGCCGGATCTGTACGTCGCCGTCGCCATCTCGGGTGCAATTCAGCACCTCGCAGGAATGAAGGGCAGCAAAGTCATCGTCGCCATCAACAAAGACCCCGAGGCACCGATCTTCCAGGTTGCCGACTACGGTCTGGTGACGACCTGGGAAAAGGCTGTCCCCGAGCTGCTCGCCGAGATCAAGAAGATCAAGTCGGCGTAGGCTCCGAAGTCCTTGCGTAGGCGACCGGGGGGCGTCTACGTTCCGCACCTGCCATGAGGCGCTTACGGATAGGCCCCAAGATCCTTCGCGTTCGCGACGAACCAGAGCCATCACCCAGTCACGCCGGAGCGCCCACGCCGCTGGTCTGTATCCACGGTGCGGGCATGTCCGGTGTGGTGTGGATGAGCTTGGTGCGTCAGATAGCGCCCGCCCGTCGCATCATCGCGCCGGACCTTCCCGGTCACGGACAGTCCGATCCTTGGCATGAACAGAGCATCGATCTCTATCGCGACGCGGTGGGGACGATGTGCGCGCAGCTGAAGGTGCCACGGGTGGTGCTTATCGGGCACTCGCTGGGCGGCATTGTGGCGATTCGCTGTGCAGCGTCGTGGCCTGAGCGAGTTGCGGGCCTGATTCTCGTCGCCAGTTCCGCAACCATGGATGTTCCCGAGGAGCTGTGGCGCAGTCTGTCGCAAGAGCTACCGCCCGGAGATGACACGGAAGTGCAGACGATGCCACCGTCGCTGGCCGCGCTATCGTTTTCACCCGCGACGCATCCCGATGTTCGCGCTCGCTGGCAGTCGGTGGTGATGCAAGCGCGTCGTCAGGTGGTGCTCGGAGACTTCGCACTCTGTCGTCAGCTCAACCTGCTGTCTCAGCTAGAAACAGTACGCGCACCGACGCTCATCATTGGTGGCAGCGACGATCTACTCGTCTCGCCGCAGCAGCTTGCTCAGACCCAGCGCGCCATTCACCAAGCGGAGCGGGTCCAGATTTCCGACGCGGGACACCTACCGATGCTGGAACAGCCTGCCGCGTTTACGGCTGCGGTGACGAAGTTCTTGGCCACACTTCCGAGCTGAGCGACGGTCGATCCCGATCAATCAGCAGGCTCTCGGCCATACACAAAAGGCCGACCAAAAAGAACGCTTCTTGGTGAATCGTCCTCGGCTGCGCCCCCGCAAGTCCCACCAGCAAGATTCCCATTCCTCGCAGTCGCAGCGCACCGTGACGGAACAGCAGCGAAAACACCGCCAGCGACCACACCGCCAAGCTGCCCATGTAAATGCCCTGCGCGAGCGGCTGATGCGGAAGCTGCAAGTCGAATGCGATGTAAATCAGTCGCGCCGCCGCCGCCGGAGCCGCGAGAAGCAGCAGCGTCATACAGCCGACGATGATCGACGTAAACAGCAGCGCCAAGCTGTCCGTCGACCAGTTCCAGGTACGCCGCGTCAAAAGCAGCAGCCCGGCACCGCCGAGAGCAGCCGTCGCCAGCGTCGGACCGTACAGGATCAAGACCAGGCTCACACGCTGCATCAGCTCGCGACTGGTCAGAAGATGCCACTGGTTTTCCAGCAGCAGCACCGGCGGAACCAGCAAGAGCATCATCGCCAGCTTGTGCCACAGCGTCGCCGTATGCCGAGGCAAGACCGCCAGCGCCAGCAGCACCGACAGACACAGGCTCGAGGTCTGCATCAGCCACTGCGCGCGCACCAGACCGATCGTCTCAGCGAGCAGCTTCGGAAACAAGATCTCCAGCGACGCGAGCGACACGAAGAACAGCGACATCAAGCCGAGGCCAAGCCGACCGACGGGATGCGAGGCAATTCCACGCTCACGCATCGCGACAAACAGCAGCGCCAGCAGCGACGCGAGCGACAGCAGCCCGGAAAAGTGCGCAAAAAACGTCCCAGCCGCCAGCAGTCCATTCTGTAGCCAGCCAGGAAGCAGCGTCGGAGCCGCTCGGAGCAGAGGCTGAAGCAGCCGAAACAGCAAAAACTCCGCGACCGCTGACAGCGACAGGATCGCCGGTAAGGACAAGCCTCCAGCGAGCAGTTTGAGCAGCGAAATTCGGGTTCTGTCCGACGGCAGAGAGCTCACTGGTTACACGGTACTTGTCCGCCCCGGCCCGAGGCAAGCAAAACCCTCAGCACACCGGAACGATAGGCAAGCGAGCGAAGCTATCCGTCGCTGCTTTCGTCCTCTTCCGTCACAAGCGGCTGCCCATCTTCGTCAATCTCTCGGTAATTGACGCCTTCGACTTGATAGTACTGTCGAGGCTGCGTGTCTTTGAGCAGCGTCTTCCACGGCTGCGCGACAAAGCGATTGCGTCGTCGCTGCTCGGCGCTAACCAACAGCACGCTCGATTCAATCGTCGGAAGCGGCTCTCGGTTGAGCGCTTCTTTGGCTTCACGCAGCGCCTGCGCGCCGGTCCGATCGGGCTCGGTTTCCATCGGCTCCAGCACGAAGTCAAACCCGGTCGTGGGACGGAAAATATCACGCAAGATCGACTGCGGAACGCACTCTCGCAGATCGCGATGCAGCTCGTGTGGAAGCTCCATTTCGTCGTGTACGCGCAGATATCCGACGTGCCACTGATGCAGCGGATCGTCGAAGTGCGTCGACATGTCGCGCATCGCTCGCGGCAGAGATCGCGGCCTTGGCACCATCGGATGCTGCTCGATGCGTCGAATCCGCGCCAGGATGCCCGGATCGGCGTCGCGACGAATCCGATCGTTCCACTGCTCCATCTCCGAGCGGTCTTGCGGGGAAACCGGACCCTCACCGCCGAGGATGAACTTCATCATCGCCTAGTTCCAGATGACGTGAAGGAGAAACCCGAACGACACACCGATGAGCGCCCAGCTCACCCAAAACAGCGGCTTGGGCATGCCCGATTCCACTCGACGAGGCTTGCTCGCCAAGATCTGCTGTCGCAGCGCCAGCGCTTGCGCCGAAATCGTCATACCGCCTGCTGGACCAGCGACAAACATCGTCGCATGACCGCCATCCATGCCTTGCGTGCGTCCCGGACCCGGCATGCTGGCGGGCGGCGGGATGAACGGCGCGGGCTGGGCCAAGATCGTTCGCTGCTCCGCGCCCGTTGCGATCGGCGGAGCCGCTGCCGCACCCCCAAATGACGATCCTTGGGGAACCGACGTCGGTGGAGCCATCGGCGGCGGAGCCATCGGCGGCGGAGCCATCGGCGGTGGCGGACCCGATCCAAACGACGTCGCTGCCGCTGGCGGCGTAAGCTGTGGCACCGGCTGCGGAGGCACCGTCGGAGCTTGCATGCTCACACGCTGCGCTTCCGTCACCGCGCTCATTCCCGCCGTCGGAGTCTGCTTCGGATACAGCGTCTCTATACACTCGACGCACTCGCGATGCAGCTCGTCGGCGCTCTGTTGTCTGCGATCCGGCGTCTTTTCCAGCGCCTTCATCACCACGCGAACGATCGGCTCCGGGAAGCCCACCAGCGGCGCGGGCTTTTGCCGAAGATGCATCATCACGACTTCCATCGGCAGCGCGGCCTCAAACGGCGGCTTTCCCGTCAGCATTTCGTACAGCACGATGCCGCACGCATACACGTCCGACTGAGGTGCCAGCTTCACGCCGCGCGCTTGCTCCGGGCTCATGTACGCGGGCGTTCCGAACACCGTGCCAGCGCGCGTCAGCTGTGCGTCGGGCGTATCCATCTTTGCGACGGAAAAATCGAGCACCTTCACGAAGTCGCCCGATCCCTTCATCTCGACGAGAAACACGTTGTCCGGCTTGATGTCGCGGTGAATGATGCCCTGCGTGTGCGCTTCCTGCAGCGACTGACACGCCTGTGAAATGATCCGCAGTGCGCGCTGCGGCGGAACCTTGCCAAGTCGCGCAATCTCGTCGGACAGCGGACGACCATGGAGATATTCCATGGCGATAAACAGCAGCCCTTCCTTCGTCTCACCGAAGTCGATCATCCGCACCGTGTTGGGATGATCGAGCCGAGCCGCCGCTCGCGCTTCGTTGTGAAAGCGCTTGACCCACTGCGGGTCCGACGAAACGTGTGCCCCCAAGACCTTGATCGCGACGGTCCGATCGACGGTGATTTGCTTGGCCTTATAGACCACGCCAGTTCCACCTTCGCCGATTCGGCTCAGGATTTCGAAGCGATCCGCCAGAACCTTCCCAATCAGCGGATCGTGCTGCGCTGGCGTGCTCATCCTCGCGACTCCTTGCTGCGCCTGACCACGGTCTTACTTGAGGAACAACACCACGCGGTTGTTCTTACCAATCGAGCGCACCGACGACTGCGCCTTGCTGGTCGAGTCGTCAATGACCTGAATGATCTTGAAGGAACCTCCGTCGAGCGGCTGACGACCCGACTTGCCTTCAAGGACCGTTCCTTCGGTGCCTTCATGAACGCCAGCGGCAGCGCCCTTGTCGACGATCATCACCATCTGCGAGCTGTCTCGGTACGAGGTCTTGATCCGACCCTCGGTGCCCTTTTCGACCTTTTCCTCAAACGTCTCGGCCTTCGCTGGCTTTTCCGTTGGAGGCTTCTTGCCCGGACGCCTCGGCTTGTCCGGCGTCTCTGGCGCGGCCACTTCTTCTTCCCAGCGACAGATCACCGAAAAGTCCGACTCGTCTTTCGGCATCGCCGCCTGGAGTCGCACAAAGTACGTCCCCAGCTCTTCCAGCTTCACCGCCAGCTTCTTGAGCTTGTTCGGCGCTGGACCCGGCGTAAAGCCAATCTGCGTTCCGAGGCTGTTAAACAAGTCGATGTTCAGGTCGGCACCCGTGTTGTCGATGCGCAGCTCGCAGTCGAGCACGTTGTCCTTGCCCGGCGTCGCGATTTCCAAGCTCTTCCACTTGGTTCGCTGCAGCTTCGGCCAGCTCACCGAGTCCGTCTCGGGACGGTTGATCTGCATCGGCTTGGCCCCACCACGCTTGGCGTCGACACCGCTGTTGGTATCGGGGTCCGGACCGTTCTTGATCTTCTTGTTCACATCGTCGTTTTTGCAGCCCGATGCGGCCATCACCACCAAGGCCGATGCAAACAAGGTCCGCAGGAGTTTCGCTCGGAAAGCCATCAGTTATTGCCTCGTGCAAAAAGGGAAGAGGTTCGTTCGTTTCTGTCCCAAACGGGCCGTTTCTGTGCGTTGCCTTACTTTGTCTTCAGGATCATGAAGCGGTTGTTGCTGCCGAGAGACTTGCCATAGTCCGTCGAGCCCACCGCCTGATTGTCCCCAAGAACCTTGGTGACGGAGAACGTGCCACCGTCGAGCTTCTGGCCGCCTTCCTTGCCCTGCAAAATGCTGCCCTTCATACCAACGCGCAGCTTGGACTTGCTGCCCTTGTCCAGATACAGGATTCGCTTGCCGTCTTCGACGGTCGACTGAACGATGCGACCGACGATCGCGTCTTCGGGAATCGCCGACGAGTCACCGCCGCCCGCACCGCCCGCACCGGCGGCTCCCGCTGCTGGAGCCGCACCACCGGCGCCCGGCATTGCACCTGGCATTGCGCCCGGCATACCACCCGGCATTGCACCTGGCATTCCGCCCGGCATCATGCCCATCTGTGGGTATCCGCCCATGCCACCTGGCATTGCGCCCATTTGAGGATAGCCGCCCATCTGAGGCTGTCCCGGCATTCCACCCGGTTGTCCCGGCATTCCACCTGCTCCCGGGGCTCCTGGCGCGCCTGGAGCGCCACCCGCAGCACCTGGAGCCGCTGCCGCAGCCGCTGCCGGATCTTCCTTTTTCCCCGAGACCGACGTCGGCTTGGCCAGCGCCGCATTTTTGCCGGTCTTGAGCACCACCGTATACACCGACTCTTTCTTCGGGTAGTTCGACTGCAGCGTCAGACGAGCGTAATAGATGCCTGGCGTCAGCACCCGCAGCGGCACGTTCTTCTGCGGCACACCGGCGCGACCCGGCGACTGAACCACCTGCGCACCGACTTGATCGTAGATGTCGAGGTTGATCTCCGCGTCCGGCTCATCCCAGTTGAGAACAAACTCCACCCACTTGCCCGCCGAGATGCCCGAAAGGTCGTACGCCTTCCAGTCGGTCACATCGAACTTGCTCTGGTTTAGCTCGTCGTTGACCGGCTGGTTTAGCTTGCTGCTCTTGGCCTGAAGACGCTTGCCATCTTCGTCTTCCTTGTCGCCCGCAGCAGCGGCACCGCCCTCGCCTTTTTTGCCCATGGCCTTGTCGACCTCACCCTTGAGATCGGAGCCAAGCTGCTTGGTCGAGTCCGCAGTGGACTTGGTGCTCTGTGCCGTCGAAAGACCAGTGTCAACGCCGGTCTTTGCGGTGGTTAGGGTCTGACAGCCCACTCCGACCGCAGCCAAGGTCAGCGCGGCAGTCAGCGACAGCGAGAGGCGACGGGAACGACGAGCGTTTGCACAGTAATGCATCGAGAGACCTTTTTGGGGATGCCGTCTCCACAAACCGTTTAGGTATTGGAGAACACCGTAAAACATTGTGCAGATCATATGCTAGGCCGCCATCCCCTTGCAACCAGCCATTCAGCGACGGAGCATTTAAACATTGATCGTCGACGCCAATGGCCGCCACGGTGCGATCCGCAGCATATTGAAAAGGTTGGCTGTTCCGTCTCAACCTTGGACACGAAACCTTGGCCGGGTGTTTCCAGATAACCAGTTGGAGCAGCTCGCTGTAATTTCTGACAAGCCGTTTACGTAGGCCATGTTACATTTGTAATCTGTCTCCGTGCCGACGAAAACATCGCCTCCTCTCCGCAGCGATGGAGCGACGGCTACCCCGCTGCCGCCGGAAGGACTGCCCGTGCCCGGCGTTCGCCCAAGCGACATGGCCAGGCCCAGCAACCCACCTGGTGCGTCACGCAGCACGATAGATGGAAGCGGCGCACCGTCTGGGTCTAGCGGAGCGCAAACCCCAGAGCGTTACGGCAAGTATCACCTGCTGGAGCGAATCGGCATCGGCGGAATGGCCGAAGTCTGGCGCGCCAAGACGCTCAGCACCGAGGGATTTACCAAAGACCTCGTCATCAAGCGCATCCTGCCCAAGTTCACCGGCGACGAAGAGTCCGTGCGCATGTTCATCGATGAAGCGCGGCTCGTCGCCAAGCTGCATCACCCGAACATCGTCCAGATCTTCGACTTCGACAAAGAAGGCGATCGCTACTACCTCGCGATGGAGCTTATCGAGGGACGCGATCTCCGTCAGAGCGAAAAGACCGCCGCCAAAGCCGGGATCTGGTTTCCGCTACCGATGGCGATCTACATCGTCAGCGAGGCGCTCAAAGGGCTTCAGTACGCGCACTCTCGACTCGATCACGGCAAGCCGCTTGGAATCGTTCATCGCGACATCTCGCCGCACAACATCCTCATCAGCTTTTCGGGCGACGTGAAAATCAGCGACTTTGGCATCGCAAAGGTGGCCGAGCGTCAAGGTCCAACCACCGGCAGCACCGTCAAAGGAAAGCTGTCGTACATGAGCCCGGAACAGATCACCGGACAAGCGCTCGACTCCAAAAGCGACATCTATTCGATGGGCATCGTCTTTTGGGAGCTGCTCACGCGACATCGCTTGTTCTTTGGCTCCGACGAGCAAGACGTGGTGAGGCGGGTCCGAGATGGAGTCGTTCCGCCGCCGCGTCAGTTCAATCCCGACATTCCCGAGGAAGTCGAAAAGATCGTCCTTGGCATGCTGGTTCACAGTCGGGCCGCTCGAGTGCAGAGCGCAGGCGAAGTGGTCAAGCAGCTGATGGCGCTGCCGCAGTACTCGTACGAAGCGCAGGCGCTCGGTGAGTTTATGGCGACGCTGTTTCCCGAGCAGTCGCGCAACTGGACGCAGCTTCTGCAAAACATGCTCAAGGCGCAGCCCAAGCAGACGATCGGCAAGAGCATGCTGACGATGACGCCGCTGCCTAGCTCGGTGCCCAATCCGCTGCCGCTGCCGAACCTTCCGCCGATTCAGATCGTTCCGCCGGGTCCGCCGATGCCGCCACCGACGAAGACGCCATCGAGTCCTCCCGGTGCGAGCAAGAAACAGACATCCAAGCGACAGCTTCCGCCGCAGACCGAAGCGCAGTCGAACGAAACCGCTCAGCTTAATCCCAAGCTTCTGTCGGAGCTGCCGTCGCCCAAGCCACCTTCGCCGCCGAGTCCAAGTCCCCACGAAGACCCGGCCAAACCCATCACCACATCTGCGCCAGCCGAACCAGCGCTGGCGTCGCGGAGCAACATGTCAGGATCGGACCAAAAAACCCAGATTGCCACTGAGATGCCGCCGGAAGTTGCTGCTGCGCTTGCGCGTGGCGCGCCACCAGCCCCAGCCGGAGCACGGACGGTGATGGCGCAAGCTCCGTCGCTGCCTCCACCGGGAGCAGCGGGAGGTCCGCCGCCTGCTGCACCGCCGATGGGAGCACCTCCGCCCGCCGCACCACCGATGACAGCAGGCACTGCGCCCGAGGGTGCGCGCACGATGATTGCGCAGGCTCCCAGCATTCCCAGTCCGCCGAGCGGAGGCCCAGTCGTCGCCACGGGTCCGCAACAAGCGACGATGTATGCGACACCGGCTCCGCAGCTTCCTCCGCCATCGTCCATGGCTGCGACGCTGCCACCTGGCGCACGGACACCGAGCATTCCTCTGACGATGCGTCCTGCGGCCTTGGCGTTTGGCGCAGCGGCTCCCAGCGTCGGTTTTCCACCGCTTGCCAAGTGGATCATCGGGCCAGCCATAGCGCTCATCGTCGGTCTTCTGACGACAGCGGTGGCCAACCGCATCTGGCCGCCCGAGCAAGGTGCCGTCGGTGGTCCGAGCCTGCTTGTGCCGTCTCGTAAGATCAAGATCGTCACCGATCCGCCTGGTGCGACGGTGGAAGTGAACGGAAAAGCGCTGGACGCCAAGACACCGACGGATGTCAAAGGCGACGTGGGCTCGACGGCGAAGCTACGAATCGTGCTCGATGGCTTTGATCCCGTCGAGATGCGCATCTTGTTTGCCAAAGATGAGCGTCCGCCGCTGAACATTCGGATGCCGAAGCTCGGGAGCACCAAGGCCAAGACCGCCGATCCGAGCCAGTTTGATACCAAGGTCGGTGTGCAGGAAGACGAAGGCGACAAGACTGCGAAGACGGAAAAGACCGACGACAAGACCGCGAAACCCGACGACAAAGCAGCCAAGACTGCCAAGACGGAGCCCGAGGAAGACGACAAAAAGTCGAAGAAGGGCAAAAAAGTCGCCAAGGCCGAAGAAGAGGAAGAGGACGACAAAAAGTCCAAAAAGGGCAAAAAGGACAAGACCGACAAGGCGGACAAGACGGCGGTAAAGAAGGACAAGCCGACGCTGACGATCACGGTCAGGCCGTGGGCCATTGTCTACATCGACGGCAAAAAGATTCAGCAGACGCCGCTGCGTGACTACGCGATAAGTCCGGGCTCGCACACGGTGCTGCTGATGAACGACAGCAAAGGCAAGCGCGAGTCGATCAAGCTCAAGGTCGTGGCGGGCGAAAAAATCAACCCGATTACGCGGACCTGGGAATAGCCTGTCATCATGAGCGCCGAAGCCACAGAGCGCGAACGTCAGAGCCTGCGCCCAGCCGACGGACAGCATCCTGAAGCGAGCGCAGCGCTTCGTCGCAACGAGCGCTATCTTCGCGAGTTCATCGAGGATCTGTCGATCTGTCCGTACGCGCGGATGTGCCGAGAGCAGCAGCGACTGTATCGTGCGGTGTTTTTGCAGACGCAGCCGACGCCGCAGTCGGTGGCGGAGCATGTGCTGTCGCTGGAGCCGCTGTCTCAGTTTGAGATCGGGCTGCTTATCTTTCCAAACTTTGCGGGACCGAATCTCGTCGGTGATTCGCATCCGTTCGAGCGATTTGTCACCGAGACGCGGAACCAATACGGCAAGCTGCGCAAGGGATCACCGGGCTTTTTTCTCGTCGCGTTTCATCCCGCGATGCCGATGAACCTGATGAATCCCGACGTGGCGGTTCGGTTTATGCGACGAAGCCCGGACCCGACGATCCAGCTTGTGCGTCCCGAGGTGATTGACTCGGTGCGCAATCCGCATCACAACCGCGACGATCTGTCGGCAACCATTGCGGAAGTGGGACTGCAAGCGGTACGCAGCGCCGGATCAGACCAGATTGCGCAGCGACTGCGAGAGATTCATCACGACGAGCGTCCGCCGAAACAAGACTGAGCGTGGCGCGGCTCGCTTTCGGGCGGCTGGCATTGTCACAAGACCGTCTCGCGTGATATTGCTGCATAAGGATGTCGTCGGGAAAAGTTGTTGCACCCAATCAGTAGGGTGTGGCGCGACGACGAAGGCATTGCAAAAGGAACGGGCATGGCAACTTCACATACTGGACCTGAGCACGCAGGCTCTGCCGTCGAGCAAAGCTGTGCGGTCATCGAGAAAATCCTGGGTCTTCACACCACGCATCGCGAGTCGGACCGAGGCATTTACATCGACAAAGGGCTCTACGTCATCAAGCAGGGCTCGTCGTACGTGATGATTTCGGTCGCACACACCGGAGACACGCGCGAGCAAGCCTTGGTCAGACTGACGGCACAAGTCGTCGCTGGAGTCCGTCCAGAGTCAGCCCTTCTGCGCAAGCTGCTCATCTTGAACGGGCAACTGCGCTTTGGTGCTTTTTCGTATGAACCCGACGGAGACTTGATCCTGTTTAGTCACAGTCTCCTCGGTGGAGCGACGCTGAATCCAAACGAAGTGATGGCAGCGGTTCACGACGTCGCGCTGGCGGCGGATCGTTACGACGATCAGATCGTTGCGCAGTACGGCGGTCGTCGCATGCAAGACGTCATCGAGGAATCAGCGTGGGCGCGACTGCTGAAAAAAGCGGGCGATGACACGACGCATCCACACCTGGATGAAGAAGCCGCGAAGAAAGCGCCAGCGTCGGGCGGTAAGAAGAAGGGAAGCTGACCATGGCTCCGTCCAGCAAGCGCTCAGAGAGCGGGAAAGCGACCGATTCGCACGAAGCGACGGAAACGGGTCGCAAGCTCATGCACGGTGCGGTGTCCGACGTCACGCAGGCCATCGGAAAAACACCGATTGTGCGGCTTGGCAAGGTCGCGGCGCATGTTCGTAGCTCGATCTACGTAAAGTGCGAGTACTTAAATCCCGGCGGCTCGATGAAGGATCGCATCGCGCTCAACATCATCCGCGACGCAGAGCGCAAAGGACTGCTTCAGCCGGGCGGCATCATCATCGAAGCCACGTCGGGAAACACCGGCGCAGGTCTGGCCATGGTGGCGGCGCTGCGAGGCTATCAGTGCATCTTCGTCATGCCCGACAAGATGTCGGCGGAAAAGGTGGCCAACCTTCGCTCGCTCGGTGCGAAGGTGGTGCTCTGTCCGACGGCGGTCGACGCAGAAGATCCTCGCAGCTACTACTCGGTTACGAAGAGGCTCGTCGCTGAGACGCCCAATAGCTTCCACGCCAACCAGTATCACAACCCCGCAAATCCCGAAGCGCACTACCTATCGACCGGACCCGAGATCTGGGAACAGACAAACGGAGAGATGGATGCGTTCGTCGCTGGCATGGGCACGGGCGGAACCATCTCGGGCTGTGGCAAGTACTTCAAAGAAAAGAACCCGAACGTCAAGCTCGTCGGTGTCGATCCAATCGGTTCGATCTACTACGAGCTAAAAAAGACGGGCCGCATCACCAAGCCATTTTCCTATTCCGTCGAGGGAATCGGCGAAGACTTCGTTCCGTCCACGATGAACCTCGACATTGTCGATGAGATCATCCGTGTCGACGACAAAGACTGCTTTCTGTTGACGCGCGCGCTCGTGCAAAAAGAAGGCATTTTGTGCGGTGGCAGCGCCGGTGCGGCGGTGATGGGCGCGATTCGCTACGCTGAGCAGCTCGATGCGCAGGGTCTGCCGCCACAAAACATCGTGGTGCTGCTGCCCGATAGCTCGCAGAAGTATCTGTCGAAGATCTTCGACGACAACTGGATGCGCGACAACGGCTTTCTGGATACCGAAGATCCGCTCGGAACGGTGTCGGATGTCTTCGCAAGTCGTCCGCCTCGTCAGGTGATTTCAGCGGAGCGAACGGCGACGCTGCGTCAGGTCATTTCGCTGCTGAAAGAGCACGGCATCTCGCAAGTGCCGGTGCTGGATCGCGGACGGCTGTGCGGTATCGTCGCGGAAGTGGATCTGCTCAATCACATCCTGGTTAAGGGCAGCTCTCTTGATGAGTCCATCGAGAGCATCATCGAAGCGGACTATCAGACGGTGACGCCGCAGACCAAGGTGCGACTGCTCAAGACGATCTTCAACGATGCCAAGATGGTCTGTGTGCTGTCGTCGGGTGCAGTGCAGAGCGGCGACGGAACCCAGTCTTCACAAGCGACGACCCAGAGCGACAGACTGCTCGGCGTCATCACCAAGATCGATCTCATCGATTACTTGGCCAGCCGCCGCAAGTAGACCCGCCGCCCCCAAACACATGGGGGCTTGATAAGCCACCCACGTACGCAGCGCAGCAAGCTACACCGCAGAGTGCCGAAGGAGGGAGTCGAACCCTCATGTCCCGGAGGACGAGGGATTTTGAGTCCCCTGCGTCTGCCATTCCGCCACTTCGGCTCGGACCGAGAAACAGCGGCACGCTATCACAGTGCGTAGGTGCCGCGCAGCAATTTTATCGTTCTTTTTTCAGCACTTCGCCGCCTGAGCCTACGGACACGGCAGATACGCCGCCGAGCGCGCCGACACCTTCACATACATCCGCAGATACGAGTCATGCGCAAACAGTCCGGCAATCTCGACGCGACCGATGTCTGCTTTGACGCAGCCTTCAGGGCCCGGATTGAGCTTGTGACGAACCAGCAAGTCCTTGCTCAGCTTGTCGCGCACCGACTGAAGGCGTCCGCCAATGTCGAGCCGCAGCGCCTGCCGAATCTGCTTCTTCATCTTGTCGCTATCGAGCGAAGTCTTCAGCTTGAGCAGCGCGCTCTTCGTATCGAAGGTTGGCTCGAGATCCGGCACCGTGAGCTGGTTGTCGATGATCTCGGGATGACCGGACATATATAAGTCACCTTCGAGAGAGATCTTCCAGCCCTTCTTGACGAAGCCGTTGAGGTGCAGCTTCGTAACAATCTGTCCGCCCGACGCATACAGCTCTGGCTTTTCCAAATACAGATCGGGATAGTCGGGATCAAACACGAGCTTTCCGTCGGTAAATGCCTGCTTCATCGCCTTTTGCAGCTCTTCATACGTCGCGGCAATCGGCACCGTGACTTCAAACGGTCCCGACGGAATGCTCGCAACGTTGTGGAGCGGCGGCAGCTTGACGGAACCGCCGGCAATTCCCTTTTCGCTGCTACACGGCAACGTCACCGACGGAGCAACCACCACGCTGATGTCTTTTTCAAAGCCACCGGCAAGGACGCTGGGTCCCGCTTCGATGGCCTGAACCCCGAGCTTTACGCAGGCTTTGGCATCACCGACGGGAAAGTTTATCGGCCTCGCAAGCTTTTCGTAGTTTTCTGACAGCATCGGTCGCAGATCGACACGCAGCTCGCGCAGACGCTTTTCGATCTCGTCCTTCATCATCGTCAGCGCCCCAGCACCCCACTCTGCGGCTTTGAGCAGTCGATCTTCGCTCTGCACTTGAACCTGCGGGTTTTGCAGCAGCGCCATGTAGTCCGATCCCAGCGCTGGCTGTACCTCGGCGGTCAAGGTGATCGAAAACGTCGGATTCGTCGCAATCGTCGCTTGGCCAATGATGGTGGCACGCACACCGACGGTTCCGGTCGCGTTGTTGAAGCGCAGCTCGACGGGAGTTCGCTTCCACTGGAGCTTGCGCTGACCGACGAAGGTAAACGGAACTTCGCCCTGAAGAGGAACGGTGGCTTCAATCAGCTCGCGAATGCCGGCTTCGGTCAGGCTGATGTGCATGTTGACCCGCGACTGCGGCGGATCGGCCAGCGCCGGGCCCGGAACCGCCGGCGGACGAGGTGGATAGAGCGCCTCGGTACACGCAGAAGTAAGACTGAGTCCAAAAAGCAGCGCCACAGTACGGCGAGTCATTGCGTTCATGCGGCAGATGGTAGCACCGTCTGCCAAACCGCCAAGACTCCACCAAATAGAAGCTGTTTTCCGGCGATACCTCGCGCAACGATTGATATTCTAGAAGGTCAGTCTCGCTGAATCAAAACGGCCAGACTGGGGGGACACGCGGACTTGGCCGAGACGGGCGGAAACAAGGACGATCTGAACTGGTCGCCGCCGACGTCCTTTGAGGAATACCGACTCCTGTGGCCGCTTGGCCGGGGCGGAATGGGCGAAGTCTATCTTGGGCACGACACGGTGCTCGATCGACCCGTCGCCATCAAGTTCGTGATGAACTTGGAAACGGACCAGCAGGCGCGCGAGCGGTATCTCATCGAGGCGCGAGCGGCGGCGCGGCTTCAACATCCGAACGTCGTGACCATTTACCGCGTCGGAGAAATCGAAGCGCATCCGTACATCATCGCGGAATACATCCAAGGCCAAGACCTGCAAGCGCTGCCGAAGCCGGTGCCGTGGCAGTTTGCGCTGGAGCTGGCCACCGGACTGTCGAGAGGACTCGCCGCCGCCCACAAGCGTGGCGTGCTGCACCGCGACATCAAGCCTGCGAACGCGATTTTGGCGGACAACGGAGAGGTCAAGCTGCTCGACTTTGGACTGGCAAAGTACGTCGACAAGCAAGACTCCGTTTCGGTGCGCTGGGCAAATCAAGAAGTGGTGGCACCGACGATGGAAGCAACGGCGTCGGGACACTTTGCCCCCGTAGCGGGCGAGTCGATGCCGCCCGACCTACCGTCGAAGATTCAGATTCAAGGGGCTCCGGCGCTGTCGGCGCAAAAGCTGGTTCCGCTTCCGGCTGCGTTTCCGATTGTGATGCAGTCCGATGATCAGTTCCGTCCGATTGAGTTTCCACGCGACCAGCCGCCGCAGACTCCGCTTGGGTACTCTCGGAGCAGTCAGATCAAGGGCACGCCGATCTACATGGCGCCGGAGCGACTGCTGGGAGCGCCAGCGACGAGGCGATCGGATGTGTATTCGATGGGCGCGCTGCTCTACGAGCTTCTGTCGGGTGTTCCGCCGCACTTCGATGTTCCGTTCGAAAAGCTGCCGCAGGTGGTTCCCGATCGGGATGTTCCGCCGCTGCTGCACTTGGCACCGTCGGTGGATTCGCAGCTTGCACAAGTGGTGGATCGCTGTCTGAAGCGCAATCCTGCCGATCGATACTCGTCGGGAGAAGACCTGCAAACGGCGCTGGAGCTGTGTCTAAAAGGCAAGCACGCGGCGATGCTTCCCGAGGGAAATCCGTATCGCGGTGGTCTGGCGTATGACAGCGATCATCGCGCGCTGTATCTGGGACGACGGACGGACTGCGGCGCGCTGCTCGATCGGCTGCGCAGTGAAGCGGTGCTGATCGTCGCTGGCGATGCGGGAAGTGGCAAGACGTCGCTGGTGCGTGCAGGTTTGCTGCCGCTCGTGGGCGAAGGTGCGATCGGAGGTGGTCGTCGCTGGCGAACGATCTCAACGCAGCCGGGACGGCATCCGATGCAGTCGCTGGGCGAAGCCATTGCCGAAGCGATGGGTCCGCGCACCGATCAGGCGGATCTGCTCGAGCAGCTTCGTCAGGACCCCACGGCGGTTCAGCGTCAGCTTCACAAGCGAACAAGCGATCGTCGCGGACTGGTGCTGTTCATCGATCAGCTCGAAGAGCTTCTGACGCACGGAACCGAGTCGGAAGCGCGCGAATACTTGCGCTGTCTGACGGTGCTGTTCGAGCGGCATGCGGGACTTCGTCTGATCGTGTCGGTGCGAAGCAACTTCCTCGGCACGCTGGCGACGCTCACGAGTGAGCTGCTCGAGTGGACGCGCGATATCTATTTCCTCAAGCCGCTGCCCAAAGACAAGCTGCGAGAAATCATCGTCGAGCCTGCGCTGGGAAAAGGCGTGGTGTTCGAAGGTTCAGCGCTGATTGAACAGCTGATCGAGTTTGCCTCGCGTGGCGACGGAGGACTGGCGCTGCTCGGGATCGTGCTGGCCGAGCTATGGGACGCGCGCACCGACAACAACATCGGTGAGGCGTCTCGTCAGGCCATCGGTGGAATTGAAGGCGCGATCGCGCGACATGCGGATCACGTCATAGGCTCGCTGTCGAAAGAGCGACGGACGATTGCTCGCAAGATCTTGCTGTCGCTGCTGACGCCGGAACGGACGCTTCGCCGTCGCAGTGAAGAAGAGCTTACCGTGCATGGACCGGAAGCGCTGCGGGTGCTGCAAGTGCTGCTGAGCGGTCGCTTGCTGACGCTCACGGATACGCCACAAGGAGCGAGCTACGGGCTGGCGCATCCGATGCTGGTGAAAGACTGGCCGACGCTGACGCGCTGGATCGAAGATCAGACACCGGCGCAGAGCTCACGAAGTCTGGTGCCGGTAATGAAGCAGGCTCCACCGTCGCTCAAAGAGCGTGGACTGAAGCTGCTATGGACGATCTTGCCGACGCTGATTCTCGGGCTGGGGCTGCTCGGCTGGGATGTGACGGGACGGTGGCTGGCCAAGCAGAAGCTCCGCACGCAGCTTGCGCAGATCGAACAGACGATGCAGGAAGCACGCGGCAAGCACGCGCTGGTCGAGCTGTATCAAAAGCAGGCGCTCTCGGCGCTCGACGGACCGAGGCCGCAGCAAGCGGATGCGCAGTGGGAACACGCACACAGCGCCGCAGCGGAAGCGGAGCGCGCCTACAGCCGCGTCAGTCAGTCGCTGGAGCTGCTGCTCAATCAGCACAAGAGCGTACGGCTGCTCCAAGGTAAGCTAGCGATGGTGCTGTATCAGCGCGCGCTGCTGGCGGAGCTGGATCATCAAGATCGGCTGCTTGATGACTTGCTCAAGCGACTGCCACTTTACGACGAAGATCAGCAGCTTATCCGTCGCTGGCAAAAGCCAGGAAGCTTGACGCTAAGCAGTCAACCCGACGGAGCCACGGTTGCATTTCAGCGCTATCAGCTCGACGCACAGGGCCACTGGTCCGTCGTCGAAAATAAAGTGATTGGGAAGACGCCCGTTTCGGAGCAGACGCTGCCGCCGGGAAGCTACCTCATCACCGTGTCGCAGCCCGGACACCGCGACGTTCGTCTGCCGATGCTGATCGGTCACGACGAGGAGTTAAAGCAGCATGTCATCCTCCCCTGAAACCGAGTGGAAGCCCCCCAAGCTGTTCGACGGCTACCGCGTCTTGTGGACGATCAGCCGAACCGAGCGCAGCTCGCTGTGCATGGGCCAAGACTCCGTGCTCGACAGACCCGTCACGATCCGGTTTCTGGATCTGACGGATCGCGACACCTTGCTGCGTGAGCGCTTCGTCGCCGAGGCTCGATCGATAGCACGCGTCCAGCATCCCAACGTGGTGATGGTTCATCGCGTCGGAACCATCGACGGACGACCGTACATCATCTGCGAATACGTGCGAGGACAGAGCGTCGAGCAGCTTCCCAAGCCACTGCCGTGGCGACAGGTTCTGCCGCTGGCGATGGCGGCGGCGCGGGGACTTGCGGCAGCACACCGTCGCGGCGTTCTGCATCGCAGCCTACGTCCGAGCAATCTGCTGGTGGCGTCCGACGGAACGATCAAGATCACCGACTTTGGACTTCGTGAGTTTTGTGGAGAAGAGATCTCGCGCACACGGTCGGTGGCCGACGGACCGGGACAAGCGGCGGACTCGCAGCCAGAGCTGCTTTTGCCACAGCGTGCCGAGGAGCTTCGTCAGAAAGCCAGCCTGTTTGTCGCGCCGGAGGTCAAAGCCAAAGAGCCGCCGACGCAGCGTGCGGATCTGTTCGCGCTCGGGGCCATCTTGTATGAGCTGTGCATCGGAAAGCCACCGCCCGCGTCGGTGATTGATCAGCCGCCGAGCGATGACTTGCAAGCGAGTGGCTGGCCCGTCGACATCGACTCGCGCTTTGCCAAGGTCATCTTGCGCTGTCTGCGTGCGCATCCACCGGATCGCTACGGCTCGTCGGAAGAGCTGGAATCCGCGCTCGATCTGCTTCAGCCTCGCAGCGGTGCCGACAAGATTCCTGAAGGAAATCCGTATCGAGGACTGCTTCCGTTCGAGGCCGAGCATCGCTCGCTGTTCTTCGGTCGTCGCAGTGAAATCGGAACGCTGGTGGAGCGGCTGCGTACGGATGCGTGCGTGCTCGTCGCTGCAGAGTCTGGTGTTGGCAAGTCGTCGCTGTGTCGCGCAGGTGTGATTCCGCTGGTGGCCGAAGGAGTGCTCGGTTCGGGTCGAAGCTGGCGCGTCGTGACGATGGTTCCAGGACGGCATCCGCTGCGGGCGCTCACCCAAGCACTGTCGTCGCTGAGCAAGCACGGAGAAGAAGAGCTGCTGACCGAGCTGCGCAGCGAACCCGAGCGACTGGGACGGCTTTTGCATCAGAGCCTGGGCAGCGATCGCGGCGTGATGCTGTTTGTCGATCAGCTGGAAGAGCTGTCTACGATTGCCGATCCAGCCGAGGCGCAGATCGTCGGAGAAGCGCTGGGAAGTCTGCTCGCGCGGATTCCAGGGGTTCGGCTGCTCATCACCGTGCGCAGCGATTACTTGGGTCGGGTCGCGAGCCTGCCAAGCATCGGGGAAGCGGTGACGCGCTCGCTGTATATTTTGCGACCGCTTGGCGCGGATCGAATTCGCGAAGCGGTCGTCGGTCCGGCGCACGCAAAAGGAGTGCTGTTTGAGAGCACGGATCTCATCAGCGGACTGGTGGATTCAACGGCTCACACCGACGGTGCGCTGCCTCTTTTGCAGTTTACGCTGGCAGAGCTGTGGGAAGCGCGCGAAGGAAACAGAATCACCAAGTCCGCGCTGGAAACGATAGGTGGTGTGACGGGTGCGCTGTCTCGACACGCGGATCATGTGATTGGCACGCTGCCGCCTCCGCAGCGAAACAGTGCGCGTCGCGTGTTGATGTCTCTGGTGACGCTGGAAGGAACGCGCGCACGTCGCAGCGAAGAGGAGCTGGTCAACGACGATCCGAATGCGAAAGCGGCGCTCGAAGCGCTAGTTCAAGGACGGCTGTTGGTTGCGCGCGATACGGCGGATGGAACTGCGTATGAAGTCGCGCACGAAGCGCTCATCAAAGGCTGGTCGACGCTGGGAAAGTGGCTGGAAGAGTTTGCAGAGAGCCGAGCCGCCAAGCAGAGACTCGAGTCCGCAGCAGCAGAGTGGCGCAGACTTTCGCGCAGCAGTGAAGGTCTGTGGTCGACGCAGCAGCTTGCGGAATCTGCGGTGATTGATGCAGCAGACATTGGAAGCAAAGAAGCAGAGTTTCTGGAAGCATCGCGAAAACATCAGCGCAAACGGCAGATCGTACGGAACCTGCTGATTGGATCGATTCCTCTGCTGGCAGGACTCACGTACGGAGCGGCAGAGTACGCAGCACATCGAAACCTCTCGAAACGAATTGCATCCTATCTGGCGGAAGGAACGAGCGAGCTACAGAGCGCGCGTCGTCGAAATCGAGAAGTGGAAGCGCTTCGCAAGAGTGCGTTTACAGCGTTTGACAGCATGAACATCGCGGACGGTGAAGCGATGTGGAGTCGAGCGATCAGCGCAACGGTGGAAGCAGAGCGATCCTATTCCCGTGCAAGCCAGACGTTTGAAGCGGCACTGACGGCAGATGGATCAAATCTGTCTGCCAAAGATCTGCTTGCTGATGTGCTGTATGAACGCGCGCTGATCGCAGAGCGAGACCGCAGACCACAGCAGCTGGATGATCTGCTTCAGCGCATGACACTGTATGATGTGGGACAGAGTCGTCTCCGTCGCTGGAATGCGCCCGCTGTGCTGTCTGTTCAGACCAAACCAACGGGTGCGCGCATCACGATTGGAAAGTACGAACACGATCAAAAAGGAAGACGGCTCCTCACCGGAATTCGTGATCTGGGAATGAGCGCACTGTCCGATGTATCGCTGAGTCCGGGATCGTATCTGCTGACCGTGGTAGCGCCAGGTCACAGCGAAGTGCGATATCCGATCTTGCTGGGTCGGGAAGAAAAGCTCTCTTTGCAGATCAGTCTTCCGACGCAAAGTCAGGTTCCCAGCGGCTATGTCTATGTTCCGCCCGGACGATTCCTGTTCGGTTCCGGTGCGGAAGAAGCGATGCGAAAAGGAATGCTCAATACGGTTCCGATTCACGAGCTGAAGACAGACGGATTCCTGATCGCCAAGACAGAGACTACGTTTGCGGACTGGCTGGCATTCCTACAGGCGCTCTCAGCGGACAAGCGCAAGCAGTACATGGCTGAACCCACCAACGGAACGCTCCCCGGTGCCGTCGGTCTGGCGCAGCTCCCAAGCGGTGAGTGGGAGCTTACGCTGCAACCAACGAACAAGAAGTACATTGCGCGCGGAACCCAGAACATTGTCTATTCCTCTCGCAAGCAGAATCAGGAGCAGCGCTGGTTAAAGATCCCTGTGAGCGGAGTCACGCTGCAAGATGCCAAAGACTACGCAGCATGGATGGACAAGAGCGGCAAGCTGCCAGGTGCGCGACTCTGTCATGAACAGGAGTGGGAGCGCGCAGCCAAAGGTGCCGATGATCGAGAGTGGCCGCACGGCGATGAGCTACTGCCCGGAGATGCCAACTTCGATCTCACATACGGAGCCGATGCAGCGTCGATGGGTCCTGACGAAGTCAGCAGCTATCCACAGTCACGCAGTCCGTTCGGTGTCGACGACATGGCGGGAAACGTACTGGAATGGACGGACTCCTTTTTGAACAAGGGAGAGAGTCTGGTTCGCAGTGGCAGCTACTTCTTTTCCGCACTGGTTCAGCGCAGCACCAACCGAAGTCAGCTCGATGCCACCACACGCAGTCCCGGCGTCTCTTTGCGACTCTGTGCAACGCTCAAGCTGATGCCCTGACAAACGCCCAAGATTGACCAATCGCAGCGGCACTGGGGTCTGCCGGGTGGGATCTACAGACCCCAGCTTCACGTAGGAAAGCAACCCACAAAAGCGCAGAAGGACGGACCGCTTAGACAGCGGCTCAGCGACGAACAAATCCCAAACCATGGAAAACGCTTCGGAGTCCGCATAAGTCAGCAATATGTGTAGCAACTCTGCAGCAGAAACCACGAACAGACGGAACCTGGGCCACACGCTGATTCGATGAAGGCATGACACTTGCTTCTCTTGGGCGATGAGGAACACAGGTCCATGAGAACTTCACAGCTTTGTTATCTGGCGAGTCTGTTTCTGATGGGAGCCTGTGGCAGTCATTCTGATCTCTCGCTCGATCTGACCAAGCTCAACTCGATCGAACCGAATGACTCCCAAGTAAACGGATTCTCGGTCAACGGACTCACCGTCAACGGGCTCACCGTCAACGGACTCACCGTCAACGGACTCACCGTCAACAGCTCTGCTGCCAGCATCTCTTCTACCATCCATCGCACAAACGACCTGGCCAACGTTCGCTTCGACAGCGCAGCACTCCACGGACATCAGCCCGCGCAGGTGTGGCTGACCCAGTCCACGCTGGAAGCAAACGATGGACAGACCTCGCTATCGGGTGCGCAGCTGGTTGGGACGACCTTTGCTGGCAAGCTGCTCGACGGAATGAACATTCCGCTGCGCATTGAAGACGTACAAGTCAGCAATGGCGTCACGCTCTACTCTGTTTCGATTTTGACGGATGCTGGACCGATTCCGTTGTGCGCAACATCGAACGGAAGTCCGATTCCGTCCATCGCACTCGCAGGATTTTGGGACAAGTCCGCCACGCATGTGGACGACGCCAGCGCCTTTACCTTCGGCTGCGTAAACGCCGCCATCGGCAAGTGCGTTCTGTGGGGATACCGACCCTGGGAACAGACCACAGAGTGTCGCAACAACTCGTGCAAGACCCGCAACCTCATCGACTGGCATCGAGCCTGCGTGCGCTTGGTTCGCGCCGACTACTGCGGAGACGGAATCGCACACACTCGATCCGGAACGCACATCAACGTCTACGATCAGCTCGGCATTCAGCAGTCGTCCAATCCCGGCTGGGCCATCGAGTCGGAGTGGCGTCAAGACGGCGCAGCGTGCATCAACCACACGCGCTGGCTTCAAGCGGATTCGAACTGGACGGAAAACGATCTCGCGTACGTTCAAAGCGTCTGCCCAGATCGACTCGCTACCGCCAAAGGATCACGCTGCGACGAAAGCAAGTCCACCTACAACACGCAGTTCGGATTCAACAAATCGAGCGATGATCGTCCGCTCATCCGCAACGAGTCTCCGCAGTACGAATAGTCAAACTCTCGACGGATGCTGACTCCGTCTGAGCGCTCCTCGCAAACAATTTGCACTTCCTCGCAGCCGCTGCTTGTATCGTGTCATCGTGTCTGCTGTTCGCTTCCTTCAGATCGAGCCGACCACTCGCTGCAACTTCACCTGCGGCTTTTGCTGTGGTCGATACATGGATCAGGCCGACCTTCCTTTTGAGCGCTTCGAGAGCCTGCTCGCTGCGCATCCCAGCGTCGAGCACGTCGAACTACAAGGAGAAGGAGAGTCGCTGCTTCATCCACGCTTTTTCGACATGGTCAAAGCGCTGCGCGAACGGAACATCAAGGTCTCGATCATCACAAACGGCAGCTTGATCAGTGAAGCGCATGCCGCGCAGCTGGTCGCGCTAGGAATCGAAAAAGTATCGGTATCGATGGAGTCCGCAGAGTCCGAGACGTTTCGACAGATTCGAGGAGGAAAGCTCGAAAAAGTCATCGCCGGACTGTCTGCACTGGTGTCAGAAAAAAAGAAGCAGCAGAGCCTGCGTCCGATCATTGGTCTGTCGATCACCGTGCTGCGAGACACCCAAGATCATCTGCCCGGAATCATCGCGCTGTACAAGAAGCTGGGTCTCGATGGCGGCGTCACTCTTCAGCCACTGTCGACGATGCCGCTGTATGAAAAGAACTATCCAGACGGACTGCGAAGACAGGTTCTGTCCGATCACGAAGTCGATGATCTGTGGGTTCGCGTGCGCATGCACAAAGAGCTACGGCAGATTCAGAAGCAAAAAGACAAGCTCCGTGTAGACAGTTTTTACGATGAGCTACTGTCTGGATTTCAACCAGGTTCCCGTCGCTGTCCTTGGCTTGAACAGGGTCTGTATGTCAATCATCAAGGCACTGCCACCGCGTGCTGCATGATCAAAGACACCGAGCGATTCCGATTGGGAGTCATCGGTCAAGACTCGCCCCAGCAGATTCAAGCGGAGCGCGCAGCACTCGCCGCAGAGTTAAAAAAAGGAGTCCTTCCCGCGCCATGTACCGGCTGTGAGCTGGGACGCTTTGCGCTGATGAATCGCTGGCAGCTCTTTGCGTTCGCGATGGGAGGCGTGCTGCGTCGCTATTCTCCGCGCGCAGTGTGGCGCAGGCTGCGTCCACAGAAGCCGAAGGTACGACTCCCACTGCTGCCTCCTACCGCATCCTGATCGTCGCATTCACCGTCCGTGCGCACCTTTCATGCGTAGCCGCCCTCGCCTACCGTGAAGTATAGTGAAGCGATAGGAGTTCTCTGATGCAGCGACGTGTGGTGTCTTCTGGCTGCGCACTGTGGGTCCTCTGTGCAGCCACGGCTTTTGCGATTCCTGCAGTGCAGCTTGTCTGTGCGCAAACGGCCAAGGCTGATGCAGGTCCCGTCGAACGAACCGTCGTCACCAAAGACGGCAGCATGTACCGAGGCGAAGTCCTGGAGTACACCATCGGCTCGCACATTGTACTCAAGCTCTCAGGTGGGGAATCCAAGCGCATCACCTGGGACGAGATCGATCAGGTGTCGCCGCCGCGTCCAAAGAATCCGTCCGGCAGCGCACCGTCTGCGAGTCCTCCGCCTGCTGCGAGTCCTCCGCCTGCTGCGAGTCCTCCGCCTGCTGCGAGTCCTCCGCCCGCTGCGAGTCCTCCGCCCGCGAGTCCTCCGCCTGCGAGTCCTCCGCCTGTCTCGAGCGGTCCACTCGTCCCGAGCGGCTTTGAGCGCACCGTCCAGATCCGCGACAACATCACCTACTTCGGCGAGGTCATGGAGTACGAGGTCGGCAGCCACCTCATCCTCAAGCTCGGCGACGGCAGCATCAAGCGGATTTCCTGGGCGGAAGCCAAGCGCATCTCTCCGCCCCGTCGCAAAGGGGACCAAACCCACGTCGGCTCCCCCGAGCGCACCATCGTGCTTCGCAACGGCAACACCCTGCGCGGCGATCTCGTCGAGTCCGTTCAAGGCGTTCACACCACGATTCGCCTGGGCTCCGGCGAAATCCGTCGTGTCGGCTGGACCGACATTCAGCGCATCACCGCCCCGCTCGCCCCTGGTGTCTCGTCGCCCATCCCACTCACCGGAGAGCTGCTCGTACACCTCGACAGCGGCTCGCGTGTGCTTGGCTCCTACTTCGAGTACGTCCCCGAGCAGCAGCTCATCCTCCGTCACCAAAACGGACGCCTGTTCTACATTCCGGTGAACTCGATCATCAAAGTGACCATCACCGACGAAGGCAAGACCGAATAGCCTCAGCGAGTTCCTCTTCCGCGAAAGTTCCCATCCATGTCGCTGTCCCGACGCAGTCTGTTGCGGTTAGGCTTGGGCCTGGTCACGCCTTCAGTCACTGGTTGTAAAACACGTCCGCCGGAGCCCGCGATGCCACAGCTGTCCCCCGACCTGATGCAGTCCGTCCACGCGCAGCGTCGCGCCTGGCGAGCCAGTCAAGATGCCAAAATGCGCGGTCCGCTGAGTCCGCTCGCACGCATCGACTACCAGCACATTCCGCTCGGTGAGCACACGCTCAGCACAAACAGTCACGATCCGCTGCATCTTCTGCCCGAACAGCTCGCGCCGTTCTCAGGACAGCTTCGAGTGATCGCCCAGCCTGGGCTCGTGCGCTTTGTATCGACGCAGCCAATTCAGCACAACGATCAGCCACAGACGGAAGCGACTCTCCGCAAAGGAGATACGCTGCTTATCGGACAAACACGCCTGCTTCTAACCGGCGCTGTCAGCGATCCAGGCCTGGCGGTCTATTCCGACACAGCACCGTCTAGAGTCACGTATTCCGGCCTGCACTATTATCCCGATAGTGACGACTTTGTGGTGATGGCCAAGCTGGTGCGTACATCTCCACATCCGGTAAAGCTCTTGGCCTCACGAGGAGAACCGCAAGAGCTTACGTCGATCGGCGACCTACACTTTTCGCTGGGAAGTCCGTGTGTGCTAGAGGCGTATTTGGAAACGCCCGACGGTGACACCCTGTTTCTGATCTTCCGCGATCAGACCAGCGGCACGCCCGATGGCAGCTACGGAGCCGGTCGATTTCTGCTCGCCAAGCTCCAAGCGGATGACACGGCTTTGCTCGACTTTCACCAAGCGTGGAATCCGCTGTGCGCCTATTCGCCCTATTTTCACTGCCCGATGCCATCACGGAAAAATCACTTGTCCGTCGCAATCAAGGCAGGAGAAAAAAGCTACGGCGACCATTAAAAACAAAAATGCCCGGTCTGTTCACCGATGGTTTCCCATCGAGCGACCAAACCAGGCATTTTGCGTCACGGGCCTGCGCCCGAAGTGACATTAGTACGACGAGCGGGGAGACCGACCGCCGCCACCACCGCGACGATCGCCACCGAAACCACCACCGCCGCCGGGACGGCCACCGCGACGATCGCCTTCCTCACGCGGGCGCGCTTCGTTCACAGTCAGAGCACGGCCACCCTTGACTTGGCCGTTCAGAGCGCTGATCGCGGCCTGAGCTTCCGCATCGGTATCCATCTCGACGAAGCCGAAGCCTTTGCTGCGACCGGTCATGCGATCTTCGATCACCTGCGCGCTACGGACGTTGCCGAAGGCGTGGAACATCTCGGTGAGCTGCTCGCTGGTGGTGCTGTACGAGAGGTTGCCGACATACAATTTGGTGCCCATTCTGTATCTCCTAACGATGTTGCGATTCGAGCCGGGTAAGAAGCCGAGCGGTGGTAACAAGGCGGCACAGGCAGTCGAGGCTTCGGTAGGAGCTCAAGCGCCAAATGTTGCGGAACCTCTTCAACAACCGAACTAGCTTTACCAGCGTGAGGCTATCCCTTGGTCTGATATTTCGCAAGCACTATCTGTGGATATCTCACCCCTTCGCGCTAGCCAGCGATTATGCTGAGGGCCCTTGTAGGCTCTGAAACGCTGATGACAACTGACAGCTCTTCTTCCCAATCCCAACCGGCCATGGGTGGCTCGCCCGTGGCAGAATCGTCCCAGACTGCGTCGACATCGCAGGCGCAACCTGATTCCGTACAGACTGCACGCAAGGTTCCGTGGTGGACCGCTGCGCTGTTTGCGGCCTTGCTGGTGGCCATCGGAGACGTCCTGCTCGCTGCGCACGCTGCGACGACTCCAGTTGCTGGTGATGCACTGCTCAAGGCCATGATCTGCGCATCGGGCCTGCTGATGGCTCCTGCGTTCTTCGTCGGACTTGCGGAAGAGTGGCTGTATGGCTCTCTGCGCGCCGTGTTTGGTCCACACTTTGTCGCGCGAGGAAAAAGCGCACTGTCGGACGAAGCGTACGATCGCTGGCTTGCGGCGCTGATCTTGGCGCTGGCGCTGGTGCTGCTCGTCGATGCAGCGCTGCTGTATGGCTTTGTGAAGGCACTCGCGCTGGAAATGGCCAACAAGCGAAATGGAGCGCTGTCGTCGGCACTGGTTTCGGTCGCGTCGCTGATTGCGCTGCTGCCGTTTGTGATTCCGCTGTATCGGCTGAGCCATCGCTTGGTGGGTCTTCTGCTGCCTCGTCCGCGCGTGCTGTGGCTGTGCGGACTGTTTGTCGCAGGATCACTGGCGGTCGTCGCGCTGGCAGTGCTGTCCGTCGATTGGCGCATCATTCACTTTGGCCCGTGGAAAGCGCTGGCGATGTGGCTCGTGCTGCAGCTAGGACTCGCGCTGAGCCTTGCCAAGCTGCATCGTCCGCAGCTAATGGGAATTGGTCTGTCCGTGCTCCTCGCAGGCTGTCTGTTTGTGACGATCCAGCAGTTCGGAACCGAGCCGCGAGCCTTGGCGTTGATGGCCGAAGAGACCGCAGCCGGACGCACGCTGCTTCTGTCTGCGCGACGAGTCTTCGATCGCGATCACGATGGCTACGCCGGACGACTGGGAGGCGGAGACTGTAACGATCGCGATCCCAACGTACATCCGGGTGCCGACGACGAACCAGGCAACGGAATCGATGAAGACTGCGATGGTGCAGATGCCGAAAAGATCGTGGAAGCAGAGCCTGCTGCGGCTGTCCCAAGCACTCCGGTCGTGGTGGAAAAGCCAGCAAACGGAAGCGCGATCTGGAAAGGCAACTGGCTGATCATCACCGTCGATACGCTGCGGGCGGATCGGATCAATGAAAAGATCGCGCCGAATCTGTCCAAGCTTGCGCAAAAGGGAGTCCTGTTTACGAACGTCTA
>ERZ724507.37-NODE-37-length-46144-cov-6.903426_pt1 | contig 46144 bp, 36 predicted proteins | sample MGYA00376040_ERZ724507 | MGnify/ENA primary metagenome ERZ724507 (study PRJEB28724, sample SAMN07190883) | activated sludge metagenome | isolation source: activated sludge of sewage treatment plant in Hong Hong | place: Hong Kong | collected 2016-03-17 ...
ACAGAACAACGACGACGACGCATGACAGCGCGACGACTCCGGCATTGCCAAGCTGCACACCGAACATGTCGTGACAGATCTGCGCCGCCGTGGTGCCAAAGCCGCGCGCCACCGCCGAATAGCCGAGCAGCACGCTGATGAGCGTCACCCAACCGACGGCAAAACCAACATACGGACCAAACGCGTCACAGGCATAGCGATAAGGGCCTCCAGAGCGGTCGGTACGGCCCGCAGCTTCCGCGAACACCAGCGCAACCAAGCAGCACAACCCACCCGCGACAAACCAAGCCCACGGAGCCTGCGAACCCGCTTTCCGATACAGCACCGCTGGCAGCAGAAAGATGCCCGAACCGACGATGCCGTTGATGCCGATGCCCAAACAGTCAATCAACGTCAGCTGGCGCTTGTCAGAGTTCGCTTCGCTATGTGACACCGCACGAAAGTACTTGAACCGGTAGCAAATCCAAGACCTTTCGGATGAGCGATTTGAAACTTTGCGGCGACCGCGATTGCATGTCACCGGGCCGAAGATTTACCTTGCGCGACGTGTGTGACCAGGCAAAACGCAGCGTGGCGGTAAAGACGCGATGAAGCTGCTCCTTTTATCGACGGTGGCTCTGTTTTTGGGGCCGCTGCTTCAGCGGTCGCTGCGCTGGGCCAAAGCGGCGATGGCAGCGCTCGATGGGTTTGTGCTGCTCCTCGTGGTGGGCATCATTTTGGGGCGACTGATTCCGTCGGCGTATTCAGCGGCGGGCTGGCCCTCGCTGCCACTGGCGGTGCTCGGCTATCTCGCGGTGCGACAGGTCGAGCGCATGCATCACGTCGGAGGCCAGCGTGCGCACAAAGTCGCGGTGGTGCTCGGTCTGCTTGGCCTGGCGATGCATGAGTTTCTCGACGGACTGGCGCTCGCGCTGGGACATGCCGATCACGAACACACCGCCGATGCGTTGCTGCCGCTGGCGATTGTCCTTCATCGCATTCCCGTCGGTCTGTCGGTGTGGTGGCTGCTGCGTCGACTGGGCACCGGCTGGAGCGTGTTTGGGCTGATGGGAATTGCCGCAGCGACGGCGCTTGGCTACGGTGTATCGACAGAGTTTTTCGCACACAGCGGCGGCGTAGGCATCGGACTGTTCCAAAGCGTCGTCGCTGGAGCCTTGCTTCATGTCGTCGTCCACGAGCAGCAAGATCAGAGCGGCAAGCACGTCTTTTTTGAAGGACTGGGCGGACTGCTGGCGCTCGGGCTGCTCGCGCTGCTTCACAGTGAGCTTTTACCGACCAGTCGCGTCGGAGAAGCCAGCATGGCCAAGACGCTGACGCTGCTTGCGCTAGAAAGTGCGCCCGCGCTGCTGATTGCCTATTCGTTCGCGGGACTGATTGGCGTGTTCTTGCCAGCGACGGGCGTTTCGTGGCTACGAAGAGGCTCGACGCTGTCTCAGTCGCTGCGCGGGGTGCTGTTTGGACTGCCGCTGCCCATCTGCTCGTGTGGTGTCCTGCCGGTCTATCGCAGCCTGATTGCACGAGGCGTTCCGTCGGCTGCAGCGATGGCATTCCTCGTGGCCGCACCAGAGCTGGGCGTCGATGCGGTGCTCTTGTCGTTTCCGCTTCTGGGTCTACCGCTGACGGTGGCGCGAGTGCTCTGTGCGACGGTGGTTGCGCTGGGCGTCGGCATCTTGGTTGGCGGTTTCATGAAGACGTCCCCGCAAGACCAAACGCCGACCTTGCCGACAGAGGAAGTCACGGGCTCGCTGCAAACCAAGCTGCGGGCTGCGCTGCGACTCGGGTTTGTGGAAACGGTCGATCACACCGGACCGTGGATTGTGATGGGCCTGGGTGTCGCCGCCGCGCTGGAGCCCCTGCTGCGCATGGACTGGGTGACGGCGCTTCCGACGGGACTTGATGTTCCGCTGCTCGCGGTGCTGGGCATGCCGATGTATGTCTGCGCGTCGTCGGCAACCCCGCTTGTGGCTGTGCTGATCCACAAAGGTGTGTCGCCGGGCGCTGCGATTGCGTTTCTTCTGACGGGACCTGCGACCAATGCGACGACCTATGGTGTGCTGGCCAAGCTGCACGGACGCAAGGTCGCGATCGGTTATGGCGTCACGATTGCGCTGCTCACCGTCGGGCTTGGCTTTCTGGTCAATCGCATCGTTGGAACCAATCCCGGTTATCCGTTTCACGTCGGACACGATCACCGAGGCTGGCTATATCCAGCCTGCTTGGTCATCGTCGGGCTGCTGTTTGTCGGTTCGTTTCTGCGCCAAGGCCCGCGCGGCTTTTTGCATCAGCTCTCCCTCGATGCGACCGGAATGGACCCGCACGACCACGGGCACTCTCACGACCACGGGCACGACCACGGGCATTCTCACGACCACGGGCACGACCACAACCACGGGCACGGGCACGACCACGACCACGGGCATTCTCACGACCACGACCACGACCACGGGCCGAATAGGTCGCGCTGATGCCGACTGCGTGGTCTGCGGCGACGGTCGAGAGAAAATTACCTGCTCGCTTGCCGTCGTCGCCCAATTGAGATAAAAAGCCCCATTCTGATGCGACCACGCACGGTTGCGGACTAGGCTTTTTCGTCACATGGCTCAAGACAAATCGAATTCGACCGTGGCTCCGGCTGGCGACCCGCCGAGCGCCGTCTACGTTCAGCAGATCCACGACGAGATGCGCTCCTCGTTTATGGACTACGCGATGAGCGTCATCATCTCGCGAGCACTTCCCGACGCGCGAGACGGACTCAAGCCGGTACATCGTCGCATCCTATACGCGATGCACGAAGCCAACGTCGTCTGGAATCGTTCCTACGTAAAGTGTGCGCGTGTCGTCGGTGAAGTGCTCGGTAAGTATCACCCACACGGTGATGCTTCGGTCTACGACGCACTCGTTCGGCTCGCGCAAGACTGGAACATGCGTCATCCGCTCGTCGACGGGCAAGGCAACTTCGGTTCGATTGAAGGCGATCCGCCCGCCGCGTACCGATACACCGAGTGTCGTCTCCAGCGGATTGCGTCGACGATGCTGACCGATCTGGACAAAGAGACGGTCGACTTCGTTCCCAACTTCGACGACAAAGAGCGCGAACCGACCGTGCTTCCGGCGATGCTGCCGAACCTGCTCGTCAATGGAGCAGCCGGTATCGCCGTCGGTATGGCGACGAACATTCCGCCGCACAACCTCGGGGAAGTGCTGGATGCGTCGCTGCACCTGCTGAAAAACCCGCAGACCACCAATGCAGAGCTGATGAAGCTGGTGCCGGGCCCGGATTTCCCGACGGCAGGCTTTATCTACGGCAAAGCGGGCATTCGCCAAGCGTACGAGACCGGACGTGGCTCGCTGACGCTGCGCGCGAAGACCGAGATCGAAGAGCTCAAGAACAACAAGTCGCAGATCGTCGTCACCGAGGTTCCCTATCAGGTGAACCCGAACCGACTGATCGAGCGACTGGCCGAGCTGGTTCGCGAAAAGAAGATCGAAGGCATCTCGGACCTGCGCAACGAGTCGAGCCGCGAAGGCATGCGGCTGGTGATTGAGCTCAAGCGTGATGCCGTCGCGCAAGTGGTGCTCAATCAGCTGTATGCGCAGACGAGCCTTCAGGTGACGTTCGGCGTCATCATGCTGGCGATTGTCGATGGACGGCCTCGGATTCTGTCGCTGCGGGATGCGCTGGGGCACTTCCTCGATCACCGTCGGCAAGTGGTGCTGCGTCGCTCGCTGTATCTGCTCAAGCAAGCGCGCTCGCGTCGAGAGATCGTCGAAGGCTTGGGCCTGGCGATTGATCAGATCGATCGCATCATCGCGATCATTCGCGCAGCCAAAGATCCGGTCGAAGCCAAAGAGCACTTGATGGCCGAGCCGCTGACGGGACTCGCTGAGTTTTTGCGTCGCGCCGGACGTCCAGAAGACGAGATCGCGGCACGAACCGGTCGCGGCACGCTGTACTTTACCGAGGCACAGGCGAAAGCCATCCTCGAGATGCGACTGCAGCGACTGACGGGACTGGAGCGCGACAAGCTGGCCGAGGAATATCGCGAGCTGACGGCGACGATCGTGGATCTGGAAGGCATCCTGGCGAGCGAGTCGCGGCTGCGTGACGTCATCGCCGGTGAGCTGACGGAGCTGCGCGCGATGTACATCGAGCCGCGTCGCACCCAGATCATCGACGACGCAGGCGAGATTCGACTGGAAGAGCTGATCGCCGAAGAAGCGATGGTGGTGACGCTGTCGCGTGAAGGCTACGTCCGTCGCGTATCGCTGTCGGAATATCGCGCGCAAGGTCGCGGTGGTCGTGGTGTCCAAGGCGCGTCGACGAAAGAAGAAGACCTGATCCACAAGCTGTTCGTCGCCAGCACGCATGACTATGTGCTGATGTTTACGAACACGGGTCGCGCGTACTCGAAGCGGGTGTTTGATCTGCCGGAGTCGCAGTCGCGGTCGGGCAAAGGCAAGGCAATGGTGAACTTCCTGGAGCTTCAGCCCGGAGAGCGCATCGTCGAGATGCTGCCGCTGCCCGGGTTTGAGGCGGGAAAGTTCGTGCTGCTGTCGACGGCCAAGGGCGTGGTCAAAAAGACCGAGCTGGATGCGTTTTCGGCGATTCGATCGACCGGCATCATCGCGGTGGATCTCGACGAAGGTGACGATCTAGTTGGCGCGGCCATCACCGACGGACACAACGACATTGCGCTGTGTACTCGCGACGGCTACGTGGTCCGCTTCAAGGAAGAACAAGTCCGCGCGATGGGCCGAACCGCTCGTGGGGTACGCGGTGTCACGCTCAAGAGCGCAACCGATCGCATCGTCGCCATGCAGGTGCTCAGTCGCGACTCGGGCAGCGAGATCACGCTGCTCACGGTCTGCGAAAAGGGCTTCGGCAAGCGCACGCCCGCGTCGGATTATCCGCAAAAGAACCGAGGCACGCAGGGCGTCATCACCATCAAGACCAACGATCGCAATGGCAAGGTCGTCGGTGTGCTGACGGTGGTGGACAGCGAAGATCTGATGCTCGTCACCGACACGGGCCGTGTGATTCGCATTCGGGTGCGTGACATTCCGACGCGAGGTCGCAACACCCAAGGCGTGCGACTGATCCGCATCGATCCAGCGAGCGGCGAGCGCGTGGTGGCCGTCGAAGCGCTGAGCGATCCGGGCAAAGATGACAGCGAGCCCGTCGAAGGCAGCGAAGAAGAGCTAGCGGCCAGCCCGATTGAAGTGCTCGACGATACCGAGGGCGAAGAAGACATCGCGGACGACTCGGATGAATCGTCAGACGAGCAGTCAGAGTCGTAACGACGGATGAGCGACGGCAGCGAGACAAATCGGCTCTCGGTCGCGGAGATCTATCGGCGCAGCATCAAGGCCGAGGATCTTCGCTTCAATCGCTACATCGCGCGACCCAAAGCGGCGGTGCTGGTGTATCTGCTGCGAGGCACGCGGATTACGCCGAATCAGGTGACGCTGCTGTCGCTGCTCACGTCGCTGTGTGGCATTGCGACGCTGGTGTTGTGTCCGGGTCGTGTCGGACTGATTGCGGCGGCGCTGGTGCTGCACCTGGCGTTTGTGCTCGACTGCGTGGACGGACAGCTTGCGCGGATCAAAGGTCTGTCGTCGCCCGTCGGAGCGTATCTGGACTTTCTGGTCGATGAGATCAAAGCGGTGCTGCTCGTCGCAAGCTGTGCGGCACGCCTGGCCATCGACGGAGCCCCGACGCTGGGCGCACTGCCCGTATCGTCGCAGGTGTTTTGGCTGGGACTTGGACTGCTCGGCGTGTGCATCGCGGCGGCGGGAATCTCGACGACGACGTTTATGCGTCGGCCCGAATACTTTGAAGCGGTCCACGGTCGCAAAGGCGAGCGCGTCGCGGGATACACCAAGTTCAAGGAACCGACCGAAGCGGCTCCGTCGTCGCTGCTGAAGAAGATCGTGCTTCTGCCGATTCGCATTGTCGAAGCGCTGGGCAAGCTGACGCTGCACTATCCGGCGTGGTTCTTCGTCCCGGCGGTGCTCGGGCACATGGAGTGGTTTCTGCTGCCGTACCTGACGGCGCACACGCTGTACCTGGGACGCTCGTGGCTGGTGGTGGTGTGGAAGCTCGGACGATGAGCTCTCGGCGGCAGGTCTTGCAAGCGCTGATCGCGGGCGGACTGTCGCTGGGATCGAGTGGACGCGTCGCAGCTCAGACGACTGCGCCCCTTGCGCGAGGCGTGGCGCTCGGGCTGTTTCACGAAGATCCGCTGTGGTCGTACGGCGGGCTGCTGCGCGAGCTGCGCGACCTGTCGGCGACGCATGTGTCGCTGGTTCCGGCGTATTACCAAGATCACGCGGGCTCGACGGAGATTTACTCGCACCCGCGCTTTAGTGTTCCCGACGAGACGATCACGCGAACCATCGGTGAAGCGCACGCGCTCGGGCTTGCGGTGATGTTGTTTCCGATTGTGCGGCTGGCTCGACCTCGGAAGTCGTCGGAGTGGCGCGGCACGCTGGCCCCCGACGATCGCGCCGCCTGGTGGACGAGCTACGAGCGACTGACGCTTCACCTTGGCAAGCTGGCGCAGACGCACAAGGTCGCGCAGTTTTCGGTCGGCAGTGAGCTATCGACGCTCGATGGCGAGCGCGATCTGACGGACTGGCGACGGCTGATTGGCAAAGTACGCAGCAGCTTTCGCGGCAAGCTGACCTATTCGGGCAACTGGGATCACTACGAAAAGGTCGCGCTCTACGAGCTGTGCGACAGCGTAGGCATGTGTGCGTACTTTCCGCTGGCGGGACGGCTGAGCAGACCGCCCTTCCCCGTCGAAGACTTGCTGGCTGCGTGGCAGAAAAAGCGCCAGGATCTGGTCGCGTTTGCCAAGGCCAAGCAAAAGCCGCTGCTGCTCACCGAGGTTGGTTATTTGAGTCAGCGCGGAGCCGCCGCCTGGCCGTGGGAAGAAGGCGCGGAGCAGCCGGTGGACCTGGAAGATCAGCGCCGAGCGTACGAAGCCTTTGCGCGGGCCTGGCAAGGGGAAGCGCAGCTCGCGGGCGTCTACTTTTGGAACTATTACGGCTTTGGCGGTCGGGCGTCGCGCGGATACACGATGCGACACAAGCCAGCGGCACAAGAAATGGAACGCTATTTCTTAAGTGAGCCGCAGCGCCCAGCGAATCCGTAACGAGCCGTCGCAGCCACGGACCTGTCCCGCAGACCCTCGCAAGTAAGATGAAGTCACTTGGCAGCGGAAACCCAAGCTGCGATGGTGCCGGACCATGCGAAACAAGGTCGTCTCCTCGGAGGAGGCCGTCGCGCTCATCCGCGATGGTGACACCATCTGTACTTCAGGCTTTGTGGGAACGGGCACGCCGGACGGACTGCTGGCCGCGCTGGAAAAGCGCTACTTACACAGCCAGTCTCCGCAAGGGCTGACGCTGGTCTTTGCTGCGGGACAAGGCGACGGCAAGCAGCGCGGGCTCAATCGGCTGGCGCACGAAGGTCTGCTCAAGCGAGTCGTCGGGGGTCACTGGGGCCTGGCGCCGAAGCTGGGCAAGCTGGCGCTCGAAGACAAGCTGGAAGCGTACAACCTGCCACAAGGCTGCATCTCGCACCTGTATCGAGACATCGCCGCCGGCAAGCCGGGTGTAATCACCAAGATTGGTCTGCACACCTTTGTCGATCCTCGGCTGCAAGGCGGCAAGGTCAACCAGTCGGCGAAGCACGATCTGGTGCGGGTGATTGAGATCGACGGTGAGGAGTGGCTGTTTTACAAGTCGTTCCCGATTCACGTCGCACTGCTGCGGGGAACCACGTCCGATCCGAACGGCAACATCACGATGGAGCGCGAGTCGCTTCTGCTCGACAACCTGGCGATGGCGCAGGCGGTCAAGAACAGCGGCGGCGTCGTCATTGTGCAGGTCGAGCGCATCGCAGCAGCGGGATCGCTGCATCCTCGTCAGGTTGTGATTCCAGGCATCTTGGTGGACTGCGTGGTGGTGTCGCCGCCCGACTATCACCTTCAGACCTACGCGACGGCGTATAGCCCGGCGTTTTCGGCTGAAATTCGCGTTCCCGTCGATAGCATGCCGCCGATGGCGCTCGATGTTCGCAAGGTGATTGCCCGTCGAGCCGCCTTCGAGCTAACCGCCAATGCGGTCTGTAACCTTGGCATCGGCATGCCCGAGGGTGTGGCCGCGGTTGCACGCGAAGAAAAGCTGCTCGAATACCTGACGCTCACCACCGAGCCGGGTGTGATTGGCGGCGTTCCTGCGAGCGGACTCGACTTCGGAGCAGCGGTCAACACCGACGCGATCATCGCGCAGAACCAGCAGTTCGACTTTTACGACGGCGGCGGGCTCGATCTGGCGTGCTTAGGCATGGCCGAGTGCGACAGCGCGGGCAACATCAACGTCAGTCGCTTCGGCAGTCGGCTCGCGGGCGCGGGCGGCTTCATCAACATCAGCCAGACCGCTCGTCGCTTGGTCTTCGTCGGAACCTTCACTACCGACGGACTCGAGGTCGCGGTCGGCGGCGGCAAGCTGGCCATCTTGCGCGAAGGTCGCAGTCGCAAGTTCGTCCGTCACGTCGAGCAGATCACGTTCAGCGGCGCGTACTCGGCGCAAAAAGAACAGCAGGTCTACTACGTCACCGAGCGCTGTGTGTTCCAGCTTGGCCGCGACGGTCTGGAGCTTATCGAGATCGCGCCGGGCATCGACCTACAAGACGACATCTTGGCGCACATGGCGTTCCAGCCCATCATTCGCAACCTGCGTCTGATGGATGAGCGGATCTTCCGCGTCGAGCCGATGGAGTTAAAGAGCGAGATCCTGCGGCTCGATCTACGTCAGCGTGTCAGCTACGACGCCAGCCGCAACATCCTGTTTAACAACTTCGAAGGCATGCACGTTCGCAGCCTGCGCGATGTCGAAGCGATTCGCCAAGCGGTCGAGCGCAAGTGCAAGTCCGTCGGACGCAAGGTCGCGGTGGTGGTGAACTACGACTCGTTTGTCATCGAAGACTCGGTCACCGAAGCGTATGCCGAGATGGTTCGCTATCTCATCGAGCGCTATTACACCGAGGTCTCGCGCTACACCACGAGTGCGTTTTTGCGGGTCAAGCTCGACGATGCGCTGAAAAAGCAAGGCGTCACGCCGCAGCTGTTCGAGACCGCCGAGCAAGCGCACGGTTTTCATCAAAAGCCCGACGCATAGCGACGGATTGAGCGTGCTTATCCGGCGGCGCGCTCGCTGAGTCCGCGATCACCGCTTGTGCGATCTCGGCTGTTGCGACGGACGACACAGACGCTGACGCTGTCGATGAGTCGCCAGCCGCCCGGTGCGGTTTCGATGAGCTCGCGGCCCGGCAGAAGCTCTCGCAGCGCCTGACGAAGCCGTCCGATCGCGACGTAGATCGTGTTGCGATGCTGAAGCGGATGATAGTCACGTCCGCCCCAGACTTCGTAGAACAGTCGCTCAGCGCTCGCGCCTTCCGTCGGTGCAAACAGAAGCTGCGACAGAAGCTGCGACAACAGGGGACGACCGACGATCGCCGGACCGCTCGGCTCACCGCCACGAGTGATCGATCCGCGCTCGGGTTCAATCAGCAGCTCGTGCGCAAACAGCGCCGCCTGACGCGCTTCTTCGTCGGCTTCTTTGCGGCCCGCGCGGGTCAAGAGCTCATACGGAAGCACACTGCGCAGTCCGAGCGACGACAGAAGCCAGGTAAGCTGCGCGGATCGCTCTGTGGATTCTTCAGACGGATGACCCAGCTCTTGCAGCGCCCCTCGCAGCAGCCGCGCTTCCAGCGTATCGCCGAGCGATCCCAGCTCATCGACGCCTTGTTTCAGAAGCAGCAGCGCGCGTCGTCCATTGCCTTGTCGTCGCTGAAGAGACGATTCAAGCAACAGCCCGCGCAGATGCAGCAGTCCATAGGCATGTCGCGTCGACAGCTCTTGCGCGCGACCGAGCGCTTCGTCCGCTTCCGGCAAGTCACTCGGCTGCCCGAGGCTGAGCAGCAACCACGACAACGACAGCGCCGCACGGGCTTCTTCGTAGTGACGATGCGACGCCGCGTAATAACCGAGCGTCTGCTGCATTCTTCGTCGCAGCGTCACAAAGCCCATGTCCGGCAGCCGACCCATCTGAAGCCACAGCTCGGCGTGTTCTAGCTCTAACAGGTGCTGCGCCGCTGGTTCCAGTGCACGCGCCGACTGCATCACCAGCGTCATGGCCTGCGCGGCGGCCTGCATCTCGGACTCTCGCAGCGGAGAGTCAATCGACGACAGCGCATCCAGCCGCGCCAGCAGTCCTTGCGACAGCGACAGCAGCCGTGGCGACGGAGCCGACGCATCGGGACGCATCACCCGCAGCAGCGCCAGCTTGGCGGCACTCGGCTGAACCTGCGCCATCAAGACCTGTGCGGACAGCACTTCCAGTCGCTGCACAAGCGGCCACGTTCCCGCCTCACGCGCACTCGCAATCGCTCGTTCCAGCGTCGTCAGCGAGCCGCTCAAGTCGCCGAGCTTGAGCAGCACCCGCGCCAAATAGAAGCTCACCACCGTCGCTGCAAGCTGATCACCGTGTAGCAGCAGCGCCTGAAGCGATTCCGACAGCAGTGCCCGCGATGCCGTAAGCTCCCCTTTCGCACCCGCCATCACCCCGCGCATCAGCGCCAGCAGCGGCACCGCATCGCTCGAAAGCTCCTGCTGAGCCACCCCGCTGGTCAGCGCTTGAAACAGGATCTGATCGATCACCGACTGCGCCGCATCGAGCGAGTCCGACGCAATGTGAGCAATCAGCGCATGCAGGGCCCAGTCGAGACAAAACGTACCGCCACCGAGCAGCGACAGCGCTTCCTGCGCAACCTGCGCCGCTTCGAGCAAGCGATCTTCCAAGATCAGCACGAGCGACAGCGCACCACTCCAGCGTGCCCGCTCTGCCGGTGCTTCCAGCTCGGGATCGGTGCGCAGCGCTTCGATCAGCTGTCGGGCCCGCGTTCGATCTCCCGACAAGGACAGCGTCTGGGCGAGCTGAAGCTGCGTCCGCAGTCGCTCTCGCGGTGACTCGGCCCGCACAAGTGCCAGCTCCAAGTGCTTCTGCGCCAGATCCATCCGTCCGCTGCGCTGACAGACTTCCCCGAGCAGCGCCAGGTAGCGCGACGACTCCGCCACGTCCGCCGCAAACCCGAGCGACGACAGCACCATCCGCGCCGCCGAGATCTGCGACCGACTTCGCAACAGCCTCGCCGTCAGAAACTCGACTTCCAAGCGATGCTGACGAAGCTCTTCGCTGTCACCGTCTGCCAGCTTGCCGCGCAGATCATCGAGCAGCTCCAGAAGCTGCGCATCCAGCCACGCCGCCGAGATCGTCCGATGAATCTGCCGCAGTACCTGGACCGCTTGGGTGTACGACTCCGCCACGACAAGCTGCTTGAGCGCTTCGATTCCTTCCTGCGCCGAGCGCTGTGGCGCAACAAAGAACCGTCCGAGCAAAAGCGACGCCACTTCGCGCCGGGTCTTTTGCAGATCCGCATCCGGCCAGACCGACAACAGCACATTCCACAAAGGCTCCGCCAAGATGATCTTGGCGCGCGTAAGCGAGCGATTGGGATTGCTGGTCGGTCCCCGCGCCACGCCTACATCCAGATCGATGAGAAAGCGACGCGACAGCACCCGCAGGTCTTCCGAGAGCGTATGCAGCGACGGAAACAGATCATGTAAGTCCTTGATCGTCACCGCGCGCGATCCCGAATAGATCCGCGCCAGCAGCAACAGCTGACGCTGCGAAGCGGTCAGCACCGACAGCGTATCGACGCCGCTCGATGGAAGTCCATCCACCAAATGTCCCGTCGGCGATGCAGTATGAAACAGCGCTTGGCGAATGACGAGCGGACTGCCCGAATCCATCGTCTCTCGCACGTCGGGATGAGATCCAGAATGCCCCAGTCGCAGACACAGCTGCTCGACGAGCTGCGACGACTCAAGCGGCGACAGCGGCGGCAAGCGAATCACCACCGGAATCGCACAGGACGGCGGAAGCTCCAGCTCGCTGCGCAGACAAGCCACGATGCGACTGCGACGGACATGACGGCTCAAATAGCCAAGCAGCGTCGAAAGCTCGAAGTCCGCGCCTTCTTCCAAGACATGAAGCTCGTCCAGACACAGCAAATAAGGCTGCGTCGGCTGTTCCAGCAGCTGCACAAGCTGACGAAGCTCGCTTACGGGCTCGATTCCCGATCCACGCACCACCGCATCCGGCGACGGCAATGGAAGACAGGATCCACTCGCTTCCTCGATGGTCCGTACAAGCTGTGACACAAGCGCACTGCCACGCTGACCTGGCTGCACACAGACAAGCAGCGGGCGCAAGCTGCTCAGTGACGGAAGCTGAAGCGCTTGTTCGACAAGCTGATAGACAAACTCGCTCTTTCCGATTCCCGCGATGCCATAGACCAGACAGAGCGGCTCTGATGGCAGCAGCGTCAGCGCTCGCCGAAGCTCCTCGGATCGACCCACGAACACGCTGCACGAACGAGGAAACGGCGAATGTAAGCGCATGTTAGTTGAGCCCCGTTTGTAGCGCTCTGATGCTCCGAGCACAAGAGAGCCTCCCCATGGAAATCCTCACAACAATCGCAGCGCTCTGTTTCCTGATGTTTGTAGCCTACCGTGGCTTTAGCGTGATTCTGTTCGCGCCACTGGCTGCACTGTTCGCGGTGGCGTGGGTGTCACCGCATCACATCCTTCCGTTCTTTTCCGGCATCTATATGGAAAAGCTGGTGGGATTCCTAAAGCCGTACTTTCCGGTGTTTCTCCTCGGAGCCATCTTCGGAAAGCTGATTGAGATCTCCGGCTTTGCCAAGTCCATCACCGCCAAAGTGGTCGGCATTCTTGGCAAGAACAACGCGATGCTCGCTGTCGTCGCAGTGTGCGCGCTCCTTACCTACGGAGGCGTGTCTCTGTTTGTCGCTGCGTTCGCGGTCTATCCCTTCGCATCCGAGCTGTTCAAAGCGTCAGACATTCCGCGTCGCTTGATTCCCGGCACGATCGCGCTCGGTTCCTTCACCTTCACGATGGATGCCCTGCCCGGCTCGCCACAGATTCAGAACATCATTCCGACCACGTTCTTTCATACCAATACCTGGGCGGCCCCGAAGCTGGGACTGTTTGGTGCGCTGGTGGTGCTGACCGCAGGAATGAGCTACCTCAGCTATCAGCGACGAAAAGCAGCCAGCGCGGGCGAAGGATACGGAGCCGATCCAGAGAGCCCAGCCAATGCCAGCGCAGCAACCGGACTGGATGGATCACTTCCTTCTCCGTGGCTGGCACTGCTTCCGCTGCTGCTTGTGGGAATCCTAAACCGCGTCTTTACCGGCGCACTTCCCGCGATGTATCCGCAGAGCTTTGACTTCGCCAAGCTGGGAATCGCGCAGACTGCGGCGCTGGATACGAGCAAGCTGGTTGCGATTTGGGCCGTGGAAGGAGCGCTCCTTGTGGGCATCCTGACCGTCGTGGTGTCCGCGTATCGCAGCGTCGCACCACGCTTTGCTGCCAGCGCCAACATCGCAGTCGCAGGAGCCATGCTCGCCGCCATCAACACCGCTTCGGAATACGGCTTCGGAGGAATCATCGCCGCACTTCCGGGCTTCCGAACCATCAGCGAGTTTATGTCGCACGCGTTCACCAATCCGCTCATCTCGCTCGCGGTGACGACCACGGGACTGGCGGGAATCACCGGCTCTGCATCGGGCGGAATGAGCATCGCGCTGGCGACGCTGGGACAGACCTACCTAACCCGCGCAACCGAGATGGGAATTCCCCCCGAAGTGCTGCATCGCGTTGCCTCCATGGCCAGCGGAGGCATGGACACGCTGCCACACAACGGCGCCGTGATCACGCTGCTCGCCGTCACGGGACTGACCCACAAGCAGTCCTACAAAGACATCTTCGCGATGACGCTGATCAAGACCGCTGCGGTGTTCTTGGTCATCGGCTTTTATTACCTCACGCACCTTTACTAACAAGGACTCCGCACGCGCATGTCTGCACAGTCTTTGTCTTCCGCGACCTTTTTGGCGCTGGCTGTTTCGCTCTGTCCCGTCGCTGCTTTTGCACAGAGCACCACGACGCCCAGTCCGCAGCCGCAGCCGACTTCGCTGCCTCCGAACCTTCCGCCCGCTGCGGCAGAGTCGCTGCCGCCAAACCTTCCGCCGCCGATTCCTACGCAGGTGTTAGCGCCAGCCCAAGCGCCGACGCAGGCTCCGGTGAATCCGCCAGCTCCGGTGAGTCCGCAGGCTCCGGCGCAGAGTCCTCCCGCTGCGATGCAGCCACTTCCGCTTGCGCCGACTCCGCCTGCGCCACCGCCGCCGCGTCCGTTTGTCGAGCTGACGTCGCTGCGACTGTTGCGCGACAAGGGACTCATCACGCAAGCCGATTACGACAGCGCCATGCGCGATCTCGCGGCCAGCATGGGAAGCCGCGCTGCGGACTCGACGACGCTGGTGCTGGGCAAGTGGGCGACGACGCTGTTTGGCTTTGCACAAGCCGACGTCATCTACTTTTCCACGCAGAGCTTTAACGACTACGCAGGAAACTTGCAGGTTGCGCGACCGGATACGTACGCCGGACAGCATGGACGAACAGAGTTCACGGCGCGTGACTCGCGGCTCGGATTCCGCGTCGAAGCACCAGAGCTTCCGTGGCTGCGTGCATCGGCTCTGCTGGAAATGGACTTTCTGGGACCGACCGGAACCATCGGAAGCACCATCACCGAAGCGTCGTTTTTCAACAATCCCAACCTGCGCGTCCGTCACGCCTACTTCAAGATGGAAACGCCAGTGGTCGACATTCTGTTCGGTCACACCTGGCACTTGTTTGGATTCCAGCCCAGCTTCGTTCCCGCCGACGTGCAGTGGTCAGGAGTCGTCGGCTCGCTGTTTTCGCGAACGATGCAGCTCAAGATTTCCAAGACCATCAAGACCAAGCCGGTGACGCTGGAGTTTGCGGTGTCTGGCAATCGCCCTCCGCAGCGCGACTCGATGGTTCCTGAGTTTGAAGCAGGCGCACGCATCGCATTTAACGGCTGGAAGGGAGTCCATACGCTGTACGTAACAGCGACGACAACGATGGCCGCGCAGATTGCCATCAGCGGAGACATTCGTCGCTTTACGCTGCCGCAGTTTGCTGCCAATCCGCAGGACACAAACTCCAAGACCGGACTGGGAATTGCGGTCGATGCCTTCCTTCCGATCATCCCGGGAACCAAGGACAAGCGGTCGAACTCTCTTTCGCTGGTCGGTGAGTTTGTCAGCGGTCAAGGAATCAACGATCTGTACGTTGGTCTCGTCGGTGGAGTCAGCAATCCGCCGCTTCCCGCTCAGCCCGGAATGTCCCCCCCAACGTTTGTGTCTGGCGTCGATCCCGGACTCGCGGTGTACGACAAAAATGGCGAGCTCCGACTGCCTCACTGGATGACCTTCATCGTCGGGCTGGAATACTATCCGCCCCGCATCGGTGATCACCTGGGACTGTTTGCCAACTTCTCGCGCAGCCAGCTGTTGGAATCGGACATGTACGTCAGTCCGGCCAAGGTTCGCGACACCGAGACGTTCTACAACGCCGGGTTCTTTGTCGACATCACGCAGGCAATTCGCGTCGGTGCGGACTGGGCATACTTCGATGATCTTTACGCAGACGGAGTCCATGCCACCACCCATGCGGTGCAAGGAGTCGGCTTCTTCTTCTTCTAGCCTCCGCAGCGTCCGTCACAGCAATATGAGTCCTTTGGCATGCCTCATATTGCTGTCCCTTCCCAATATGAGTCCTTTTACATGCCTCATATTGTCTTCCCTTCCCAATATGAGTCCTTTCACATGCCTCATATTGCTGTCCCTTCCCAATATGAGTCCTTTTGCATGCCTCATATAGTCACGGCTCCCACAGTGGAGACAGCGGACTGCGTCAAAACCACTAGCAGCGACGCACGAGCCCCGGCAAAATAATCCGATCCTGCGCTGCGTCATAGCGTCTGGAAAGGACAAGACCCCGATGAAGACCTACGGAAAGACTGTGGCTGCTGGCCTTCTCTCGCTTGCGCTGATGGGTAGCGCGCTCGCCGAGGCCCCCGCGCCCAAAGAAGCGGCGGGCTCTGCGCCGGTGATCAAGGCGGATTCAGCTGGAAACAAGGACGCAGCTCCCGTCGGTGAGACTCGCGAACAGCTGCTGGAAGAGCTCAAGAAAGCCAACGCGCAGCTTGCGGAAGACAAAAAGGCGATGGCAGCAGCCAAGGGTGATGCCGCCAAGGCCGCGAAAGACAAGGTCAAAGCCGACGGCAAGCGCATCAACGAGATCAACATGAAGCTGCACAAGCTCAAGACCAGCAAAAAGCCTGTGCCGAAGTCGCCTGAGCCGATCCCGCCGCCCGCAACCTAACGTCGCGCGCACGAACACCTGCAGTCCCGCACAGCCAGCGCTAGTTCAGGCCAGCGGTAGACTCCGCGACGGGACGCTTGCCTTTGGTCGCCGCGATGATGACGTGCGGATAGGGCAGCACGTCGGGCACGCGCACCACGCGCACCGTGTAGCCAAACTCGCGCAGCAGCTCGCTCCACTCGTTGTGGTGACGATAGGCCAGCTCTTCCTTCATGCCGACCATCGCGCGATCGAGGATTTCCGTGAACTTGAGCCCAAACCACGGCTTGGTCGTGATGTCTTTGATGAGCAGCGTGCCGCCTTCTTCCAACATGTCGGTGAGCTGACTGACCACCGAGATCTGATCCGCCGACGGAATGTGATGCAGCACGTCGAGCAGATACACCGCACGAAACGGACCGCGCGCCGCCGACTGACGAACGTCTTCGGCATAAAACTCGGTCTTGACCCCAAGCTGCTGCGCAACCTTCTGTGCCATCGAGATCCGATGTGCGTTCGGATCGATCCCGATGATGCGACGGCCCGGCTGCATTTGCGAAAAGTACGCCGACCACAGACCGAAGCCGCAGCCCACATCAAGGATCGGACCTTCCGCCGGAAGCAGCAGATCCATCGTCGCGAGCAGCTTCACGCGCAGGATCATAAAGCGAATGATTGCGTAGCTACGCTCCACGACGGGAAGGGCTTTCGCGATGCGCCACAGTGCCTGGGTTGCAGACAGCTCTGAATCGGGACTGGTCGACGGAAAGAAAGAAGATCCAGCGGAAGTGTTCGAAGACGACATGGGCGCAGACTAGCGCCGATTTCCCGAGCTGGAATCAAAAAAGCAGCCGCAGCGTGTCCGCTCGTCCGACCACTGGCACGAGCCAGCGAGCCGACGCGCAGCGACTGACGAGGAAGCTAACCAACCACTGGCGGCGCCGTCGGAGGAACCAGGATGATGACCTCGCGCTCGTCCAGATCGGTGCAGCCACCAGCCAGCACCTTGATCTTGGCGCGGAACACCTGCGGCAGCTGCGTCGGCTGCACGATCTTGTTTTCCGCCGTCACCGTGAAGCGCACCGTGCTGCCCGGATAGACCTTGGTAAACGTGCTTCCCGCAATCACTGGCGCAGGCAGCGTCGGAGGAGCCGCCGGAGCCGCCGCATCCTTGGGCAGGATCGAGTTGATGAAGTCCGCCGTCGTCTTGCCCGCCGGTAGCACTTCTCCCTTGTCGCCCGTGGTGTTGCCCGACGTCTGCGTCGTCACGTCAAACTTCGAAAAGCGCGCCACCTGGGTGATGCCCGCCGTCACTTGCGCGCCCAGCCCCGAGGCATTTTGCAGCACTTTGAACACCAGCGGACATTCCCCGTTGGTGTCCGGCGCTTCACCCGCACCGCTCAGACCCGTGCAGCACTGTCCCACCGAGCAGCCCGACGGACGAGTTCCCGCATCCCACGCCGATGGAAGAACCACAGCGCCCGTCGCTTTGGCTGCGGCCACCAAGTCAGCTGTCGCTGCGCAGACTCCGTTTGGGTTCGTCGTCGTTCCAATCGACGTACGCAGCGCCGACACACCAATCACCTTCGCGCAGATCTTGTTGAGCGCGTTGTGCGTATCGGTTCGCGTGTGCGCCGCAGTGGCCGCCGGGCCCGCATAGTCCGTCGCGATCGGATGATTCCCAAGTCCATCCTGATACGAGCACGGAATCGTTCCTTCGCCTTTGGTGTGGAACACCGCGTCGGAGATCATCGTAATGACCGGCAGTGCGCCCTTGCGGAAGCCCGCGCCACCGATGCCCGTCTTGTTCGCAGCAATGTTGACGACGTTGGTCACGACATTGCCTTCTCCCGTCGCCAGCTGATACAGCGCTTCCATCTGGCCTTCGGGCAAGTCCATGCCCGCGCCACGCGGATTGGAGCCATTGAGCAGCTTGCCCACCGCCGTCTGAGCCGCCGTCACATCCGCCGAAATGCTCTGCAGCATGATGAGCGGCTGATCGTCGAGATTGCCCGCGTAATAGCCCGGCGTTCCGTAACCTCCCGTTGGGAAGTCTTCGACCGCAGCGACGCCAAACTGCGCATCCTTGGCGGCTCCCGCCTTCACGCCGGGAATGATGGTGTTGGTCAGGCTGTCGCGCAGCGCGATGATCGACGGACCCATGCTGCCGGTTGTATCGACGGCAAAGAACGAGTCGAGCGACTGCACGTTGGTGCCAAACTGCAGCGGCTGATCCTGCGGTCCGCCCATGTACGGAAGCTGAAAGAAAAAGTCCGTTGCAGTTCCCGTTTGACGCAGCCAGACCACCGTCAGGTTGGCATAGCCGCTCGCGGTCTGTCCGTTGTCGGTGTAGCTGGCCAGCACCTTCGAAAAGCCGACCTGCGCCGTCGCGCTCTTGGCCGACGTAAAGGTGGTTCCCGACAGCGATCCAACATTGGAGTTATCGAGCGACAGCGTCACGCTCGCCGTCACTTCGACCGCCGTTCCATCGCTGTAGTGCGCAAAGACCTTAAACGCTTTGTCTTGGGTCTGATTGACGTCGACCAGCAGCACATCGTTGTCCGGCGTCACCGACAGATACATCAGCTGCCGAGGCAGGTTCGAGCCCATGTCATCGGTGGCATCTTCTCCGCCGAGAATGCTGCTTCCACAATCGATGGACAGCATGCCAAGCGAGACAGCCAGCGACGAAGCCAATAGGAAGCGATAGCGACGATTCAAACCACGAAGCCGAACGAACATGACGCTCTCCTTTGGTGGATGAACACAGAGCGGAGCTGCTGCGCAGCGTAATCGCAATGGCCAGCAGACAACACGGACAATCGAAGCGGTCGCGAGGCAAACGAGAGCAAGCGGCTCTCACCAAGCGAGGGAATCAGACCGCGTTACGCGCGCTGCTGAAGCTCGCTGCCGGGATCATTCTGTTCATCCGTGTTGGGATTGGGATCGCCGTCACGGCCACGACTTTCATCACTCGACAGGGCCACCTCGGGCGGGGATTCGCTCTCAACCGGTTGATCAGGCATGGTCCTTTTCCTTCCCAAACCGCACTTGCCTCTTAGAGGACAGATCGCGCGGCCAGATTGCTTCTTATTTTCAGCGTATCGCGTTTTCTCGTGCGAGGTAAAGCAAAGCAGCGAGGCCAACCTTGACGTACGCAGAGGTTCGCTATACACGCCCCACCTACAAAGGAGTGCTCATGATCAAGTGGCTGGTGCGAATTGGCTCGGTGGTGGGACTGCTGCTCATCGCATTTGTGGGTGTGATGGTGCTGCTCGGCGGTGGAAGAACGCAGGTAAACACCCAAGCCAGCATCGAACTTGAGCGCTCCGCGAGCACGATCTATCCGTATTTGACGACGGGACCGCTGCTGATGAAGTGGGTGTCGGGCATGGAGTCGTTTCAGTCGAGCGAAGAGCTGCGCGTCGGACGACGTGCTCAAGTTGTGATGTCGATTGGCGGTCATCGACACGAAGTCACCAGCGAAGTGACGGCGATGCAGCCGCCCAGCTCGCTCCAGATTCGCATCGAGCATGCGGAGTTTACCGACACAATTGACTACGTCCTGACGGAGCATCAGGGACCACACGGAACCGCAACGACGCTGACGCAGCGCGCAAACTCTCACTACAAAGACCTGATGATTCGACTGCTCACGCCGCTGTTTCAGCGCGATGTCGAGCGAGCGATGAACGAAAACCTGGCGACGCTCAAAGGGCTCGTCGAGCGAGAGCCCGAAGTCCGCGCACCGCATCCGATGCCTGGCCAAAACGGCTTTCACGGCTGCTGTGCCCCGGCGCTGCCCAGTCAATAAGCGGCTCGCTTCGCCTCTCACTTGACGTTACGTCACATTCTGGATACACCACCGTCGATGCTGCTGCTCAATCACCCGTACTCGGAGTTTATCTCGCTTGTCGACAAGCCGGCCCGCTACCTGGGCGGTGAGTACCAATCGGTACGCAAAGACTTCGACAGCGTCGATGTCCGTGTCGCACTTGCCTTTCCCGATGTCTACGAGATCGGCATGTCTCACCTCGGGACCAAGATCCTCTACTCGCTGCTAAACCGCGACGCGCGCATCTTGTGCGAGCGAACGTTTACGCCGTGGGTGGACATGGAAAAAGAGCTGCGCAAACGCCAGCTTCCGCTCCTGTCACTGGAATCGGCGCGACCGCTGTCGGACTTCGATGTCGTCGGGATGTCGCTCCAGTACGAGCTGACGTATACCAACTGCCTGACGCTGCTCGAGCTGGGCGGAATCCCGCTGCGCAGCGTCGATCGAGGCGAAGAACATCCGCTGGTGCTCGCTGGTGGTCCTGTCGCGACGCATCCCGAGCCGATCGCGCCGTTTTTCGACTGCATCTTGATTGGCGAAGCAGAGCAGGTGCTGCCCGAGGTGTTGCTCGACTGGGCGCGCTGGAAGCGAGAAGGCATTCCTCGTCGAGAGCGCTTGATTCGCCTGGCGGAGCGCGGCTATCTGTACGTTCCGTCGCTGTATTCGCTGACCATTGACGAACAGACGGGACGGCAAGTTGTCGGCAAGCCGCTCGATCCGCGCGTTCCCGAGCGAGTCACTCGCGTCTACGTGCCGAACCTCAACGAGTTTCCCTTTCCGTCGGATACGCCGGTTCCGTACGCCGAAGCCATCTTCGATCGCGCCAGCATTGAAATCGCCCGAGGCTGCACCGAGGGCTGTCGCTTCTGCCAAGCCGGCATGATCTATCGTCCCGTGCGCGAGCGCGATCCCGAGTCCATCGTCGATTCGGTGGTGTCCAGCATCAAGCGCGGCGGTTACGACGAGACTTCGCTCACCTCGCTGTCGACGGCGGACTTTTCGTGCATCTTGCCGCTGATGAAGAAGGTGATGGGTCGACTGCGTGAAGAGCGCGTCTCGCTGTCCGTTTCGTCGCTGCGTGCCTACGGCTTGTCCCCGGAAATCCTCGACGAGATGTCGAGTGTACGCGCCACCGGACTGACGTTCGCCCCCGAAGCGGGCACGCAGCGGATGCGCGACGTCATCAACAAGAACATCACCGAGGAAGACATCAGTCGATCGGCGGAAAACGTATTTTCCCGAGGCTGGTCGCGCATGAAGCTGTACTTCATGATCGGTCTTCCGACGGAAACGGACGAAGATGTCGCGGGCATCATCGAAACCGCCGTTCGTCTGCGCAAAGTGGGTCGTCGCATCCGTCGAGACGCTGAAGTTACGGTGTCGGTGTCAAACCACGTTCCCAAGCCGCACACGCCGTTTCAGTGGTGTCAGCAGGACAGCTTGGCCGACCTCGGACGCAAGCAGCAGCTCCTGCGCGAGCTGGCTCGTCGAGAGCGCATCGACTTCAAGTACCACGAAAAGCAGATGTCGTGGCTCGAAGGCGTGTTTTCACGCGGGGACCAGCGACTCGCCGACGTGATTGAGCTGGCCCATCGCAAAGGCGCGCGCTTCGATAGCTGGGACGATCAGTTCAACATTGCCGTGTGGCACGAAGCGATCGCGGAAGTGGGCATCGATCCTGAGCCGTACTTTATGACGCTGCCGCTGTCGGCGCGCTTGCCCTGGGATCACATCGACATCGGGATGGAAGACGGCTTTTTGCGCAGCGAGTACAAAAAAGCGCTCAAAGACAAGCTGTCGCCGCCGTGTGGCAAGCCGTTTGGATCGCTCTTGCATCACAGCAACGCCGAAGACGCGCTCGCCGATGAGCGCAAGCTGGTCTGTTTCGACTGTGGCATTGCCTGTGACCTGACGCAGATGCGGACGGACCGACTGGTGGCGCTGCGCAAGCTCGGGGCGGACAAGCGACCAACGACGGCGCCGCGTCCAAACGAAGAGGTTGCGCAAGAGCAAGCCGAGCGTGGTCAGCCTCGGAAAAAGGCCGCGTTTGCCCAGAGCGAAGGCCAGCGCTATCGGCTGCGTTATCGCAAGCTCGGACGGGCGGCGTTTATTGGACATCTCGACGCGATGCGGCTGCTTCAGCGCATGCTGCGACGGGCGGGCTGCGAGCCGATTTATACGCGCGGCTTTCATCCCAAGCCCGACATGGTGTTTGGTCCAGCGCTCGGACTTGGGGTGATGAGCCTCGGGGAAGTCGTCGATCTGCGACTGGAGCGCCTGAAGGAAACCGGTGAGGTCATCAGCGCCGACGAGCTCAAGCAGCGGCTTCGGTCCGCAGCGCCGGAAGGCTTTCTCGTCGATGAGGTGACGCTGCTTCAGCCCGAAGACAAAGCGGTCTCGCGGCTCATCACAGCGGCGGACTTTGCGATTGGCGTTCCCACCGACGATGTCTCGACGGATATGAAGAGTGCGCTCGGACAGATTGATACCTGGTCGCAGCGGCCACTTATCGTCGAGCGACCTGGAAAGTCCGGCAGCGAAGCCAAGCGCGTCGACGTACAGCAGTTTTTGATGGAAGCCGAGCGCCTCGAAGGTCCAAAGTCCGCGTCGGTGCGCGACGAGCTGGGCTGGTCATCCGACTACGAAGTGGTTCGCGCGCGCGTTCGCATCGACAACCAAGGTGGCGTGCGTCCCGTCGAGCTGGCCGAAGCGCTGCTCGGAAGCTTGCCGAGCGGCATTCGCTACGCACGACTTGGGCTGCTGCTCACGCAGTAGTCGCACAGTCCGCGCCCGTTTCCTACGTCTACCCGCCCGTCTCTACCGTCGCCCACACCGATTCTGCAGCATCGTATGCACTAGACCGGCATCTGCCTTGACACCGGATGGGCCACTAGCTTCTCATCAAAGGATGCTGGCCCAGCTTTGCAACGCGTCGGGGGGAGAGTCCATGACACTGTTGGGACTGCTTGGCCGCGCGGCGCTGGTGGTGCTGGGAATGTGCGTGCTGCTGCTGGTGTGGCGAAAAAGTCAGCGAGCCCAGCGTCCAGGTCCGATTGACGTGGTCGCCGAAAAGAGGCTGTCGGCCTCGCACTCGCTGTTTGTGGTGAAGGTAGAAGGTCGATCGCTGCTGCTCGGGGCATCACCGCAAGGCTTATCGACGCTGTGTGAGCTGCATCCAGCAAACGAGCCGCCCAGTCTGTCCGCGCCTGCCCTTGTCCCCGGCCCAGACAGCAAGCTGTCGCTGGTTCCGACGACGTGGCCAGTGTCCAGCGTCGAAGGTTCTCGATCATGACAGTGGAGCTTGTGCGCGCACTTTTGCCGACGCTGCTGTTTGTGCTGCTGTCGCTTTTGGCCTATGTGAAGGCGGCGATCGTGCTGCAAGTGCTCCGACGAGGTCTGGGCGGATCGATGCCACCGCTGCTGGTGAACCTGATCCTGGCGCTTGTGCTGTCGGTGCTGGCGATGTCTCCGCTCATCAAGCGCAGCCTGTCGGCACTCGACGCGATGCCCCAGACGGCGACCACGACCGAGCTGCTCGCGTCGGGAACCACGCCGCTGCGTCAGTTTTTGCAAGAACGGACCGCCGCGCGAGACAAAGCGCAGCTCGAAGCGCTGTCCCACAAGCTGTCGCAGCGTCAGAACGCAGCCTATGAACCGAACGAGCTTCCGACGCTGGTTTCGGCATTTCTCCTCGGAGAGCTTCGGACCGCGTTTCAGCTCGGCTTTCTGCTGCTTTTGCCGTTTTTGGTGATGGATCTGCTGGCTTCGCTGATTTTGTCGGGGATTCAGCTACAAGGCTTGTCCGTTCGCACGGTAACGCTGCCGTTTAAGCTGCTGCTGTTCCTTGTGTGCGATGGCTTCACCCTGCTCTTTCGCGGGCTGCTGCTGGGATCGTCATGAGCGAGTCGCTGATTCAGCTTCTTTCGTCGGGTCTGTGGCTGGCGATCTGGCTGAGCGTGCCGGTGCTGCTGGTTGCAGTGCTCGCGTCGCTGATCGTGTCGTGGCTGCAAGCACGTCTGGGTGTGACCGATTCGTCGCTGCCCGTCGCAGTTCGACTGCTGCTAGGGATCGTGACGCTCGCTGCGCTGGGTCCGTACCTGAGTGGCCGGCTGCTGGGCTTTGCGACGCAGGTCTGGTCGGCGCTGCCAAGCGTACACTGAGCCACGCGCACCGACTTCTCTCGACGAAAAATCGTGCAAGCAGAAGCCCTCGACCGCGAAACAAACGTGGCTACATTGCACAAGACCATGAACCCAGATCGCCAAGCGACTCCAGCCGAGGCTGTCTCTCCCGAGGCTGTTTCACCCCATTCTCCGTCTCCATCTGCGTCGCCTTCGGAAACTCCGCAGTCCAACTGTGAGCTGGCCGACGCGCTGGCGACGTCCTATCGACAGACGGGCGTGCTGCTCACCGCCGGACATGAGCTGCCGTCTCGTCAAGCTGTCTCGTCCGCGCTGGAGATGCTGCGAGAGCTGATGCTCCCCGGCTCGCAAGGCTGTGCGGCGCCGCCGGCTGCGATGCTGCGATCGTGGCTGGAAGGCCGCATTGCGTCGCTGCGTGTCCAGCTGACCGAGCAAGTCTGTCGTGGGCTTCACGTCGGCTGTCCCGTACCGCAGCCGCTGTGTGACAAGTGCCAGGCCGACGCGACCGAGATCGTGGGACTGTTTCTGAACCAAGTGCCAGCGCTGCGCGACGATGTCCGCCAAGATGTCCAAGCCGCGTTCGAGGGAGATCCCGCCGCACGAAGCCTCATCGAAGTCGCGTGGTGTTATCCCGGCGTGCGCGCAGTGACGGTCTATCGCATCGCACACACGCTGCTTCGGCTCGGCGCGCAGATCGTTCCCCGCATGATGACCGAGCAAGCGCACGCCGAGACCGGCATCGACATTCATCCCGGCGCACAGATCGGCAAGTCGTTCTTCATCGATCACGGCACCGGAGTCGTCATCGGCGAGACGTCGATCATCGGCAACCGCGTTCGCATCTACCAAGGTGTGACGCTCGGTGCCATGAGCCTACCGACGGGCAAGACCCGGCAGCAGCAGAACCGCAAGCGACACCCGACGATCGAAGACGACGTGCTGATCTATGCGAATGCCACCATCCTCGGTGGTGACACGGTGATCGGACGCGGCGCAATCATCGGCGGCAACACCTGGGTCACGGACTCGGTGGTACCGGGCGGTCGGGTCAGCAATCCCTGTCGAAGCTAGCGCCGATGTGAAGTTGTCTCGCGACGGACTGCAAGCAGAAGGGCTGTCCGTCGTCACGCAGCGATCCCTGACTGGTCTACGCAGCGCTATGGCACGATAGGTCCAGGGGGATTTTGATGTCGAGCAGCGAGCCTGCCGCGCAGACGCTGGACACGCTGACCACACAAGATGTCGCACGCACGGTGCGCATCATTGGGGCGCTGTGTCACACGCTAGAACCGACGCTGAGCGATGGCAAAGCGCGGCTCGTTCATCCATCGCACGCCCAGCTTGTCCGCACCGATGCAGGCGAAGAATCGCTGGGAGCGATCACGCCGCTTTTGTTATCCGGGGCCGATGCAGCCAAAGATCCCGCGCTGGATGTGGTCGCAGCCTACGTCGCACCGGAAGTCTTCGCAGGCAAAGCCGAGGCCGTCGCCAGCACGGTCTATCACGTCGCAGCGCTCGCGTATCAGCTGCTGACGGGACAGGCTCCGTTTGAAGGCAGCAGTCCCGCGGCGATTCGCATCAAAGTCCTGCTAGAACGACCGCAGCAGCCGCACCTGATTCGCAAAGACCTGTCGCCCGCGCTGTCGGATGTGCTGCTTGCGGCGCTTGATAAGAAGCCGGATGCGCGTCCGAAGTCGCTGCGCGCGCTGGCCGATGCACTGGCTCAAGCCGCCGCCGAGCCATCGAGGACCAGGATAGGAAATGCCGCGTCGGGAGCGGTCGGGCTTCGCCGGGGTCCTGCGCAAGCCGATGTGCTGGCTGCCGCGCCGATGGCAGCGACATCGCCGCCAGCCCAGCGAGTCAAGCGTCCGGTCACGGTCCTGGCATTGTTTGCGGTGGTGGCTGTGCTCGTGACCTCGGGTGCGCTGCTGCTTGCGCCCAGTCATGAAGACGCGCCGCCCGCGCTGTCGATGAGACGGAGCGCCGAAGCACCGGGTGCCGCCATGCCGCCTCCACCGGCTCCAGTTCCAGCACCGGCTCCGGCGACAGAAGCGGTCACAGACACCCGCGACAACGACAAAAAAGTGGCGGCGGACGAAGAAAGAAGCGCGCCGGCCAAGACCACCTCGTCCGAGACAACATCCAGCAAGCCGGTCCCCGCCAAAGACAAGCCCCACGTCGTTCGCAAGAACAAGGCCGTACCAGCCCGCAGCGTCCGGGCAGACGATGAGTTCGCAGAAGCCGATGAAAAGCCCGCACCGCGTCCTGCGCCACCGCGTGCCGCGCCAAGTCCTGCCCCACCGGGTGCCGCGCCAAGTCCTGCCCCGCCGGGTGCCGCGCCAAGTCCGACGCGCAGCATGAGCCGGGCCAGCGATGATCTCAGCAGCGAAGAGGTCGCGCGTCCAAGCGTCGGCCAGAGCCCAGCAGCCAAGGAACGGGTCGCAACCGGCAAAAAGACCGTCGCCAAGCCCAAGCGAGTCGCGACTGGAACCACCAAGTCCAAAGGCGGCAAGGCAAACGGTGCGCGCGTCGAAGGTGGCGAGTCGACCGGGACTCGCGCGGTGGAGGCAGAGCCGGTCCTGGTCAACAAGCCCAAGCCCGATGCCTCAGCGGTCGCGGCGGGTGGCGAGCCCGCGAGCGGAGGAGGCGAAGTCTTGCCGGTGCCCACTGCGTCCGCCGAAAGAGCGTCGGCGCCAGCGAGTCCTCGCAGAAGCAAGAGAGCGGCGGGTGTGGCACTGCTCGTGATTGCACTGGCTGCGGCGCTGGGTGCGTCGGTGCTGCTGTGGATCATTCGTCGAGACCAGCGCCTGGCCTTGCAAGCGGCCACGACGCAGCGAGCAGGAAGCGAAGCCGACACCAGCCCCAGCGGCAAGCAGCAAGAGCCCGCGTCCGTCAAAGGCGCGATCGATCCCTTCGTCGTCGGTCAGTACACCTGCTACGAGCGACTCGGCGAAGGTGGCATGGGCATGGTCTACAAAGCGCGACACACCGAGCTTGGCAAAGAAGCCGCAGTGAAGGTGCTGTCCCCGTCAGCGATGGTTGCGCCCGATGCGATCGAACTCTTCGAGCGAGAAGCCAAGCTGTCGTCGCAGATCAACCATCCCAACAGCGTCTTTATCTTCGATCACGGCAACGTCGGCGGTGCGCTGTTCTATCTGGTGATGGAGTTTATCGATGGACAGTCGCTCGACGAGATCATCAGTCCGAAAGGCAAGTCACCGCGTCCGCTGCCGGTAGATCGTGTGCTCCACATGGCCAAGCAGATCTGCTCGGTGCTCGACACCGCCCACGCGCAGGGGATTGTTCACCGAGATCTAAAGCCGCATAACGTCATGGTGGTAAATCGCGGGGATCGTCGCGACTTTGTGAAGGTGGTGGACTTTGGCATTGCGCGATCGATGGATGCGGCCCCCGGACGGCACACAGCGTCGGGAGCCGTGATTGGAACGCCAGCCTATATGTCCCCTGAACAGGCAGCAGGAGATCCCACGATCGACACGCGATCCGACATCTTTAGCTTGGCCGTGATGGTGTTTCACATGCTGTCTGGAAAGATTCCGTTTGCCGACAAAGCCAAGACGCCGATTGAACAGCTTGTGCAGCGCGCCACGATGAGAGAGCCCATCGGACGCGGCACACTGCGCGCGCAAGGCAACATCACGCCAGAGATTGAAGCGGCGCTGCTTCATGCGCTGGATCCCGACCGCAGCCGTCGCCCACAGACCGCAGGCGACTTCTATCGTGCGCTAGAAAAAGCCGCCGCAGCGTAACGACGTTGGTGCATTCCGTACGCGGATGTCGCATTCCGGCTCCGCGCGGAAGTGTGCTTTTTGGGCGACATTTCGCGGTAACATGGTGTGAGCTATGAAGCCTCCGCCAGGCCAGCCCATCGGTGTGTTCACAGAGGGTGAGTCCCCTTCGTTTGGACTTCGTGTGGCACTGCTTCGACAGCGAACCCAGCGACTGATTCTGCTTCCGCTTGGGGGACTTGCGATCGTGTGGGGTCTGGGAATCCTGCACCTCGTTCGGACACAGCAGTCGCTGACGGCAATGTCACAGACCCTTCAGTGTGGACGAGGGCGGCTGCTGGATCATCCGCTGTGCTCGGCCCTTTCCGTTGAAGTTCAGCGACACGGAACGCGAGCTGTCCTTGCATGGACAGCGCTGATCCTGGTCTGCGTGGGCTGTGTGCTCTGGTGTACGCGGCTGTGGCTGCTGGAGCTTGCAACGCGTCTGCGCCACATCCTAAGCCTGGCAGGAAAGCTCACCGATCAAGAACACGCAGCGTCGGAACATCAGGATCTTCTGTCTCCGCTGGAGCTAGCCATCGGCGTCGCAGAACAGCAGAAACGTACGCACCTGGATGACCTACAGAGTGGTCGCAGCGCGCTTGGTTTGGTCGATGATGTGTTCTCGCAGCTTGCGCATCGCGTCGAAGATGCCCGCAAAGTAGCGTCCGATCAGCAGTCCTTGCGCAGCGCGCAGCAAGATCGACTGGGTCGGCTGGTGGAAGGCGTCGCGCAAGCGCAGGTACACACCGCAACGACGATGGAACACGCCTCAAGCGGAGTGTCTGCCGTTGAGTCCGTACAGCAGATGATCTCGGATGTGTATCTGACTGTGCAGCATGCATCCGAGACGGTGGATCAGCTTCAGACGCGCTCTGCCGGTATTGAAGGAATCGTCAATTTGATTCAGGAGATCGCCGATCAGACGCGACTGATCGCGCTCAATGCAGCGATTGAAGCAGCGCGCGCGGGAGATCACGGTCGCGGATTTGCCGTCGTCGCCGAAGAAGTTCGCCGCCTTGCGGAACAGACCCAGCGCGCCACGCGCAATGTTCGGAAGCTGATTGGGAGCCTGCAACAAGAGTCTCTGGAAGCGGTTCGACAGATGAAGTCCACCGACAACTCTGTCGAGCGATGTGTGCTGCGAACGCAGGAAGCAGCGGACGCGCTCAGCGTAATCCGGCGCAGCGCGGAAGAGAGCGCGAGCATCATCGATCACCTGGCCGAGATCACGCACCTGCTGCGATCCATTGATAAAAGAGCGTCCTCTCGTGACTCTGCACCGGATGCTCAACCGGAAGATCACGCAGCGCGCTTGCAGGAAGAACAGCGCGTGCTGAGCGATCTCAAAGAACAGCTCACGAGCTTACGAGCGCGCTTTGGAAAGTACTCATCCGTTGAACACGAAGTCAGCGCAGGAAGTGACGAATGGCACAGATCCTGACACTGGAAGCACTGGCGGAAGCAGTTCGTACAAAGCTTGCGGTTCCCACTGAGTTTATGATCATCAACACCCGCGTCATCTTGCAGACAGGAGTCAATCTGCGACGGATTCGCGCGGATCAGAATCAGGATCTGGCCTTGCTGCGAAAGGTTCATGCTGCACTTCACAAGCTGGGAGTCCGCATCGAAGGAGAGCTACCATGAGCGCAGAACCGAAGCCTCGCAGCGCGTATTCTGCGCAGTCTGACTCCGCCCAAGCCGCACAAGAAATCGTGTCGCAGCTTGGTGAACACACGCCGCGACTTGTCGTGTTTTTTGCGACGGTAGAACACGATGGCGCGCTGATTGGACAAACGCTCGCACGGCAGTTCCCAACCGCACAAATCGCGGGCTGTTCATCAAACGGAGAGTTTACGGATCGCGACTACGGAACCGGCGGAGTGGCCGTCCTTTCGCTGGGTGAAGACATCCTTGCTGAAGTGGCTTCTGCGATCGCGGTGCTGGATGACGGCGTCGAACACGGAATCCACGCAGCGGCGGAAGTGCTCAGCACGCAGCTTGGTCAGCCTCTTGCGGAGCTGCCCGCTTCACGCTGGGTTGGACTCGGACTGCTCGAAGGAGCCAACGGTCAGGAAGAGCGAATCAACGAGTCACTGGGTCACATCGCACCACTGATTCCGTTTGTCGGAGGCTCTGCAGGAGACCGTATCCGCTTTCATCGAACCTGGGTCTATGCCGCAGGACAGCTTCATCACAATGCCTGCGCGCTGATGCTGCTGCGTCCCGTGCGTCCGTTTGCGATCCTCAAGACGTGTCACTTCACCGCGTCGCCGATTGAAGTGGAAGTCACCAAAGCAGATCCCAGCAAGCGACTGATTCATGAGCTAGACGGACAAAAGGCCGTCGACCGCTACTGTCAGATTGTGGGCGTCTCTGTGAGCGAGCTGGGATTCCCACACCTGTTGGCGAATCCGCTTGGACTGATGATCGAAGGACAGCCGTGGCTGCGAAGCGTGGTTCGGCCCGAAGGATCTTCGCTGTTTTTTGCGTGCGCGGTGCTGGAAGGAATGCGTCTGCACCTGATGACAGCGGGCGACATCGTTCAGAACGCAGCGACGGCATTTACCGCCGCAACAGAGCCGCTTGGGGTGCCACCCCGCGCAGCGATTCTGTTTAACTGCGCATACCGCATGATCGAAGTGCAGCTCAAAGGACTGGAAGCGGCGTATCACAGCGCGCTGTCTAGCATTCCGCACGCAGGTCTGCACTCAAACGGAGAGAGCTATCTGGGACACATCAACCAGACGCTCACCGGCATCGTGTTTTCCTAACGACAGCTCGATCCCTCGGACACAAACACCGCACTGCGCAGCGCACGCAGCGTGATTCCTGCTGGCTCTGTGCCGCGTACTTCCAGCGTCTCACCGCTGAGGACATCGCGATATCGTCCGGTTGGGATTCCGCTCACTTGCACCAGCCGCTCTCCCTGCGTACGCGACAGCACCGAGATCGCCACGTCCTTGTCACCGCTGCGCGTATGCAGCGCAATCGAATAATCCCGTCCGGCTTGCAGCACGGCACGCACGCCACGCCGCAGCGCAGGAAGACAGCGACGAAGCTGCCCAAGTCGCTGGGTGTGCAGCAAGACCTCTCGCTGGTCGCTTGGGAGTCCGCCCAACATCACATCGGGAAGCACGCGCCGCGAGTCTGGATCGCCCGCCCCCGCAAGTCCCACTTCATCGCCGTAATACAGCACCGGCATGCCCGGCAGCGTCAGCAGCAGCGTCAGCGCAAGCATGTGTCGCTGATACGGCTCTCTGTCCGTTGGCTGCGGAGGCGGCGCGTTCCACGGATCATTTCCCGCGTTGCCCGCCGCTTCCGACACAAACCGCGCCGTGTCGTGGTTGTTTACGATGTGCGCCATCACCGCGCCGGATCCGCCGTACACCTTCTCGCTCAGTGCCACCTGCTGTTCCAAGTCGGACAGCGCGATCCGGTCTTTGGCCAGCGCATCGACCGTCGCCCAGAACAGCGGAAAGTCAAACGCACTGTGCAGGCCAAAGAACCGATCCCCCAGGAAGCTGCGAATCTCGAAGCGGCCTCCGTCACCCGGTCCGGTGTAGTTTTCACCGACGATCAGCAGATCCAGACCGCCGCGCGTCGCTTGCTCCGTCACAGCTTGCACCACCTGCCGCGTAAACCCGCGAGGCATCATCGGCACCGCGTCGATCCGCATCCCGTCGAGATCGAAGCGCTGAAGCCACCACAGCAGATCATCACGCTGCTGATGGGCCGCCTCGGGATTGCGCAGGTTTACGTCGGGAAGGAAGCTATCAAACCAGCAGTCCTCGATCCGCTCGCCCCAGCCGCAGCCCGTCGTTCCGCACACACAGGCAGTGGGACCGTCAGAAAACCACGACGTTCGCAGCGGATCGGGCTGGCTGGCTGGCGATGCGCGCCCATGATCGCGATAGTACGGATGCCCCGAAAACACATGGTTTGGCACCGCATCGAAGATCACCCGCAGTCCGTGACGGTGCGCAAGCTGAGACAGCGCGGACAGCTCCTGCGGGCTTCCCAGCTTTGGCTCGACGCTGCGCGGCTCCGTCGGCCAGTAGCCATGATACGACTCGTAGTAGTTTCCGTCGCGGCCTCGCTGAAGTCCTGGCGCGTTCTGATACAGCGGAGACAGCCACAGCGTCGTCACCCCGAGCGACTCGAAGTAGCCCGACTCAATCGCCGACGCGACACCGCCCAGCGTTCCGCCTGCACGTCGTCCCGGCTGTGACGGAGCACGCAGCGCGCCCGACGGACCGCGAAAGCGATCAATCAGGACGTGATACAGCACGGTGTCTTGTCTGTCTTCGTCGCTGCGCAGCCAGGTCTGACCGGGCATCCGTCGCGGCGAGATCACCGCATGGGCCGTCGCAGCAAGCGAGCGTCCCGCCACCGCATCCTTTGCACGAAGCGCAACCTGATACTTTCCGCTCGGCAGGTGCTGTAGCTCGACGACAGCTTGATCATCCGTCGGCTGCGAAACCGTCGGAATTGCGTCGGCAAGAGGCTGTCCGTTATACAAGACCTGCGCGGACAGCGACGCAAGCTTTGCCTCCACCACACCGGGAATCAGTCGAAACTCGACGCGCAGCCGTCCGTCCTTGGCATCAAGCGAGCTGCTGTCTTCCGTCGCAAGCTGCGCCACCGACAGCGTCGCCAGCCGACAGTCCGTCAAGTCCGTGATCGACCACTCTGCTTCGTACGGATTCGAGTCGCTCCACAGCGGATGCTCGCCGAACTCACTGTGCGGATTTAAGTCGTCGAGTAACAGCTCATTTCCGACGAGAAATCCATAGCGATAGCGTCCCGGCGCAAGCGGCAGCGTCAGCGAAAAGTAGCGCGTGCCTTGCAGCGAAAACTGCTCGTCGAACCGCCGAGGACCCGGTCGCGCAAAGCCGTCCCAGCTTCCAATCAGCTCGGGATGCTCCACATCTTGTCGCGTCAGCTTCAGATCCGTACGGGCCAGCGTCACGTCGGGACGAAACTGAACCCGGAGCAGACAGCGCTCGTCGTAGCGTGGACCTTCGTCGGAACGCGCGCAGCCGATGAGACCGAGGAATAGTCCCAGCCATCGTGCGCAGCGTGTCCGTCGAGCCATCGCTTACTCCATGTCCTACGGCGCTTGCAAAAGTCCCAGCACCGCGCCTTGCGGGTCTTCACACTGCGCAACCCACGCGCCGTTCGGCATCTGTCGGGGACCGTGATAGATGTCGCCCCCAAGCTGCGTCACCTGCGCCATCGCCTCGTCGAGCCGGTCGACCGGGAAATAAAACAGCCAGTGCGGATGCACGCCCGGAAGTCGCTGGGAGCTCACCATCCCACCGACGCTCTCGCCATCGCTGGACCACGCAAACTGCTGATACGGACCGATGCCGAGTCCCGGATCGAACGAATCGGTCGCGTGCCAGCCGAGCAGCTGTCCGTACAGCGCCAGCGCACGCGCTTCGTCCTTGGTGTTCAGCTCATGCCAAAACTGGCTCTGCGCTGGACTGGTTCGATCCGTAATCGCCACTACCGAACCAAGCGGATCGCGCAGCGGAGCCACCGCAACACCAGCATCTGAACGACGCACAGGACCAAGCTGAATCGCCCCCTCTGCCAGCCAAGCAGGAAGCACTGCATCCACGCTTTCCACGCCAATGTGACCCAGCCAGTGCGAAGGAGCCCCACTCGCAATGGCCTGCGGCGGCAGCATTGTAATGCTTCCTACACAAACATCCTGCAAGTGCAGGGACTTGGAGCCGTCCGCGCAGGACGAAGCGCGCAGGCGCTCACCGAAGACCGCTTGATAGAACCGCTGCGCCGCGTCGAGATCGATCGTGCGTAGCTCATAGAAACAAAAGCGCCCGTTGGCTGACGACATGGCCAAGCTGTAGCACACGTTCCGACCTGTGCGGACAGTCGGCTTTGGGTCGCGGGCCATCTGTTGCAGAAGCGACGAAAATCAGTGCAAGCTGCGCGGTATGGACAAGACCTTCAAAGACGCCGACTCGGCTCTGTTTGATCTGTCAGACGGAGTCACGATCTTGAGCGGGGGCTTTGGCCTGTGTGGCAACCCCGAAAACCTCATCGAGGCGCTGTTTCGTCGCGGCACGCGCGAGCTGACGCTGGTTTCCAACAACTGTGGCACCGACGGCAAGGGGCTTGGCAAAGTGCTCCAAAACGGTCAGGTGCGCAAGATGATTGCCTCGTACGTCGGTGAAAACAAGACGTTCGAGCGCATGTTCCTCGAAGGAAAGCTGGAAGTAGAGCTGTGTCCGCAAGGCACGCTCGCCGAGCGGATGCGCGCCGCCGGAGCAGGCATTCCCGCGTTCTTTACGCCCACCGGCTACGGCACAGTCCGCGCCGAAGGCCGCGAAGTCCGCGTCTTCCCCGATCGCTTGGGCCGCGAGCGACACTACATCCTCGAAACGGCGCTGTCTGGAGACTATGCCTTCGTCAAAGCGTGGAAGGGCGACCGCTTCGGCAACCTGATGTTTCGCAAGACCTCGCGCAACTTCAATCCGGTCATGGCGACGGCTGCGCGCATCACGATTGCGGAAGTTGAACAGCTCGTCGAGCCCGGTGAGATTCCGCCCGATCAGGTGCACACGCCCGGCATCTTCGTGAAGCGCATCTTCCAAGGCACAAACTACACAAAGCCAATCGAGCAGCGCACCGTGCGTCCTCGTCCCACGTCGGCGGTCTAAGGAGTCATTGGCGATGGCAATTACTCGAGAGCAAATGGCCTGTCGCGTCGCCAGCGAGCTACGCGATGGTTTTTACGTCAACCTCGGAATCGGTCTGCCGACGCTGGTAGCCAACTACATTCCGCCCGGTGTCGATGTCGTGCTTCAGTCGGAAAACGGCATGCTGGGAACCGGCCCGTTTCCGTATGAAGGCGAAGAAGACGCCGACCTCATCAACGCCGGCAAGCAGACCGTCACCGAGCTACCAGGCTCCTCGTACTTTTCGTCCGCAGAGTCATTTGCCATGATCCGTGGCGCACACATCGACATCTGCATCCTTGGCGCGCTGCAAGTGGCCCAAAACGGCGACCTGGCCAACTGGACGATCCCCGGCAAGATGGTCAAGGGCATGGGCGGCGCGATGGATCTCGTCGCGGGTGCTCGTCGCGTCATCATCTTGATGGAACACGTTGCCAAGGTCAAAGGCGCGCCCGAAGGAGCGTTTGACTACAAGGTCGTCAAGACCTGCTCGCTGCCGCTGACCGCGCCGCGCTGTGTGGCCCGGATTGTGACGGATCTGGCGGTGATGGATGTCAAGCCAGACGGCCTACACCTGGTCGAAGTGGCGCCCGGTGTCACGGTGGAAGAAGTGCAGCGCTACACAGAGCCGACGCTGATTCTGCCGCAAAGCGGCGTCGTTCCTGTGATGGCGGTCTAAGGGTAAGCTCGTACGCCATGGTGTCTGCTCCGCTGTCTGCTCGTCCGGGTGCTCCGCCGCAAGCTGCTGATGCAGTGGTGTTTGGTGAAGCGCTGGTGGATCTGTTTCCTGAGTCATCGGGGGTGCTGCTCGAAGACGTCGAGCGCTTTGTCAGACATCCAGGCGGCGCACCGTGCAACCTGGCGATTGGACTGGCCCGACAAGGCATTCCGACGGCGCTGGTCACGCAGGTGGGCGCGGATGCCTTCGGTCGCTTTCTCAAAAAGCGGCTCCAGCAAGAAGGCATCGCGATCGATGGCGTAGCGACGCACAAGAGCGCGCGAACCGGCGTGACGTTTGTCTCGGTGTCCGCAAGCGGAGAGCGATCGTTTCTGTTCTATCGGCATCCCTCGGCGGACATGCTGCTGACGCCGGCGGAGTGTCCACCCCACACGCTGCTGCGCGGGCGGCTGTTTCACTTTGGCTCGTCCACCTTGGCCAAAGAGCCCTCACGCGCAGCGACGCTGGCAGCCTTGGCGATTGTCGAAAAGCAGCGTCAAGCCCGGCTGATCTCGTGCGATGTAAACCTGCGCGCCCACCTGTGGCCCGAGTTCAAGGAAGCGCCGCCGCTCCTTCGCAAGGTGCTGGCCAGCTGTGATGTCGTCAAGCTGACCGACGATGAGCTACCGATTCTGTGCGGAACCGAGAGCGCTGAGGCCGGTGCCGCTGCGATTCGGAAGCTCGGTCCTTCTGTCGTGGTCGTCACGATGGGAGAGCGCGGCGCGTACCTGGACTGCCCGCAAGGCACCGCGTACTTTGCGGCAGAGCATGTCCCGGTGGTCGATACCACGGGTGCCGGAGACGCCTTCACCGCAGGACTGCTCGCGACGCTGCTTGTCTGTCTGTCTGGTCCCGGTGCTGACGCGCTGCGCGAGCGAATCGCAGAGCTTCCCATGGACGCGCTCAAGCGAGCCTGCACACACGGAACGCACCTGGCCGGTCAGGTCTGTACACAGATGGGCGCGACGGCTGCCCTGCCCCACATTCCGCCACCGCCGCCAGTTCCCAAAGTCCCAGCGATGAATAAGAGGAAGCGCTGATGCCTACTATCAAGATCATCGGGCTGGGTGGATCACTCAAGCCCGGCTCCGCCAGCGTGCTGGCACTGAAGGAAGCCCTCGTAGGGGCCGAAGAAGCGGGAGCCAGCATCGAGCTACTAGCGCTTCATGCGCTCGATCTGCCGATGTTTGTGCCCGATAGTAAGCCGCCCGAACAGGTCCATCGCTTCGTCGATTCTGTGGCCACCGCAGCAGGCATGGTGTGGTCGAGTCCCGTCTATCACGGCAGCATGAGCGGAGCGTTTAAGAACGCGCTCGATTGGCTGGAGCTGCTGTCAAAACACGAGCCTCCGTATCTAAGCGACAAGATCGTCGGACTCATCGCCACAGCGGGTGGTGTACAAGGTCTGCAAGCCATCAACGCAATGGAGTTTGCGGTGCGCTCTCTGCGGGGATATACGCATCCGCTGACAGCACCGCTCGACAGGGCGTGGCAGCTGTTCGACAAAAACGGCGCATTTTCCGACGAACCAACGATTCTGCGACTGCGCACAATCGGCAGAGGTGTCGCCGAAGCCGCCAAGCGGATGTCCGCAGCGCGCTAGCCTCAGGTCCTGCCTTCTCGAAGAGGGCTTCTCAGCTGCCCCGATGGCGCAGTATCTTGGTCACATGGCCGAATCAGGCAGCGCGCCGCCCAAGCGAGACGGAGCCGACGCGGGACTTGGGATGACCAAGATGGTGATCGCGCGCGCACCGGCAGTGGATACGGCAGCGACACTCCTCCGTCCTGGTGCAGAGCCTCCTTCGCAGCTCGACGCAGCCAAGCAGACCGAGCGCATCGAAGGAATCCACAGCGATACGCTGCCGCGCGTCGGACGCTATGTGCTGCTGCGCAAGCTCGGTGAAGGAGGAATGGGCGTCGTCTATTCCGCCTACGATCAGGAGCTGGATCGCAAAGTCGCGCTCAAGATCATCCATCCCGAGCGCCAGCAGGATCCCGAGCTGCGGACGCGAATCCTGCGCGAAGCCCAGGCCCTTGCGCGCGTGTCGGATCCGAATGTGATTCACGTCTACCAAGTCGGCGAGGTCGACGGACAGCTCTTCATCGCGATGGAGTTTGTCAACGGGACGGTGCTGTCGAAGTGGCAGAGCGATCCGAAGCACTCCTGGCAAGACGTGCTGCGCATGTACATCGCTGCGGGCCAAGGACTCCAAGCCGCGCACGAGGCAGGCTTGGTTCATCGCGGACTACCCCCGCTGCGCGCAGCGTCGATAGAATCGGCCCCCTGATCGAGCCGGGGGAAGAGAGCACAAAGCCGCGCGGTCATCGGGCGCATCCCGCACCGGCTCAAAGTTGAGCCAGGCATGTCCACCTTTGGACATCTACCGCCGGAAGGACTGTGGTCCACTGCGAAGCATGAACACCACAAAGGCGCCCTCTCCCACTCTCTTTTCGGTTGGCAAAGCGCTGTGCGCCGTGTCCGCGTTTACGTACGGCCTCCTCACCGCTGCCATTGATGTCATCGACCCGCATCACCTGCGAAATCCGCTCTGGCCAGGACACGCCAAGCTGCATCTGCTCTGGCTCATCTGCGGCGGTGCCATCGGCGCCCTGACTTCGATCTATCTGTTCCTGACCGCGACCCCACGGACCTTTTCCAACATTCGCACCGGCGCGCTGATTGGAGCGATTCACCTTGGCGGATTCTTTTCCGCCGCGCTGTGTAAGCAAGCCGCAGGCGCGGAGTTTGATGCGGACGGACGCGTCTTGTTTGGCTTTCTGCCCCCCGCAGTGCTGCACCTGAGCCTGTCCGCCGCGCTCCTGTTTGTTGGGTTTTCTCTCTGCAAAAAACATGAGGTGACGTCGTGAACGAGCAATCCGTACCAGCATCTGTCCTTGTGATTGGCGCGGGTCCATCCGGCATGGTGAGCGCGCTGTGTCTGGCGCAGCGTGGCATTCCCTGTCTGCTGCTGGAGCGTCGCGAAAAGCCCGAGACGCATCCCAAAGCGCACGAGCTGTCGGCGCGCTCCATTGAGATCCTGCACGAGCTGGGCTTTGGCTACGACGAGCTGGCCCAAGAAGCCTCGCCCGCTGAAGACGCCGCCAAGATTCTGTTCTGCGGAACCATCTCCGAAGAGTTCGGCTGCATCGATCTACGCGCCGGTGGCAGCGGACGCAAATACCGCGAGCACCTAGAGTCGCCGATGCCCTATCTCAACGTCTCGCAGGTGGAGCTAGAAAAGCTGCTGCGTGCGCGCGTCGAACAGACCCCGCTGATTCGCGTGCTGACCAACCATCAGTGGGAGTCCTTTGCGCAAGACCCAGACGGAGTCACGAGCAGCATCCGCAACCGCGCAACAAACGAAGTGTTCTCTGTCCGCAGCGAGTACGTGATCTGTGCAGATGGTGCAGGCAGTCGGACCCGCAAAGCGCTCGGCATCACCATGCGTGGCCCCGACAAGCTGCTCGACGTGGTGAACGCCTACTTTCAAGCCGATCTGAGCCAGGTGATTCGCACGCGCGGCAAGCTGTACTTCATCTTTTCTCCCAAAGCGCCAGGCAGTGTCCTGATTGCGCACCACGTCGAAAAGCGCTGGGTGTTTCACCTGCCGATCGCAACGCCGCACGAGCAAGTGGAAGACTTCACGCCCGAGGTGATGGTCAAAAAGATCAAAGCCGTGCTCGGTCGCGAAGACATCGACATCCAGATCTCGTCGATGAGTCACTGGCGCATGACCGCGCAGATCGCCGATCGATTCCGAGACGGACGAATCTTCCTGGTCGGAGACGCCGCGCATCGCTTTCCACCAACGGGCGGACTCGGCATGAACTCTGGCATTGGCGATGGACACAACCTGGCGTGGAAGCTGGCGATGGTGATGGAACGGCAAGCCAGTCCGTCGCTGCTCGATACCTATGAACAAGAGCGGCGTCCGGTGGTCCAGAAAAACTGCGATGAGAGCCGCCGCAACTTCGAGCGCATGAACGAAGTCGCGCAGGCATTCGGAATCGAGGTCGAGGAAGCGCGCTGGGTGAACGAACAGCTGCTGAGTCCGACGATGCGCTCGCTTCCTGAAAAGCTGCGAAGCTGGACCGAGCGCCAAGTGCAGAGCCTGGGAGAGAGCATCCTGTCGCGCTATCACAAAGATGCCGCCGTGCGAGATCGCGTGCTGGCAGCGATTGAGCATCAGCGCTCTCACTTCGATCGCATCGGGCTCGACCTGGGATATCGCTACGAAGAAGGCGCAATTCTTCCCGATGGCACACCGTCAGAGAGCGATCATCAGGTCTCTTCCTACGTTCCTTCGACGCGGCCCGGTGCGCGATTTCCTCACTTTTGGCTCGATGGCAACAAGCGGACGCACAGCGTGCGGTCGGCCATCGACTACAAGACCTCGACGCTGCTGCTCGGAGAGTCGTTTGGGAAGCTGCCCGATGATCTGACACACCTCGTCGAGCAGCAGACCCCGCGCAGCGTGCGACTGTTTCTGCTGTCACAGACAGACATTCCGCTGTGCCATCGCGCCGCAGTTCATACCTTCCTCCAGATTGAGCCCGATGGAGCCATCCTGATTCGCCCCGATGGCCACGTTGCCTACCGACAGCAGCGCGGCGTCTTGCCCTCGCTGCCGTGGCTCCGCTCGCTGCTCTTGCAAGTCTACGGAGCCTAGCGTTCCCGTCTCGCGCCACGCAGTCAGCCAGACCCACAATCCCACTGTCGTTCGGTGACACCGACGATGGGGGGAAAATGACCAAGCGCGACTCCTCTTGGGCGCAGTCCATCGCGACTTTAAGCCAGACAAGACGACTTCCGTCGGGTCGATGCCGCAAGACTTCCGCGCCCCCCACAGAGCGCACGCGGGGAACGTCCGCCCAGACAAAGCGTAGCCACGCTGGGCGTCGGCGTGTTAAGATCCCAATCTCCCCAGGTCTGCACAGGCAGTCCCTACGGGAGGGTTGGAGTCACCGATGCCCAGGCCCAAAGCACCACCACGAGTCGCCGGACCGTACGCAGAGCGCGAAGGAACCCGCTTCCGCATCCGCGTCCTTGGTCAAGGGAGCGCCAAAAATCTCTATTTCCCGACGTGGGATGCAGCCATCGCGGGCAAAGCGCAAGCCGAGCAGCAGCTTCAGCACGCCAGTCATCAGCAGGTCGGTGAGCTGATCGACGCGTTCTTTGCGGCGCGCGCGAGTAGTGGACTCTGTCGGCCAGCCACGCTCGTCAATGAACAAGAGCGACTGCGTGACTTTCTCGGCAGCCACTTGGAAGTCGACGTGCAGCACATCACCGCCCAGCAGGCGATGGCCATCTACCAGGCAGCGACGCAAAAGACGTCCGCAAAGACCGGAAAGCCGCTGGAGGCCGCGTCTCATCGCTTCTACCTGGGCATCGCGAAGCGCTTCTTTGCATGGGTGGTTCAGCAAGGCATCCTGCCAAGCAGTCCGTTCCGCGATGTCCGTCCGCAGGGTCGTCCGAAGGTCGGAAAGCCGCAGCTCCTCGTCGAAGAAGCCAACCGATTCCTCCATGTTGCGCTGCGCCTGTTCGACGAAGACGACGACATCTTGGCGCTCGCGGCGATGGTGTCGCTGCTGCTGGGACTGCGCGCGCGGGAGGTCTTGTCGTGTCGCGTACAAGACGTCTCTGCCGACGGCTGCTATCTGACGCTGCGAGCCAGCCGAAGTGGCACCGAGCGGCGTCCGCTAAAGGTTCCCCTGCTGCTTCACAAGCGACTCCAGCGCGCTGTTCAGGGCAAGGATCCGCAGACGCTGGTCTTCGGACAGAGCAGCCAAGGCGGACCGCGTCACCATCGCATGCTGTGGTCGGCGGTCGGACGCATCTGCGAGCGAGCGAGCGTCCCCCGCGTCTGTACGCACAGCCTGCGCGGCCTGTGGACGAAGCTCAGCCTGGATGAAAACGTGCTGTCCGACGTGGTGGCCGCGCGACTAGGACACGGCACCGCGACGATTCCAGTGCCCGATGCCCTGCCAGCGGAGACCGATGAGCACCTCGCAGCGCAGCAAGCCCAGGTGATTTTATCGACGCTGTCACCGCTGGTGCGAAGGAAGCTGCTCGATCTACTCCGCCAAGAGCCCGAGACGGCCTAGCCTCGCAGTCCGCTGCGCGCGATCAGCGAGCGGCTCGGTCCGCACCACCCACGTCGTCGCTCGGTGCGGGACGCGAGCGCAGCAGCCAAACGCCAAGCAGCGCCAGCACAGCAGGAACCAGGATGACGCCAGCGAAGGCCACGACATCCTGTTGCGCCAGGATCTCTGCCGAGTGGGCCACCACCGCCAGCAGGTTCAGCGCGGCCATGGCTGCATGAAGGACCGCAACAACCGCCACCGCGCGACGACCGCGTCCCGTCCGCGCAAACACAAGCAGCAGCCCCACAAACAAGAGCCACAGCGGAATCAGCAGCAGCTGTGCCAGCAGCAGCCCGGCGAGCGGAGACAGCCCGACGTTTGCTTCTGCACAAAGCGGCCACAGCCACACAAGGACCATCAGCAGCAGCCCTCGACGTCGAGAAGACATGGACAGGGGACGCAAGCCCATGGCCGTGATCGTATCACGGGCTCTCCGTCCACAGGGCCGTCCGCTTCCCACGCACATCCGTCTAGGTCCAGCCGGGAAGTCGCTTCCGACGAGTCCGTCCACGCGCGCGGGTCAGCCAGATAATGTTCTCATCGGGGAAGATGGCCGTCCTCGGGTCGCGGACTTTGGCCTGGCACGAATCGAGACCAAGCAAGGCAGCGGCCACTTTGCGCAGAGCCTTCGCCTGACGGCGCTCCCAAAGCCCGGGCAAGCCAGCTCGCTGTTGACGCCGCTCACCCAAGTGGGCGTCGTGATGGGCACACCGCTCTACATGTCGCCCGAGCAGCACCTGGGAGAGCCCGCCGACAGTCGCAGCGACCAGTTCAGCTTCTGCGTTGCGCTGTATGAAGCGCTGTACAAGCAGCTTCCGTTCGCAGGCGACACGCTCGAGGTGCTGGCATTTAACATCTTGTCCGGTCGCATCTTGCCGCGTCCACCCGGAAGCCACGTCCCGCTACCGGTTCACGAAGCGCTGCTCCGTGGGCTGTCGGCAGCAGCGCCCCAGCGCCATGGCTCGATGCGAGAGCTACTGGCGGCACTCACGTTTGATCCATCGATGGACCCGTCCATCAATCCGCGCGAGCGACGCCGCGTGGTGATCAGCATGACGGCGTTTGTGTTCGTGGCCGCAGTCGGTCTGAACGTGCTTCAGCTCCTCGGCATTGGAGCCGTCAAAGCCTCGCTCATCAACTCGCTGGCGTTCTTTGCGGTGTTTGCGCTGATGTCGGTGCGATTCCACCGAGGCTTTGTCCGCAACACCTTTCACCGCATCAACTTGGTCTACGGATTGGCGTTTTCGGGACAGCTCATCGGGGTGCGACTGCTGGGGATTCAGTCAGGACTGACGGTGCAGCAGATGATGGTGCTCGACTTGATTGCGCTCGCATCGACGACCGGGATGGCGTCATCGAGCACGATGCCCGGCGTCTGGCCCGTCATTCCGCTCGCCCTCGGCGCAGCCATCGCAGGCAGTCTGTATCCAGCCTACGCACAGATCATGGCGTCGATCGCGATTCCGCTGTCGGCGCTGCTGATCTTGCGCGTCTGGATCGGCGTCACCACAGCGCGACGAGCCCACCGCCGCAAGGCATAACGAGTCCGCGTCCATCGGGCTCGCTCCCTGTGCGATGTGCTCGGCTCGCGCTACAGGCTCGGTCTAGTCATCCGCAACAGCCGCAGCGACCTTTTCAAAGCGCTTGCGGACGTTGTGATCCAGGTAGCGCTTGCGCACGCGGATCGACTTGGGCGTCACTTCCACCAGCTCGTCGTCGTTGATGAACTCTAGCGCGGCTTCCAGCGACAGAATGCGCGGCGGGGTCAAAAACAGCTTTTCGTCCGCAGCGGTCGTCCGAATGTTGGTGAGCTTCTTGGTCTTGTTCGGGTTGACGATCAGGTCGTTGTCACGCGAGTGAATGCCAACAATCTGGCCCGCGTAGACCCGCTCGCCGGTTCCCATGAGCAGGATGCCGCGCTCTTGCAGCGAAAACAGCGCGTAGGTGTTCGTCTCGCCCTGCTCTTGCACGATCAGCACGCCGTTTTGACGGCCCTTGAGCGGTCCAGCGTACGGCGCATATTCCTTAAACGAGTGGTTCAGGATGCCCGTGCCACGCGTGTCGGTCAGAAACTCGCTGCGGTAGCCAATCAGACCACGCGACGGAATCGTGAACTCGATGCGAGTGCGGCCCTGACCCGACGGACCCATGTCTTTCATCCGTCCAGCGCGTCGTCCCAGCTTTTCGATCACCACGCCGACGTAGGGATCATCAACATCGACCAGCAGATCTTCGTACGGCTCTAGCTTGCCTTCGTCGCTGTCACGGAAGATGACCTGCGGCTGCGACACGCACATCTCGAAGCCTTCGCGGCGCATCGTCTCGATCAGAACCGACAGGTGCAGCTCGCCTCGGCCCGACACCTTGAAGGTATCTGCCGACTCCGTCTCTTCGACCCGCAGCGCGACGTTCGACTTGATCTCTTTCCACAGCCGCTCGCGGATGTTGCGCGTCGTGACGTACTTGCCTTCACTGCCCGCAAACGGACCGTTGTTGGCAATAAACTGCATCGAGATCGTCGGCTCATCGACCGTCATCATCGGCAGGATCGTTGGCGACTCAATCGAGGTGATTGTCTCACCGACGTTCAGCTCGCTCATGCCCGTTACGGCCACGATGTCACCCGCCATGGCTTCACCGACTTCGAAGCGCTTGAGCGCCTGGAATGCCAGCAGCTTCGCCACGCGGAACTGCTCATTCTGCGTACGGTGGCTGAGCAGTACCCGATCGCCCATTGCGATCTTGCCAGCCGAGATGCGACCGATCGCCACGTAGCCCAGGTAGTCGTCGTAGTCGAGCGTCGCCACCTGCATACACAGCGGCGCATCCACATCGACGGCGGGCGGTGGGACGTGCTGAACGATCATGTCGAGCAGCGGCGTCAGATCCTTCTTTTCGTCCGTCAGCTCTTTGAGCGCGTAGCCGTTGCGGCCCGACGCGTAGATCACCGGGAAGTCGAGCTGCTCTTCTGTCGCATCGAGCGCACAGAACAGATCGAACACCGCGTTCACCGTGCCTTGCGGGTTGCAGCCTTCGCGGTCGATCTTGTTGATCACCACAATCGGTCGCAGCCCAAGCTGAAAGGCTTTCTTCGTCACAAAGCGCGTCTGCGGTAGCGGTCCTTCAAACGCATCAACCAGCAGCACCACCGAGTCCACCATCCGCAGCACGCGCTCGACTTCACCGCCGAAGTCGGCGTGGCCCGGCGTATCGACGATGTTGATGCGGGTGGTGCCATAGGTGATGGCGGTGCACTTGGACAAGATGGTGATGCCGCGCTCGCGCTCTAGCTCGTTGTTGTCTAGGGCGCACTCGTGAATGACCTCACCGCGGCGGAATGAGCCAGCTTGCTTGAGCAAGCCATCAACGAGAGTGGTCTTGCCATGGTCGACGTGTGCGACGATGGCGATGTTGCGGACGTCTGTTCGCTTGGACATGAGCGGTAGGCCTCGAAGAGAAAATCGGCGCAGGAAGGCAACGAGCGGGACGTTACCGGCAGCCACGCAGCATGTTACGATGACTGCCACTCCTTTGTGTTGCGCGGTGCGGCTCTATAGCACGGCTTTTCGCAAGGAAGCGGACAATCACCAAAGAACGGCGAAAGTTTGTGGGAAGGGGAGCCCGACCGTGATGAGCGATAGCCCAAGTAACCCCCAAGACGTGCTCGACACGGCCCAAGGGCCGGATGGCGAGACGCTGACCTTACACGCCGTCCCCGGCGGCTTCGAGATTCACGCTGACGGCCAGCTGTATATCTCGTCCGCGCTGCGCCGCAGTGAGCGCGAGCTGGCCAACGTCGGCATGGTGGCGCTGCGCGATCGCAACGACATCACGGTGCTCATTGCTGGGCTGGGGATGGGACACCTGCTCGCTGCTGTGCTGGAAAACCCGCGCGTGGTTCGCGTCGATGTGGTGGAACACTCTTCGGCCATCATCAACTGGAATCGCAGCCACTTTGCAGCGCTGCACCGCACGGCGCCGCTCGATGACCCGCGCGTTCACGTCCACCAGATGGGCTTGTCGGCCTACCTGCGCGCCTTCCGTTACAAAGCGCTGCCGACCGTACAGCTCGAAGACAGCGGCTATTTGGCGATCTTGCTCGACCTGGATGAAGGCCCAAGCCACCTGCTTCGCGAAAAGAACGCCGAGCTGTATAGCGAAGACGGCCTGACCGATCTGGAAGAGACGCTTCGCCCCGGTGGCGTGCTCGCCTTGTGGTCCCAAGGTCGAGAGGTCGCACTGATCGAGCAGCTCAAAGGCCGCTTTCAGAACATCGCCGAGATCGTCATCCCGGTCGAAGTCCCCGCAAGCCCCGGACTCGATTACCTATACCGCGCCCGTCGCCGTCCTCCCGTTCATCGCACCCGCGCCCAAGCGTAAACGTCAGCAGCGCCCATCCGTGGAACGGACGCACTCGATGCGGTAAGC
>ERZ724507.39-NODE-39-length-45476-cov-7.499461_pt1 | contig 45476 bp, 34 predicted proteins | sample MGYA00376040_ERZ724507 | MGnify/ENA primary metagenome ERZ724507 (study PRJEB28724, sample SAMN07190883) | activated sludge metagenome | isolation source: activated sludge of sewage treatment plant in Hong Hong | place: Hong Kong | collected 2016-03-17 ...
AGCGACGCAATATTTTGCGTCGTGACCTTTAAACCACCAGGATTTACGGAATTGTATAAAATGACCTCCCCCATTGGGACGGAAGGAAATATGTCATTACCATCATGTCAACAGATTTGGGTTTTTCAATTTATTATTTAAAGATAAATTGGGTTGGTTGGATAAAACAGGATTCCCCCCATTTTGCCCCCCCCTCTGATATTCCGTATAAAGCGTTAACTTGCAGCATATTTCATTCGGCGCAGGTATTGGCTTGGACAGTCTGGGATAGACAAAACCAAGCAATGAACATGAATCCTACCTATTATCCTGTTGAAGCTATGACCCCATTTGCGGTGAGTCTTTTGTGGCAAATAAACCGCGAATATTATCAACACGCAGGCATTGAGGCCTGGACCAGTGGACTTGTGCCCCACCACCTTACCAGCAATGCCATGGTAGGTAAGACTTACGCATCGCTGATCTTTGGCTTGCTTACAGATTTGGCCTTAGAGGGTAAAAACAAGGAGAAGGTATACATCATTGAGCTGGGGGCCGGCCATGGAAGGTTGGGCTTTTACATCTTACAGGAATTGGAGATCATGGCAGAGCAGAGTGCCATTGAGTTGCCTCCTTACTGTTTTGTATTGAGCGATATTGTCCAGAAAAACCTGGCTTTCTTTAATGACCATGAAAACTTCCAGTGTTATTTTCAAAAAGGACAGCTGGATTTGGCCTATCTGGATGCCATGGTGGATGAAGACATTGTGTTGGAAAAATCAGGGGTTGTGCTCAGTAAGGGCAAGCTCGGCCAGCCGGTGGTGGTAATTGCCAATTATTTTTTTGATTCCATACCCCAGCATTTGTTTTACCTACGACAGGGCACTATTGCATCTTGTCAGGTAGCCCTCGAAGCCGATGTGCCTGTAAACGGAGCAGAAACTGGCACGCTCTTGCCCCATCTGCGACTCAGGTACGATACCCGACCCGCAGCCCTGCCTTATTTTAATGAGCACATAGCGGATCAGGTATTGTCAGGGTATGTTCAGACCATGCAGGAAACGTGTTTACTATTCCCTCTTGCCGGCATGAGCTGCCTAACGCGAATGCGACAGCTATCCACTGCCGGAGCTATGGTACTTACCATGGACAAGGGCAATCACCTTGCAAGCCTGCTGGATCACCGGCCCATGCCCGATTATGTCACCCACGGCAGTTTTTCCTTAAATGTAAATTATCATGCGCTGGCACAATATACCCAGCTGACGGGCGGCACAGCCTTGTTTCCGGAAGCCTCTAATTTTAACCTGGAGTTGGGCTGCCTGCTGTGGCTGGATGATCGCAACGACTGGAAATCAACCTTAGCCGCCTATACCCGCTTTGTCGACGACTACGGTCCCGATGATTTTTTCAGTTTAACACGGATGGTGTATCCTCTTGCCGATAAACTAACCCTCAGAGATACCATTGCCCTGCTCCGATTGAGTGGCTATGATTCGGTGTTTTTTATCAATCTTTTACCTTGGTTCAAACAACAGGTCAAACAGGTAACATACCCGGAAAGGAGCCGTATCTCCGAAACACTGCTGAAAGTATGGAAGCGGTACTTTCACCTCAACGACAACCTTGACCTTGCTTTTGAAATGGCCGGCATTTTTTACGACCTGGGCTACTACGACCAATCGCTACAATTTTTTGGACACAGCGAAAAAAGATATGGGCCCAGTGAGGATGGTCGGTACAATACGGCCTTATGCCTCTACCAGCTAAAGCGCGATGAAGAACTTATACATTTAATCGATACTACCTTAATCGAATATCCCCACTATCATCGCATGGAAGAGCTCAAGCGCCTGGAGCTGTAATAATATAATGGAAGCTTACCGGATGTACCAGTTCTTAACCCTACACAAGCAAGCTATTGCTGGGGTAACTGTTTAGTTGGATGCCTTCACTTAAAACACCTGTGGCGACACAAAATTTTGTGTCGCTATAAAAGAAAGCAGGTTACCCATGTCATCACCGATCTTTTTCTTTTTTGAACACATTGAAAGCAAGTTGAACTCCAGCGCTGTAGTGAATTTTATCATAGTCAAACCATGATTGTCCCAAATGCCAGGATCTTTGCAATTGAAGGTTGAAGCGGATGTTTTTGTACCCAAGAGCAGCCTGAACGCCGGGTTCTACAAAATAATGGGTGTTGTCTGCACGCAATCTTTGACCATCATTGATGTATGGCGTATCTTCCGGACTTTGAATATTGTAATAATTCATTTGATTGATACGCAGCATGGCAGACAATGAAAGAACATCCAATCTTACACTTGCCGATGATTGAAGCCCCAATCTCCAGAAGCTGGCATCGAGATTGTTGATGATACCTGGAGTGTAAAAATCCTGAGACCTGTGGTAGAGGCTGCCATAACCAATGGTCGCATAACTTTCGAAAATGTAGTTTTTTGGGGCACGAAAGTAACCGGCTCCCACTTCAAGACCCGCGCCACCACCTCTTAAAAAATTTGATTGGTATTCGCGTTGCTCAACGGTGTAATAATTGGCCAAAATACCAATCCTACTATTCACAGCATATGCGGCTTGTAAATTGGTGCCATCAAAACCCATTGAAGCGGACATGCGCAAATCGCCCTTTTTCTGCAGCTCGGGTACATTGATGCGGTTGGGGATGTAGAGGGTGGTGCAGCTCCATGCAAAGCACAGGCAGATTGCCAAAAGATGGAAGATTTTCATAGTGATAGATTGAGAATCGATTAAAATAATAAATTATACTTTCCTAACTATTTTGTTTTAGAAAAAACAAACCAAACCTTTTACAATTACAAAAAGGTTAATAAATATACTGCTGTAATAATGGGATTAAGTATTACCCTTTTTGGATTTATTTCCAATAGCAGGAAAAGATAGTAGTATTCCAGCACTGTAATTATATTTGTTGTAATAATAATAATCTGTTTTATTAATAACATAACTTCTTTGATACTGTACATTAATGCGAATATTTTTAAAACCAATTCCTATTTGAAAGGCTGGTTCAATAAAATTATATCCAGAATTTAAGTTCAAAAATTCTCTCAAATTCTGATTTCCAGAATACATATTCCCAGTAATATTTGTATATTGAAGATTTGTATATCTTAATGCCCCTGAAATAGAAAATAAATCATGTTGTAGAGATAAAGATGATTGTATCCCAAATTTAGAAAAATCAGAGTCTAATTTACCATCATTCTTTTCATTTAACGGATCAAGAAATTCAGCTCTATTAAAAAAACTTCCTCTGCCAAATGTAATATAGTTCTCAAATATTAGACTTCGCTTTTTAGTAAAATATCCGCCTCCTATTTCAAACATGCGTCCGCCCGCAACTTCAAAATTAGTTGAAGAATTTCTGTATGATGTATTTGCATAATTGCACAAAATTCCAATATGATTTGTTAAACCATAAGCAGTTTGTGCTTCAAAATCTATATACCCCTTTACAATTGTTATTTTAAAATCCTTTTTCTTACCTAGTTCAGGGATATTTATTCTATTTGGTGAATAAAATTCTGGTGCACATGATAAAAATGGCAATATAAGAATAAATAAAAAAAGATTTTTCATATTCAATATTATTTAAAAGGAGGGAGCATATAGCCCCCTCCCAATGTTTATTTAATAATAATTAGTTTTTGCTCCAATACCTTTTGGTATAATTTATTCTTAAAAACTAGCGTATAAACACCATTGTTTAAGAATGATAAATCAAGTTTTTGTTGCGTTCTCAATGCTGTAATCATACGTCCATAAATATTGTAGATATAAACAATTCCATAATCTTGTTCATTGTATACGTCTACATTTAATAAACCAGTGCTAGGATTAGGGTACATATAAATCTTCGATGTTGTTTCCTGAGTGCCCATAATTGTATTTGATAGATCAGGCAAATTAACTGATTTATTGCTACTCCCTGGGGAAACGATAATTTCAACATCCTTACACAATTGACCACAACCGACAACATCCATACAATAAGTCAATGTAGTGTTACAAGGCTCCTCATCGCCATTTGTACTAATTTCAATTTCTGAGCCATTAAAAACAAATTCTATACCACATTCAGGGTTTCCAGTAGTTGTGATACTACTAGCTTCGAAAGGCAGGCAAAAATTTTGATTTTCAGGTTGTTCCATATAAAATGTAATGGATTCAGATCCAAGTCCAATTTCATCCAAGATTAGGCATTTTGTTTGATATATGGGTGTAAAACTAAGCTGTTCGAGTAAAAATGGTAATGAACCTGGCTGTTGGCCATTAGAAATGTCATTATGATCACTATCTTTATCGTCAAAAAATACGGCATCAAAAGGAGATCCTGGTAAATAATAACCGTTTCCACTAGGAGTAACTTTATCAAAAAAATTATCAAATGCCTGGCTTGGATCCATACCAAGTGCACTATAAGTTGGAATAAATGTAAAAGATTCAGTAACGTGATAGTCAGCAATTTTTACTTTAAACCCCCATTCACATGATATTGTTTCACCTTTTTTAAACGCTGTGAAATACTTATCTAAATTGAATGGTGACCCAGGACAACTATCAAATTCACGCTTTTCTCCAATACTTTTAACAGAAGGGAATTTGTCATTCGCAATTTTGCATGAAATTCCATATCCTCCTAAAACACCATAGTCTTTATCTATTATCATTGTTGGTGATGAATGCCCTTTTAAGAAAGTTTGAAATATGCATTGGCTATATAAACTCGGGCCATCTGCAAGAAATACAAAATCTAAAAAAGATGTACTTGGCGGTACATTAGTTGACAGTCCATTTCCAGATCCATCTGCTATTGCAATAATTTTTTTAACATCTTTAGGCTTACTACCTAGAAGCTCCAATTCATTTTCAAAAACATCTTTATATGAATGTTGACCTGCTATATAATATTCATTTTTTAACTGAGTGAATGTGTGGTTTAGCACCAATTGTCGTGCAGCTGGCGAGTTTGCACTAGTATGGATATTTAAGAATGATTTATTAGAATTCAAATTTTTATCTGCAAATGCTTGCACGGCTGGTGAAGCGTTTGCCCCAGTCCAAGGTGAGTCTGCACTTACAAATACTTGAAGGTTATGGTTTCCGAATTCAGTTGACAAGTTTTTCTCCCAGTACATGAGAGCATACCTAATGATTTGCCCCCCCATGCTTGGCCCGATTGCTGCTTCAATATTCTCAACACCCTGATCTTGCCTTAGTGATCTTATCAATTCAATAAAAGCAAAAGCATTGCGCTGAATAAAATCAGCACCTCCAGCAAAATCAGCAATAATGACATCATATCCACCATCCCAAAGTAAAGATATAAAATCATTTCCTCCAGCTTGCTTAATGATTTCATCAATTCCACGATTACTTAAAAAATCAATGCCATCAGTCAAAATTATTGGTTTAGTTAATTTAGCATGATATGGGTTAAGATACACAGCGGTCCTAATTTGGCCATTTGGGCCATGTACTCCTCTATTAATAGGTGTGGTATAAGAATTATCAAAATAATATTCATTTACCCCCCAAATTTCTTGAAACTCTCCATTTCCAAGGTGTATATATTCAACAACTTCGTATACAACCAAGTGTCTTAGAGGATCAGGGTTAGGATATTCGATTGTTGCTGTATATGGCAGTCCTGTACCTGGTTGATTATAATACGATGGTAAGATGTTACATTCTTCATCCAATTGTGGAAGTAGAGGCAATACAGGATCTACTGGAGGATTTGGGGGAGCAACTGGATTATTTGGTGGTCTCATCCTCTTAATTGGAGGTCCAAGAGTAGGATCTTCGTATTTGTATGTTAATTTAAAGATTACCCCGTCCTTAAGACCTACTTCCCAATAATTTAATGCTGCATCAAAGTCTGAAATAGTATACTTCAAATTTCCTGTTCGAGGTCCAAATTGAGCAATAATTCTACCAGTTCGGTCAGTGATATTAATATAAGAAACATGTTTCATCAATGGTGAACTCCAGTCAACTACTACCGGCACCGCCTTTGGATCCTCAATATCATTAGGAAAAACCATGCCTGCAAACAAAAGCTGGGAGGAAGTGAGATGAGATGCGTACTTTCTTGCGCTCGTAGGTCGGGTGGCCTCGGATTCGGATAAAAATGCTTCAACGGTTTCGGGGCGGGTGCCTTCTTTGAATACCTGGGTATTCCTGAGGTCAAAATAGAGCTGGGCGGCCTTTTGGTTTTCTGCTTGTCCCCTCAGTTGAGCAAAAAGGTCGGAGGGAGCAAGCAGGTGGAGGGAGGTGTCGGTGTTGGAGTGGTAGTACTGCATGTAGGTCTCGAGCCATTCTTCTGCCCGGTACGTGCGTCCTTCTTCATAGTAGGTGGCCTTGTAGTCGTCTGATCCCTTGATTGTAGGTACCACAATCTCAGGTGTCTTTGTAGCTTGTGCCCAAAGGGAGCCGGTCAGTACCACCAGCCATAGTAGAATAAAATTTTTCATGTTAATTTGTTTTAGGTGATTAATAATGCAAAGTTGCATCGACTTTCTGGCGCTTTTTTGTACATTTTTTCTAATTCACATATTTGTTTTTATAATATGTAAAGATTTTATCCCCCCCTCTCCCTTTCCCCTCCTTTTTTGTAAAATTTGTAAATCACCCCCGATTTTGAGGTCCCCCACCCGCTCAGGAAAATTTAAAAAACTGGCAAAATCGGGGGACTATAGCTTCATAACGGTGGCAAAACCAGGGTAAAAACCGTAACTTTGGGGCCACAAAACCAACCGGTGACACAAAAAAGCGATACCAAACAGACGCCCCTCATGGCTCAGTATTTTAAGCTGAAGGCCAAACACCCCGATGCCATCCTGCTTTATCGCGTTGGTGACTTTTATGAAACTTTTGGCGATGATGCCAAAAAAACAGCCGATGTGCTTGGCATCGTGCTCACCTCCCGCAACAATGGCGGCTCTGATATGCCACTGGCGGGCTTCCCCTTCCACTCACTTGATCTTTACCTGCCCAAACTGGTCAGGGCCGGCTATCGCGTTGCCATCTGCGAACAGCTTGAAAAACCCTCAAAAGAAAAAAAGGTGGTGGACCGCGGCATCACAGATGTAATCACACCCGGCCTGGCTATTGCCGATTCGATGCTCGACAAAAAAGCCAACAACTACCTCGCCTCGATCTATTATACCAATGCCAACCTGCACGGCCTTGCCTTCATCGATATTTCTACGGGCGAATTTGTGCTCACCGAAACTGACACCGAAGGGCTTACCAAACTTATGGATGGCTTTCAACCTTCAGAGGTCATCTACCCCAGGGGCTTCCAGGCTTACACAGACGAACTCTTTGGCAGTCGCTACTATACCTATGCCCTTGATGACTGGATCTTTGGCTACGATTTTGCACGGGAGCGCCTACTCGACACCTTTAAGGTGCAAAATCTCAAGGGCTTTGGAGTAGAAGATTACGCCAATGGACAAATCGCGGCGGGTGCCATCCTGCATTACCTGGGCGCTACCCAAAATAAAAACACCGGACACATCAACTCCATCCAGCGACTGCCGTCCAACGAATTTATGTGGTTGGATCGTTTTACCATCCGCAACCTGGAATTGGTACAATGCATCCACGATTCGGGCAAATCGCTGCTTGATGTGCTGGACCACACTTCCAGTGCCATGGGGGCCCGCCTTATGCGCAAATGGCTGCTGATGCCCCTGCTGGATGTAACTAAAATCAAGGCGCGTCACGACATGACCGATTGGTTTCTTCAACACGAAACCACAACGCTGGAAGTAGATAGCTACATCAAACAAATAGGCGATCTCGAACGCATCGTGTCGAAAGTGGCCATGGAAAAAATCAATCCCAGGGAGGTACTTCAACTGAAAAAAGCCCTGGAAATGACCATGCCCATAAGGGAGCTGTTGATGCAAAGTGCCAATACCGCCCTGGTCAGACTGGCAGAACAACTCAACCCTTGTCCCAGTGCCATCCAGCTCATGAGCCAGGCCATCGATGCCGAAGCACCGGCTTTGCTGGGTAAGGGTGACACCATCAATGCGGGCTACAACGAAGAGCTCGACGAGTTGCGACACATCATTCGAAATTCCAAAGAGCTATTGCTGGAGGTACAGCAAAAAGAAATTGAACGCACAGGTATACCCACCTTAAAGATTGGTTTCAATAGTGTGTTTGGTTACTACCTGGAAGTGACCAACAAATATAAACACTACGAAAACATACCCCAGGACTGGGTGCGCAAGCAGTCGCTGTCCAATGCAGAGCGATACGTCACCGATGAGCTCAAAAAGCTGGAAGACAAAATCCTGCATGCCGAAGAGAGAATCCTCGATCTGGAGACGCGGCTGTACAACGAATTGGTACACGCGCTGAAAGAATACGTGGCTACCATCCAATGGAATGCCCGCCTGCTGGCAGAAGCAGATTGTCTTATCTCTTTTGCCAAAGCTGCCTCCAAAAACAGTTACTGCAGGCCCGAGATCAATGACAGCTTCGTGATAGACATCCGTCAAGGCCGACATCCGGTGATCGAACAACAGCTGAGGCTCGATGAAAAATACATAGCCAATGACACCAGTCTCGACAATGATCAAACCCAGATCATGATGATAACGGGGCCCAATATGTCGGGAAAATCGGCTGTTTTGCGCCAAACTGCCCTCATAGTGCTCATGGCCCAGACCGGAAGTTTTGTACCTGCTGCATCGGCCACTCTGGGTATCGTAGATAAACTTTTTACAAGGGTAGGTGCATCAGACAATATTTCAAGTGGTGAGTCTACCTTTATGCTGGAGATGAACGAAACCGCCAGCATCATGAACAATGTATCAGAGCGATCTCTGATTTTACTGGATGAAATTGGCAGGGGCACCTCTACTTACGACGGCATTTCCATAGCATGGTCCCTCGCTGAATTTTTACACAACAACAGTAAGGCAAGGCCCAAAACCTTGTTTGCTACCCACTACCATGAACTGAACGAACTGGCCTCTACCCTGCCCCGAATCAAAAACTACCATGTTGCAACACGCGAAGTAGGCAATAAGGTCATCTTTCTGCGCAAGCTAACAGAAGGTGGCAGCGAACACAGCTTTGGCATCCATGTAGCGGCAATGGCCGGCATGCCCCAAAGTATCATCCAGCGCGCCAATGAAATTCTGGAAGAATTGGAACACAAATCCATTGAAACGGCTGGCCATACTGAGCCAAGGGATTTACGTAAAAAAGTAAGCAAACTTCCTCCTTCCGCATACCAGTTGTCGATCTTTGAAACCCACGATCCCACAGCGGGCAAGATCAAACAAATGATCCAGGACCTCGACCTTACCTCCATGACCCCCATAGAATGTATGCTCAAACTAAATGAGCTGAAAAAACTCATCGAGCAAGGATAAATACCCAACCATATTAGAGACTATAAAAATATTTATCCCTAGAATTTTCATCAAGGCAGCACTTTTGGAGTTTTGTGTATCTTTAAACATGAAAAACAAACTTTACTGCCATGCGCCACTTGCTTCTACTCTGCCTATTTTTTTTACAGTTAAATCCATGGTTGAAGGCAGCGGAAAATCCGCTGGCATGCAACATCACCTCATTTGTTGCAGAATACGATCTCAGCACCTGTGATGGTGAAGTGGTGGGCATAGCCTTTAATTTTACAGGTACAGAATTTGGATTGGGTGGATTTAAAGTAATTGGCCCATTTGGTACGCAGACATACGAGTTGGGAGATGATTATATATATTACACCATTGCCTCCTGCAATGAAGTCATTGAACTGACGCTTCAGGACAACAACAGTCCCAATTGCAGTCTAACCATTGAAGTTGAAGCACAGTGTTGTGAATGTGTATTGCAACCCATTGTAATTGAAACCAGTGCCTGCAATAATGGCGTATATACATTATATGCGGCACTTAATGCCACTTCTGGATCTTGCCTTACCAACGGGTGGACGGTAACGGCATGCGGCAATACTTATACTATGCAAGCCGGCCAATCGTCCTATTTTGCTACGGGAATCTCCTGTGCAACAGAAGAGGTTGAATATCATTTTTGCAGTCTCGAGACGGGGGAATGTTTCACCAAAATGGGCTTGAACCCATGCTTCAATATGAATGCCTGTGAGCTGACCTCATTTACTGCCCAGTACATAACGGGGGGGTGCAGCGGGGAGACCAAGGCCATAGAATTTAATTTTACCGGTACGGCCTTTGGTGCCAATGGTTATTATGTGCACAATGGCAGCCAGGAACAGTTTTACGAACCGGGTGACCCACAAGTATTTGAAACCCCGGCCAATTGTGATGGTCCGGTGCAGCTGACCATAGTGGACGCTGAAAATGCCAATTGTTCTCTTACCACTACGCTTGACCCTGCCTGTTGCCCTTGTGAAGTAGAAAACATCGAGGTATTTACTGGTGCCTGCAACAATGGTGTATTTTCGGTAGAAATAAGCATGGATATCAATGCAGGATCTTGTCTGTTTGGCGACTGGACGCTTACAGTAAACAACGTTATCTACCCTCTTACCTTTGGTGGCACAAATTGGATTGCCACCGGCATCAATGCCTCTGATTCGCTGATGACCCTTGAGATTTGCAATCCCAATGCAGCCTGGTGCGACATTGTAGTAGTACCCAATCCCTGTTGGCAGGGAGGTAGCGGAAATTGCGCCATCACTGCATTTACGGCGGCATATGATACGAGTCTTTGCAATGGTGAATTAGCAGGCATTGTTTTTGAATTCAATGCCGTCAATTTTGGAAGCAATGGATTTATGGTGAGCAATGGCACCACAACAGAAACCTATTTTCCGGGCGATGATTATATATTTTATGTTCCCGCCAATTGCAGCAATAATGTGGTGCTGACGATTCAAGATATAAATAATCCAGCCTGCGGTGCAACTGCAGTACTGGCTGAAGCCTGTTGTCCCTGTGAGGCAGATGTCATTCAGGTATGGACGGGCGATTGTGTAAATAATTCTTTTGAGGTACTTGCCTTTATTGATATAGAAAGCGGATCCTGTTTTTTTGGAAACTGGCTACTCATCATCAACAATGATACGTATCCCATGACATCCAATACCAACTCCTGGATTGCGGAAAATGTAAGTTCGTCGGATTCACTTATCACGGCTTTCATTTGTCACCCTCCTACTGCTTTTTGTGAGCAGGTCAGTTTTGTCAACCCCTGCTACAATGGCAATGCGGCATGCAACCTTAGCAATTTTGAAGCTGCCTATTCACAAAATTTTTGCGATGGAGAATGGGCAGGAATCTTGTTTAATGCAAATGGCTACCAGGCTGGAGCGGCCGGCTTTACCGTTAGTGGTGGTGGCAATTCTACGGTTTATTTCCCCGGCGACGATTATCTGTTCTTTGTTCCGGCAATGTGTGGAGACTCTGTACTGCTTACCATTACCGATAATTCGGATACCAGTTGCACAGCCAGTTATTTGCTGGGTCCTGCCTGCTGTCCCTGTGTGATCAATGGCATTGAAGCCGAAACCTTTGACTGTGTCAATGGCAGCTTTGGTCTTGAGGTCTTTATTGAAATAGAAAGTGGCAGTTGTTTCTTTGGAACATGGACCGCTACGGTGGGCAACAATGTATACCCGCTTACTTACAACGGTTTACATTACATAGCAACCGGCATCACCTCATCTGATTCTATTGTGGTAGTGACCATTTGCCATGCGGCTACAGGTTTTTGTGAAACCATAGAAATCGTAAATCCATGTTTCAATGCTGGCAGCAATTGTGAACTTACTTCCTTTACAGCAGCTTATGTACCGGGAGCCTGTGATGGAGAATTGACAGCTATTTCTTTTCAATTCACAGGCAATGGCTTTGGTAGCAATGGTTACTATGTGAGCAGTGCCAACGTTACAGCAAGTTATGAATTGGGTGACAGCATGGTGTTTTATCTACCTGCCCTTTGTGGCGACTCAGTATGGCTGGTGTTGTCTGATGTAGCCAACGGCAATTGTGCCCTAAGTACTATACTTGCCCCCGCTTGTTGTCCTTGCGAATTAGACACCATTCTGGTAGAGACAGGACCTTGCAATGGTGGCAGCTTCAACATTAATGCATCCCTTTTTATTGAAGGAGGGTCCTGCTTTTTTGGTGACTGGACCCTAAACGTGGAAGGTATTAATTTTCCGTTGTACTTCAATAACAATGGGGTCCTGGAGGCCAATATCAACGCTGCAGGTCAGTGGGTTGCACTTGTATTTTGTCACGTTGCTACTGGCTTTTGTGACACCATAATCGTTGAAAACCCATGCTTTGGCAGTTCCAACAATTGTGTATTGAACATCTCATCCGTAGCGCTGGAAAATGCTTCAAACAGTGTAAATGCAGCCCTTAGGATTACCACAGAAAACAACTGTACTTCCAATTTTAGCTTAAGGGTTAACAATGATGAAATCGACAGTCTCTTTGTTGAAGACGACTACATCTTTGCCAAGGGGCTGCCTATAGACGTTCCATCCTTTCATTTTGAGCTGTGTAACATCGACAGTCAAATAGTATGTACGGATACTACGGTGATCAATCCCTGGTACATCGTTTCAAGCCAGGATGAAAGTCCGTCATTTACCATTGCCTGCCAAAACAATACCATCTTTGTCGAAACATCCGTTGCAATGCAACTGACATTGTGGGATATGTATGGGCGCAAACTGGAAGAATGGGCTATAATGGAAAAAGACAATCACCCGATTTCTACAGGGCTGCCTGCAGGGATTTATGTGGTGGTAGCGGATAATGGCAAGGTGAGAAAAACGGCTAAGTGCAGTGTGTTGAAGTAAGCATTTTTCTTAGTAAGGATCTACATCCATGCTCACTCTGACTGGTTTGAGGTCCTTGTCGTTTTGCAATGTTTCCTTAATATGCAATAAAAGCTGTTTGGTTCGATTGATGAGTTGGTCATCCTTTTCCAGCTTAATGACCAGGTGGCGGATGTATTGATTTCTTATTTTTGAGATAGAGGGTGTCAGTGGTCCTTTGACTCTATCGCCGAGTACTTCAAAGAGTTGTTTGTGCCAGGTAGCTGCTGCCTTGATGGTTTTATTCAAATCGCTGTGTCGCAGGTCGATCAGTATCATTCTGCAAAAAGGAGGAAACCAAAACTGTTTGCGCTCTGCCAATTCGCGTTGAACAAAGGCATTGTAATTTCCTGCTACGATCTCTTTCACAACGGCATGATTGGCTGAATAGGTCTGGATGACTACCCGCCCCTTTTCATTTCTCCTACCTGCTCTGCCGGCTACCTGGGTAATGAGTTGATAAGCACGCTCTACCGCCCTGAAATCTGGAAAACGAATTAATGCATCTGCATCAATTACACCTACCAGGGCAACGTGATCAAAATCAAAGCCCTTGGTCACCATCTGTGTGCCCACCATCACATCTATTTCACCTTTGGCAAAAGCAACGATCAACTTATCCTGTGCGGCTTTGGTGCGGGTGGTATCAAAGTCGAGCCTCCCTACTTTGGCGGCGGGAAAATATTGCTGTACTACTGCCTCAATTTTTTCGGTACCATGGCCGATATCCCCCAAATCCGGGCTGCCACAGTCGGGGCAGTTTTGAGGATTGCGACTGCGATGCTGACAGTAGTGACACGTCAATTCGTCGGAAAATTTGTGGTAAGTCATGTTGACATCACATTGTACACACATAGCAGTCCACCCACAATGGCGGCACTGAATGGTGGGCACATAACCCCGCCTGTTTTGAAAAAGAATGATTTGTTTGCCTTTGTCCAATACCTCCTTCATGGCTTTCTGCAGGGGCACACTCAATACGGGCTTGAACCTGCCTGTCCTTCGCTCGTAAGCGAGGTCAATGACATCAATATCGGGTAAAACTGCATCGCCAAATCGGTTGTGCAACGAAACTTTTACAAATTTTTGGAGACTGGCGTTGTAAGCTGATTCCAGTGAAGGAGTGGCAGAGCCGAGAATGATGGGGCTGCCAAATTTGAAAGCCAGGTAGAGCGCCACGTCACGGGCATTGTAATGTGGATTGGGACTCGATTGCTTATAGGAAGGATCGTGTTCTTCATCTACTATGATGAGGCCCGGTTTGTGAAAAGGAAGGAAGACTCCGGATCTGGCAGCAATGATGAGACGGGCATTTGAAGCGGCTTCTTTCCAAACTTCTACCCTTTCCATGTCGGGCATCTTGCTATGGTACAACAGCACATTGTTGCCAAAAATTTCATACAACCTTTCCACGATTTGGGAGGTAAGTGCAATTTCGGGCAGAAGGTACAAAACCTGCTCTCCCTGCTGCAGCACCTCGCTGATCAATTCTACGTACAACCTGGTTTTACCCGAGCCGGTAACCCCGTGTAACAACACTGGTTTTTGTTGCTGAAAGGCATCTTTTATGGATACATAGGCCTGCTGCTGTTCATGGCTAAGGGGAGGCAGTTGTATGTTGTCATCATTACCTGCACCTATGCGAGACACCTCTTTTTCTGACAATACAAAGTAGCCTTTTTTAACCAATGCATTGATTACACTGTGGTCAACCCCTGATGCTGCCAAAAGCTTCGACAATGGCAAGGCACCTTCTTCTTCCCGGTCCAAAAAAGACATAAGGGCCTGGTATTGCCTGGGAAATTTTTCTACTTTATCCAAAGCGTTTTGGAGTTCATCTTCTGAATGTAGTGCAGGGGTGAAGTCAATAAACTTTACAATTCTGGGTTTAAACTTTTCGGTGAGTGATTCTACCAGTCGCAGCAATTTTTTATCCTGCAGGCTGCGGATCACGGGCATGATGCTTTTTTTCTGGAGGATGTCTTTGACCTGATCCAGGGTAAGTTCACCCCGAATGGATAAGGCTTCGGTTACGAGGTATTCCTCATTGGTGAGCTCGTCTATCATGTGAGACTGCACTTCTTCATCGATGACCACCCGGGTTTCACTGCTGAGTTTCATACCCCCGGGCAGGGCGGCTTCCATAACCTCACCAATGGTACAGCAATAGTAACGGGCCATCCATGTCCAAAAATCCAATTGCAGGCTGGAAACGACGGGTCTTTGATCGAGCAATGAAAAAAAAGGGCGGGGATTGAGTCCTGATTCGACCTCATCGTGAACCGCGGTGATGATACCCGCGTATATTTTATGCCTGATAGGGGCTTCAACCCTCATGCCGGGAACCAAAGTGTCTTGAATGTGTTCAGGTACTTTATACGTATAAGCTGCCGGCAGGGCAAGGGGAAAGATTACCGATACATACCTGTCTTTTCCCATGGTCGCACTACCTCATGAGGGTAACACTGGTAGCTTTGTTTTCTCCATTTTCATTGATCCATACCAGGTGATACAGGCCATTGGTCAAATGTTGAAGGCTGATGGTTTTTTGTCCGGATGTATTCAGTGTAGCCACCTTACGTCCCTGTGCGTCCACAATCTGTACATTTGTACCCGGTGCCGTATCCAGCACAACCAGGTCTGAGGTAGGATTGGGATAGGCTGTTTTGTTGCCAGGTGCATTTTCCGACGTATAGGTTGAAACAGGCTTAAAAGATATCACATCCACATCATCAATGTACCAGCCATCCATTTCGAGAAAGCCATCTGAAACGATTTGAAAATCGATGTACAGCTGTGGCTCGCCTTCAAAGGCAGAGAGATCGATCACTTCGGTGACCCAGGATTCCTGAACGCCATCGTAAACTGGATAGCCTGCCTTTTGGTCGGCTGAACCCGGATGTGTATATTTCCCACAAAGGAAAACAGTATCCCCTGCTAAGGTATAGGCGTATACTGAGCCATAATCATAGCCCTTTTCGATGCTCCATCTGGCATTAAAGGTCAGTATTGGGCTTTCGGCTGTAGTAAGGTCAATGGGATTGGCCATTCGCAAGGTGGTAGTGGTACCTCTTGCATAGGATGAGGTGGGAGAATCGGTAATAGATGTAGGTGCACTGGTAAATGCAGCCGGGGTAATGCCCCAGTTGCCCTCCAGGATTTGCCATTGTGCTGTGGAATTGGCAGCATCGGCAAAATGATATTTGAGATCACCATAATACACTTCTACCTTTACAGAATCGAGATCAACATAAGCGCCGTAATTTTTCCGGATGTAAACATAAGTTTCATTCTTGCCGGGCTGAAGTGTTGCGGGATCTATGAGATAGGGAAAGGCTATCAGGGTATCACCTCCCTGCGATTGATTGAAAACAAAATGAACGGTTTCATCTGTCATGGAAGGATTCAGACCCACACTGATGTCAACGGGCTTGTTTCCAAAGCCGGGGCGTGCAAAGTGAACGTAAAAGGTATCATCCGCCATGTGCAATTCACTGACATCGTGAATATCGTGGCTCACCAAACCCAGAGCAAGCCTTGGGAGTGCAAGGTTCATATCGAGGCAGCTCTTATTGATGAGATCGATGTCTGCCGGGCTGGGCCAGAAAGAGGGACCCACCTCCGGAGTGTAAGAATAAATTTTATTCTTTTCTCCCTGCTCTCCGTACATATAATCATCGCTGTCACCATTGGTGGTATACCCTACGGTCTCAGAGCCGGTGCCCATTTTGAAGAAATTGCTTTTTGTCATCACATTGCCCATTGCCTGGAAGATGTTGTGTTCATTGGTAGGCTGGTCATTGTAACCCCAGGGATGGATTAGCAGGTTGCCAAAGGTGTGGAAATTGAGCGCCATGATGAAGTTGTGTGCTACACAAAACTCACGGATAGCCGATGTTTCTGGCTCCGAAAAACCGGCTGTACCCCGGTAGGTCTCTGATCCCGGGTTGGGTGAAGACCCTTCATCATCAAAGCCCCATTCGTAACCATAGTTGCGGTTAAGGTCAACGCCTACAAGTTTGCCGGTGGTGTCTTTTCTTGCATTTTTTCTCCATAAGCCTCCTCCCGTAGGTTTGTTTTTGGTATTGATGATGTAACCATCTGGGTTGACACAAGGGATAAAATACATTTCTGTGTTGTCGAGCAAATATTTGATTTCCGGATCGCGGGTATAGTTTTCCAGCACATACCACATGTAAAAAATCATTTGCGACAAAGAATTGGGTTCTCTCGCATGGTGGAGGGCTGTGTATAGCAGTTCAGGTTCGTCTTCATCGGCATTGGGAAAGTCACTTATTTTGACATAGGTCAGATAGTTGCCATCGTGTGTTTTGTAGCCCTTGATGGTATCCATCTTACTTACGAGGTGGGGATACAGGTCTTTCATCCACTCAAGCATAAACAGCATTTCGTCATATCTGAAGTAGCCCCCCATGGATCCATCAAAATAATTGAAAGGGGTAGCAATGTTCTGCACCGGGTTTTTACAATCCAGGTCTCTCAACGCCTGGCTGTATAAAACCAGCTCAGAGGGTCGGTTGGGGTTGGCATAAAATGTTTCTACATCTCTGATTTTGATGTCTACGGCAAAGCCAAGTTTCTCTATCAACTGAATTTCATCTTCCGAAAAATCGCTTTCAAAAGATCTGCCCGGAGCCAGCTTGCCATGGTCAACCGGAATACCGGCTCTAAGCAAGAGGAGGGGGTTTTTATCTTTGAGATCAACAACTGCACGGTGGTAGACCTGGTTTTGTGCCAACGAAACATTGACCATACACAAAATAACAAGGAGGGGGAAAAAGATGGAACGGTTCATACCCGGATTTTGACTTATTGATTTTTGAGACCGGATATTTCCGGAAAGCTGCAAATGTAAGAAAAAAAGGGGTATAAATTCGTCTGGACCGGCACATTAACGTTTCATATAACAAAAAAAGGGGACCGAAGCCCCCTTTTCAATCTTTGGTGGTCATGGCCTAGAAGCCGAAGCCTCCCATGCCGCCCATTTTTTGCTTAAACTCTTCCATGGTCATTTTGGTATACCCGGAAGTTTGTGCCTTTAATTGTGTTGCATCTACCGTTTCTTTGACCTCTACAGCGGTCATTGTCATCTTCACATTTGGAGTTTCCAGCGTGTATTCGATAGGAAAGCCCGCAAATTTGATGGCCTGCATTCCCTGGATGATGTTGGCATCGGTCTTGATGTCTTCTGTCACATAGCCGGTAAGTTTCAAGTCAGGATTGTCGGGCATGGTAACGGTCATGGCGTAACAGTTGTAACCCATGATTTTTTTGGTGTTGCCTTTGTCGTATTCCACTTTGGCATTCTGCGATTTTTTAACTTCTTCGTCTTTGGCAAGATCGTCGAGTGAAGATTGGATCCAGAATTTCTGGCCCATCATGTCCATCAACATATCAAACATTTTGCTTTGATTGTTTACATACGTTTTTACTTCAACCATGCCACCCATCATCGACATTTTGGAAGCGTGGCCTTCACCGTTGAAATTGATAATGGTTTGAGATCCCTTCATCATTTCCATCATTTGTGCGGTCTGTGGATCTGGAGAAGTGATATCTGTGAGCTCCATTACAACTTTACCTTCGTTGATTTGCTTTTGGGCAATTAGATTGCCGGCCAGCACAAACAAACAGGCAATAAATAAGAGTTTTTGTTTCATTTTATGAATTTGATTTTAAACAATAAACCACCGGAGGGTTAATTGGTTCCGGCAGGGGCGAAAATACGATGAATCGACGGAAAATTCCGATGAAAGTTACAGCCGGTTGGGCGTGGCACTCAAAATTAATATTTCCACATGTCGATGTACTTCACAAATATTTTTGCCAGGTTTTCTGCATCACTGATGGCCCGGTGGTGGATGCCGGTAAATTCCATGCCCTCGTGTTTGATGGTATTTTTGAGGCCAGTGAGCTTGTGTTCACCCTTGATTTCGTGGTATTGTCCCTTTACATTGATGTTTTTATCCAGCCAATCGTGCTCCAGTTTGTGCAATTTGCAATCATTTTTAAGCAGCTGTACATCAAACTTACCCCAGGAACAGAGATTGTAATCTTCTTCATACACATTGATCCAGTCCATAAATTCCTGGATTACCAGCGGAAAGGTACGGGCCCGGTCCACATCATTTTGCGAGATAGAAGTGAGTTGTCTGCAAAAATCAGAAAGGATTGGATTGACAGTGGGTTTGATAAATTTGTTGAATTCGCCCAGTACTTCCCCCAACTGATTGACCTTATAGGCACCAATCTCAATGACCTCGTTGACCCCGTGCGGAGGTCTGCCGCGCCAGCAGGTTGCTTCCAGATCGTATATGATAAAATTCACCTTTAATCCTCTTTTAGTTTGTCTACATATCTGAATTTTTCAAAGGGGGTCCAGGTAACCAGGGTTTCAAAATCATAGCCCTCCAATCTATTGGCATAAAAATGGAGCAACTTGAGGTGTTGACTGTACATACATTGCTTTTCGCGATCGTGGCCCAGCACTTTCTCGATGTGGTAAGAGCCCAGCATCTCAATGCCGTGTTCAATCAACTCATCAATGGGTTTAAATATTTCATCCGACAATCTTAAACGGCCTTCGGCTTCCATGGTTTTTATGAATTCTGCCATTGCTTTTACCTGTGCGGCAAAATCAGCGTAAGGGATGGAAAATTCCGTTGGATTGAGGCGCAGGATGGCAAAAATGCCAAGGTCTTTGCGGTGGTTGAGCAGCATACGAAACGCTACGTAGGCCACGAGATGGCTCGACAAGACCACGTTGTTTCTGAAGTAACTATCGAGTACGCGGTCGGCCAGAATGCGGGTGTAAACGGATTCTCGTTGCGCATTTTCTGCCAGTTCGCCTTCCAGGAGGAAGTACTCTCGAAGGTTGACTTCGTGACAATTTTTATCGAGGCTGTTGCCTTCGGTATCCACACGATTGCCCAACACATCCATGGGCTCACCAAAGGAAAGCACCATTTCCGATTCTTTGGAAAAAAACAATTTGATGTAATTCCATTTGGAACCAATGTTTTTGGGTTCGCGCGAACGCTGGTATTTTTCTTTGCCCACCGACTGCAAATGTTGTTCGATGAGGCTTTTGGCTTCGAGCACAAAATTGTAGCCGATCACCAGGGGTACGATGTAAATTTTTCCGGATTTGCCATTTTCAAGGAGCAGGCGCTGGGCTTCAATGGCGGAACCCAATAAACCGTATTTCAGCTTGTTTTCCATGGCTCCGCTGCGCGAACGGGTACCTCCCGGAAAAAAAATGTTGGGTACACCGGTGTAGAGTGCGTACGAAGCCATCGATGTAAGGCATTCGAGGTAAACCGGATTTTTCTTTCTGCGGTCAACCTTGTAAGCTCCGAGTCGATTGATAAAATAGGCGACAATTTCCACTTCAAAGAGGTTGAGTCCCGCACCATAGGAAAGAGCAGGCATGCCGGCTACCATATCAAGGGCATAACCAATGGTAATGGAATCGAGGTTGGAAAAATGGGTAGGTACAATAACAACTGTTCCCTTTTTGAAAAGTGCACGGGTTTCATCCACATAACCCCTTAATTTTATCTTATTGAGCAGGTCTTTTTTGGTACCCCAAAACCAAAGTTGCCCCGGTGCTTTGAAGCGGTTGAAAATGCGTTTAAAAAAGGCAGTTAAAAACTTGCGGGCAAAACGAAAGGTAGAGGGGTTGAAGTTGCCCACAATCTCTTCGTTGTAGCGGTGTACGATGCGCCGCAGCATATCTTTGAGTTGTTCCTCTTTGTCGTTGCTCTTAAGCGCCTGGGTAAGGTTGTTGGCCATGGTACGCCAAAACTCTGCATCATCTGTTGGGTCAACCTTCCAAGGGTTGGTTTTGATGCGCTGGCTCTCCAGATAAATGGTTTTGGCGAGGATGTCTTCAAGGCCCTGGCTGGCACCTTTGGTGATGCGGTCGAAGACAAAATTGTTGAGCTGATCTACAAATTCTTTCCGCTCCCTGGCAAACCGATTGATGGGCCAGTCTTCGACTTTGGGAATGATATGCGGATAAATTGGAGTCATATACTTTACAATGCAAAAATTAAAAATTTTTCATTAATTTTTCTATAAAACTTAAAATATCTTCCTTGCCGACACCTGTTTCTGCACTGCTGACAAAGGTGGTGGGCATGCTGTCCCATTCTTTGAGCATTTCGGTTTCAATGCCCTTCAAATTTTGCTGTAAGGCCAGTCCACTCATTTTATCGGCCTTGGTATAGATGATACAAAACGGTACGCCATTCTTGGCACACCATTCCATAAATTCCCGGTCAATTTTTTGAAGCGTGTGCCGAGAATCCAGCAAAACAAAGGCGGTGACCAGGGTCTGTCGGTTTTTGAGGTAGTAGTGGATCATCTTGATCCAGTTTTCGCGGTTGGATTGTGAGGTACGCGCATAGCCATAACCCGGCAAGTCAACGATGTACCAATTTTGGTCGACCAGGTAGTAATTGAGCGATTGGGTCTTGCCCGGTTCTTTGGATACCCTGGCCAAATCCTTGCGGTGGATGAGGTTGTTGATGAGCGACGATTTGCCCACATTGGATCTGCCGATGAAGGCAAATTCGGGAAGGCCGTCTTTGGGACAGAGGTCTTCACGGTGGTAACTGCCTATGTATTCTACTTGTACTATTTTCATTGTGTGGTGGAGGATTGCCCCAATTATTGTATTAACATATTATGGCACAATAGTTGATATATTATAAGTAGATATCATATATTGCTATTTGGTCATTTTACAAGCGTTAACCAAAGGTTAAAGAGAGGCAAAAATATGTTTTTTAGACCATTTGTGCCGTCTAAGGAGGGTATTAAGCTGCCAAAGCGTTGATAATCCGGGTAGCTTTTGTCTCTTCATTTTTGTAATATAAATTTTTTTACTATGCGTAAGTCATTGATTTTATTTGCTTTGCTTGGATTTATTGCCTCAGCTTCCGCTCAGATCGAATTTGGATTAAAAGCTGGATTGAGTTCTCTGGATTTAATTTCGGAAGGTATCGATGTCAACACCGGCAGCAGCAAAGTAAAAATCGATTTTCGCGATGCAGCGTACGGGCACCACTTAGGACTGTACACCAGAATCAAATTTTTGGGCATGTATGTAGAGCCAGCAGCCCTTTTTAACTCCAACCAGGTCAACTATAGCATTACCGATTACAGTGAAGGCGATGTGCTGACCAAGTTGTTTAGTGAAAAATATTACAACCTCGACATACCATTGATGGCGGGCATCAAAGCAGGCATTTTCCGACTCTATGGAGGACCCGTAGCCCATATCCACCTCAGCTCTACTTCAGACCTGACCCGTTTTGGCACCTACGGACAAAAATTCAAAGATGCTACCTATGGATATCAGGCGGGCTTTGGCTTTGACATTTGGAAACTCAGGCTCGAACTGGCTTACGAAGGCAATCTTACCGCTTTTGGAGATCATTTTACCATTGATGGCCAGCAATATTCATTCGGACAGAGCGCAAGCAGGGTATTGGGTACAGTAGGTTATAAGTTTTAATAAGTCCACCATAACTGGTTAGTTTTTGCTGCGAACCAGCGATTTTTTGGTTAAATTCGCAACAAAAACAATGAATCAGGATATCAGAGAAGTCATTCGTAAGAGGAGGTCTATATTTCCGGCCGCCTACAATCAAAAACCCATAGCCCATGAGGTCATCGTGTCGATATTGGAGGCAGCCAATTGGGCACCCAACCATAAAAAGACCCAGCCCTGGCGATTTGTAGTCTTTGAAAGTGCAGAGAGTAGACAAGACTTGAGCAACTATCTGGCATCGGCTTATAAAGCAAGTGTATCAGAAGAAAAATTCAGCGAAATTCAACAGAAAAAGATCAGCGAAAAACCTGTACAGTCGGCATGTGTAATAGCCATCTGCATGCAGCGATCCGGCGAAGACGTGATTCCGGAATGGGAAGAAATAGCAGCCGTTTCGTGTGCCGTTCAAAACATGTGGCTGAGTTGTACGGCTGAGGGCATTGGCAGTTTTTGGGCTACACCGGGGCTAATTCTTAAAGCAGATGCTTACCTTGGACTGCAGGAAGGCCAACGCTGTCTTGGCTTGTTTTACATGGGCTTTTCAGATCAAATGGATATACTGGGTCAACGTGATGATATAGCCACAAAAATTAGCTGGCGATGAAAGTGAAATCGCTCCTACCCTACCTTTTTTGTGCCTTGGTGGTGACCTCACTACACGGCCAGCAAAGTGCTGATCAGCATGCGGTGATGGTAAGGAAAATCCATGAATACAGCCTTAAAAACGGACAAAGCCACCATTGGCTGAGAACCCTTTGCAAGCAAGCTGGTCCAAGATTAGCGGGCCACGAAACTTACAACAGAGCTGTAGAAATTACCAGCAGTCAACTTGCGTCCATCAAAGGAGTGAGCGTACGCACCCAGACTACCACCACACAAAAATGGCAACGAGGTGAGCGTGAAATTGCAAATTATTTATCATCTGATGGCAGCGTCCAAAGGCTACAATGCTTTGCACTGGGCAATTCTGTCGGCACCGGAAAACAAGGCATCGTAGCCGAAGTGCTGGAGGTACAAGGGCTCGATGAGGTAGCCAGGCTGGGTGAAAAAGTAAAGGGAAAAATTGTCTTCTACAACCGTCCAATGGATGAAGCTGCCATTCGCACATTTACAGCTTATGGAGGAGCCGTTGATCAGCGCGTATATGGAGCTTCCAGGGCAGCAGAATATGGAGCTGTAGGTGTATTGATACGTTCTATGGGATTGGGCATCGATACCTTTGCCCACACAGGCACCCTTGTTTACAAAGAAGGGCTGCCCCAAATTCCGGCGTTGGCCATCTCCACCGCTTCTGCTGAATGGCTGTCGGAAAGCTTAATAAAGGATGGAGGCAAAGTATTTATGCGTAGTACCAGCCACATGGAGGGCAGTGCCACTTGTGACAATGTGATTGGTGAGCTCAAAGGCAACATTTCTCCCGATACCATCTTGTTGGTCGGTGGACACCTCGATGCCTGGGATGTAGGCGAAGGTGCCCATGATGATGGATCCGGCTGTGTGCAATCCATAGACGTTTTGAATATCTTGGTTGGCATAGGATACAAGCCGCGGTATACCATCAGGTGTGTGCTTTTTGCCAATGAAGAAAATGGCCTTGCAGGAGGCAATGCTTATGCAGCTCAGGCCAAAGAAGAAGGGTTGATTCACCTGGCCGCCATCGAAAGTGATGCCGGAGGTTTTAGTCCCCGGGGATTTTCGTTTGATGCCGATACCTCGGTGTTGAAAAAATACTACCGCACAGTGAGTCAAAAGATGCTGCCGCTGCTGGAGAGTTATGGCTTACAATTTGAGACCGGGGGTTCGGGTGCCGATATTGGTCCCCTTAAAGGACTCAAAGGCCTGCTCATTGGTTTAAGGCCCGATTCACAAAGGTACTTTGACTATCACCACACAGCGAGAGATGTTTATGAAAATGTAAATGCAAGGGAGCTGAAGTTAGGTGCAGCTGCCATGACGAGTCTGATTTATTTAATTGATCAATACGGATTGCAACCATGAGTTTGCCAGCCACACAGGTTAACGGCCAAAACTTCGTGCTTTATATATCGGCCGAAGATATAGAACAGCGGGTCTCTGAATTGGCCACAGAAATTCAGCAACATTATGCAGGCAGGGAAGTCACCTTTTTGGTGCTGCTCAACGGAGCCTTTGTGTTTGCTTCAGATTTGATGCGACACTTTACGTTGCCCGTAAGAACACGATTTGTCAAAGTGAGTTCTTACGAAGACATGGAAAGTACGGGCAAGATAGAATTCAATCGTGATGGCATCAAAGACCTGGCAGGACGGGATGTGTTGATAATCGAGGATATCATTGATACCGGGCAAACGCTCCATGTCTTTACCCAATACCTGGAATCCATTGGGGTGGCATCGGTTGAAATAGCATCGTTGTTGCTCAAGCCTTCAAAGCTGCGCCACGAGGTAAAGGCCAGGTTCCTGGGCTTTTCAATTCCGGATTTGTTTGTAATAGGTTATGGCCTCGACTACAATGAGGAAGCACGCAACCTTGATGCCATTTACATTTTGGATCCCAATACGCTGTAGAGCAGTGACTGCATCCATCATAGCCCACATAAAAGTGATCCCGATGCAAAAGGGCATGGTATGGTTGCTGATCCTGTGGATCATGATGCCCAGGCTGCAGGCTCAGGAAATACCACTGCGACATTTTACCACACGAGATGGCCTTCCTTCCAACAATTGTTACCGGCTCATAGATGATGAAGACGGCAGGATATGGGTATCAACAGATAAGGGCATTGTACGGTACAACGGCTATGAATTTGAAAGCATTTCAGAAAAGCTCAATTTTAAGATCAAAGACATTTACAATTGTTTTCCCGACGATTACGGCAGGATGTGGTTGGATACCAAAGACCAGCGAAAGAAGTTTATCTACAAAGACACACTTATCTGGGTGGACAGGCCAGAAAATCCCGCCCGAAAAGATAGATATCCCGTTTACTATCCGGGTAGTGGCTTGTATTTTACCTCCAAAGAAACCGACAAAAGCGAAAGGGTTAAGATCCAAAAATACGGTACCGGTGAAAGCTACGAATTTCCTCTCAGGGCTGAAGACCGATTGATGCTGGTAAAAGAGAATGAAAAAAACATCAGCATTGTAACCCTCAATGGTGGCATATTTTTGCTGGACAAAGCCAGTCAGAGGTACGACACCTTGCGACTCTACAAAGATGGTGAATACCATTTGAGTGACAATCACAATTTTTATCATCCACGGTATTTTGGCAAGGGCAGGTATTGTTTTAGTACCGACAAAAATGTGTACATGCTTGAAGATGACCGGTTGTACACCCTCTTTGAAACCCGTGAAGTCTTGGGTGAGGAATTGATAGGTTTTGACGATGGCTGGCTTGTATTGCACAATGCCATCAGCGGTGTTTTCAGCAAGATATCGGTATTTGGCATCAAAGAAGCTATTCCCCTGCCCATCATGCCCGGAGATGGTACCAATCTGGTTGTAGATCGGGAGAGCAACTGGTGGATCAGTTCAAAATACAGTGGTATTTTTTTCATTCCCAGGAAATCCTTTAAAACGCGGCAATTTTTTAAGAGTCAGGATGCCATGGCAACTCCCAAGATTACCCAAATGGGGTGGCTCAGGCAGAATGGCATGTATCTGATCAACGACAACTTTCCCAATTTTTATTTGCGCAAAAAGGGAAGGGTAGAAAAAATAGAGAGGTTCATGTCGTCACATTTGTACAATCTGGTAGAAGACAAGTATGGTCAGATCATCACCGGCAATTTTTCATTTTACACCAAGTGGCCACTTCGCATCGAGAGCAACACGGGTGTACAACATTATCCTGACATGAACCGCCTGGGGCCCTGGTATTTTTCCAGACCCTATGTAATACCCAGGATCATTACAACAGCTTCAGGAAGCAAAGGATATTACTCACCGAAACAGGTGTATGCACTCAATGATACTACCTTCATTTTTGGAGGCTGCCTGGGCTTATTAAAAGCCACAACGGGTAAAGGGGTAGTGCGTGTTACCGAATTTCAAGCTCCGTTGGAATGTGTTTATTCCATCCTACAGCTAAGAAATGGCACCCTTCTTTTGGGTACAACCGAGGGCATTTATCTGTATGAAAACAACAAGATGCAGCACAAATGGTATGGAGACAACATCAGCGGCTTTATTCGCTCCATGGCCCAGGACGACAATGGCACGGTATGGCTTAGCAGTGATGAAAAAGGTCTGATCACCATAGATCCTTCTACAGGTGTGGTTAAAGTGTTTCCGCAGTTCAACAACCAGATCATCAATAAACTTTATTACAATAAGCGCGATCAAAGTCTATGGATTGCCTCCAGTGCCGGGCTTTGGAAAGCGGGCAGAAATGAACGACATCAGCTGTACTTCAAAAAATTCAACTTTGCGGATGGCATACATTCCAATGACATCAACACCGTTTTTTGTTACCAGGACTCTGTTTACATAGGTTCATCCGACGGACTTACCGTAATGAAGGATCTGCCATTTGACAAGATATGTGTACCCCGGCTGGAAATTTCGGGCATTTACATCAACGATGAAAAAAGAGCTTACAAGGACCGATTTGAACTGAATTATGATGAAAATTCCATTTCCATTCAACTTACCAATCTTTCTTATGAAAGCCTTGGAGAAAACACCTATGCCTACACCCTGGAAGGGACGGAAAATCCAATTAAAATGACCACCCGCAACCGATTCATTCAGTTCAACAATCTTGCACCCGGCCTATACCGTTTTAAAGCGAGGGCATACAACTTAGATGGAATGGCGTCTAAAAATGAGATAGATTTCAGATTTAGGATCCACCCTGTTTTTTACAACACCGTTTGGTTTAGGCTGAGTCTGGCTACATTTATAGCGTCCATACCCTTTTTGTTGTTTTACCTGCGCAACAAACGAAAAATTATGGCCAATGAAAAAGAACTTGCCCTGCAGAAAAAGATGGCAGAAATCAAGTTGGAAAGCCTGCAATCACAACTCAACAGCCATTTTATATTCAACGCACTGAATGCCATCCAGAATTACATTTTCACCAATGAAGAAGTAAAGGCCAACGAATACCTCAACAAGTTTTCCCGACTCATCCGCGGTTATCTGGAAGCGTCCAAAAAACAATTTATTGGTCTTTTTGAGGAAATCGAATTGCTGCAACTCTACCTTTCACTGGAGTCGCTGAGATCAGGGGAACATTTTGAATATTCCATCTCGATAGATGATAATTTAGATAATACCGTACAAATCCCATCCAATATAGTCCAGCCTTTTGTAGAAAATGCCATAGAGCACGGACTCAAAAACAAGGATGAAAAGGGCTTCCTGAAAATAAAATGGAAGGCGGAGGGCAAACTATTGGTATGCATGGTAGAAGATGACGGCATCGGCAGGGAGATGGCTTTGCAAAAGAAAAAAAATCACCTCAAAAAGCAGTCACTGGGCATCAAGATTATCAGGGAAAGGATCAATGCCATCCGTGAATTTGACCGATCAGACATCGATGTGGAGATCGCCGATTTGTACCCGGAAAGAAAAAACAAAGGTACCAAGGTAACCATCAAAATGCCATTGAAGATTTCACTCAATCCCGATTAAGGTCAATACGAGCTCCAAAAGCTTAAAAATTGTCAGCTTTTGCGTAATTTTAAAACGAAAATATAAGCATGACTTGTGTAATCATTGACGATGAGGCCAAGAGCCGTGAGACCATAGTAAACATTCTCACCAAATACTGCCCTGAAGTAGATATCATTGGTCAGGGTCAAAATGTGGAGGAGGGCTATACGGCAATTACTACCCTGCGCCCTGATTTTATTTTTCTGGATATACAAATGCCCGGCGGTTCGGGTTTGAACCTGCTATCGTACTTCAAAGAGGCAGATTTTAAGGTAATTTTCACCACGGCGTATAAAGACTACGCCATCGATGCCATCAAACACAATGCCGTTGATTACCTGCTCAAACCCATAGCCATCAACGAAGTAATAGATGCGGTATCCAAGATCAAAAACCTCATTGCCAAAAAGCAGCAGGTTACGGCGGCTAACACCCGATTTCTTCACCTCAACAGCAAGACTACCATTGACCTGATACCAGTTGAAGCCATAGTTTATTGTGAAGCGGAGTCTACCTATACCAACATTTACCTCAACGACGGCTCTAAAAAAGTGATGAGCAAAACCATAAAAGACGTAGAAGAGCAGCTACCCCCCAACGACTTTTTCAGGGTCCACAATTCGTTTATCGTCCAAAAACGGTACATCAAACAGTACATCAAAGGTGATGGAGGATCGATAATTACCTCTTTCAACCACCATATTGATGTTTCGAGGCGCAATAAAAACGAGTTTATTGAGTGGTTAGCCTCCTGACAATTGCCACTTATACTGAAAAAACTACCACTTACCCCTTCCAGACAGTCAATCACAAAACAAGCACACAAGTGTCAGAAAAATGTCATTTCTTTGCATAGTCTTGCTGGTTATGAAGGATTTATAAAACCGATGTAGGCCACCAAGCTTCGAAGGATACACCTGGATGCTCTGAAAAAGTCAGGACAAGTATCCTAGAAATTAATAACATTATGCACCAGGTATGATGTTATTTTTTTGAGTCATCCTCCCATTTTAGGGGGTTTAGTATAAGTTTTGTTACTATTTTTGATCAAATATTTTGACAATAATGGTGAAAAACGTAATTTATTTGGCATCCCTGCTTCTAAGTCTTACACTTACAGCACAGAACGTTGACTTTGATAATTCAATTTTGGTTACGGCCACGGTTGATGGGGATGCCCTTTTATTGGAATGGCCAGGTACGGCCGGCATCACCAGTTATTTCATCAAAAAGCGCGAGAAAGGCCAGGCCAATTATAAGCCTCTGGTCAGTCTGGCCGGCAATGTTACCTCGTATAGGGATACCAACGTAGTTGCAGGTAAAATTTATGAATACCACATTACCCGGCAGAATAATACTTCCAATGTAGCTGCCCCAATTGCAGCAGGCATAAATGTGGCACCCACACACTACCGGGGTGGTGTTTTATTGGTCATTGAGGCATCACTTCAATCATCGTTGCCCACCGAAATTGAACGTTATCAAACTGATCTCATGGATGAGGGCTGGTCGGTAGCCAGCTTGTGGGTGAGCAGCCAATCAAAGCCAGATAGTGTTAAACTGGCGATAAAAAATGTCCTATCCACGATGCCGGATATCAAATTCCGGAGTCTTGTACTTATTGGGCGTGTACCTGTGCCATACGCCGGTTATCTGGCACCCGATGGCCATACCCCGGATCATTTGGGAGCCTGGCCTGCCGATGTCTATTACGGAGACCTCGATGGAGTATGGACAGACAATATCATCAATGCAACAGAAGCTTCTGGCACACGCAATGACAATGTACCGGGAGATGGCAAGTTCGACAACTCCAGCCTGCCGGGAGCCGTAGAACTGGAAGTAGGAAGAATTGACCTGTCAGATTTGCCTGCTTTCCCAAAAAGTGAGACCGAACTGCTCAGGCAGTATTTTGACAAAAACCATCAATTCAGGCGTGGTACCCTACCCTATGTTCGAAGGGGTCTGATCCAGAATAATTTTGGTTCCTACGCTGAAGCCTTCGGTCAAAGCGGACTCAACAACTTTTGTCGTTTTTTTGGAAAAGACAGTGTTTTTTATTTGCCATACAAAGCCACATTGCAGCAGGCCTCTTACCTGTGTTCTTATGGCTGTGGAGCCGGGCATTATCAGGGGGCTTCGGGCATAGGAACCACATCAGAGCTGGTCAACGAAAACCACCAGACCATATTTACCATGCTTTTTGGTTCGTATTTTGGAGACTGGCACAATAGCAACAATTACCTGAGGGCAGCACTGGCATCCGGTCAGACGCTTACCAATTGCTGGGCCGGCCGACCCGTTTGGTACATCCATCACATGGCAGTGGGAGAGACCATCGGTTATGGTGCCAGAATTTCACAAAACAATTCATCCGAATTTACAGCAGGCTATGGTGCTACCGGTGTACACGTAGCCCTGATGGGAGACCCAACGCTAACCCTTTTGCCTTACGAAGGAATTGATACCTTTTATGCTAAAGTAATCAAGGATAGTCTTTATTTAAACTGGGAGGGTTTGACAAGTGGAGTTCAATCCTATTATGTTTATCAAAAGAAAGGAAATGGCTATGAGCTTATTACCCCTGTAGCTATAAACGGGACACAGCTGAGCTTAGGTTGCGTTAAAAAGGGTAGCTATGAGTTTATGGTTAGACCAGTTAGATTGGAAACTACCGGAAGTGGCAGTTTCTACAATCTGGGTGCAGGAAAAAGCCATACAGCCACCATTGAATTTGACGGCAAACCTGATATTAAATTAAATTATTCCCTGTTCTACGAAAAAATGGATATCACTGCCGAAATAATTGATGGTAAACTCATCTCTTTTGATGCAGGTGATGGTCGAATTTTCTATGACAGTATTCCTGCTACCCTGGTTTACCCAAGAGCAGGCACGTTTTATCCCTGTTTCAAACTGGGTAACCTGTGTACCAAAAAAGATACCTGCATCGAGGTTTCATTAAAAAGCAGCTCACCCATACATGAAATATTTTATGCCAATCCGAAATGTTATGATGAGAAAGGATATATTTTTATACATGAGAAGCAAGACGCGCTTCCTTTTACTTTCGTATGGTCAACCTTGGATACTACCCTATCAATAGGGGGTCTTGGCAGTGGAAATTATTCTATTACCATCACAACAGTTTCTGGCTGGACAGATGTTTTGAATTTTACCATTACGGCTCCCGACCCTATCACCGCAGCGATCGAAGTAATTGGGGCAACTGAAAATCAAAGCAATGGTAAAATTGTAATCGATCAGTTAAAAGGTTGGAATTTCTCTTACAAAGTTTTTGTCAATGATGTGAATTATAATACCCAGCTTGTTTACGAAGGCCTGGCCCCGGGTGACTATACCATCAAAATTGTTGACGCTTCTATGTGCACATTAGACACCACGGTAAAAGTAAATGTAATAAGCCATACTAATGACACCCCGCACACGGCTGATTTGTTAACACCAACAGTGAATGGCGATTGGGAAGCAGCAAATAAAGGTGATGAAGAAAAAATTATAATACACATTTATGATCTTGCAGGTAGGTTGCTGCGAAGGGTCAGTTTTAAAGATTGGGATCAACATTTCACCAACGACCTGGCTGCCGGCATTTATCCAGTTGTAGCCAGTTTTGAGCAAAGACGGCAGACCTTAAAATGGATACATTGGAAGTAGTCAGTATGATTCCGGCCAGGAAGCATACCAGGGCTTTGCTGTATATCTAACCTTTTTAGTCAGCTTTCCCACTTTGATGTCTTTTAACATTTGTTGCTGAAGTGGAGACAGATAGATGGTGGGAGATGTACCATTGCCCAGCGCGCTATTGATGCGTGTAGCCTGAATCGGACTCAGTGGCAGGGCAGCATACTCCGAATTTTTCAGATAGTAGTGTAAGTCTTTGTCGACCGTATAATTTTTTAAGGGAGCCTTTCTGATGCCCTCTGCTGAAACCGGAGTTGCTCCATTTTTAATATGGATGGCATCGGCATTACCCGACTTTTGTGCACCGGCAATTACCTGATTAGCGGAGGTGCGCGACTGATCAAAAACCACTCTTACCACTTCCCTGCCGTTGCTATAACCCGGCTCTGTGTACACCACACCCGGTTGTGCTCCTATGTTTTTTTCTCCTGACCAAAAACAATACATTTCCAAATACAGCTCATCTGTTTCGGCGTTGAGTTCAGCCTCAAGTAAGCTCAGGTAGCCGGGAATGAGCCTGTTAGTTTTGATGAGTGCGGTATTAATGGCTTTTACCACCGAAGCAGGAGAATATTGTCCGCTGTGGCGCGGCTGGATGTCTTTGCCATGCTGATCCACGATCCTAAACACAGGGTTGTTCCAGGCGGGTTCGTTGTATTTCTGCAAGACAGCAGCGTCGTGACCGCCTTTGTTGTTGTAAATGGCAACAGGTATGAAGTAGGTTTCAATGGCTTCAGCTATGAGGGGGTGGCTCAATACATCGTTGCCAAAATTTCTGCAGGTGGCACAGCCGGGTACTTCCTGAAACAGTAGGAAGATGGGCAATTTTTTTTGAGCAGCCAGTACTTGCGCTTCATCCAGATTCCGTAACCAATGAATGGTACCCAATTCCGGCTGTTTGCTTTGAGCTGCGACCGATGTGTACACCAGGATAAAAAAGAGCAATGTATGGAGGGTCTTCATCTCCTACTTATTTTTTCCAGGCAAAGGTCTTGAGCATGGTTTCGATGTCTTTTCGCATGAAGTCGAGCACCGGGGCGGTCGAATCCGGATTGACAGTAGCATTAAAATACAGCGATGCCCTGAAAAAATGGTGTGTAGAATCGGTGAGAAAAAATTGTACCGGAGAAGCCACAGGGCCTGATACTTCGAAAAGTATGCCCCCTACCCCGGCTCTTCCTTCGATGATGGATTCTCTCCGGGCGTTGGCTTTGATGTTGTGTTTGCCGGTAATGGTAAAGGCATCGTCTACCAATTCGTCGAATCTGGCTCTTGAAGTAATGGGGTAATAACTGCAATGGATGCTCGCACCCAATTGCTGGCTGTTGAGGTCAAACCAGCAGTCGTTTAGGGGTTTTTCTCCAAAATAAAATGAATCCTGCCGGTAACTCAGATAATTGGGATAGTTAAAAGTAAACGGACATATTACATGTTCGAATAAGGTATCTTTTTTAACCGGATATTCTACATAAGGGAATAATCGCTGCTTTGGCATCATTTGGCCATCACCGCCACAGGCCATTAAGCCCATAATCATCATTAAAACAAAGACAGGAAGGTACTTCGTCATTGGTTTTGGCTTTGCATTACTTTGATATTTACCTTTTCAATGCGTCTGCTGTTGGACGAAATGACCTTCAGCTGAAGCTCTTTGATCTGGATTTCCTTTTCCGGCTTGGGTATGTGGCCCATGAGTTCGATGATCAGGCCACCCACAGAGTCGGCGTTGCCTTTGATGTCGTCAAAATACGAAGTCTTTTCTCCTATGACCCTGCATACATCGTTGAGCAGGGCCTTGCCGTCGAAGATGTAATTGCCCTCTGAGAGTTTGATGTATTCAATATCTTCATCGTCATCGAATTCGTCTTTGATTTCACCGATGACTTCTTCCATGATATCCTCGAGGGTGACGATGCCCAGGGTGCCGCCAAATTCATCTACAACTATGGCCATGTGCAGGCGTTTGATCTGAAAATCGCGAAGCAGGTCGTCGATTTTTTTAGTCTCCGGAATGTAGAGCATGTTGGTGCGGATAAGGTCATTCCATGCAAAATCCGCGCCTTCATTTGTAAGTCCGATCAAATCTTTGACGTATAAGATGCCCAGGATCTTATCTACATCTTCTTCGTAAACGGGCAGTCGGGAGTAACCACTTTCTCTGATGATGTTGAGCAAAGAAGTGAAGTCAATGTCTTTTTCAACAGCCACTACATCCACACGCGGCCTCATCACCTGGCGGGCCGACATATCGCCAAATTTGACGATGCCTTTGAGCAATTCTGCTTCATGTGGTTCTTCTTCGTTTTGGCTTACCGTGAGTTCGATGGCGGCATCGAGGTCTTCGCGACTGCTCCCCGTCTGGTAATTGCGGTTGGTGGCAATGCGCCTTTCGATGGTTTGTCCCCATCTCACCAGGATGGAGCTTACTGGGGTGAATAAAAAGCCTAAAAAGCTTAGAGGTGTTGCCATAATTTTCGCAACCTTGAGGTTGTTGACATTGGCGTAGATCTTGGGGCCTACCTCTCCAAAGAGTAGCAGGATAAAAGTAACCAGGATTACGGTAATGAAAAAGTCGATGCCGGTAGCCAATTGTTCGGGTGTAAAAAGCCCGAGGAAGATGTATTCGTGCAGCCACCAGCCAATGGTGGTGAGGATCTGTTCGTTGAGGATGTTATCGAGGATGATTTTGGAAACAATGACAATGGCGATGTTTACAAAATTGTTGCCTATGAGGATGGTAGCGAGCAACCGTTTGGGGTGGTTTCTCAGCTGAACGATGCGTTGGCCGAGGACCCCTTCTTCTTCCTCGATGGCACGTAGTCTCGAAGGTGTGAGCGAAAAAAATGCTACCTCACTGGCAGAGATCAGACCGGAACAACAAATGAGCAGGATGAGCAGCAGGAAATAGGCTACAAAGACCCAGTCGACCTGCATAAAACCTACAATAAACCCTATTAGATTGGGAGGCTCAGTTTCCAAAATGGATGGTTTAGTTAAATAAATTTCCGTTCATTATTAAAACGGAAGATCGTCTGCCCCATCAACAGGGGGTGTGAAGTCGTGACTTGAAGGAGATGCTTCGTTGCCATAAGTAGACTGTGAAGGCAGGGGTGCGGCGTTGCCTCCTTCTGTGCGTTCTCTTTTTTCCAGTGAACGGAGGGTAAGCGCTTCAACTTCTGTGACATATCGCTCAACGCCATTGCTGTCTTTGTATTGACGGGTTTTGAGCTTGCCTTCTACGTAAACCAGGCTGCCTTTTTTGAGTTCTTTTTCGGCGCGATCAGCCAGGTTTCTCCAGGCGATAACGGTATGCCATTCGGTCTGGTTTTGCCAGTTGCCATCTTTGTCGCGGTAAGATTCGTTGGTGGCCAAGGTAATTCTGGCTACGGAGCCACCGTTGTCAAAATGTCTTACTTCGGGATCTTTGCCCAAATTGCCTATCAAAGTAACCTTGTTTACCATCTCAGTTTAGTTTGTGTTTTCTGTGAACTTTTCGTGGCGGGTACCTCAATCAGCCATGCCATTCAGCACGTTGTGCAATACCCGGGGAAAGGCAAAGTTCGTCAATTTTCCCCGATCTACCAAAAAGATATGCTCATTCGAAATTTTTAATGTGTTTTTAATCAAATGGATCGTATAAAATTTGGTGTAAATGGTCTGATGGGTCAAAATATGTGGTTTTTTAGGAGATGAAATCACGATTTTATCTACTAAATTGGCCTCCAAACCTAAGTCCCGGAGGAAGGAAAAGACTGCTTTTTGACTTAGAGTTTTATCCGTTTTTGTCTCGAATAAAGGAAATTGGTAGAGCCCCTGCCAGATGTCTTTTGCTGTCCTCGGCCCGATGAGGCAGCTGCCCTTTGGTGTTATTACGATGAAGAAATGAAAAAATCGCTGTCGTTTTGTGTTCTGTTTTGATTTTACCGGCAGTGTGTTTTGAAGTCCTTCCCTTTTTGCCACACAATGTTGACTTACCGGACAAGAGTGGCAAAGTGGATTTTGCGGTAGGCAAACCGTAGCCCCCAGGTCGAGCATAGCCTGGTTGAAATCGGCTGCTTTTTTGGGGTGGATAACTTCGTTAAGCCAGTTCATCATGATTTTTTGTGTAGCAGGCAGATCGGCAGGTTCGTGCATGCCCAGGAAGCGGGCCACCACCCTTTTTACGTTGCCATCCAGGACGGGGTAAGGCAAATTGTAAGCAAAACTCGCAATGGCTGCCGCCGTATAGTTTCCAATGCCCTTGAGTGCCAGAATTTCATCGTATTTTTTGGGAAACACCCCGTTGTGGTGATCTCTGATGAGCTGTGCTGTGTGGTGTAAGTTTCTCGCTCTTGAATAATAACCAAGGCCTTCCCACAATTTCAGCACCTCGTCCTGTGGTGCGTTGGCCAGGGCAATGACATTTGGAAATTTTGCTATAAATCGAAGGTAGTAAGGCAGTCCCTGTGCCACGCGGGTTTGCTGCAAAATGATCTCACTGATCCAAATTTTGTAGGGGTCATGGGTTTCTTTCCATGGCAAATCCCTCTTTTCGGTTTCGAACCAACGGAGGAGGGCTTTGGTGAAAGAGGAGGGCATGGAATTTTTTTTTGCGAAGGTAAGGAAATCCGGGTATCCGGGTATCGGCTAGCCGTCAACGGCTAACGGCTAACGGCTAATCTACCTGGCTAACGCCAGTTAGACAGGCCGGCAACATAACTGAACGGTTTTGGCATAAATGCCGATTTTATACTCAATCACAATGGCATTTGTGATCGTATAATTATTTACCTGATGGAATTTGCTTCTCTTTTAACCTATAGAGAATGATAAATTGGTTGGTGCTGGACAGGTGGTTGATATGAAAAAAGCAGTTTAGTATTGCAGTTCTTCTTCACCAAATACCATAGCCAATATAATAAGGCCCCAAAGCAAGGTGCCAACTAGAATCAAAGCTATTTGACGACCATTAAATGTGGGTTGTTCGGTAATTAATAAGCCCTCTGTATTTTCTTTGGCGTAGTTGAGCGCTTTGAAAGGTGGAATTAAGAAGAGGAAGGCTAAATTTGATACCATCCAATATGGGTCAGGTAAGTAGGATAACACATTGACAATAAAAAAGCCAATATACAGTGCGTAAGAATTGAATCTCGGATTGTATCCCTTTTCTTTCGAGTAATCGTATATTTTCATAAAAAGGAAGTTGAGATATAAAATAGAAAGCAGGGATCTTGCAGCCGGCATAATATCCGTCATTTCCTTTTGTTTGAAAAATCTCCACGACTTGTATATCCACCAAATACCATAAAGTCCCATGGTAATAAAACAAAGTAGAACAAATTTTTCCGTATTGATGATGTATTGTTCCTCCACATAATACATCATTTCATTATCCTGGTTTTGATCTAATTCTTCAGAATTGGGCATGTCGCTTTTTTGTTATTGTTCAAAGATAGTAAAAGCAAGCTCAGAAGCAGCTATGCATCAAAGATATTTGAACAAAAATGGTGAATCCGTAGCCTCCCCAAATAATAACCCTAAAAAGGGTAAACCCATTACAACTCCCCATCACAATGTGGGCACACGCGTTTTCCTTTTTTGAATTTTTGAAATTCGGTGGAAAAACCGGAAGCCAGGATGCCGGCGGGGAGGGCAAACAGGCCGATGCCGAGGATGGATATGCAGGCGGTTAAAAAGCGGCCGGTGGGGGTGATGGGGAAGACATCGCCATAGCCTACGGTGGTGAGGGTGGTGACACTCCACCACATGGCAGCCGGGATGCTGGAGAACTTATCGGGTTGGGCGTCGTGTTCTACAAAGTACATGAAGCTGGAGGCAACAATGATCAAAGCCAGGGTCATCATAAAACACAAGACCAGCTCTTCTTTTTTGGAATAAAATACGTTGGCTATGACCTTCGATGCATTTAAGTACCTGCCCAGTTTGAAGAGCCGGAGGAAGCGGAACAACCTGAAAATTCTAACAAAACGCAGGTCGTAAAAAAGGGCGTGGGGCAGGTAAAAAGGCAGGATGGCAGCCAGATCTACCAAAGCACTGGGAGAAAATATATATTTCAGCCTGCCGTACACCGGGTGTTTGTACTTTTCTATGCAGGTACATGTCCAAACCCTGAGCAGGTACTCGATCGAAAAGATGATGACGGAAATGTATTCAAAAACCTCAAAAAAGGTCTGATAGGCATAAAAAAGCTCGTCTACAGATTCCAAAATGACCGCAATGACATTGAGCAGCACCAGGACAATTAGAAAGGAATCTATTTTTTTGTCCCACTGACTATCCCCAACTGCGGGACAGAGCAGGGAGTGAACCTTTTTTTGCAGATGAGAGGGCATGGCAGATTTTGTGTTGTTTTGATCGAAAATGGAAAAGTGCTGTGCACAAAAGCCAATTTTACATGGTTTTTAAGTCTTTTCACAGATAAAAATAAGATTCCTTTGGGAATTTTGAAATTTTATTGTCTTTTGGTTTTATTAAGCCAGAAGCCAAAAGAGTGGTTTGCCAGTTGAATCAAAATACCCAATCCCTATGGTGCTTTAAGGGCTTTGGTTGTTGCCTCTGTCATCAATAAAAACAATAGGCATAATGGATGTCAACCTTACTGGCCTTGTACCTCTGGTACTTAAAATTTATGACATTATTTTGATTGTAAAAATCTGAAGCTGGAATGGTAAAAGCGGTATCCATAGGTCCAAAATAGACACCATTGATGATCACCGTATCAATAAATTTCCATCTGATCTCACCTTGCATTTTAAACGGGTGTTTAACAGGTGATGTAAAGCTATGCTCCAAAGAATCTACCCTTTCATCAATATCAATAACATCACAGTTGTTGTTGCTGGCGCAAGAAATAAGAAAACAAATCAGTGTAAAAAATAATAATCTTTTCATTAGAGCTGTATTTATACATGTTTGGAATCGGGTGAATTATCAAAACTTATATTGGTATGAGTACACTCATAAGCATTGCTACAATTTAACGATGGCTAAACATGAATCTAAAATAATCCAAATATCCAAACTAAGTAATTTAAAACACTCAATTTTATGTACTTAGATCCGTCTCATCCCACCCCATTCCTTTGGATAGCATCCAGGTCAAAGCATGCCTTCTTTCGTGGATCACACCACCATTGGCCCTGGGGTCAAAACCTGGAGGTACCGTCTGCCCTCCCATCTGAGCACTTCTTACCGCATTGTGGAGGCAATAAAATAAATCTTCATGCTTCCGCAATTCCTCTTCTGGTACCACTTCTTTTGTGCCAAGCCAATCTTCTATCTTTTCGGTAAGTGGACATTTGTATTTAAATACAATTTCCTGCATTTGCTCACCCGTCATCATTTGGCCGGATATATCGGGAGGAACATACCCAAAGTACCAGGCCAAAGGCCAGGCATTTTCAAATTTCCAACCAATGGCATTTCTAAGCGCCTCATCCTCTCTGGATGAATGGAAGATTTGTTTTTCATCCTCCGTCATAAACAAATACAATTCATTGCTTTCCACAAAGTGGAGAATGTCTTTATCTGCCAGGTCTTTAGCAGGAATCATTAGCCAAAGCACCATCGCCTTTATGGCATTCAATCTTTTGGCAATTTCAATTTTTGGTCTTAGTTGTCTTTCTAATTGAGTGGGCAATGACCTGGAAGGTACAAACCCTGCATTTAGACAGATGGCTACATTTTCCAGTCTGACGTCTGTCATCCAGGGGACGCTTTTGTAGGAGGCTAAAAGATCAGATTGGTGTGTGGGGTTGGATTGGGTTTTAGGGGAGGTGGAGGTGAAGAGTTTTTTGAGGAAGGACATTATAAATATAGGCAAAATAATGAGTAAATGTTTTTATTGTATCGGTTTGTTTCATTCCTGCCTAGCAGGTCCCCACGGGCATCAAACCTATTGTTGGCAGTTTTTGATTATCACTGTAGGTGTTTAGGCAAATATTTTCAAAAATAGCCATTGGTTGTATTGGTAAAAGTTATTTTCTTGCAAATCTATACCCAATAAATAATTGCAAATTGGCAAAATTAATTCTATCATGATTATGCAAAGTATTACAAGTATAATATCCAAAATCTTCATTTGAAAAAGGTCTGAACATTGGGGAATAACGTATATTGATACCCAAAGTTACATTTTTATATATAGGTCTATCTACACTTATAAAGCTTAGAAATCTTATTTTACTGAATTCATAACAAGGTCGAACTTCAAACCATTGAGGATAACCATCGGTATATGACGCAATATAATGGTTAAGATAGGAAAGCCCAATTCCTAGATTAAAATTAAACGATTTGAATTTACTGCCCATTCCTATAAAAGCTGAATATGAATAAATATTCATTCCTGTAATTGCACCCTCGATTTCTTTTTCATATCCAATATATTTGTAATAATTATAATGCTCTACCCCAAAAATGAATCTCTTCCACTCGATCGTATATTTAATATTTGGTAAATAAAAATTATTAAAATAAGAGGTCGAAATATCAAATTGGAACTCTGGAACATTGGTAACTTGAATAGTGCCAATTGGAAAAGTCAAATGATGTCTGATATTTTGGCATTCGGATTTTATACCTCCTGTCAGAAATAGCACTATAAAACCAATGTGCTTTAAAATATTTGCCATATTGTTTAATTTGAGATTGTTGGTCAAGAATTAGAATTATATACATTCCAGGATGTATAGTTTGAACATCAATTTTCCTTTCTATTAATAATCCAATCCGTGTAGAATACATGCCACGTCAATAATAAAAAACGAATTTGGTGCTGTATATTATTTTAAACTTCAAGTCCTTCACTTAATTACAAAAATTTCCTTTGAAAATCCAAATTTTCGTATATGAACGCAATACTACTTGACATTAGGATTGTCAATCAAAACCATGCATTAAAAAGCTGAAATTTTCCATATTTAATAACAAATAAAATTTAAAATTAGGAAACTCAAAATTTTTTGAAATTTTTACTTGAATTTTTTTTACTAATCTTATACACTATCCTTACCACTTTCTATCAGAAAACACGTATAGCCCGAACTTTATATTCCGTTGATTTATAACCCGCTATATTTGAACCTGAAGAACTTGTATGAAAATACAAAACCCCAGCGGTTTCTTGCCCCATCTCTGAGCTAGACCAATAAGGTTTAATGGTTCCTGACCCATTAGCCTCTTCCAAAATTTCAGCATCAGGTACGTTTAATAAGGTTTTATTGATAATATAAAAATTCCTCCACAAAATTGCCAATTCAGTAGTAGAGGGTAGATACCAATCATTGAATCCATTTGCAGAATGGTCGAGGCATAGTTGAGCCGCACTTGAATTGTGACCAGGTTGTGAAATGATGGCCAAAGAATTTTTCAAACCATCCGAAGTCCGTGCAGATTGACCTATTTCAGCACCTGAACCAGAAAGATTACTCCATATATGTCCCTTACTTAAATCTTTAAAATCAACTATTAATCCATGTTCAACACCTTGTTGATCCTTCCATACTGAAAAAACTACCCCCCCCCCAAATGCTTCTCCTATAAAGTGGGTAAAACCCGATCCGCTGCTACCTCCACTTATAGAGCCGGCACTCTTTGCATATAAGGCATAGGGTACTGAAATGAATTGTGTTGTCCCCATATGATAAAAGTTAGAACCACCTTGAATATCCAGTTCAATTTTTAAAAAATAATTGTCAGAACTCCAGTCGATGGCATTAAAGTTACCACTTTGAATCATGCCTCCACCTATGATTAAATTAAACAAGCCATAAGGGTCTGTAACCACCATATGGTCTTCTACATATTCAACGGATCCAGTCGCATTGGATTTTAATATACTGAATCTTACTGCAATATTTTGACCAGCTATGGGTTGTCCTTGTGGTCCTCTTGCCACAGCACTGTAATTAAATGCATTGGGTGGGATTTGCGCTTCAGCTGTAGTTACATAGAACAAACACAAGGCCAAAATTGATATTAGTTTAATCATTTTAAAATAAATTTGTGTACAAGGTAATAAAACTATAAAATACCATTTTTATCTCTTAATAATCCAGTAGGATCCAAGCAACTGGTCTGTTCTTGTTTTGAAATATAAGACATAAGTACCGGCCACTAAATCTGAGACATCAATATTTATCATATTTCTAAATGTAGCATATTCAACTTTGTAAATTTCCTTTCCTTGCAAATCGAAAATTGATATAACAAGCTGATCTATGGTAGAATTGTTAATTCGAATATTAACCACATCAAGAGAAGGATTTGGAAATACTTCCAAGTCTAAAACCGAATGATCAATTACTTGGTTAATTACAGTCGATATTGTTGCTCCAGACATAAAGCCTTCACCTAATGTATTACCCTGGCTATCTTTTAGATTAAACACAGCCAATTCTCCAATGGTGAAACTAAGTGAACCATTAGATTGTTTAAGAATCCCACCAGATGAATTCACAGCTTGTGGAACTATACTCTGGGCATTACAAATAAATGCTAATAATAGCAGAGTAACGCATAATCCAATTTGCTGATAATTATCCTTTCCCATAATAAACTTCATTTGTATTATAAGATATATTAGTTATTCGCGTTGTTGTATTATAACCTAAATGAAATGCTGCCTTTCAATCATACTTTTGCCTAATATAAACTTTTCTCATAAATTAAATCCTTTCAAAAATACCAATTACCCTCCTTTGCAGATCCAAATTCCCAGTCATTAATGCCTCATTTATCCAAAAGCGATTATTTTTCTTGCAAGCATCTCAATTTACTATAAATATAGGCATATAAATTCGAGTTGCCAAAAATAATTTAATGCCCAATTTAAATTCTGTGAAAATGCAATCAACAGAAACCAAAAGCCTCAAAATAGTAGCAATTTTTAATAAATCATAATTATATTTGGTGATTGGCATATTAATTGAGGGATTGCCATATATTATTTTGATATTTGGGATTTAGCAGCTAGTGGAGGGGATATTGGGTAGATTTGGGGGGTCGATGCAAAATATTGCATCGCCACAGTGGTTTCCAAGAAAAGGGGGGGTAATCAAAATTTAAACCTGGCAGAAAATGGGAAATTTAATACCAGGTATCAGATCCAGGATCATGGCCTATTACTTTAATATTGACATTCTTTTTAAGGAATGTAATCTTACAAACCTCATGGATATGGTCTTGGTGGACATGACACCTAAACTGACCACAGCAGTTTTCATCATCATTTCCAAAATTCCCACCATTTTTTGGTCTCAGAATTTTTGGCTAAGATATCATTTTCCATTATCTTGTCAGAGTGTGGCTCGTCAGTCACAATATCTTCTTCTACATCATCCGAATCATCTACAAAAATATACCTATAGGCCTTTTCGGTATGTTCTATATCCCAAAAGCTTTTGCCAATAACAACTTCCAATTGATTCAAAATGATATTGGCCATATCACCCGAGTTAGCTTCTACACTCATTGGATCACCCCTGCTGAAAACCCTCTTACCTTCCACATCTATCAGGATCCTTTTATGGATTCCATTCTCACAATAATGAAGGTTAAATGCCATGGATGTCTCCGATAAAATAAATGTCAATGCATTGTCGTTTTCCAGTCCCCAACCTTCCGCACACATCTCCATATTTACGAACAATACGGTTCCGGTTTCCGAGAAATATACATCGCAGATCCCCTTCTCTTTCCAGTTGCTAACAGCTGTACCAAAATCTATTTCTGCTTGCTTTTTAAGCTTCCATCTCAATGATTTGGCAAGATTTTCAAAGTCATTTTCATAGTTTTTATTGATGGCAATGCCAGAGATATTCATGCCCATGAATTGTTGATTTATATATTTAGAAGGATTTTGGCTGCTTGATTACGGTTATGGAAAAGGCGTTACAATTGCCAATATTAATGAATTACTTTCATTTTGTGAACATCCGTTAAAATTTAGCACTTACGAAAAGCCAGTAGGAGGTATTAAACTAAGCTTTGTTCCTTTCACCTCACGGTGATTCTCAGTGAGTACATTTGTAACATTCTCTCTGGACTGCTGCTTTTGTCCACAAGCAGCAATTGCAATGCAGATAAGAATTAAAAGAATATTTTTTTTCATTATTTTATATTTACGTTTAAGCTCTTGTGGTTAAAATTACATTTTGGTGAACGGATAGTAATGGTGAGCTGATATCCTGTTAGCGTGCATGTTGTCTTGTACTGTATTGACACTGATTAATTTCAGTTTCATAATTAAATTTATTGTTTTACAACCATCTTTCTCGTTACTTTGCCATTGGTATTATATAGCACTAATAGATATATTCCATTGGGTAAATGACTAATATTAAGCTCTTCACTTTTTTGAATATTCTTAATAATTTCAACACCATTTGGAGCAATTACAGTAACAGCCTTTATTTCGCTTTCAGATTGGATTTTGAAAATACCACTGCTAGGATTAGGATAAACAATCAAGGTCTTATCTTCTTCAACAACAATTTCAGATGAACTAGTCTGCGATCCTTTAATCAAATCTTGCAATTTGAATCCTACTAACCAAGTATTACTTTCTGTAAGATAAAGTTCTCTTCCATAAACGCCATTAAGTATAATTACATCATCATCAGTCATATGCATTTGGTAAGCAAAATATACCATATCATCCTTATCATTTTCAGTAAATAATGAAGCTACATAAGTCCCTTTGCCAGATGGATCCACCTTTACTATATCGTATGAAAAATATTTATCTGACTTTATTGAGTTTGCAACTAAATAATAGCTGATGGTATCAGTGAGCCTTAGAGGATAAACCCCTCCATATGGTATATCTCCATCAATTTTAATTTTTTCAATATAACTTTTTTCATTTCCATGCTCATCCATTACTAATTGATAAGAATATATTTTCCCTAATGAATCTTGCCAAACGTCCATAATAGTTATTTCACCATTATTGGGGTAAAATCTGATAGTATTTGCAAATCTAAGCTTAATTTTATCTGTTGCGTCAATTTTTATTACTTTGATATTACTTGTATCGGCAAAATTGATAAAATACAACCATTGGTAGTTTTTATACTTATTAAAGTCTGTTGGAATTTGCTCTAGCCAAACCATATAAGTAGAATCAGAAATTAAATAGGATAGGGTTCTTTGATAAGAATTAAACAGCAAAGGTTGTATCGAATCATGCTTAATTGTTTTGATTAATCTTTGATTCATCAATGTATCAAATTGCCAAAGTTCAATTTCAAATCTGATTTTGCCATACTGATATTTATTAAGACAAATATATAAATAAGAATTAGGATTTGCCAAATTAGTAAAATTTATGAAATTATTATTTCTTACCTTTATTAGGTTATTCCTATCAGTATATTCTTTGATAATATGTCCATCATTTTTATCATGTTGTCTATAAAATCCATAATTTAGGGGACTAGAAACATTTTCAATATTTGTTCCCCTCACTCCATAAATATCTATATTTTCTTTGTTAACTTTGAAGCTAAATTTATAGTTATAATATTCCCTTGAGAGTGAGTCATACGAATCTTCATAGCAATATTCCAAATTATATTTATTCAAATTAAGTTTACACAACCCATATCCTCCAAATATTGATATATCATCATATCTATAATTAATAAGATAAAGATTGCTATCTTGGACTTTGAGTTGATTGAA
>ERZ724507.40-NODE-40-length-45197-cov-7.327876_pt1 | contig 45197 bp, 29 predicted proteins | sample MGYA00376040_ERZ724507 | MGnify/ENA primary metagenome ERZ724507 (study PRJEB28724, sample SAMN07190883) | activated sludge metagenome | isolation source: activated sludge of sewage treatment plant in Hong Hong | place: Hong Kong | collected 2016-03-17 ...
GCTTCCCACGGCAGCAGGGGGGCCGGACGTTCACCGAACAGCCAGGTGCTAAGTCCGCGATAGCAGTCGAGCAGGCGCTGCGGCACGCTCTGCGGTACGGACAGAAACTCACCGGACAGGTGATATTCCAGGTAGAAGCGCAGCAGGTCGGGGCCACTGCGGACTCCACCTGGACCGATGCCGAGCCACACAAGAAACGGTCCCAGCAGCGCGGCGGCGGTCAGCACGATGCGGAGCTGCGCACCGAGCAGATCCTTTTTGGGCCGATGCATCAGCAGATCCACCAGCAACCAGACAAAGAGCAGCCCGCTGAGCAGGTGGATGGCCGTCGCAAGGGCCAGGAGCCCGCCGAGGATCGACTGCTGCTGCCTGGCTGAGAGACGGTCAAAGCCTGGCAGACCCAGGTCGAGCAGCCCGCGATGGTGAAGGTACAGCAGCAAAAACAGGCTGCTTGCCAGCTGCATGGACTCCTTTTCCTGTCCGCACAGGACCAGCTGCCAGCGTCCACGGGCGAGCAGGTAGAGCAGGCAGGCCAGGGTCGCTGTGAGCGCCTTGTGGCAAGGCTGCGGCTGGAGCGCGCGGGCCGCCAGGTAGAGGAGCGCCATGTTTCCGCCCAGGCTGAACGACTCACGAACCAGCACCGCCACGAGCGGATCATCGGTGAAGAGGAGAAACGGTGCGGTGAGCGGGATGATGAGCGGATGTGCAAAGAACAGCCAGTCGCCCAGGGCTGCTGCCCGGCCTTGGTGCAGCACGTTGGCGGTCATCAGCGCATCCCACTGCGGGTCCGCACCGAAGCGAAACAAGAGCTGCGCGGCGGTCGCAAGCATCCCGATGGAAAGCGCGGGCAAGAGCGGGGAGCGGCGTGGACCCAGGCTGCGCGCAATCACCTGGCTGAGCAGCGTCACTGGGAGCAGCAGGGGCGCGGCGAGGAGCAGCAGTCCGCTGGCGGTCAGGATGCCGAGCACAAAGCCGTTGTTTTCGTGGAAGAACAGGGCGGCGGGGTCGGGGGCGTGCTGACCTCGGCGGGCCAAAAAGAGTCCGCCATAGCCACCCGCAGCGAGAGCGGTCGCCATCACCAGCAGGTGCGTCCGGTGTGAAAACGCGGCGTACTCTGTCGCCAGCGCGGAGACACCTAGCAAGATCGGCGCGAGCACCGCGAGCGTGCGCTCGGGCCGGTCGTGGTCGGTGGTCGGATGGGAACCTTGGGCGTGCTGGGTCCACTTCGCGCCAAACAATCCGCCGAGCAGCCAGCACAGGACGACGACAAACCAGGCCGTGGTGCTGGCAGACAGGCCACGCATTGCCACAAAGCCAAGCGTCACCTGGATGCAGGCGAGGGCAAAGCCGGTCACAAACGGCTCGCCGAGGCGCTGGGCTAGGGAAGGGCGCGGTGGCATGTCCTGGGGCTACTCGCGAGCGTAGGCGTGACGCGCCAGCAAAAGGACGCCGAGCAGGTCGCGGTCAGACAGCGGACGTACCGCGTGGATGAGGCGTCGGACCTGGGCATCGGCAAAGAGCAGGACTGCACCCTGCGGGTCACGCGCTGTGACCGCTTGCTCGACCTGCGTGGGGGAAAAGGGCAGCTTGCGGGCAGCGTAAAGGACCGGCAGACCGACGGCGCTGCTGTCCACCACCAGGATGTCGGCAAAGACTTGGGCGGCGGACTGGGCGATTCGCTGGGCGAGCGGCTCAGACAGCGCTTCACACAGGCTGAGCGACACCACGCCACCTGGGGTGAGGTGCTCGGCGACCTGACGATAGAACGTCGGGGTGTGCAGCAGCGCGGTGGCAATCCGATACGGTGCAGGGACATCGAGCACGATGAGGTCGAAGCGCTCGGTGCTGTGGGCCAGCGCATGTCGCGCATCATCCAGGGTCAGCGTGATGTCGTGGGGCGACAGGCGATGGACGCTGGCGAAGTGAGCAAAGCCCAGCGAGGCGACGCGGGCATCCAGCTCGATCACCTGGACGCGATAGCCCAGGCGGTGCAAGCGGGCCGCCGAAGAGAAGCTGCCACTGCCGACCACCAGCGCGTGGCCGCGTGTCGGTCGCATCGCTCCGGGGACTTCGGCCAGCAGGACGGAAAAGGCATCGAGTGATCCCGAGCGATAGAACGGCACGCCATCGAGAAACAAGGCCGTCTCTGCGTCATCCCGAACGACATCAATGCGCTGATGGGGGGAGTAGTCGCTGGCGAGAAGCTGCGGAGACTTGATCCCATGGACGTGCCGGAAATAGGCAGCTGTGACGTGCTGGTCGAGGTGTGAGCCAAGGCCGATGAGCGTCGCCGACCCGAGCAGTGTTCCCAGCGCCACCTTCCGACCGTAGCGAAGCAGGGCCATGACGACCGGCACAAGTAGATAGCCTGCGCGCAGCAGCTGGTAGGACGGCCCAAGCGCGATGCCGACCAGGAAGATCAGGGCTCCGGCCAGCTCTGCGGCATACAAGCGGGGCAGCGAGTCGGTCTTGGCGTACAGCGGCAGCAGCACCGCGCAGTATCCGCACGGGATCGTGATGAGCACGGTGGCCAGGATGAGGGCCCAAGCTGGATGGGCTGTGCTGAGTGCAGCGCTGAGGGCTCGGATGCTCCAGGGGAGGGTTGCGTGCGCAAGGAACGCGACGGCGGCCCACAGGTGTTCGATGCTGCCACCAAGCGTTAGGCGGCTACCGAGCGCGTAGCCCAGGCTGGGACCCAGCAGCGTGATGAGCGTGGCGAGCAGCAGCGACAGCTCAGTGACAAAGAACGTCGAGCCCAGCTCTCGCGAGGCGACGTACTGACAGGCGAACAGGGCTGCACCACCGCTGGCCAGCACGGCGGACGCTAGGAACCCGCGTGGGAGAGACAGGGGAAGACGCAAAGCCGACGGCACAGCAGCTTTGCAGCGTAGCACAGGCGCTGCGCCTGGCTTGCCCGAAACTGTGCAGCTAGCGGGGCTGTCCGTAGAACGTGCCGCGACCGTTGGTGCCGATGTAGACGCGACCAAAGACGCGCGGGTCGGCTTCCATCACCATCGCTTGGTCGCCGATGGGCTGGCTGGGGCTGTCGATGCGCAGGTAGGTGAGGCCCAGGTCTTCACTGCGGAAGATGCCGGGGACGCCGCCGATGATGCCGTAGACAAACAGGGTGGACTGGCTGCTGCCGGGGGCGGGACGACCGAGCGCAAAGAGCTGGCAGTGGTCGATGCCTGCGACCTTGTGGAACGACAGTCCGGCGTCATCGGATCGAAACAGGCCGTTTTCGGCCAGGCAGACAAAGACCTGTCCGCGCACGCCCGGTGTGGTCTTGACGGAGGGTCCGGGCTGTCCGCTGCGGGTGTCAAAGGGGGGCGCGGGAAGCTGGGCGGTCTGCTGGAAGTGCTGTCCGCCATCGCTGCTGACGTAAAACGCACCTTGAAGGAACAGATAGAACAGGGCGGAAGAGGTGCGGTCGGACGCGAGCGGATGGGTGTAGTCCCAGCGGTCGGAGATGGCGTTTTTGGGGGCACCTTGGCTGGGCTTCCAGGTCTTGCCGCCATCACTGGTGAAGGAGGGGATCGCGTTTTGCGGGACCCACACCGCACGCTGACAGTCGCTGCCGGCCAAGACGATGCGGCCATTTTTGGCCTTGGCAAAGGGCAGGGTGGCAAAGCGGACAAAGGAAGCGGCTCCATCTTCGGATCGCGCACCTCGGAATGGACCGCCGCGCTCTTCGCCGACGCGCATGACGACGCTGGGGTTTGCCTCGCAGAAGTCGAGCCCGGTGGTGTCGCCGTCTTCGCCCTTGGGTCCGATCATGCGGGTCTTGGGATACGCGTCGAGATCTTCATGGCGAAAGCCATCGACATCAGCCACGCCGCTGAGCAGAGGCACCCCGGCTGGGGGACTGCGCAGGACAAACGGCTCGACTTCCTCATGGCCAGCTTGCAGGGTGGACCACGAGGAGGGCACTTGGTAGACGTCGTTGGTCTTCCAGGTTCCGTAGTAGTCGGTCAGAAACACCCGACTGGGCCGGTGCGGATCGATGAGCAGCGAGGATGTGTGTCCGGTAAAGAAGCGCTGCGGCCACCACGGAACCTCTGCTTGACGCAGGATGGCGAGCGGCTGCCAGGACGCGCCTCGGTCGTGGCTTTCAAACAGCGGGGTCGGAAAGACATCGCTGGCGGGGGCGACGAGCAGGTGGCCCGGATCGCTTGGATCGACGCTGATTCCGCCATAGTCGTAGCGGGTCTTGCTGGTCGGCGTGATGCGGAACCAGCGGTCGGCTTGCAGCTTGTAGACGCCGCCAGGCTGGGTCTTGTCGCCGACCGACGTGACATAGAGCACGCCATCGGTGGCAAGAGCGGCGCGCTGTGGGCTACGCGGGAAGGGTCCGCTGCCAAGCCTGGCCCAGGTGACGCCTGCGTCTTGGCTGCGGAAGATGCCTTCGCCTGCGACGCCGACAAACAGGACCTGGCTCGGCTGGCCGCTCAGGCTGCTTTTGCCGTCGAATAAGACAAAAGAAAGACCCAGCTCGGCGGTGCCGGTTGCGGGGAAGGACGCGACGCGAGAAAAGTGCTGGCCTTCATCGTCGCTCTTCCACAGACCATCGGTGCGTGAGCCGTAGTAGAGGATCTTGGGCTGGCTTGGATCGATGGCCAGGCGCTCTCCGACCCAGCGGAAGTTTTCGTTGCCACCGATGGGGACGGGGAGTCCGAGCTTGCGCCACACGGTGCCGCCGTCTTCGGAGCGGTACAGACCCGAGGGCTGCGAAAGCCACGGACGCGGCAGGTACTTTCCCAGCGCGGCGTAGAGGATCTGCGGGTTTTCGGGATGGAGCGCGACGCTTTCGACGCCGTACAGGTGCCAGTCCTGGCGGGGAAAGGAGTCAAGGAGCGGCACCCAGCGCTGCGCGGTGGTGTTCCATTTGTACAGGCCGCCGACATCGGTGCGAATGTAGATCTGGTCGGGGACCTTGGGATGGATGACGATGCCGGTGACGTAGCCGCCGCCGCCCACCACGACAGAGCGCCAGGTGTAGTCGGCTGCGGGGGCCGTCCCGTTGGCTTCGGGTCGCCGGGCTGTGGGCTGAGTGGGCAGCGCTGCGCAGCTTGCGACAAAGGGAGCCAGCAGCAGGACGGAGCCGCGTGCGCGGTGAAGACGCAGTCGATGCGGAGCCTTCGGCGAGGAGACTGTCATGCGCGCACTATGGCGCAGATGAGGTGAGCTTGGGAACGTACAGCGGTCGTACTAGGCGAGCTTGTAGAGCTGGACGGGGGCTTCTCGGCCTTTGACGGTTGCCGGAGGGAGCTTTTCAGCGGGAAACCGACCGGACGGTAGCTGAGCGATGACGGCGTCGCTGGCGAGGAGCTGGGCGGCGTGGACTTTGGTGAGCTGCTCAATGCGTGAGGCCAGGTTCACGGTGTCGCCGATGACGGTGTACTCCCTTCGTAACGAGGAGCCAACGCTGCCGGTGATGACATCGCCTGCGTGTAGACCGATGCCGATGCGCGTGGGAGGGATCTGACCTGCGTGCGCCAGCTGGTTGACCTCTGAAATCAAGTCAAGCGCGGCCTGGACGGCGGACAAGCAGTGGTTTTCGGAAGGAAGGGGGGCTCCGAAGATGGCCAAGAAGCCGTCGCCCAGGAACTTGTTGATGATGCCGCCATGGCGGTCTACGACGGCGACCAGCGGCGCAAACAGGGTGTTTAGGAAGGCGACCACTTCGCTTGGGGTTCGGGACTCTGCAAAGCGGGTGAAGTCGCGAATGTCCAAAAACAGAACGCAGACCGGACGCAGCTCTGTGATCTGTCCGGCTTGCTCTTGCAGCAGTCGCTCTGCCACTTGGGGAGAGACATGCTGTCCGAACATGGCCATGGTGCGGTCCCGCTCGACCACGACTTCGGCGGCGCGGATGACGCGGCGGCGCAGATCATGGCTGATGGTGGCGGCACCGAGTCCGCTGATGGCCAGGATTCCGCTGCGCAGATAGATCGGAAAGGGAGACAGAAACAGAGAGAGGGATCCGGTGCTGGGCGTTTGCAGCAAGGCCTGGGCGAGTGCGACATACTGCGCAGCTGCGATCAGGGCAACGAACACAGAGACACGCGCATCCAGTCGCAGAATCGACACCATGATCACGACCAGATAGAGCAGTACAGGGGGCGCGCTGAGCGCGAAGGCTGGATTGGAGACGCGCGCGATCAGAAACAGCACGAGCGAGATGCCGCTGACCTCTACCACCGAGTTGATGATCAGGAACAGACGCGGCAGACCCTGCTTGCGCTTGATCTTGCGATGCACAAAAAGGAGTGACAGCCAGCAGTAGACAGCGGCGAGCGCACTGCTCAAGCTGATGAGCGGACTGATGGGAAGGAAGGCTCCGCTTTGAACCTTGGGCGCTCCCGAGGTGAGGAACAGATACACCACCAGCGTCAGCAGAAAGCCGATGCTAAAGCCGCCGGCCATCAGCGTGGCGCGGAGTCGCTCTGCTTGCACATATTCCAGGGCAAGCTGATCTTCGAGCGCGCGCTGCTGACTGTGATCCATGACCCATGATAACGGCAGGGGCAGCGGGCAGGGAATCGGACGGACGGGCTCTGCATGCGTGTCGGTGCTGCGCACAGGTGTGCTGTCAGGTGCGGAAGCTCGTACGGTGTCGGCGCATGCTGGGTGCGCCGGTAGACAAGCCGACAAAACGCGGAGAAAATGGTGGGTCTTGGGAGGGACTGAATGGAACAGTCGACGCTTTCTGCGCCGTTGGTTCGTAAGTTTTCCGCGCTGTTTGCACGCTGTGATCGAAACGGAGACGGTGTGCTGTCCGAAGAAGACTTCCGCGCACAGGCGCAGCACATTCAACAGATCTTCGGCTGGGCGGATGATGACAGACGGACGAAGCGTCTGTTTGCGGATCGAGGGGAGCTGTTCCACCGACTGGTTTCCGGGGCCGACAAAGACCGCAGTGGAACGGTGTCTCTGCCAGAGTTTCTGCGCTACTTCGAGCGGCAGATCGTGGTGTTCCGCGCAGCCGGGGCAGCGTCTCCCTGGCTTCTGTCTTCGTGTCGCGATCTGATCGACCTGATTGATCAGGACAACAGTGGGTCCATCTGCGCAGAGGAGTTTGCCAAGCTGCTGTCCGCACAAGGATCGAGCGCGGATGCGGCGACTCTGTTTGGGAAGCTGGATCGGAACGGAGATGGTCGGCTGACGCTGGATGAGCTGCTGGCGCTGTCGTTTGAGTTTATGACAAGCGATGATCCACAGGCGCCAGGCAACCAGTTCTTTTGCGGGGACTTCTAGCGGCTACTTCTTGGGCTCAGGGGCTTTGGGCTTGGCGGTGAGCGCTTCCTGAAGGGCGGGCACAAAGCGAGTTCCTCCGACCACATCCTTGAGGATCTCTCCCGCTTCCTTGCCCCGGAACAGAGACACCAGGTTCATGTTCTGGGCGACCTCACTCAGCAGGGCTTTGTCTCCCAGTGCGGTGAGCGCTTCGACAAGCTGCGGCTGCACGGCGGTACGCTCTGCCACCACGGCGCGAGCCTGCGCATCGATGAGCGCCATGTCCAGACCCTTCAGTCGGCTTACGTGTCCGAACTCTTCTTCATGAAGCACCTGCGCGGCCTGCGCACGACTGGCTGCATCCTTGATGAGCGCGTCTCGCTGCGCAGTCTGGGCAGTCTGCTCCCGCTCGATCCGCCTTTGCAGATCACTGGATTCCCGTTCTGCCGCAAGCCGCGCCTGTTCGAGCGCCATCGCTTCCCGATCCCGCAGCTCCGACAGCCGGGTTTCGTGTGAGAGCTTCCGCTCCAGCTCCTTGAGCTTGGCTTCGTGCTCTCGCACTTGGGCTTGTAGCTCGTGCGCGCGTAGCTCTAGCTCTGACCGGAGCTTTGCGGACTGAAGCTTGTCTTGCGCTTGCCGATCTCCGATCGCGAGCGTGACCGATTCCCGCTGCACGGTCCGCATCTGCTCTGCGATCAGCTCGTCTTCGATCGTGGCATCGAGGATCTCGACTTCATGGACCAGCATTCCGTTTTCCGCAAAGAACCGTCCTTTGCGGCTGCCATCGGTGTCGCTGCGTGGTCCCAAGATGGTGTCGCGCACGACGGCAGCAAGCTGCGGCCACAGAGAGGACAGAGACAGCATCCGCGTCCGGCTTCGCACGATCGAGCGGAGGTGATCGCACAGCACTTGGATGTAGTTTTCTGCGTTAAACCACTTGTCCTTTTGATCGCGCAGGAACGTCACGCTGACCGAGATGCGCAGGCTGATGCGGACAAAGTCTGCGGACTCGATCTCGATCACATCGGAGACGCGGTTGCCAATCGTGCGCAGAAAGCACGTCACCAGCGGATCATCATCGTCCTTGGGCGTCCCGGTCGAGAGCTTGAGCGGAACCAGGTTCTCTTCGTACTCGAGCAAGGTGACGCACGGTCCTTCGACCACACGCTGTCCTGCTGCACTGGTCGCCAGCACGGCGGTGTTGTGCGGAACGACGATCGAGATCGCCCACGGAGTCGTCATCAGTCGCGAGGCTTCCTTGTGCGGCTCGCTTGCAGCGATCCACAAGTTCCAGTCGTGCTGGTTGACGCTACGGGTGATGTGAATCTCTTTGCGCGGATCGACCAGATAGGACTGCTTGCCGCGCACCAGACGGACTTCTCCGGTGGTGAGATCGCGGACGTAGATGCCGCTCTTTTGATCGATGCCGATCGCTTCGATAAAGACGTTCGAGTGATCGTTGCCGACCACCGCTTCTCCGGTATGCGGAGACAGCACTTCGATCTCGTTGAACGGAAAGAAGAAGCCCGAGACACCAGACAGAAGCAGCTCGTCACCGGGAAAGTACAGCTCTTTGTCCAGCTCGACGCCGCGCGGCATCTTCTTGGCCATGTCTTCCCGCTTCGACGCCGAGATGACACGTAGCCACAGGGCACGCTGCGGCAGAAGCTCATACGCATCGTAGACGCGATTGCGCGAGCCCTTGATCATGAAGGTGTCGTACGGACCGGGGAAGACGCGAGCGGGGCCGACTTTGATCTCGCGCTTTCCATCGGGATCGATGAGTACGCAGTATTCCTTTTCACCAAGGACCACGGCGCTGCGGATAAGACGCGCTTGGCGAGCCTCTTTTTCGATCGCTTTGCGCAGGGCATCGGATGAAAGGACATCATCGACAGAGACGCTGCCCGTGGTGGGCGCGAGCGGGACTTGCGCACTCAGCGGGCTCGGTGATGCGACAGCCGCTGGCGCAACGGGTTTGACAGCCGGTGGAGCAATGGGCGGCTGAACGCGCTGGCGGGTGCGCGCGGACTGATCGACCATCTGCGATGCGGCTTCGGCCTGATACTGGGCAACGGCGCGGCGCGGCGCTCGGCTGCGATCGGGCGGAAGCTCTTCGTCTTCGCTGCGCAGCTCGAGATCGTCCTCGATCGCCATGCCTTTTTTGGCAGGCTGCGGGGCCGGTGGTGGTGGTGGCGGCAGGGCCTGGGCGGGCTTGGGAAGCTGCGCATGCATCTGCGAAAGCAGCTTCTGCGCCGTCGTTGCGCTGACGGTCGCACCGGACTCATCGACCGAGGTATCCGGCACGATATCGACGCCCGTCGGCGGAATGTAGAACTGGGTGTCGATGCCGCGCACGACGATCAGCTGGCCGCGCTTGAGCTCTTGATCGCTGCCTTTGTCAGGCAGGGGCGTCGGTCGTCCGTCGAGCGCTTCCGCCGTCGCACGCGTGATTGCCGCCGAGCGTGAGGTCACATCGAAGTACGGCGCGGTGCGATCGACCGGACCGTAGACCTTCACCACCAAGTACTGGCTGGCGGAAAGCTCATGGGCATCGCGGACTTCGCAGCGCTGCCCTGGGCGAAGAAAGAAGCTACAGGGCCCCGGAATCATCGCGCGCGTGCCGTTTTTGAGCGGTCGCGCCTCGTTTCGACCAACACGGAAGCGACCGTTGGGGCCGCCGTCGTTTTCCAGCAGCGGATTGAACAGCACCGCGTACTGGTGGTCGCCCACCTCGATCATCATCTGCGGGCGACCCGAGACGTCTTCTCGGAAGCTACCGATGCCGTCGTCGATCACCACGCGATCGGCTGCGGTCGGTGACACCATCGTCGGACCGACATGCAGCGTGACTTCGCCTTTGTCGTCGTCCTGAACCCACAGAAACTGCCTCTCCGTGACCGGAATCTTGCGGCTGCCGCGCTCGTTCATCCCCACCTCCCCATGTGGCGAGAGCAAAAGAAAATGCCGGTCGGATCATCGCGTAGGCGCAAGGAAGCCGCAAGCCGTGAAGGTCGCACCGTCTCGAATGTGAGACGGGCGAGCGGCTATCAAAAATGCTGGGGAGCTAGACAGGAAAAGCGGGAGGAAGCGAAGCGGTCACAGACCGCTTGAGGAGATCAGGCTCGATCAGCCGCCACCGGCGCAGCGGAAGTTGACGACCTTGCCTGGAGGTGGCTGGCTGCCACCCTTACGCCACACACCCGCGACGACGGTGTCGCTGCAGATGTTGGGGTCTTTGCTCTTCACAGCGCAGTAGCAGTCACGCGCTTCGGCGGCGCAAGCCATCTTGATCGACTCGTCGCCTGGGGTCGGGGTGCTCGTCGCGGCCCACGCGTTGCAGCAGTTCTTCGAGCAGACCGGGAACGCCGTCTCGGGATCGGGCGAGCTGGCTGGCGACGCTTCATCGACATCGCCGACGAGGCAGATCGGGTTGCCGGCTGCATCATTCTTCGGCGTCACCGGCAAGCACTGCGCCTGGAGCCGTTGCTCGATCGCCTTGGCGATGCGGTCAAGTGCCGTCGGGTAGTTGTCGATGTCGCAGATCGAGACTTCCAGCGCGTTGGCTTGACCCTTGGCGTCGGTTCCGAACTGCTTGGCGAACTTCGACAGACGGAGCTGCGCTTGGCCGTAGACGCTCTGGTCGCTGGCGTACACGCACGAGGCACCCGCGCCGCCCGCTCGGTTGAGGTTCGGGGTGGTGGTGCCACCGGCGCGAGCGATTTCCACCTTACCGCCCATGTCGATCGAGGGCAGGGTCCAGATGCCGCTGACGAGCAGCTTGTTCGCCGGACGCAGGTTGCTAAAGAAGCGGTAGTACTTCTCGACCGGCTCTAGGTAGTTGTTTGCGCGCTCTTTGCAAGCGGTCTTGACGCCGGTGGTGAGCGTCGTCTCGTTGCACTGGATCGAGCGAGCCAAGCAGCGGAAGTCGACGTTGTAGCACTCGGGAGAGTCAGGCTGCGTCGGATCGCAGTCGCGGTAGCTCGGGTTGTTCTGATCGCGCTTGGCCATCTGCACCGAGCAGTCGTCTTCGTCGGTGATGAAGATGACCGCGAGCACAGAGTTGGCGCGCAGAAAGCCCGAGTTTTCGCTGCGGTGGCCGTCGAGTGCGCGCTTGGCGCCTTCCATCTGGCCTTCGATGCCGCAGCCGTCGTCGCCGACGAGCGCCATACACTTGAACGACTTGATCGGACCGGCATCAACCATCTTGCCGGTGACCGGGTCTTTTTCCATCGACTGCGGCACGTTGGTGACGCCATCGACCTTCGAGATGAAGCGACGACCGTCCGTCGGAACGAACTTGTCATCGGGGCAGAGCTGCGCACACGCGTTGCGTGCATCGGGGGTCACGGTGTTGCGGGTGGTGCACGGAACCGCTTGCAGCACGCCGTCGTCACCTTCGTAGCTGTCGCACTTGCCGATGTTGCCGCCCCAGGGCACGCCCGGCTGTACGTTGCTGCCGATGTCGCTGGTGGCGATACCGACGTGATAGTTCGCGCCGGTGTCATCGATCTTCTGGATGAACTTGGGAATGTTCGACGCGAGCGCCTTCTGCTTGGGCGACATCGACGGCGAGTTGTCGATCAAGAACAGGATGTCGACGTCCTTGCGGAGCCGCGCATCGACGACGCTTTCGCCGAGCTGGCTGACGCACTTGCCGAACTCCTTCATCTTGGTCTTGGAGTCACCTGCCGTCGGCACCGGGCAGGTCGAGCCCACCTGCGGAGAAGTGCAGGCAGACAGCAGCAGGGCAGAGCCGAGCCCAGCGAGCGAGAGTGTGAGGTGGTTACGTCGCATCAAAGCCTCCGTACGAATTTCGACAGCATAGGACCGTGTGGGGTCGTAAGCGTACAGCGGCACCGTATCTCAGATGCGAGGCGAGAGCAAGCCACAGTAGCCGCTATGAACCTACTTGCTTGCTTAGGCCCATAAGGGGTCACGGACCTTACGGTCCAGGACTCACTTTTTCAATTTCACTTGGAGTTGCGGCGAGACGGGCGGGGCTGCGAGCGGGTCGGACGGGCTGTGTTAGTAGCCGACGCAGCGGAAGTTGACGACCTTGCCTGCAGGCGGGTTTGCGTTGTTCTTGCGCCACACGCCGGTCACGACACCGCCGTTGACGCCGCCTTCGGGGGTTCCGGCCTTGCATACGTTCGGGTCTTTGCTCTTGATCGCGCAGTAGCAAGCGTCGGTGGTTTCACCTGCGCAAGCGGCCTGAATGCCCTTGTCCGCGAGCGATGGCGTCGAGGTGCTGGCCCACGCATCGCAGCATCCCGTCGAGCACGTCGGGAAGTACTTTTCGGGCACTGCATCCGGTGTGGCGGAATCGACGTCACCGACCAAGCAGATCGGCTGACCGTTGACGGTCTTGAGCGTGATCGGCAGGCACGGCACGAGCTTCTTTTCGAGCGTCTTGGCGATGGTATCGAGCGCCGCCGGATAGTTCGCGGTGTCGCACACATTGAGCTGCGGCGCGTTGGAGATGCCGTCGCTGTCTTTGCCAAACAGGTTCGCAAGCTGCGACATGCGGAACTGCGGCTGACCGACGACCGCGCTGTTCGTCGAGTTGACGCAAGCGGGGTCGCGACGCAGGTCCGAGGTGAGCGGTCCCCCACCGATGGTGACCTTGCCGCCACTCGATGCGGCGGTGTCGATGTTCGGTAGCGTCCAGATGCCGCTCACCAGCAGCTTGTCCGCCGAGCGAACCTTGAGGAGCGCGTCGTAATAGGTCTGGACGGGCTCTAGGAAGTTGTCCACGCGCTCTTTGCAGCCGGTCTTGGCGCTTGCCGTCGTCATCGGCTCGTTGCAGGTCAGCGAGCGCGCCATGCAGCGATAGTCGACCTTGTAGCAGTCGTACGAATCGGGCTGCGCGGCGTTGCAGTTGCGGTAGCCGGGGTTTAGCTCGGAGCGACGAGCGGCCTTGACCGAGCAGTCGTCTTCGTCGGTGATGAAGATGACCGCGAGCACCGAGTTGTCGCGGATGAAGCCGGTGTTGGCGGAGTTGCTGATCGCGCGCTTGACCGCTTCGAGTGGACCTTCGACACCGCAGCCCGCGTCACCAACGAGTGCCATGCACTTGAAGGCGTTGGTGGGTCCGTAGTCAACCATCTGACCCGTCGCCGAGTCGAGCTTCAGATCCGTCGGAACGTTGGTCTTGCCGTCGATCTTCGAGATGTACTTGGTGCCGTCGGTGGGCTTAAAGCGATTGTCTGGACACAGGGTCGCGCAAGCGTTGCTCGCCTCGGGAGAGACGGTGTTTCGCTTGTCGCAGGTGATGTCCTGAAGCCGTCCATCGTCGCCGCTGAAGGTGTCGCACGATGGCTCGGAGCCCGCGCCCCACGTCGCGCCGTCCGAGACGGTGGTTCCGACATCGGTGGTGACGATGCCGACGTGATAGTTCACGCCGAAGCTGTCAATCTTCTGGATGAACTTGGGAATGTTTTCGGCCAGCGCCTTCTGCTTGGGCGACATCGACGGTGAGTTGTCGATGACAAACAGGATGTCCACATCCTTCTTCAACCGGAAGTCGTTCGAGTTCCCGGCGATGAGGCCAAAGCACTGCTGAACGGCTTTGTTGCGGGTCTCGGCGTCAGCGTTGGTCGGAATCGGACACGGGCTTCCTACCTGTGGCGCTGTGCACGCGCCGACCGTCAGGCTCAGCAGTGCCCCGGTCAACGTACGCGTGAGAAGTGGACGGCTCATGGAATCCTCCCTGTGTTCTGTAAGCAGGCAAGACGGTGATCGCGGACGTGGCGCGAACCGATCGAGTCCCCCTGACAGGCTCCCCGTGCTGTCTGCAGGTCGGGGAGCAAGTTTGTTTTTAACCGATCTTTAGGATACTTGCGCGATTTGCAATGCAAAGCACAAAAAACAGTGTCTGAGTAATCTTTGCCCAATCTGTACCGTGTCCGTTGAGATGGCTGTCTTTTTGCAGGTCGCATGATGTAAGACGTTCCCCTATCTCTGTCGGATCGGTCCGCTTGGCTTGGGCAGATCTTCCGCATCAATGAAGCGGCTTCACTCTTATGTGCCCTGCGCTGCGAGCGCGCAATACTCTTTACTTAATGCATGTAACATGCCAAACAAAAAGCAAGCTTGAGCGCGTGAAAACTTTCGGCTCCGCTGCGCGTTGGGGTAGGCATGACGCCTCTTGCTTTTCGCCCGCTGGGGCTGGTTGGTTATCCGCCGCAGACGCCGCAGCCTCGACCGAACACGCCGGTCAAAGGCAGCAGTCGTCAGGTGCTGTGACGCGCGGATCGGACAGTGAGTCGTTAGGTGCTCACCCGATCGCTTGCGGAGACTGGCTGCGCCCGGGATCCCTGCTGCGTATAGGACGTTCTGCGCTGGCTTGAACGCGCGCGTGTGATCTCTGGATTCTATCGATCGCGCAGGGATTTGGGTTGGGAGCCCGGAATCTCGTAGGCAGAAGGATCCACTTTCCTATACTGCGCAGCACATTCGTAGATACAGGAAGCGGGGTTTCGATGTCTTCAGCAGAGTCTTCCGACAAGTGGGAACGGCACCGGATCAGACACAGTCATCACCATCAGCCGATTGAAAACGTCAACTCGGTACACGCGGAAAAGCTCAGCAGAGGTCAGCGAGTGGCCGACGGTCTGGCCCGTGTGATGGGAAGCTGGACGTTCATTCTGAGTCAGTCGATTGTGCTGGTGTGCTGGATTGCGCTGAACGTGATTGGCTATACGCGGCACTGGGATCCGTATCCGTTCATTCTGCTCAACTTGGCGCTGAGCTTTCAGGCTGCGTACACCGCTCCGATCATCATGATGTCGCAGAACAGACAGGCGGCCAAAGATCGTCTGATGGCAGAGCAGGACTACATCATCAACATGAAAGCGGAAGAAGAAGTGAAGTCGATCATGAAACACCTGGAGCAGCAGGATGAAGTGATGATCGATATTCTTCGTCGCTTGGAATCTCAGCATGCGCTGATGCTACAGACGCTTCCCAGTGCGATGCAGTCTTCTGCGGACAAACAGAGTGCTCCGTAGCTTCGCGATTTCACAGATGTTTCGCTCGGAAGCGATGAGGATCACGGACTCTGTTGCGAGCTGTGGGACTGTAGACCCCACTGCTGCGAAGTGAGCGGGAACAAAACCCCCAGCTTGTGCCGCTACGGACTCCTTTGCGAAAAGAATGAGCAGTTGGTTTCGCGAGAAGGAGACAGAAACATGAAGCGCACGCCGTTTGTGATGAAGACCGTCTTGGCCGCACTCTTTTTGACCGCAGCGACGGAAGCAGAGTCCTTCGCACTGCCGGTTGGGACTCCTGAAGAAGCGCAGCAGGCGGCTTCCCAAAGTCCAACGTGGGATGAACTGGATGCCGCAGGCGTTGACTTTACCTCGATCGTTGCGCTGTCGAACTGCTCTGGTTCGCTGGTTCGTTTTTCGACATCGAAGACCGATGACTACGCGATGGTGCTGACGAACGGTCACTGCTTGAGCGGCTTTGTTCCTGCGGGGACTGCGATTGTGGATCAATCTTCCTCTCGTACGTTTACGCTGCTGGATGCGAGCGCGCGATCGCTTGGAACCCTGCGCGCGCAGCGAATGCTGTATGCCACGATGACGGGATCGGACTTTGCGATCTATCGACTGACACAGACGTACGCGCAGCTTGCTTCGCGCTATCGCGTCGCTCCGCTTGTGATCTCGTCGAGTCGTCCAACGGAAGGAACTGCGATTCGGATCGCATCGGGATTCTGGAAAAAGATCTATTCCTGCTCGATCGATCGCTTCGTTCCAGAGCTACGTGAAGGAACCTGGACGTTCCGTGACTCGATACGCTTTACCCAGCCTGGCTGCGAGACGATCGGCGGAACTTCTGGATCTCCGATCATCGACTTTGAGTCGCGCGCAGTGATCGGAATCAACAACACCGGCAACGAAACCGGCGCATCCTGCACGATGAACAACCCGTGCGAGGTCGATTCCGCAGGACGAATCTCCGCCACCAAAGGCGCCGCGTACGGTCAGCAGCTCTATCAGATCTATGCGTGCCTCGATGCCAGCAACAACATCGATCTCACCCGCACGGGCTGCACGCTGCAAAAGCCGAAGTAGTCGCAGCGACAAGACCCAAGTACCTGCTGCAGCTGTCTGTTCCGATCGGCGCGCTCCGCTTTTCAGGAAACGGCAAGTATCTGCTGGTTGTTTCGGACATCGCCCGTGTGGTGAAGATCCTGACCGCAGACACGGGTGCAGCAGTTCGGAGCATCGTACCAAAGACTGGTGATGCGTGTGCGAGTCGCTCTTACCCTGCGCTGTCCGCTGCACTTTCGGAGGACGGAAAGACGCTGTGGACTGCGCTGCATGAAGTCCGGCAGTGGGAGCTTCGAACCGATCGATCCGCCTCGTTTGGTGCGGATGTGTTCGAGTCGTTCTTTCCTCTTGTGGATGAGCCAATAGACAATCGGATAAGTGATCCAGCGAGCCTGATGGATAGGCCGATTGAACGTGCTCCCACGCCGATTGTGGCGCAATCGCGGCAGCCATCCCTTCTTTCTCCCAATCCTGTGCGTCTGTATTCACTGGCTTGTACGCTACTTCGCGATGTTGCATCTAAGTCAGTTGACGGAAATCTAACTGTGGCATGGGTATCTGCGGATGAGCTGCGCGAAGCCTTGTCCGCGTGTCCCAGGTGAGCGAACGGCTCAGCCCAAAGCGCGCTCGAACAGCGGCTTTCTCGACGACAATGTGATCGGGACAGATATGATGCATCCAGCGTGCGTCATTTTGATCGCGCTGGCACGCCATGATCTTTTTCACAAATCACGAATTGATGACATCACAGCGATTCATCGCGGTATGTTGAACGCATGGAAGATGCCCTTTCAGCCTTGAAAACGGAATTCCGCAACCGAGGCTGGAACCAACGCCCGGTTGGACCTGTTGTCTTTGAGCTCGCGATTCATGTCAGCTTGGCGCTGTCAGGGATTGCGATCTTTGTGCTGTGCGAGCCGTGGTGGCTGCGTGCGCTTGGCATGCTGATTTCGACGTACGGATCCGTCGGAGTCGGCACCAACACGCACACTGCAACGCACTACGCAGCGAGTCGCCATCGCTGGGTCAATGAAGTGCTGACGCACTTCGGCTACCCGTTTTTCTTGATGCTCGGTGCAACATTTTGGCGACATCGTCACATCACGCTGCACCACGCAAATCCCAACGTGATGGGGATCGATCAAGATGCGGACTTCACTCCGTTCTTTGCGAGCACGGAGCTGGAAGTCGCACGAGGAGCCGGTCTGTTTCGTCGCCATCAGCGCTATGTGTTTCCGTGCATCGCGTGGCTGAACAGCTATCTGCGCCAGGTGGGAAGCTGGCGCCATCTGTTTCGGATCCTGCCCGACAAACAGAGACGGAAGACCGCACACTTTGTCGATGCCGCCGTGATGCTGCTGCACATCGTGGTGTGGTTTGTGATTCCTTCTCTGTACTTTCCGGTGCTTAGCGTGATCGGCTTCAACCTGCTGCGGATCGGACTGCTCGGCTATCCGCTGTACTTTGTGCTGGCCCCTGGTCACTATCCCGAAGAGGCGCTCTGTGTGGCGAAGGGAGACTGGAAAAAGGACTTCGTTCTGCAGCAGACAGCGACGACGATCAACTACCGAACCGGGTTCTTTGGCGCGCTGATGTGCTCTGGTCTTCAGTACCAGATCGAGCATCACCTGTTCCCGGGTTACAGCCACATCTACTACGCGAAGATGGCTCCGCTTGTGGAAGCGTACTGCATTCAGCATGGCTATCCCTATCGGATGTATGGCTGGACAGAGTCTGTCCTCAAGACGTTCGAGATCTTTTCCAAGCCCAAGCATGTCTATGCCGATGTCGAGGAGCTGCGCGAAGCGGTTCGCCAAGAGCTTGCGCAGAAAGCACTGCCGAGTCGTCTGCCGCGCGAGCACAAGGTCGCAGTGTCCGCACTGGCGGATGGTCCCGCGCTGGCCGGACTGGGCGAAGAGTCTCAGTCCGTTTAGCGGCACAGCGGAGCACAGACTCCGCGTGCGACTTCGGCGTATCCCGTCCTTGTCCGTTCCTTCCCCCCAAAATAAGTACGTTTGACCAGCGATTCTGCGGCTGCCCGTTGACGAAGCGGAGCTTCTAGGGCAACCTGCGCGGCCACACAAACCTGCTTACTTACAGGAGATTCCTATGGCTGACGAGACGACGCTGCTTCTTCTCAAACCGGACTGCATCAGCAAGAACCTCGCGGGTGAGGTCATCCGCCGTCTGCAAGCGCAAGGCTTCCGCCTGCGTGGCTGCAAGATGATTCAGCTCACCGACGACGTGCTCAAGGAACACTACGCGCACATCGCCAGCAAGCCGTTCTTCCCGGAAGTGGCGGGCTTTATGAAGAGCAAGCCGGTGATTGCGCTCGCGGTGGCCGGTGACAACGTGATCTCGCAGGTTCGTGATCTGCTGGGCCCGACGGACAGCAAGGCCGCAGCCAAAGGCACGATCCGTGGCGACTTCGGTGAAGACAAGATGGTGAACATGGTTCACGCGTCCGATTCTCCCGAGGCGGCTGCCGTCGAGCTTACCCGCTTCTTCAAAGCCGGCGAGCTGTTCGCGCTGTAGTCCGCCCGTCGCCCCACTTCCTGGGGCGGCTGCTTTCCTTTCATCCGTTCCTGCTCTCGTTCCTTCCTTTTCTGCGTTCTTTCCTTCGCGCTGTACCTTCCGAACGGAACCGATGCTCGCGGGTCGATCCATCGACTGCGCCACACGGCGGCTGATTTTGCCCTTGCGTAGCGAGTCTGTTTCGGATAGACGGTATCCACATAAACACCGGTTATCGAGGTGCGCAGTCGTCCATTTTGATTCGAGTGCTACTGCGTTCGATCCATGTGACAAGCTGGATCCTATCATTTGATTAGATTCTGCATAAATATGCAATGAAGCTGCTTTTGTCGCGCAATGTTCGCCAGGCTGAATCAGCAAAATTTTTCGATACAGGTGATAAATAAATACAGAATTGGCCTTGGTTTTCGCTCTCTGTGTGGATAAAGTTTTGATGTCGTGTTGAACACCACAGCGAACCACTTGCTTATCGGATCAAGGATCTGGCAATGACATCGACCCATCTGGTGACTGGCGCAACAGGTTTTGTGGGCTCTGCTCTTGTGCTGGAGCTGCTTTCGCGGACAAAGGATCAGATCGTCTGCATCGTGCGACCCGGTCAAGTGGATGCAGCGACGCGCCTACAAAGCGCACTGCTGTCTGCCGCTGAGAGCTACGGTCTGCTGGAACGCCTGCGACGAGACATCTTTGAGCGCTGTCGTGCCGTCGCTGGTGATGTCGAGCAGCCCGATTGTGGCGTCGCGTCCCCGGAGCAGCTGACCTGCGATCAATTTTGGCATAGCGCCGCTTCGCTTCGCTTTGAAGATCGCTATGCGGCAGAGATTACGCGGGTCAATGTACAAGGAACTGCGCATGCACTCGATCTGGCTGCCAAGGTGGGTGCTTCACAGTTTCATTACATTAGCACTGCGTATGTTGCTGGCTCGGACGAAGGACCGATCTTAGAGCAGAAGTCGAGCAGCGTACGGCGAAATAACTATTATGAAATAAGCAAAGCGCAAGCGGAAGAACTGGTGGAAGCTGATACGCGCTTTGGACGACGCATCTTTCGACCGAGCATTGTGATCGGTCACAGCCGTACGCTGGGCGCAACCAACTTCACAGGAATGTACGGATTTTTGCGTAAGCTGGAAGTCTTTCATGGACTGATGCAGCGTACGCAAGCCGGACTGATGCAGCGAAAGGCCCTGCGACTGCGGCTGGATGTCGGAGCGCAGCTTGATCTGGTTCCGATTGATCGCGTGGTCGAAAACGCGGTCACGATTGCGCTGTCGGGTCGCTTGTCCGCAGGTGAGCTGGCCTACTTTCACCTGACCAACCCGCATGCACCGATCATGGAACAAGTGATCGCGACGATGTTTGATGTGGTGGGTCTGGCGGCTCCCGTGTTTGCGAGCGACAAGAGCGAGTTTGACTGGATCGACGACAAGTTCAACGAGCGCATCGACTTCTATCGATCCTATCTGATCGGACACAAGGTCTTCGATCGCTCCCAGGTGGCGCGCATCGTGGGAGATGAGCCGCGTAAGCCCTACGAGCTGCCGAATCACATCGTCGAACAGCACTGTCGCTGGTATCTGGATCGACTGAAACAGGAGCGCGCCGGACTTCCTGCTACGCGCTGAGTCATTGCGGCGCAGACTCATCCCAGACACCTCTTTGTTGCTTCGCGACAATGCGTACAGACGCCTGTAGGAATCTGCCATGATCGATCAAGTCTTCGTTGTCGGAACAGGACGCTGCGGCTCGACGCTGATCTCGAACATCCTGCGCCTTCATCCGCGCATCGCGAGCATCTCTGAGTTCTTTTCCTTCATCACCGATCTGGGCTGTCAGGTGTCTACCGCGTTTCCTTCCCATGAAGTGGACGGAGTGTGGCTGTGGCGGCTGATCTCGACGGCGTGGCCGCGTCAGAACCTGATGATTCGCCACGATGTGGCGATGGATGAAGTGCTGTATCCGTTTCAAGGTGGTGGCGCGCATCGCTTTGATCGCAACAGTGGAGTTCCTGCGATCTCTCAGGTGACGCTGCCGCATCTTTCGGGCGAGCCGGACGCGCTGCTCGATGAGCTGGAGCCGCTGGTCTGTGCGCTTCCCAACGGAACGCCAGGCACGCTGTTTGCGCAGCTCTTTGAGCTGCTCGCCGTCCGTCAAGGCAGTGATGTCTGGGTTGAGCGCTCAGGAGGAAGTCTGCGCATCGCACATCGGCTGATCGAACACTTTCCGCGCGCGCGCTTCGTTCACATTGTTCGCGATGGTCGTGATGTCGCGCTGTCGATGAGCAAGCATCACGGCTTCAAGATGGTCCTGATCTGCTTTCAGCTACTGGAAACGCTGGGAGTCGATCCCTTTGTGTCGATGGAGCGTCGCTGGGAAGAAGACATGTCGGATGACCTGGCGTCGCTTCTTCCAGAGACCTTTTCCCGCGAGGCGTTCTTGGATTTTTCGACGCCGCCGCCGCTGTGTGGTCACTACTGGTCGGGAGAGATTCTGGAAGGTCTGAGCACGCTCGATTCCCTTCCGAAAGACAGGCTGCTGACGCTGCGCTATGAAGACTTTCTGACCGATCCCGCGCAGACCATCTCTCGGCTGATTCGCTACATCCTTCCCGCAGATCCTGGCGATGAAGCTGCGTTTGTGCGTCGCGCATCCAGCCTGTTGCGTGCTCCGTCTACGCGCTGGATTCACAGTGAAGAAAAGGCTCGTCTTCAGCTCGAAGATGCGTGTCAGCCTGGGTTTTCATCTCTGTCTGCACGCGGTCTACAGTGGTAGCTGCGACGGCACGCAGACGCGATTCCGCGTCATCGGACAGCAGATGGGAATCGGTTCGGAATCGAGTAGGAATCGGTTAGGAATCGATCAGGAATTGATCAGGAATCGAGTAGGAATCGAATAGGAATCGGTGAGGAATCGCGCGCGAAGGACTACGCGAGCTTGTTTTCGAGGATCAGCTTGTAGACATCCTTCTTCGTCGGCCACACCGGGGACTTCTGACACAGGTTCATCGCCGACGTTGCTTCACAGAACTTGAGCCAGGACGACTCATTGCCTGTGAACTGATAACAGCCAGCGATCTTCTTGGGCTCAGAATAGAACACCAGCATCTGGCGGTTGCGCGGATCTTTCTGCGCAGCCTTGAGCACCGCATCGACGAGCTTGACGCCCGGATGACTGGTTCGCTTCACCGGCATCAGCGTGTCGTAGTAGCCGATTCGGTAGTTGAGGATTCCGCTCTGGGCCAAAGGCAGTGCGACTTCCAGCGTCGAGTGATGGGCCCCCGCGACAATCGTTGCGAGCGGCAGCATGTAAAAGACGTGATCGAACTTGCCCATCACGTTTGCACCCAAAAAGCGCTGCAAAAAGAAGATCGTATCGGTGGTCGTTCCCGAGATATCCGACGCGGGAACCAGTCCAAACAGCTGATCCATCTTGTTGATGGTGCTGGTGTCCTTCAGGCTCCAGATCGACTGTCCGCCCTTCATCGTTCCCAGAAACTGCTGCACCGACACCAGATCGAGCGCCTTTTCCGGCTTCAGCAGCTCATCGTACTGACCCTTGGCGTTGACGCGGTGACGACCGAAGTCGTACTTCTTCTTGGTCTTGGGATTGATGATCTCTTTTCCCTCACGGAACTCGGTGTTCCAGACATCCGCGCCGCCCTTTTGTACGTCCTTTTTCTTGGTGTCGATCTGGTCGTACAGCTTCTTGAACTTTTCCGTCAGATCCTTGGCGATGGGACCGACTCCTTCGACAAACTCTCCGTACAGCCGGATCACATCCGAGCATTCCTGACAGTCGAAGCTCTGGACATCGTCATGCAGCGCGACCAGTCCGGGCACGGGATCGTCGGCTTTGACATCCGTGATCTTCTTTCCGGCTGGCTCTGACTTCTTCGTTCCTTTGGGGGCCGGTGCGGTCGTGAAGGTCTCGCGGGTCAGCAGCTTCATGCCTTCCTTTTCCTTTTTGACCTTCTCTTTGAGCGCGCCAAGTACCTTCGCCTCTGCATTGGCAGAGACGATCATCTCGTCGAGCGCACGACCCGCCGCCGCACGCAGCGGTCCGATCAAGTCCGGCTTGTTGAAGCAGTCCACCAGCTCCAGCGAAAGCTGAACTTCCAGCGCCTGCTTGTCCTGAACCCACTGTGCGACGTCACCTGCCTCTTCGATGAGCTTCGGCATGTATCCTCCCTGCTGGACCCTCAGGAGCGCGCTGTCCGCGACGCAGCTTCTGCGGGCCCAAGTGTGCTTCATTCATCAACAAAATGAAGAAATGCGATGAATGCTCTGCTGCTGCAATGGCAACTCTGATAGTGAAAGATGGTAGCGACAAATCATGATATGTAAATCGGAAATATTTTTAATATGAAAATCGAATGCTTGACTTGTCTGTGTATGGGAAGGTGCCGAAAGGAGCTGGAAATTTTGAGTTCAGACGGAAAAATTCACGATGTCGGGCACTTGATGACAGCGTGATGTCCTTTGTGTTGATTTGTCTTTGCTTTTAATGTGAATGGATATTGAGCCTGAACTGTTTCGCTGTGAATGATTGATTTGATTGCGCAATTTTGAGGTTGTTGTTCAAAGCTCAAATAGATCATGTGGTTAGACCAAGACCGATGCTTCGTGTATCATCCCTGCGCACAGGACTCCTTTCGTGTCGCAGACTTCGACTCCTTCCCACGCTTCTTCCTCGCTTCGCAAAGACTCCGATTCATCGGCTTCTCCTCCCTCTGATTCCGTCGCAGATCGTGGCACTTCTTCTGCGCGTGAATCGACACCGCCGGGTCGTGACTCTCAGGTTCGGCGTGATCTGCGCAGCTTGCGACTGTCGGCGATCTTGTATGTGGTGATGTTTGTTGCAAAGCTCGGGGTGTACTTTGCGACGTCGGTGATGGCGCTGCTCGCGGAAGCGATGCACACGCTGAGCGATGTGATTGTGGTGGGATTTTTGCTGCTGGGACTGCGCTGGTCTGCCGATGAACCGGACGAAGAACACATGTTCGGACACGAGCGCGGACAGAGTGTGGCGGCCCTGGTTGCTGCGACGCTGTTTGTGTCCTTTACCAGCCTGCGTCTGTTTGAAGAATCGATTCCGCGTCTATTGGGAATCGGGCACTCCTTTTCGGCTCCACAGCGGTTCGAGCTGGCGATCGGGGTGCTGCTGTTTTCGATGCTGATTGCCGCGATTCCGCTGTTCCAGATGCTGATTCACAAGCCAAGCGGAGCGGCTGCCAAGGCGCAGTTTCTGGAGCTTCTGAACGATGAGCTGTCGCTGATCGCGGCGCTGATCGGAACGGTGCTCACGCACTTGGGTTATCCGCTGGCGGATCCGGCTGCGACTGCGATTGTCGCGACGGTGATTGCGTGGAACGGAGTCGCTCTGTTTCGTGAAAACTTCGATCTAATTGTCGGTCGATCGCCGGGGCAGAAAGTGCTGACAGAGATCGCGCAGGTTGCGCTGTCGGTGGATGGCGTGCTGGATGCACACGATGTGCGGGCCGAGCGCTACGGGCACGGAATGATTCGCTGTGAGCTGCATATCACCGTCGTGCGTGGGACTCCGATTGAGGAAGCGCATCGCATCGATCAGGAAGTCCGCAGACGCATCATCCAGATCGAAGGAATGCGCATGTGTCATGTTCACATCGATGCTTCGAAGAGCACGTAGCGCAGTAGGAATCGCAGTGGGAATCGCGTCATGAAGATTCTGATCGTCGAAGATGAGGAGAAGATGGCGCGGCTTCTGCGGCGCGGACTGCAAGAGGAAGGACACTCTGTCGATGTCTGTGAAACGGCGGATGCGGCGGCAGAGCAGGCGCTGCTGATTTCCTACGATGTGATCTTGCTCGACTGGATGCTGCCTGATCAAGACGGGGTGGCGCTCTTGCGATCGTGGCGACAGAAGGGACTGCGAACGCCGGTGCTGATGCTGACGGCGCGCGGAACGACCGGCGAAAAGGTGACGGGACTGCGAGCGGGGGCCGATGACTACATGGCCAAGCCGTTTGACTTCGATGAGCTGCTGGCGCGGATTGAAGCGCTTCATCGTCGCGGCGGCGCGCATGATCGGTCGGCGCAGCTTGGCAACCTGACGCTGGATGCCAGGCGGCGTGTGCTGCAAGGGCCCGACGGAGAAGCGCCGCTTACCGCGCGTGAGTTCGAGCTTCTGTCGGAGCTTTGCGGTCATCGTGGCGAAGTGCTGACGCGATCGAAGCTGCTGAGCTGCGTGTGGGGAACCGACTTCGAGGGCAGTCCCAACGTCGTCGACGTCTACATCGGTTATCTACGTGCCAAGATCGAGCAGCTCCGAGGCGAAGGCGTGTCTCTTCAGACGGTGCGCGGCATCGGCTATCGCATGGTTGTTGATGCGCAGACGGAAGGATCGCGGCGATGAAGCTGGCGACGCGAATGTGGCTGCTCGGAGCGGCGGTTCCGGCGCTGGGGATGCTGCTCGGGCTGATCGTCGCGGGCGGCTGGTTTCGGCATCACCTGGAAGCGGCGGTGGATCGGGCGCTGCTGGCGCAAGCTGCCGTCGAGAGCGTCAGTCTGTTCGACGGTCCCGAAGGTGGCGTTCACTTGCACATGGCCAGCTCGCCGCTGGTGGAAAGTGTTCGGCTGTTTGCTCCGACGGGGGATTTGTTTGGTCCCGACGGAAAGCTGGTGATGAGCTATCCGCCGCGTCTGTCAGAAGAGCCTCCGTCGACGGAAGTGGTGCCGCCGGGCGTGGTCGGTCAGCCGCCTCGGCTGCTGACGCAGCGCGGTGTGGACGGTGCGCGCTTTCGGGTGCTGCTGGTGACGGTGGCGGCTCCGCGTGGTGGGCTGTATACGCTGCGGCTGTCGGCGTCGCTGGCGCAGCTGGATGGATCGGCGAAGGCGTTTCATCGGACGACGCTGAGCCTGGCGCTGCTGTTCGGGGTGCTGCTGTTTTTGCTGCAAGCGGTGCAGGCGCAGAAGCTCAAAGCACGGCTGCGACGGCAGCGTGAGCACATTGCGGCGCTGCGAGAAGGACTGCTCGACCACACGCTCGCGGATGATCCGAGCCGCGACGAGATTGGCGAGCTAAACCAAGTGCTGCGCGAGACAACGGCGAAGCTGCGGGCGGCGCGGGCCGGGCAAGAGCGGTTTCTGGCCGACGCTGCGCATGAGCTACGGACGCCGCTTGGGCTGATGCGGACGAGCTTGGATCTGGCGCTGCGAAGACCTCGGCCCGTCGAGGAGCTGCGTACAACGATCGAAGAAGTACGGCAAGAAGTGGTGCGTCTGGGCGCGCTGTGTCAGCGACTGCTCGATCGATCGATGATGGCGCAGGCGGAGTGGGATCGCAGTCCGGTGCGGCTTCTGCGGCTGGCGGAAGAAGCGGTGCAAGCGGCGCGGGCTGAAGCCGAGACGCGCGGTGTGCTCATCGAGATTCGCAGCGACGATCCGAGTGCAAGCGTGAGCGGACATGCGCCGGCGCTGCGGCAAGCGCTGGACAACCTGCTCAGTAACGCGCTGCGTTATGCGCCGCGTGGGAGCACGATCTTCGTCGAGATTGAGCATGCTTCGTCGGCGATTCGGCTGGCGGTTCGTGATGAAGGTCCGGGCGTTCCCGCGTCGCTGCGCGAGCACATCTTTTCGCCGTTTCGCTGCGATCGTCCGCTCAGCACGAGCAAGTCCGACGGATATGGGCAAGGACACGGACACGGGCTGGGGCTCAACATCACGCAAGAGATCGCAACGCGTCATGCGGGACGGCTGTTTATCGATGATCAGCGCCGACCTGGGGCGCGCTTTGTGATCGAGTTTCCGACGGGATAGCGGCAAGTGTAAGAAGGCTCTTAGAGAGTCCTCATGCAGGCTTTGCGTGTGTTCGGTAGCTGTTCTACATGCGGTATGCGCGTGCAGTCTGGGGCGTGGCGTTGCTGGTCGTCTGGCCAGCAACGGTGTTTTGTCATCCGGCGGATCGCTCGATCACCTTTGCGGAGACGCTGTCTCGCTGCAAAGAGGCTCCATCGGTGCGAGCGGTGTCAGAGGCGCTGCGGGTCAAGCGCAGCCTCGATGCGAACCTGGGCGCGATGGTTGCGAATCCGCAGCTGACGGTGCAGGCGGGCTATCGCAATGACACGGGTGGGCAAGGCACCGACGTGCAGGTGTCGATTCAGCAGGGACTGAACCTGGCGGGCTTTGCCAAAGCGCGGCGGCGAGCGGCGGAGCTAGAGTCGGCGACGCTGCAAGCGGAGTGGCAGGCGGCGCTGCTTCACGAGCAGCTCGGGGCGGTGCGGCTGTGGAGCGAGCTGTGGGGCGCGGAGCAAGCCGAAGAAAACGCGAGTGAAGAGGTCGAGCTGGCCAAGCAGCTGCTGTTGCGGACGGAGCGACTGTTTGCGGGCGGCGCGGTGACGCAGGTCGATGTGGCGTCGGCGAAGACCTATCTGGCGGAAGTGCAGACGCGACACCTGTCGATCGAAGGGGAAGTGGTGGAGCTGGGGCTTTCGCTGTCTCGCTGGCTGGGTCAGTCGGGGGCGCTGCACGCGATTGGCAGGCCGCACGAGCCGAAGCTGCCGCTGCTGGATGATTCGCTGGTGAGCGAGGCGCTGCGTCGGCTGGGAGAGCTGCCAGAGCCTTTGCGACGACGGCTGGGCGAGCAGAGCGAGCGCGCGAGGGCGGAAGAGGTTGCTGCCGAGCGTGGTACGCAGCTTGCCGTCGGTGCGATGGTACTGCGTGAGCCGACAGCACCGTGGGCGGCGTTTGGCACGCTGTCGCTGAGCGTCCCGGTCTTTGATCGCGGTCAGCGAGAAAGAGCGAACCTGATGGCGACGGCGGCGCGGATGAAGATCGAGAGTGAATCGGCGCTCAGCGAGGCGCAGGGGGACTTTCGGCAGATGCTCCACGATGTCAGTCACTTTGGCGAGCTGTCGAAGCTGATTACAGAGACGCTGCTTCCGTCGGCGCAGCGGGAAGTGAGCCTGCGTGAGCGCTTGCTCGTGGCCGGGGACGCAACGGTGCTGGAAGTGCTACAGGCTCGACGGGCGTACTTGGCGGCGCGGACGCAAGCGGCGCGGGTGCAGGCGAGCCTTCTGTGGAGTCGGCAACGCATGGCGCTGTATCTGACCGCGCTGGGACTGTTTGACGGGGAGAACGTGCGATGAGGTGCGAGCGGAGTAAGGGCTTGGCGCTGGGCGTATTGCTGCTGGGACTGACTGGCTGCCCGCGCGGTGAGGTTGCGACGGAAAGTAACACGGTCGTGTCACTGGATGCGGGGGCCGTGGCGACGAAGACTGACACGCAGGTGTCACCAGAAGGAGAGGTTCGCTCGCTGGCGTGGGCTCCGCTGCTGGTGGGCGACGGTGCGCTGCTGTGGGAAGTGCCCGCGCAGAGCCTGGGTTCGGCGCAGCAGCGGGGCGAGGTGATGCCAGCGTTTCGGGCGCAGGTGCTGCAAGTGCTGGTCGAGCCAGGACAGACGGTAGCCGTCGGTGAGCCGCTGGTGGTGGTGCGCATGCCCGAGGTGCTGCGTGCAGCGGGCGCGTACGTCGCGGCGGGCCTGCGCGTGTCGGCGCACAACCAGCGACGTGAACAGCTCGTGTCACTGCGGGGCGAAGGGCTGGCGCGGCTGTCGGACCTGGCGGAAGTGCAGGCGGCGCTGGCAGAGGCGCAGGCGGCACAGAAGGAAGCGCAGGCGGTGCTGGCGGCGGCGGGTGTGACAACCAGTGAAGCACCGTCGCTGTGCGAGGGGTCGGGGAAGGTGACGCTGCGCAGTCCGATTGCAGGCGTGGTGACGACGGTGACGGCATCGCTTGGACAGCTGGTCGAGCCGGGCGGGGCGGCGCTGGTGAAGCTGTCGGGAAAAGGCTCGTCGCGGGTCGAAGCGCGGCTGCCGGATGCGGGGACGCTGCAGCTTCGCTATGAGCTACAGCTGGCCGATGGGCGGGTGCTGGCGCTGCGGCAGGTGTCGCGGGCTCCGATGCTGGATCCTCGTGATGGGATGGCGCAGACGTGGCTGGTGGCGCAAAACGACGAGCCGCTGCTTTCTGGGCTGAGCGGACGGCTGCGGGTGCGGCTGGACAAGTCTCCGACGGAAGATCGACTGTGGCTTGTGCCAGCGCGGGCGCTGCGGCTGGGCGACGGACAAGTGACGGTGCTTCGTCAGCGGAGCGGACAGCTGCGGACGGTGCGGGTGAAAGTCGCGGCGAGCGCGGGCGGCAAAGCGCTGCTGTCAGCAACGGATGCAAGCGAGCTTGCACTGGGGGACCGGGTTGCGCTGGACCCGAGCTTGACGGAATCGACAGGAGAGAAGCCATGAGCGAGTCGTGGATCGCTCGGCTGGTTCGGGGATCGGTGACGCATCGCGTCATGGTGCTGCTGGTGACGCTTTTGCTGGTGGTTGGCTCGTCGCTGATGGCGATGCGGCTGAAGCTGGATGCGCTGCCGGATGTGACGAACAACCAAGTGCTGGTGCTGACGGGCGCGCCGGGTCTGTCGCCGGAAGAAGTCGAGCGGCTGGTGACGCGACCGATTGAGACGGCGCTTGGGGGCATGCCTCGGCTTGTGGAGCTGCGGAGCATCTCGCGCTATGGCATCTCGGCGGTGACGGCGGTGTTCGAGGACGACTCGCCGCCGCACCTGGCGCGGCAGATCACGGCGGAGCGACTGGCGACGGTGGTGCTGCCGCCGGAAGTGGAGACGCCAGCGCTCGGGCCGCTGACGGGCGGACTTGGCGAGGTGTTTCATTTTTCGATCACGTCGTCGCAGCGCACGCTGTCGGAGCTGCTCGAGCTGTCGACGCTGCGGATCTCGCCTCGGCTGCGGATGGTTCCGGGCATCGTCGAGGTAAACACCTGGGGCGGCAGTGATCGTCGGCTGGAAGTGCGGGCTGATCCGCTGAAGCTGGCGTCGCGAAAGCTGTCGCTTCAGCAGCTTGCGCAAGGTCTGGCGGACAGCATCGGTGCGACGGCTGGCGCGAGTGTTCCGTCGGGAAGTGGGCAAGCGCTGCTGCGTGCGGTGTTTCGTCCGCATCGTCCCGAGGAGCTTTCGGCGCTGCTTCTGCCGAGTGTGACGAATGGGACGGAGCACGCAAGCGACGGTGTCCCGCACAGGTTGGTCGTCGGAGACTTGGCGCAGGTGACGGAAGGGGAAGCGCCGCGACTCGGGGCAGCGACGCAGGACGGTCACGGGGAAGTGGTCTATCTGATGGCGCAGATGCTGCGTGGCGAAAACGCGCTAGAAGTGCTGCGCGGCATTCACGAGCGGATGAGTGAGCTGGAAAAGACGCTGCCGCCCGACGTGAAGGTGCAGGTGATCTACGACCGCAGTGTGCTGGTGCATGCGACGCTGCGGACGGTGGGAAAGAACCTGCTCGAAGGAGGGCTGCTGGTGGCGACGGTGCTGCTGCTGATGCTGGGAAGCTGGCGTGCGGGGCTGCTCGTCGCGCTGGTGATTCCGCTGTCGATGCTGGGCGCGGCGGTGGCGATGGTGCTCGTCGGAGTTCCTGGCAACCTGATGAGCCTGGGCGCGGTAGACTTCGGCTTGCTGGTCGACGGTGCGGTGGTGATGGTCGAGCACCTGTTTCATCATCCCGGACAGGCTCCGTCAGACGGAACGGCGGGCTCTTTGTCCTCGATTTCTCGGCGAGCAAGTGAGGTGGCAAAGCCGGTGCTGTTTTCGGTGCTGATCATCTTGCTGGTCTATCTGCCGGTGCTGCTGCTCGACGGAGTGGAAGGCAAGATGTTTCGCCCGATGGCGGTGACGGTGGTGTGCGCGCTGTTTACGTCGCTGATCCTGTCGCTGCTGTTTATTCCGGCGGGCGCGGCGCTGCTGCTTCGGCCCAAGGATCTGGAAGAAGTTCGTCCGCCGCTGCTCGTGCGGGTGATGGAGCGGCTGTATCGGCCTGTGCTCGATGTCGCACTGCGTCATTCGCTGCTGGTGGGCGTGCTGGCGACGGTGCTGCTCGGTGCTGGGGTGACGGCGCTGTGGAAAAGTGGCAGTGAGTTTTTGCCGCAGCTCGACGAGGGCGACTTGGTGATTCAGACGACACGTAGTGCCGATATCTCGCTGGAGCAGGCGGTCAAGCAAGTCGGTCGCGTCGAGCAGGTGCTGCGGCAGCTTCCCGAGGTTCGTCATGTGGTGTCGCGCGTCGGAAGTCCGGCGGTGGCGACCGACATCATGGGCCTGGAGCAAGCGGATGTCTTCGTCGGTCTGCGTCCGCGCAGCGAGTGGCGAAGTGGGCTTTCGCGCGACGGGCTGATTCACGAGATGGAGCGGCTGCTCGACGAAAAAGCGCCTGGTGGTGAGCCGTCGTTTACGCAGCCGATTCAGATGCGCTTTAACGAAATCCTCGCCGGAGCAGTGACGGACGTGGTGGTGAGCGTCTACGGGGAAGATCTTCATCAGATCGAGCAGCTTGCGCACGCGGTGGCGAAGGCTTGTGCGGCGGAGCCTGGCGCGGAAGATGTGCGGGTGCTGGCGCCTCCGGCGGTGCCGCTGGTGGAAGTGCGGCCTCGTCCGATCGAGGCGGCGCAGGCGGGACTGACGCCCAAAGACATTTTGTCGGCGGTGCAGGCGGTACGCAGTGGTCTTGTCGTCGGGACAAGCTACGACGGGCCGGTGCGTCTGCCGGTGGTGCTGCGGCTGGGTGAGTCGGTGCCCGACGCGGTGGGTCTGTCGGCGCTGCCGCTGCCTTTGTCCGACGGAACGAGCGTGCCGCTTGGACGGGTGAGCGACATTTCGTATACGCCGACGCCGACGCTGATTCAGCGGCACAATGGTCAGCGACGGCTGATGGTGGGCTTTAACGTGCGGGGTGTGGACCTGGGCTCGCTGCTGCATCGGGCGGAAGCGCGGGTGATGAAGCAGGTGAAGCTACCGCCGGGCTATCGACTGACGTGGGGCGGTCAGTATGAGACGTTCGAGGCAGCGCGGGCGCGGCTGGGCGTGCTGATTCCGGTGGTGCTGCTGATCATCATCGTGGCGCTGTGGCGACTGTTTGGCAGCCTGCGCAAGGCGCTGATCCTGTTTTTGGCGGTGCCGTTTGCGGGAACGGGCGGGATGATCCTGTTGTGGGCGCGCGGGATGCCGGTGTCGATCTCGGCGGCGATTGGCTTTATCGCGCTGTCGGGAATTGCGGTGCTAAACGGCGTGGTGCTGATGGTGCGGCTGCTCGATCTGGAACGACAAGGTCTGACGCCACGGCAAGCAGCGGCAGAGGCAGCAAAGACGCGGATGCGGCCCGTGATGGTGACGGCGCTCGTTGCGGCGCTGGGCTTTGTGCCGATGGCGATGGCGCAGGGTGTGGGCGCAGAAGTACAAAGGCCGCTGGCGACGGTGGTGGTCGGGGGTCTGTGTACGTCGACGGCGCTGACACTGCTCATCTTGCCGAGCCTGTATCCCAGTCTGTCGGCGCTGATGGATGCGCTGTCTCGCAAGCGAAAGCCGGTCGGGTAACGATCGCGTGGGACGATCGGTCCGCGTGCGCGTAGAGTGATGAGGGGACACTTGTGAGGCGACGATGAGACGGCTTTCGGCTGTGCTGAAACAAGAGGTGCGATCTCGGCTGTTTGCGACGCGACTGGGATCGGTGCTGGGGAAGGTGCTGGCCCGATCGATTCCGGTGTACTACGACCCAGCGTATCGGCTGCCGCTGCCCGCGTTCGAGGGGAAGATGGGCGCGGAGCCTCGACGAGCGGACTTCGTTGCGTGGTACTGCCAAGCAGAGCCGCTGCTGTCGCGCTGTGTGCTGCGTCGTCCCGAGCGAATCCAGTATGAAGATCTGCTCCGGGTGCATACGCCGACGTATCTGGACGCTGTGAATCATGTGGAAGAGCTGGGGCGAATCTTCGCGAGCGATCCGACCGAGCTGCCGCTTGATGAGCTGATGTTGTCGATGCGGCTCGGCTGTGGCGCAACGCTGTCTGCGACGCGCTGGGTGCTGTCCAAAGGAGGCGCTGCGGTGAACCTTCATGGCGGCTTTCATCACGCAGCACGCGCGCACGGAAGCGGACTGTGTGTGTGGAACGATCTGGCGGTTGCGATTGCGGTGGTGCGCAGCGAAGGGTTTTCAGGACAGGTTGTGATCTTGGATCTGGATGCGCATCCTCCCGACGGATCGGCGGACTGTTTGGGAGCCGATGAAAAGGTGTTTATCGGATCGCTGTCTGGATCAGACTTTGGAACGCTCGGTCCGGCTGATGTGGCCGATGCGCACCATCGCATCGACGAGACGCTGCTTCCTGAAGGCTGTGAGGACGGACGCTATCTGGCGGCGCTGTCATCGCTTCTGTCGCGGATTCCGAAGCCCGATCTGCTGATGGTGATCGCGGGCGGAGACGTGCTCCGAAACGATCGCTTGGGAAAGCTGGGTCTGTCGCTTGAGGGCGCGCGCGCACGCGATCGCATGATCGTGCATGCACTGCCTGATGTTCCGACGGTGTGGACACCGGGTGGCGGCTACAGTGCGGACGCGTGGAAGGTGCTGGCTGGCACGCTGCTCGCGGTGGCTGCGGACTCTTCGCAGCGCATCCTGTCGGACTATGATCCGCTGCGCTCGCGCTTTGCGAACATTGCCAGCGATCTGTCTGTTTCATCGCTGGGTGGTGCCGATGAGATCAGTGAAGAAGATCTCGCGGATCTGCTGGGTGCGCCAGTGGAACGGAGACGACTTCTCGACTACTACACCGCCGAGGGACTGGAATACGGACTGACGCGCTACGGAGTCCTTCCGTTTCTGCGCAGGCTTGGCTATGACCGATTCCGCATCGAAGTCCGAAGGGCTGCGTCCGGTGGGGATACGATGCATCTGTTTGGACAAGTCAAAGACGGAAAGGAGTCTCTGCTCATCGACTGTAGCGTCGAAAAACAGCAGCTCGGACAAGATCCCGTGCTCTATGTTCACTGGCTGAACTTGCGCAATCCGCAAGCGCAGTTTTCCGTTAGAAGACCGCAGCTTCCGGGCCAAGATGTTCCAGGGTTAGGAATCGCGCGTGAGATGGTGGAAGTACTGGGTCGCGTCGCAGCGCGGCTGAAGCTACACGGGGTTGCGTATCGTCCTGCGTACTTTCATACCGCGTATCCGGCGCGTCATCGCTTTCGCTTTGTGCAGCCTGACAGGCAGGGGCGATTCTTGGCGCTGGTGCGCGATCTGTCGTATCTGTCTTTGCTGGATGCGTCGACGGCGCTGGCGGAAGGAAGGGTGCGTCTGTGCGGGGCTCCCTATCAGTGGGAAGCCGATGAGATGGTGTACTTTTTGACGCCGCGTAGTGAAGACGAAGAGCAGATCCGACATGCGCTGGCAGAGTGCCAGTTCACCGTCGTTTCATAGGTGTGCGCTACTTGCTGTGGGAATCGCCGCTGCGTGAGGAATCGGAAGGCAGACAGTCGTATTCCTCTTTTCCGGGGGCCTGTCCGCAGGTCTGCGCCGTGCTGGCGCAGTCGACGCTGGCGAGTGATCCTTCATAGCAAAAGACAAGGACGGTCTTGTCGCAGCGTCCTGCGGAAGAGACGTCTCCACAGGCAGCATGCGAGGCCGGATGCGGACAGTCCGCACAGGTTCCAGACTCTCCCAAGTCTGGCTGGGAACGCAGCAGCTCTTCAACGCTCAGCTTTTCATCACGCGCTTTGTGCGAAAGCGCGGTTCCAAGGTAGCGAATGTGCCATGGCTCGGGACGATAGCCGGTGATGCGCTGCTTCTGTGCAGGATAGCTGAGCGCAAAGCCAAAGTCCGCCGCATGGGACGCGAGCCATTCAATGGCGGCTCCCGTCGGAATCCGTAGATCAATCACGCTGCCCAGCTGATGTTCACTGTGTCCCGGACGTGCAGCGCGACCGATCTCTTTGATCGTGGTGAACACACGCACTTGATCTTCATAGGAACGATACGCGGACTCAATCCGCAGCGCGTGACCTTGGGCTCTGGCCGCCGTGAGAAGCGAAACCAGGGGCTCGCGCACTTCGGACAAGACGCGATGTCGGCCCTTTTCGTCTTCTTCCCCGCGATCATTTACGCGCGTCAGCTTGTTTGCAGGATCGAACGCACAGCTTGGCAGACAGCGCGCGGGATTGACCCACGGAATGCGCGGACTTGCATCGGGACCGCGTGCCAGCTGGGAGTCCGGCTCGCTGGCTGTCTTTGGTTCGGGCTCGGGCTTGGGAACCGCTGGCGTGATCGGCGGACGGATCGACGCTTCAGGAATCGGAACTGGCTGTGGTCGCGGCTGTACTGCGCTGGTACAGCCAGCGAGCAGCAGCATCGCCAGCAGGGGACGGAATCGCTGCGGATTGGCCCGGCAGTGCGGATGCTGGGACTGCAAAGACGGAAGGTGAATGATCATGGCGTTTGCGTCTTGGGAGGAAGCGGAAACAGGCGCGAAGTGGTGCGCTGATACGCAGCATATGCGGGATACTTTTTCTTGGTGATGGCTTCCGTAAAGCGCGTCGATCCGTCGAAGAGCAGCGTCAGTAGCACCGCTCCCAGCACGGTCCAGTCCGGCCACGTTCCGCTCGCTGCGTACGCAAACGCGGAAAACACCCACCACTGCGAGATCTCGCAAAAGTAGTTCGGATGACGGCTGAAGCGGAACAGTCCTGTCGTGAGGAATCCTGGCTCTACCGACACGCCGTTTCGCTTCTGCTCTGCTTTGTGAAGGTGAAAGTTCCACTGCTGCTGATCTGCGAGGGTTTCACCCGCAAGCAGCACCAGAAACAGCGCGGCCAGTGTGTAGTCGATGAATCCCAGTGGCGTTCCGCGATGTAGCCACGCTGTGTGAACCGGCGCGGCAATCAGGTACAGCAGCACGTTTTGATAGGGCGCAATAAACGTTGCATTGAAGAGCTGAAACTTCACCGGACCGAGTCGCTCCCGAAGGATCTGCCAGCGATAGTCTTCGCCTCCTTTGGCATAGCCTCCCTTGCGTCCGAAGTTGTACGTCAGCCGCGCGCCCCACAACGTCACCAGCACCGCCATCAGGTTCAGCCGCGCATCGGAAAAGGACTCCCGATAGGCGACGTACGTTACAAATCCCGGCGGTGTGATCGACCAGATGCGATCGACCCATGAACACTCTTTGGTCAGCACCGATAGGAGCCAACACAAAAAGATGATTCCTAACAGGACCGGAAGCAGATCGAAAAAAGGACCGTTCATCACACACTTTGTATCGTGAATTGCGCGCGCTGAATAGCAGCTTGTTTGCGTCTGCCGGTTCCGCTACGTTCCCGCTCGGTCTTTGGATGACGCAGCGACTACTACCCCTACTGCCAAACAGGAGGCGACCATGAGCGCTTTCAGGAATCGTACAGATGCATCCGCTTCCAGACTGTGGACTGTACTTGGTGCGGCTCTGCTTGTACTGCAAGTGACCTGCACGCAGGAACGCAACAGCAGAACCATTGATGACGATCCAACGCCGATCGGTGCGATCGATATGACCGTTACGACGCCGCAGTGCATGGGACTCGGCTGCAAGATCGCCGCGTGTCCACCATCGGGAAGTGACACGGTGGTGTACGGAAAAGTGACGGCTCCAAACGGAATCGATCCGATCCGCGAAGCCATCGTCTACGTTCCTTCCAGCGGCGTTCCCGAAGAGTTCCCAAGCGAAGTAAGCTGCGAGGTCTGCAACAGTCCCGTAGGCGGTGTTCCCGTCACGCAGGCCATTACCGGAATCGACGGTACGTTCGAGCTGAAGCGCGTTCCTGTGACCGACAACACGCCGATTGTGATCCAGAAGGGTCGCTGGCGAAAGATGACCCGGATCAAGGTCGAAAAGTGTGAGCGCCAAGCGCTGTCTGCGGAAGATGCGCGGCTGCCGCGTACGCAAGGGGAGGGCGGCATTCCTCGCATGGCTGTTGCGGTAGGAAACTGGGATGCGATTGAGTGTGTGCTGCGCGGAGTCGGTCTGTCGGAGCGCGAGTTCAGTGCGCCAAGTGGATCGGGCGCGGTGCATCTTTACAACAATCGCACCGACGGTGACGGAGCCCCGGGAAGCGTCAACGTACGTGAGCTTCTCACCGATCTGAAGAAGATGAAGCAGTACAACTTGATCTTCCTCAACTGTAGCGATGATACGTACTCTGCTTCGCTCCTGACGAATGCGCAGGTGAAGAAGAACCTGGTCGATTACGCAGCAGCCGGAGGACGCATTTACGTCACCGATTGGTCGTATGACTTCATTGGACAGCCGCCGGAGTTTGCTCCCTACATCTGCTTTAACGACAACAAACCCTGCACGGATCTGAGCCCGCACGGACGGTTTACAGCGACGGATGGATTCCGAACTGGCAGCGTGAATCCACTGTGGGCAGAGATCGATCAGAGCCACCAAGGAGGCAAGAACTTGGCAAGCTGGATGGCCATGCTGGCGGACCCTTCGCCGGGTGGGAAGGTCAAGGTGGTTGATGATGTCGGCTCCTGGGTTCTGATGCGACAGACAGCGCAAGATCAGACCAAGTATCCTTCGACCACTTGGCTGTGGGGCACGATCAAGGGAGAGCGTCGTCCGGTGACGGTTTCCTTCGATTATCCCGCGCAGAATGCCTGCGGAAAGGTGCTGTATTCCAGCTATCACACGCGCGAACACAACGAGAGCGGACTGTTTCCTGCGTACTGTCCCAAGACCAAGCTGATCGCGCAAGAGCAGGTGCTGGAGTACTTGATCTTTGAGATCAGCTCTTGCATTGGTCCCATCGGTTAGGATTGCAGTTCTCCGTACATCCGCGTCGATAGACTCCTGTCTCCTAAGCCGTTGTTTTTGCTGCGAATCATCGGCTATGATCGCTGCGCGTTATCATGCAACGGCAGATCTTGACAGGCCCACCTGTAGAGACTCCCAGCTTAAGTCCTGCACCTTCCCTGCAACTGGCTCTTGTCATCCTGTGGTCTGCGCGTGAGCCACATCGGGTTGCCCAGAGTGCCATTTGTGAGACGGGAAAGCGGCTGATTCTGGGACGTTCTCCTAGTGCTGGGACAGATGAACATGCGCTCGGGTTTGTGCCGCAGCGAAGTCTTGGCGCGTCTTCCTTGTCCCGCAGTGCGGTGCATCATCAGACCGACACAGAGCTGCTGGGAGAAGCTCTGTCGCGACGACAGCTAGAGATCGTTGTCGATGGAGATGAGCTGTGCGTGCGCAACATCGGGCGCTGTCCGATGTGGGTGAATGGCGTTCTTACCGGTGCTGCGCAGGTGCGACATGGCGATACGATTCACTTGCAGCAGCAGCTTCTTTTGCTCTGTGTACGGCGCAGTGAGCGGCCTGTGCTGCGCTTCTATCCCGTCGAGCGCGCGGAGTCCTTTGGGATGGCAGATCGAGACGGAATCGTAGGAGAGAGCGCTGCGGTCTGGACACTTCGCGAAGAGCTTGCGGCCTGCGCATCCGGGGATGGTCATGTGCTGGTGCTGGGGGAAAGCGGAGTCGGAAAGGAGCTGGTTGCCCAGACCCTTCATCGCTTGTCTGTACGCAGTACGCGAACGCTGGTCTGTGAAAACGGAGCCGCACTGTCTGCGGGAATTGGCGCCGCGCTGCTGTTTGGGAATCGTCGCAACTTCCCCAATCCTGGCATGGAGGAACGCAAAGGACTCATCGGTGTCGCCGAGGGTGGGTCGCTGTTTTTGGATGAGATCGGCGATCTTCCGATTGATCTTCAGCCGATGCTGCTGCGTGTGATGGAGCGCAGCGGTGAGTACATTCGTTTGGGAGAGGAGTCGAGTCCGCGTCGTGCCAATGTCCGCGTGATCGGTGCGACCAATCATCCAGAGCGGATTCGTCTGGAGCTGCGTCGCCGGTTTCATCACGAGATCATGGTTCCGAGTCTGTCCGATCGGCGCGAAGACATTCCGCTGCTGGTTCGTCACTGGCTGTGCAGTCAAGCGAGTACCCGACCTGCGCTTCGTCGCTTCCTTCGCAATCAGCAGCCACAGCTTGATCCGCTGCTGCTCGATCAGCTGGTGCGTCACGGCTATCGAACGCATGTTGCAGAGCTTTCCTTTTTGCTAGAGCAAGCGGTACGGCGCAGTCCGGGCGACGTTCTTGTGCCCAGTGCAAGTGGCCTGATGGTAGGGCGAGAAGGAGGCTGGGATGCGGTGTCTCCTTCGCTGTCTGCGCGGGCTCCGACCTTGCGTCCTCGTACGATCGAGCTGCCTTGCGGTCCTGCGCTTCCGGGCTTGCTTGATGCGCCCTCTGTTCCGCTTGGGAGTCCGCCACTTCCGACGGCAGAACAGGCCCAGCGTGCGCTGGATGAAGCCGGTGGACAGGTGGTCCGCGCCGCTGCGATGCTGGCGATTACCAGACATCAGCTCAATCGCATGATTCGGCGGAACGGACTGGAAGTCCGGCGCAAGAGTGCGGGCAGTGCTACAGAGGACGCTGCGATCTGCGATGCCACTCGAACAAGATCAGCGCGAGGATGAACGGATACAGCAGCAGCAAGTAGGCGCGCGGAACGTCCTTTTGCCACGCTGCCACAATCACTGCCAGCGCCGGAATGGATGACAGCACATACATGCTGGGCATCGAGTTGCGCGCGATGGTGAGCATCGCTCCAAACCACGTCACCATCTCATAGACAAACACGATTCGGGTCGGAATCGCGGGCAGATAGATGAGCGCCAGCCGAGACATGAAGTTCTGCGCAAAGGTGATGAGTAGCTGCGTGTAGATGGTTCGATGAAAGCGATTGCTGCGGAGTGCCTTTCGATGCACAACGCCCAAACAGAGCGTCACGGCCAGCAGCGCCAGCGACAGCTTGACCGCACTGCCAATGATCCGCGTCTGATTCATCGACAAGTACTGAAGTGCAACCAGGCTGAAGACAACGACCACCGCGAGCACTTGAACGATCTGCTGGCGTGACGCTGCTGCTGCAAAGGGCGTGTCTCCGGACTCTGTTCGCAGCTCCAGAAGCAGCGCTTCCATCGATGAAAAGCGCGCTTTCGGATCGCTAGATAGTCCCTTTCCGATGGTTCGGATCAGCTCTTTGGGAAAGTCTGCTTCCGTCGGTGGAGTTCGCATCGGACCACAGACGCTTGTTGCATGTTCTTCTGCTGTCGTTCCTGCAAACGGAAGGTATCCGCACAGCGCTTCATACAGCGACACGCAGAAGCTAAACTGATCGCTGGCTGCACCCACTTGCGCGCTTTCGTACTGCTCAGGGGACATATAGCCAGGTGTTCCAGAGTGTATGCCTGCGCGGGTGATGATCGCAGACTCTGCGGACTGATTTGCATCCTGAATGCCTGGCACCGCGTGGGATCGACCAAGCCTTGCGACACCGAAGTCAGCGACGCGAGGAAGAGAGTCCTTTCCTACGATGACGTTGTCTGGCTTGAAGTCTCTGTGAATGACTCCGGCTTGATGCGCGGCCAGCAGGCCTTCGCCTGCTTCTAGATACATCGCCAAGATCTCGCGCCAGGATCGCTGTCGTTCACTTTGCCAAGCGCGCAGCGTGATTCCATCTACAAACTCCATCGCCAGATAGATCTGATCGCTTGATTCAAGCACATCGTACATCGCCACCACGCGTGGATGAGAGACTTGCGCAAGGGCTTTGGCTTCGCGCAGCGCTCGCTCTCTCAGCGTCGGCAATGAGTCTTGTTGACTGTGCAGGATCTTGAGCGCCACCTTGCGATCGAGCTGCTCATCATAGGCCGCAAACACCGCGCCCATTCCTCCCGATCCCAGCTGACGCAAGATGGTAAAGCGTCCAAGCCGTGGGCTCTGTGGAATCGCAGAGGTGTGCGAATCCTGCTGCGCGCTCAGTGGGAGATCTTGCGTAGGAATCAGAACAGAGGAGGACGGAGCCCTGGCTGATGAATGGACATCGGCATCAGATTGGGAACCCATGTTCGCAATCTACATGCACTGGCTCTGCGTCGGCAAGGGCGGTTGCTACTGCGGCGGGATCGGCTCAGTCTGCGCGCAGAGCTGCTGGCGTACCGTGATCGGAAGCGGAGTCTGCTTGCAAGTCAGACTGACGCTATCGCAGTAGCCGCTTGCGCAGTGTCCGTTGCCATTACAGACCGAATCGAGCGGAAGGGGCGGACCACACAGCGCGCTCGGCAAGCAGACCATGCCTTGCTGCGAATCACAGCGTCCATACGTGGCACAGCTCTGTCCCTGCGCAGGGTACAAGGTACAGACATAGGTAGATGTGGTCGTCTGAAGCTGACAATAGGAGCCAGACGTACAGCCCTGCGAGGAGCCCACGTTACAGGTCTGTCCAACCTTCAGCAAAGGAAGGCAGCGATTCCCAGAGCAGAATCCATCTGCGGTGCAGGCTGGGATGCTGCTCTCACACGGGCCCCCAACCGGAGAGCGAGGAAGCAGGACGCGATCACAGCCAGGCAGCGTAGACGGAACGGGCGCATCGCAGCTCTCAACGCGCTTCCGCTGGGATTCCAGACACTCTTTGGCGGCCTGCGGATCAAAGAGCATGTAGCCGTTTCCGATGTAGGATTGCAAGCGGTTGGTCAGACGATAAAAGCTTGAGTCATTGAGATCGCTACACAGCGTGCTACAGCAGCGCAAGCGCGCTTCACAGGTCTGCTGATACAGCAGCTTTACGTAGTCTGGATACGAGCCAGGAGTCACTGACTCTGCTTCCACCGAACACGCGGCCCAGCTGGTGGACAGAAGCAGCAGTGCAGCGCGAAGAAGGAGTGATTTCATAAGCGCTCTCCCATGACGTGGATGCAAATGAACTGCATTAAAAAATTCCCAGCACACCCAGGTTTCCGAACAGTCCCAGCGAAGACTGATTGACAGCACGTAGGCCGGATGGGCTGTCTTTCGTCGAAAAATAGTGATCACCAGAGACTCCAGTGACCATCTGAACGGCAAACTGCTTGATAGCATAGACGCGCAGACCCGGTCCCACTTGATAGGCCAAATGCAGGTTACTTTCAGGAAAGTAGGTGGCGCTGGTTTCTGCGGTATCTGGTGTTTGCGTGCGCAAGAACACGGTGCGACCCATTCCGATCTGCGCCGATCCAATCAGCTCCATTCGTCCTGCGGCTGCGCGTGCAAGGGCGACTTGCAGAATCGGTGACATCAGAAAGCGAAGCTGCTCGCTGGTGATGCTCGACGATCCCGCAATCGAGGCAAGCTGGGTCTCTGTTCGATAGTAGTCGATTGAAAAAGTGAGCCCGATGAGCAGGCGATTGAGCTTGATTCCGACCGCAAGCGAGCTGCCCACTTGGCTGGTGGGAACGCTGAAACTGCTGGTCGTTTGCAGAAGAGGCTTCTCGACGCCCAGTCCCAGGAGGAGTGCGAATCCGTTGCGCTTCTGTTTCTCGATCGGCTTGCCTTCCCTATTGAGCTGATCTTCATCTTCCGGTGTACAGCGCGGAGGAGGAGGCGGCGGCGGCGGAGGCGGTGGCGGCGCTGGAGCGGGCGGTGGCTCATAGTCAGACTGCGCCTGATACAGATATTCCTGAACCTTCTTGGTCAGCTCAGGATCGTCTTGTGAATCGGTGCTCGATAGATATTGACGGTAGCTCTCAATCGCTGCGGGCAGACGTTCCAGTTTCTGCTGCGCACGACCAATGTTGACCAGCAGCCACGGGGCCGGAAACTGTGCATAGGCATTCTGATACAGCGACAGCGCGGCTTCGACCTGACCTAGCTTCGACAGGTTGCGTGCCGTTTCATTGAGCTCTGTACACTTCGCGCTGGACAGACAGACATCGACCACTTGGGACTGTGCCGCTTGCAGGTATTCCTGCGCCCGCTGCGTCATCAGGGGCTCGGTGGTGGTTTCGATGCTGGCCAGAAACTGACGATAGCTGTTGATCGCAGCCGGAAGTCGCCCCAGACGCTGCTGCATCATGCCAATGCTGATCAAGAGCCACGAGGCCGGATACTTCGCATACGCACTTTGAAACAGCGAAAGCGCGGATGGATACAGCTCTGCTTTGGCCAGGTTGTTGGCGGCGTGAAACAGCTCGACACACTGTGGATCGGACAGACAGACATCTGTCGCTGTCATCTTGGGCATGGGTGTCAGCGGCAGCTGCTTGGATGTTGCCGGACTCGGATTCTGTTTGGGCGCAGCGACGGAAATCGCCACAGCTTGCAGAGACGTCGGAGTCCATGCACAGAGCCAAACAGAAAGAAGCACAGACAGCGTAACCAGATAACGAAGTGGCTGAGCACACATGCGAATCAGCGTCCTGTGGATGGCCAAAGCGGCTCCCCTAGTCTTCGATGTGAAGTCGGCGGTTGTTGACCTTGGTGGGGCTCTTTTTCTTGCTTGCTGCGGACCCCGTCTTTTTGGTGTTCACATCGCTTCGCTTGCTGCTGACCGCAGAAGATCCAGTGGCACTTGGGTGCGCTGGAGGATCTTTCGCAGCGACGGGATGTGGCACCGGATCGGGTTCCGGCAGCGCAGTGGGAGCGGGCGCTGCAGTGGGCGCTGGAGTGGGCGCAGGCTGCTGCACCGGAGGCTCTGCGGGAAGCACAGCCGTCTGCGGTACGGTCGCAGTCGTCGGTTCCTTTCGGCGACTTAGCTGAAGCGTAGCCACTGCAAGCAGCGCAAACAGGACTCCCAAACCGACGGAAGCCAGCAGGATTCTGCGGGGTTTGTGCGCATGCGCTTGTCCTGCTGCGCGGCCAATTGTCGATGGCAAGAGTGGTTCATCGCTGACCATCTGCACGCCACGAATCACATGCATTCCTTGGCTCAGTCGTCGGCGCGGACGCGGATGTCGCTCGCCCATCGCTTCGAGCAGCTCGGCGGCTTCCATCATGGTGGGACGCTTGCTTCGATCTTTTTCAAGCAGCCGAAAGACCAGCGAAGACAGCTCTGCAGGACATCCTGGGGCACGCTCTGTCAGCGACGGTGGCGGCTCGTTCAGATGCTTGACGATCAGCTCGCCAATGCCTTCCCCTTCAAACGGTGGCTTGCCAGTGATCATCTCGTACAAGATGACGCCCAGCGAATAGACATCCGTCTTGGCATCGACTTTTCCCGATCCCTGCGCCTGCTCTGGCGACATGTAGAACGGAGTCCCAATCATCGCGCTGGTCTGCGTCTTGACGCTTGCGCGATCACTTTTTCCCGCCAGCTTGGCGATTCCGAAGTCGAGCACTTTGGTCCGCTCTCCCGTCGCCATCTGCCGATCAGGAACGACCATGATGTTGTCTGGCTTGAGGTCTCTGTGAATGATGTCGCGGGCATGCGCGGCAGCCAGAGACTCTGCAACTTGAGCGGCCAGATCGATGCACTCTCCAATCGCGAGCGGAGCATTGCGGTGGATGCGCGTGCGCAGCGACTCCCCTTGCAGCAGCTCCATCACGATGTAGGCCGTCCCGTCTTCTAGCCGGCCGTGATCAGAGATCTGCACCACACCTGGATGATCGATGCGGTTGGCCGCTCGCGCTTCGTTGATAAAGCGCGTCGCGGTGTCTGGATCATGGGAGTAGCGCGCATGCAGCATCTTGATCGCGACTCTGCGCTCGATGGCTTCATTGAGTCCTTCATAGACCGCGCCCATCCCACCTGCGCCCAGCTTGCGGAGGATTCGGTACGGACCAATCCGCTCTGGCATCGGTGGCTCTTGGCGACGGACAAAGTCTTGGCTTTCCGAAGACTCGGCAGGAGCCGGACTCTGTCCCGAGGGTTCATCATGGTCGGCCATCAATGCCAGGTTATGCATGCGCCGCGCCACGCTGTGCGCGCACCGCTTGATGGGTGGTGTTCAGCGACGACAAGGATCGACTCCTTCTGTTGCTGCGGAGCGCATGTTCTGCCGCTCCCTGTCTCATCACAGAGTGCGCGCAAGCAGTGTGCGAGCAGTGCGCGCGCAGTCTACGAAAGTCGCGTGATAAGGACTGTGCGCGAGCTACGGATTCCGTCGGACGTGACGTGCTGTTCGGGGCAAAATCGGGGGACTCTGTTCCGTTGTTCTGTTACGTGGTCGGAAACTTGCATCGTACCCGGTGATCGAAACGCGCTTGCGCTCGCGAGCAGTTCGTACCGCTGGACATGTAATGGACGGATTGGATCAGACGTTTGGAAGCTATCAAATCGTACGGCTACTCGGTAAGGGTGGGATGGGCTCTGTCTATGAAGCGCGTCACACCACACTAGAGCGTAGAGCCGCCATCAAGGTTTTACACAAGGAGTTTTGCGAAGATCCCGAAGTGCTCAAGCGCTTCATGAACGAAGCGCGGGCGGTGAACATCATTGCGCACGCTGCGCTGGTGTCTGTGTCGGAGTTTGGCCAGACCAAAGAGGGTGCTCCGTACATTGTGATGGAGTACATCGATGGCATCACACTCCGCGAGTACATCCGTCGCGCAGGCGGTCATCTAAGCGTTGACCAAGTGGTGCGTCTGTCTCGCCAGATTGCCTCCGCGCTTGCAGCAGCCCACGCCAAAAAGATCGTCCACCGTGATCTTAAGCCAGT
>ERZ724507.43-NODE-43-length-44341-cov-20.391185_pt1 | contig 44341 bp, 46 predicted proteins | sample MGYA00376040_ERZ724507 | MGnify/ENA primary metagenome ERZ724507 (study PRJEB28724, sample SAMN07190883) | activated sludge metagenome | isolation source: activated sludge of sewage treatment plant in Hong Hong | place: Hong Kong | collected 2016-03-17 ...
GCTTCGCGACGATGCGCGGGCAGCATCTCGGTCACAATTGGATGGAGAATCTGAGGAGGGCGTTCACGGCATCGCCTTCTGCTTCTCCTTCAGTTCCCGCAACATATCGGCGAGTTCCTTGCCGAACCGTTCGAGTGCCACGTCTTTGGCTTCGGCTACGGCCGTTTTGTCGTCGATCGAGGGGGCTGGTCCGATAAGCGTCGTTTCCCCCTCGGCGGTTTGTGTGCCGTAGAGGGCCCCGGTCCGAACATCCCACAGGGTCCCTTCCACCATGAACAACGCATGGCTTTCCGTGCCGTGCGCAAAGTATGCGCCGATTCCGGTTGCGTACCAGACGGCGTGACCGTTGTTATATCGTTCGACCGCGGAAGCTCCATTGATCACCAGTATCGCATCGGCATTGTAGCGCGCAGCGGCCATGCGTACGTCCCGCAAGGTGTTACCCTGCACGGTGGAGTTGGCGAGTAGGAAGTTCCGCTGAAGCAGGCCTTCTTCCGACACCGACGCGAGAGCCTGCCGTACACGCTCAGCGTCGGCGCTGGTCCAGTCCACGCGCTGCAGTGCGGGACGGCTGGGGAAATCCTCCTGCTTGAAGTACACGGCCAGGCGATACGGTGACGGCAGGCTGGCCTGGGTCGCCATCGTGGCGGCGATGTCACGGTCGGTCACGACATCCGGATGGTCGTGGAAGGATTCCTGCAGAATCTGGCGGTTGAGGCCACGGGGCCCGCTGCAGGCGGAAAGACTCATCACTCCGATGAGCGTCAGAATGAGGGGCCATGCGACTGCGTTCATGTCTCTCCTGCGGTTAGCGTGAGGTAGAAGGTGCGGACATAGTGTTGCGTGATAGATCTTCCAAGGCCAGCATGAGTGCGTGGGTGCCGGAGCGGCCATGGCCGAGTGCCTGCACTCGCTGATAGAGCTGATGCGCGAGGGAGAGGCCGGGCAGGGTGAGTTGTCGGCGCCGGGCCTCCTCCAGCGCGATCCCCATGTCTTTCACGAAGTGGTCCACGAAAAACCCGGGATCGAAATTCCTGTCTACTATTCGAGGGGCGAGATTGTCCAGCGTCCAGCATGCCGCGGCGCCGCCACGAATCGACTCCAACATGCGTGGCACATCGAGCTCGGCTCGATATCCGTAGAGCAGGCTTTCACACACTCCGACCATGGTGCCGGCGATGACGATCTGGTTGCACAGCTTGGTATGTTGGCCTGCGCCGGGGCCGCCTTGGTGGACCATCTTTTTTCCCAGACGCTCGAACAGCGGCATGACAGCCTGCACGGCGTGGGCCGTGCCCCCGATCATGATGGAGAGGGTGGCGTTGCGCGCGCCGACGTCCCCGCCGGAGACCGGCGCATCGAGGGCGTCGGCCTCACGGGCTTGCGCCGCTTCCGCGATGTCGCAGGCGAGGGACGGTTCCGTCGTGGTCATATCGATCACGATCATGCCGGGTCGCAATCCCGCCAGCACGCCATCGTTTCCGAAATAGACTTCCCGCACATCTTGGGGGAAGCCGACCATCGTGAAGAGCACATCCGTCCGCTGGGCCACGGCGTGAGGGGAGTCGGCCCAGGTGGCGCCCTTGGTCAGGATCGGCACGGCTTTGGTGCGATTGCGCGTGAACAGCGTTACGCGATAACCGGCCTGTAGCAGATGTTGGCACATGGGCCCGCCCATGACGCCGGTGCCGATCCACCCGATGCGGGTGGCGGACGGAGTCGTCAGGCGGAGAGGCTGTACGTGGGGAGGAGAGGACATGGTCTATTCCACCAGGGGGGTGATTCGGTTCGCGATCGCCTGCACGACTCCCTCTTGATCCATGGCGATCTTTGATCCTTTGAAGCTGAGCGCGTAGCCTCCGTGGCTAGGAGCTTGGATTGTGGCCTCGACAACCACGCGCGCGCCATCCTCCACATCCGGATCTTTCACCATCGGTACTCCGCACAGCCCTGGGACGGCGACGGACAGTGTGGCGGTGTCATCCTCCAGGTTGAACAGGTAGCCCCCGTAACAGGTCGATCCGGCCGGAATTTCGTAAGGATCGAGCGGTTGGACCTGGCGCACGGTTCCCTTGAGCGTGACCTGCCGTAAATGGAACAGTGCGGGATCAGCCAGCACTTCCTGCACGGTGAGGTCCTCTTGCGCCAGGCCCGGACTGAGAGACACCAGGGTGAAGAGGGTGCTCCAAGCGAACAGCGTAGCCCTGAGGTGTCGCGCGCTGTAGGGAAGGAGGTCGTGCATGACGGGCATTCTACCATTGTTTGTGTTGATGATCGCCCCTCATAGGCTTTCGTTTTGTGAGTCGATATAATCGCCTCGACCATAAGGGAGGTGAACCGATGAGCGATGGGCAACGGCAGCTGGAGACCTACATCAACGACATGCGTCCGCGCTATGAAGATATGCTTGGGCAGGCGGTGGAAATTCCCTCCATCAGCATGGACCCCCGGCATGCGCCGGATGTGCACCGCATGGCCGAGCTCGCTGCACAATATCTTCGGGATGCGGGCGCAGAGGCGCACATCGTCGAGACCCCGGGGTATCCGGTCGTGTCGGGCGGATGGACGATCGACCCCGCATATCCCACCGTCACGGTCTACAATCACATGGATGTCCAGCCGGCCCAGGAGCCTGAATGGAAGCAGGCTCCATTTGCCTTTCAGAATGACAACGGCATCTACCGGGGTCGAGGAGCGACAGACGATAAGGGGCCGGCCCTGGCGGCTTTGTTCGGCGCGCGATATGCGATCGAGCAGGGCGTGCCGATCAATGTGCGCTTTCTCTGGGAACTGGAAGAAGAAAACGGAAGCCCCAGTTTTGCGGCAGCCATCAGAAATCGGGCCGCGATCCCGCGCCCGGACTCCGTGGTTATTTCGGATACGATCTGGCTCTCGAAAAATCAGCCGGCGATGCCCTACGGGTTGCGGGGATTGCTCGGTGCGCGGCTCGTCCTTCGAACCGGAACCAAAGATGCGCATTCCGGTGTGACCGGCGGGGCGGCTCGCAATCCACTCGTCGAGCTAATGGACATTGCCCATGCCTGCGTCGATGCCAAGACCGGAAAAGTGAAGATCCCCGGCTTCTACGATGAGGTCATCCCGCCGACGAAAGCGGAAATCGCGAGTTTTCTCAAGTCGGGCTTTCAAGTGCGCACATTCAAGCAGGCCTATGGGTTCAAGACGTTGCGGACGGAGAATCCCGCCGAGGTCATGCGGCGGATTTGGGCCGCGCCGACGTTCGAAGTGCATGGGCTGACCGGGGGCTATCATGGCCCTGGCGTCAAGACCGTTGTGCCCGGCCATGGAGAACTCAAGATCAGTATGCGGCTGGTCCCCAGTCAAACCCCTGAGAAGGTCTTCACGTTGTTGAAGAAATACGTGGCCAAGTTGAATCCCGCCGTGAAAGTGGAACGGGAAGGCATGTTACATCCGTTTCGCGGGGTCTTCGACGGACCCTATGTCGAGGCCGTGAAGCGTGCAGTCCAGGCAGGGTTCGGCAAGGAGCCGGCGTTTATCCGCGAAGGCGGCTCGATCGGCGCGGTGGTCACGATGCAAAAGGCCTGGAAGGTTCCGATCCTCTTCATGGGCCTGAGCCTGCCGGAACACGGCTATCACGCGCCGAACGAATATTTCGATTGGGGCCAGGCCTCCGGCGGCATGAAGGCCTTCGCCCACTATTTTTCGGAGCTGGCCGAGAATCGGTAGTGCCCGGCGCAAGGTATTGATGGCGAAACAACCGCACGTTCGGATGACGTGTTGAAAACATGATAAACGTCATACTGGATGTGTGGGTAGATGCGGTATCCTCCGCCCGGTTCTGTATGAACCAATATCAATCACTTTTACAGGAGGAGCTGCAGCATTATGACAGTACGCACTACCCGCTTTCGTCAATCGGTGATCCGCACGGTTCTGGGCCTGGCCGCGCTATCGGGCCTCGCCATGCAACCGGTCGAATCCGCGTTCGCGAAAGTCGTCGAAGTCTCCATGACCGCCGTGGAAACGAAGCTCGTCATCGACGGCGAAGGACATACATACGATGCCTGGACCTTCAACGGGCAATTTCCCGGTCCGGTGATTCGTGTGCAGGAAGGCGATGAAGTCGTGTTTTCGCTCACGAATCCCGAAACCAACGGTCGGCCCCACTCGATGGATTTTCACGCCGCGGAAACCAATTTCTTGGAACACTACAAGGAAGTGCGGCCGGGCGAGTCGCTGCAGTATCGTTTCAAGGCCAAGTGGCCCGGCGTATTTGCGTATCACTGCGGTGCGTCTCCGATGATCCAGCACATCGCGCGTGGCATGATGGGGGCGATTATCGTTGATCCGAAAGATCCCAAGGCCATGCCCAAGGCGGATCGCGAATATGTACTCGTGCAGAGCGAACTGTTCAAAGAGCCCGACGATGTCGACGGGATGTTCGACCGGAAATATCAGCACGTCGTCTTCAACGGAGCCGTCTTCCGGTATGACCCCGTGCACAGCAAGGCAGGAGGCGATTTTCTGGATGCCAAACCGGGTGAGCGGGTCCGGTTTTATTTCGTGAATGCCGGACCGAACAACGTGTCGGCGGTCCATCCGATTGCTGAAATTTGGGATGATGTGTGGGAAAGCGGAAATCCGGCCAATCACACGCGTGGCGTGCAGACGCAACTGATTCCGCCGGCGGGAGCTGCCATTCTCGATATGGTGTTGGATAACAACGACGGGGTGTATCCGATCGTCACCCACTCCTTGACCGACGCTCTCCGTGGTGCCATTGCACTGTTGAAGGTGGACAAGGATGCGAGGCAGTTGCCGCTCATGCCGTTGGTGGCTCCTGCCAAGTAATCGTTTCGACTCCGGGCGGCCACAGGGCCGCCCGGCCTTCCGGTTCGTGTGATTCCTGACAGGATATACGCGTGGTTCGCCACCGAGCAGGAGAACCTCATCGGCTTGCGTAGGGCCATGAGTCTGCCGACGTGTTACGATCGCAGGCTGGATCAGGTATGCGGAGCGAGGATCGAACGTCCTGCCACTGTAACGGGCCTCGCGGCTATTGTCGCAATGAACTCATGTCGATGACGAACCGATAGCGGACGTCGCCTCGAACCAGGCGGTCATAGGCCTCATTCACCTGTTGTATCGGGATGACCTCCACGTCGGCTCCGCAGGTGTGCTTCGCACAGAAATCCAACATCTCCTGCGTTTCCTGAATCCCTCCGATCAACGAGCCGACCAATCTCCGCCGCTGCATGATCAATGGAAAGGCCCCCAATTGCGCCGGCTTGTCCGGCACGCCGACGAGAATCATCGTGCCGTCGGTCTTGAGTAATTCCAATTGCGCATCCAAGTCATGGGGCGCTGAAACGGTGTCCAGAATGAAGTCGAATTGTTTGGCCAGCGTCGTGAATGTTTTGGGATCGGATGTCTTGAAGAAGTCTTTGGCGCCCAATCGTTTCGCATCGCGCCGTTTTTTGTCGGAATGGCTCAGCACGGTGACGTGAGCTCCTAAGGCCGCTCCGATTTTGACGGCCATATGGCCAAGTCCCCCCAGGCCGACCACCGCCAGTCGATGTTTCTTTCCCACCCCCCAATGGCGCAAGGGAGAGTACGTGGTGATGCCTGCGCACAGCAGTGGCGCGGCTTCTTCGGGACGTAATTGCTTGGGGATGCGAAGGACATACCGCTGATCGACCACGACCTTCGTGGAGTAGCCGCCATAGGTCTGAGTGACCCCGTCCCGCTCCGTCCCGTTGTAAGTGAAACTGAGATGGCCCTCGCAGTATTGCTCCTGGCCCTTCTTGCATTGCGGGCAGGTCCGGCAGGAATCGACGAAGCATCCGACGCCGACCAGTTGGCCGACCTTGAATTGCTTCACTGAGGCGCCGACCTGTTCGACGATGCCGACAATTTCATGTCCAGGCACTATGGGGAAGCTCGAGCCGCCCCATTCATCCCGCGCCTGATGCACGTCTGAATGGCAAATGCCGCAGTACTGGATTCCGATCAGCACGTCGTGCCGGCCCACAGCGCGGCGCGAAAAAGTAAACGGGGCGAGTCGGGATTTTGCGGTGCGGGCGGCATAGCCCTGTACGTCGATCATTCTCTGTACTCCTTCTGATCCGTTCATGGCCGGGGCATCATGGACAGGTCGGTTAGGGTGTGGTTGCAGGGTGTGGCTTGTCCGGTTCGAGAGTGATGCCGATCGTCGACGGGTCCTGCTCCCAGGCGCCGGGCGCGACGAGGCCGAGCAGCGGCAACAGGAAGAATGCTCCTCCGATGACATCGACGATGCCGACACTGCTGAGTTTTCGGCCGGTCACGCGGGTCTGCGGCGTGTAGCCGGTTTTGTGGACCTCCACGGTGAGGTCTCCTCTTCGGGGCACCTGCTGTTGCAATGGGGTGGTGCCGGCGAGGGTGCCGTTGATCAAGACGTCAGCGCCCGGCGGCTCTGAATTGACGATCAACGGTTGTGATGTTCCACCGAATATCGAGCAGCCGGCGAGATGAAGCGAACAGGCGAGGAGCATGAGGAGCGTGGCGAAGTGGTGTGTGTATCGGCTTGGTCGTGGGTGTGGCATCGTCCCTCCTGCTCTCTGCCTCGGCGACATCGTTACCACAGGCATCTATGGTTGACAAGGCGGGAAGGGATGGGTGGAAGGAATGCGCTCGCGGGCTTCGCCGACAGACCGACAGAGGCTGGTCCGCCTCTGTCGGTCCTGGGTCGATCGGTTAGGACTGGGGAGCGGTGGCCAGGATGGGGGCGAACAGCGGATCGGCGTCAAGCACCGCTTTCAACAGTCCGGTGTGAAGGAAGTAGCGCCATACGGCATCCGATTTGCCGGGGACTTCATCGAACCATCGTTTGGCTTCGGTGAGGTGGTGGAGCATCTTCTCCTTGTCCCCGTAGTTCGGCAGAAAGATCATGGTGTAGGCCATGGCATATTCGGCCAGGAATTTATCCAGGGGAAGCTCGGCTTGCGCCAAAGAGGCTTCGGCGTTGGCGTAGGCTCGCGGGGCTTCCGGGTCATGCAGGATACGATTCCAAGACACCTTGTTGATGCGAGACCAGGCGAGCTGGAGCAAGGCCTCGGCTTTGGGCGTTCTGCGGCTGTCGGGAATGTCTTTGACCAGGGCTTCGAAGGTTTCAACCATGGGAATCTGGTCGTTGTTCCATCGATAGGCAACTCCGAGCCGGAACCGGTTGTCGAGTTGCTCCGGCCGGATGGTGGCCAGGGTTTGGAGCGCCGGTATCAGGCGGTACAAGAGGTCGGCCGGCGTCGGTTGGCTGAGGCCGCCCATCTCCATCCCATTCGAGAGGTCCATCCGGAGACCTTGCGCATAGATGTTCCAATAAAACTCGTCGACGACGATGCCCAGTGCCGGATCTTTCGTCGGCACCTGGTGCGCGCTTCGAGCCTCAAACAGGAGTGCACTGTAGAGATGACGAGTCAGGACCGTAAGGGCGTCCGGCTGCTGAGGATCGATGATCAGCACGCGATTGAGCAGGGCGACCCGATCCCGGAGGTCAGGGAAAATGGCTGCGCGTGCGGCCGCGGCGGTCAGAACCCCAGGCTGATCGTTCGGTCCCCACCAGGACAGGGATTCCGGCAACACCCGGCTCACCTCGGTGGTGAACGGAATTTTATCCGCGACCATGCCCGGTGCTTCCGGTTGGGAGGCAACCGGCAGGTTGAAGACCGCGGTATCGCCGGGGAATCCGTGTTGCTTCAATCCGGTGAAGACGACCCATTGGGTGGTCATGGATTTGAGCGCCCGTCGAGGGCGCTTGATCGTATTGGTCCATTTCACATTGCCCGCGGCATAGCTCACAGGCGAGGTGAGGGGGTCCTGATATTGAATCGCAAGCTGCACCAAGGTTGTCGGGGCCGCCAGCACCTTTCCGGCTCGCGTCAGTTTGAACGAACCGGACGGAATGGTGCGGCTGCCCAGGGCCGTGACATGGAGGCCGCTGCCGGGAGGCGAAATCCCCACCACGTCCGCGACGAAGGTGGAGGCGGGGGCTCTCGGAAGATCATCGCCGAAAAAGACCAGCGGGCCGGCGCTTGGCCACAGGATATCCATGGCGATGTCCGACCGTTTCAGCATGGGTGCATACGCGTCGGTCAGGGTTTGCCAACAGGCATCGTAGAAGGCGTCTCCGGAGGGGGCGAATTGTTTCGCCTTCCCCTGAAGCGCGGTGACGAAACGGTACTGGCAGGCGAAGTCCAGTTGTCCCGCCGTGACGCGATCGCCCTGTGAAAGGGCTTCAGCATACCGGATCGCAGTTTGTATGGCCGGTGTCGTTTTGACGGCGCCAGCCTTGGCATGTCCCTTCGCGCCGGCTGTGGGTGCCGATTCGGCTGATCCGGCCCAGGCCACGAGCGTGAGTGCGAGGGTTGCAAGAGTAGTCATCTGTCGTCGATGGAACAGGTTCCCGCGAATCATGCGAACGACCTCCCGTGAGGATAAAAAGAAGGTCACTCTATCACGGGGCTCTTTTCAGACGAAAGGGGCGTGGACGTAAAGAGTCCCGCTTCAGGGGGATGGGGACGAGGGGGCCGGGGATCGGCTGAACCGCACCAATGAGCGAATATACTGGAGCGCGGCCTCTTGATCTTCCGCCGCTAATCGGTCCTGCCAGGCGGGCATGGCGGTGCGGGGCTTGCCTTGCGCGATCGTGCGCAGCAGTTCCTTATCGGTTTTGGCGGAGGTGGCTGCCGACACGAGATTCCCCGGGCGCGGCGAGAGAAACGGGGCCTTAGGGCCGTCGCCCTTCCCGCCTTCCCCGTGGCACTCCACACAATGTTCACGGTAGACGGTGTGGCCGCGATCAAGCGTGTCCGATGGTTGAGCCAGCAGCACCCCGCTTCCACTCCCGCAGAGCAGCAGCACGAGGAAGAGGCGGTCGGACAGCCTCATGCGACGAGATCTGGTGATGGGGCGCGCGGATAAATCGGCGGTTGTGCAACAGTCAGCGCACGGCGACGCAGGCTTCGTCGGGCTGTGGAGCGCCGCCATCACGACCGGCTACACCGCTTCGGTAGCTTTTAAAATCTGTCGCCGCAGGGCGGTACGATCTTTTTCGGAGAGCGGCTGGGCGGGGCGATGCTGACACAGGCGGACCGTTTGGCGTAGGGAGTCGAGAAACACCTCACAATTCGGGCAATCGCCGAGGTGCATGCGAATCTCCGAGCACACATCGCTCGACAATTCGTTGTCCAGGTAGGCCGAGAGGCGTTCGAGGACCTTCACACAATTTCGCTTGGCGTGACCCTGGTGAGGGGTCGGCTTGCGGCTGCCTGGATATGTGCGTACGCGGTCTGCCATGGTGGTTGCGTCTTCTTGACTATACCAAACTCTCAGTGCCGGGTGGTAATGCCCTCGTGCCCTTCTGCCGTCAGGCCGTTTCCGCTGAGTTCCTTCCGGACAAACAAGCGGGCGCGGTGTAGCCGGGACTTGATGGCGCGCTCGTTCAGTCCGAGAATGCTGCCGACCTCTTTGGCACTTAACCCTTCCATGTCGCGCAAGACCAGGACCATGCGGTATTTGCGCGGCAGCTTGGCGATGGCCCGGTCGAGAATCTGCCGCAGTTCCTTATTTTCCAGCGCTTCCTGAGGGCTCAGGCCTTCCATGGGGATCTGTAGGGAAAATTCGCCCTCGGACGTCGGGATGAACTCGGTGAGGGATAACTCTCGTTCCGGTTCCCCCTTTCGCTTGCGCCGCATGCGTTGGCAGGCATGGGAGGCAATGGCATAGAGCCAGGTCGAGACCTGCGAGTCCCCGCGGAAGCGGTCGTAGGCGCGGTAGGCGTTGAGGAAGGTCTCTTGGACCAGGTCCTTGGCCGCTTCTGCTTCGCCACAGAGACGATAGGCAAAGCGATACATCACATCGACGTTGTCGCGGTAGAGTTGGTCGAACGGACGAGATGCGGCGGGGGAGGCGTCATGGCCGTCTGTAGAGCCGTGATGACTGTGCTTCCGTGCTGCCATACGCGGAGGGAAGTCTACGGGCGGGGTTGGAATCCTGTCAAGGGAGCGAGATTCGACTCCATGTGGCTGCGCCGGCGGTTAGGGAACGCGACGGATGTCGACGAGTTCGCCTTGCTGTCCTAATTCCACGGTGATCGGCAGGCCTTCTTTCATGGCTGACAGGGACGACGGTCGTTGTGTGAGGGGGATGGATTGTGTCCCTTCAGGAGTGTGCATGATCAGCGCGGTCTGTCCGTCTTCATACGCCAGTGGGCCCGACAGGAATCGGCGCGAGGGGGTGGAGAGACCGTCTTGGTAGAGATCGATGGCCACATGCCGGTCCTGGACCCAGACCGACATCTCTTGCCCTACCTTGGCGTTCCGGACCCCGGTTTTTGCGCTGACAGTGACGATGCCCAGCGGGGTTTTAAGAAAGACATAGTTCGACTTCAGCTTGGAGACGGTTCCGTTCAGCAAGAGGCGGACGGCTGAGGCGGTGCGGGGAATCTGGTTGACCTGGAGATCGAACTGCACGTCGTGTAGGCCGCGAACGGTTCCCGCTCCGTCGACTTCGACGGTAAACGGCTGTTGGTCCGAACGGCCGGCGATTTTGGATTCATACGCGCCGAGCGTGAACGACCGTTCGCCGTCTGGGGTCCAGAGCTCGACGGCATGTTTATCCGGAGTCGTGAAGTTAGGCATCCCCGTCACGTAGCGGTGCACCAGTTTGTCGACGCCCCGCTCGCGTATATCGACGACGGTGGTGGTGCCATGGACGTAGAGCGTGATCTTGTGGGAATTTTTGATGTCCCGCAGCGTGCTTTTTGAACTGAGCGAGAGCGGGCCGATCGGGGTCTGCAAGAAAATGATTCCGGGTTTGGACCGCCAGATTGAGCCGGAGACCTGCACGGACGGCGAAACCGGGGCCTGAGGGGCCACCATCTCGGGCGCGGCTCCTTCCGTCTCGATGGGCGGAGCGGGGGATTCGCCGGATTCGGCCAGCGGTGGCGGTTCAATGAGCGGTGTGGCCGTGTCTGCCCAGGTCGGTGTCGTCAGGCACAACAGGGAAACACCCATGCGCAACGGGAGTGAGAGAAGCAACGATCGTTGATGGGAATGCACGAAGGTAGCCATAGTGTTCATCGACTGGTTCTGTGTGGAAATGGTGTGACGCCGATTGTGCGGGGGAGAAACCGGTCCTCTCCTGGGAGTGACGGGTCCTGCCGGATCGTGCGTGGCGTACAACGTCTCCTGTGCGAATAACATGCCGGTCGGTGTGAGTCAAGATGAAAGGCCCTCGAAGCCGGCTGCTGCGAGGTTGGTGTCGCCAAGGATCAGGCGTGGCGAACTGTAGGGGGCCACTCGCCGGAACGCCGCGTCACTTTTTTCGGATCATCAACCGAATGGGGGTCCCGGAAAAATGGTACTCCTTCCGGATTTGGTTCTCGAGGAAGCGCAGATAGGCCGGGGTCATGTTGTCCGGGTGTCCCACAAACAGCGCAAATGCCGGGGGACGTGTCGCAACTTGCGTCATGAAGGCCGACTTGCTGGCCTTGGCCGGTTTGCCTTTTCGCACCGGCAACGGGTGTTCCTCCAAGAGGCCCTGGAAAAATTGATTCAGGCTGCCGGTGGGAACCCGTTTGCAGAATGACAGGTAGACCTGGTCGATCAGGGCAAACAGGCCGCGCAAGAAATCCTGCTCCAGGGCAGAAATAAACAGCACGGGAGCCCAGGCAAGAAAGGGAAAGCGCCGTTCGAGGTCTTGCTTGTAGGCTTCCCGGGCACTCACGTCGTCGGCCTTGAGGTCCCACTTGTTCACGACCAGGATGCAGGCTCGTCCTTGTTTGAGGACCAGGCCGGCGATCTTGGTGTCCTGTTCGGTCACGCCTTCTTCGGCGTCGAGGAGGAGCACTGCCACGTCCGAACGGCCGATGGCACGCAAGGATCGGGCGACGCTATAGCCTTCAATGCCGCGCTCCACGCGGCCTCGACGACGGATGCCGGCGGTGTCGGTCAATACATACTGTCGATCTTTGAACGTCGCCACCGAGTCCACCGGATCTCGCGTAGTTCCAGGCACATCGCTGACGACGACGCGTGTTTCCCCGAGAACCGAGTTGACGAGGGTGGATTTCCCGACGTTCGGACGTCCCACGATCGCAATCCGGGGGATCTCCGACGCAGTCTCCTCGCCGGCCAACTCCACCATGTGAGGCAAGAGGTCGTCGAGCAATTCGGCGACGCCGATCCCATGTTCGGCGGACAGGGGATAGAGTTGTTCCTGGCCCAGGCGGTAAAAATCGGCGACGAGCGGATCGGCCTTCGGCGTATCCACTTTGTTGACCACATAAAACACGGGCTTGTCCGTTCCGCGCAAGGTGTGGACGACTTCTTCGTCCGGCGGGGTCAGGCCGGCTCGGGCATCGAGGACGAGCACGAGAATATCGGCTTCGGCAATGGCGAGTTGGGATTGTTGCCGGATTAAGGACAACATGCCTTCGTGGGCCGTCGGATCGAGGCCGCCCGTGTCGACCAGCCGGAAGTGCCGATTGCGGTAGCTGGTATCGGCATAGTTGCGGTCGCGCGTCACGCCCGGCACGTCGTCCACAATCGCGGCTCTGGTGCCGAGAATGCGGTTGAACAGCGTCGATTTGCCGACGTTGGGCCGTCCGATCAGGGCGATAATGGGTAGTCGACCGCCTTCAAGCGTGAACAGCGGCGCAACGGGTCCACGAGCGGTTTTGGGGCGTGGCATGGTGAAGGACGGTATCACAGAGATTTCAACGAACACAATCACTCGTCTTGTTCCGCCGGTCTCCGCTATACTGTGACCATGCACCACAATCAGTCCGATCGGGCACCCCACACGCTCGACTGGAACGAGATCGACGATGTCCTGCTCGATATGGACGGCACGTTGCTGGACCGTCATTTCGACAACTTCTTCTTCGAGGAGGAGTTGCCGAGACGGTATGCGGTGAAACATGCGTTGCCCTTCGACGAAGCCCGCGACCGATTGATGCGGATGTATCGTTCCGTGGAGGGTGAGCTGGCCTGGACGGATCTGCACTATTGGACGGCGCAGGTGGACATCGACGTGGTGGCGATGCATCGGGAACTCGACCATATGATCGGGTTTCTTCCCGACGCGGAGGAATTTTTGACATCGTTGCGGCGATTGGGCAAACGTGTGACCATTCTCACCAATGCGCATCGGGCGGGAGTCGAGGTCAAAGCCGCCAAGACCGGTCTGGATCGGCGGGTCGATCGTATCGTGGACGCCTTCGAGGTGGGGTGGCTCAAGATGCGGTCTGAATACTGGCCGACGTGCCGAGAGTTGGTCGGATTCGAGCCGTCACGCGCGCTCTACATCGATGACGACGAGCAATGTCTCGCGGCGGCGGCGCAGTTTGGTATCGGCCGCATCTATCACCGTTCGAAGTCGAGCTCGCAGGCGTCCGCAATCCCTTCCTCGCGATTTCACTCCATCGAAACGTTTCAGTCGATTTTGTCGCGGTAGGGCGGCCCCGCTGTTCCGGCTTCCGGTGCGGATGAGTCACTTGGCCGGATCAAGCAGTTCGCGCAATTTCCTCGCCAGTTCCGTGGGCAGGAACGGCTTCTGAATGAAGCCGGTGCCCGGTTCTGCGAGAAATGTCGGTAGCACACTCCCTTCCGCATACCCCGACATGAACAACACCCGCAGATCCGGCCATTGCTGACGGAGGCGTTCGGCCAATGCCGGCCCTGTCATCTGTGGCATGACCACATCGGTGAGCAGGATGTGGATCGGTGTCTTCGCTGCGGCGACGAGCCGCAACGCTTCCTGTCCGCTGGAGGCTTCCAGCAAGGTGTACCCATAGTCCGACAGGGCGTGGGTGAGTAACAGCCTGACGGCTTGTTGGTCTTCCACCAGCAGAATGGTTTCATGCCCGCAATGTGGTCGTGAGGCGGGAGGTGGCGGGGCGGCCAGCTGAGGGGCCTCGGCTGAGGGAAAGTAGATATCGAACGTAGTGCCCTCGCCGGGGTTGCTGTCGGCAAAGACGAAGCCCTGGCTTTGTTTGACGATCCCATAGACCGTCGCCAGTCCCAGGCCAGTTCCCTTCCCCTCTTCCTTGGTCGTGAAGAATGGCTCAAAGATATGCGACAGGGTGGCCCGGTCCATGCCCATACCCGAGTCGCGGACGGACAGGTGTGTGTAGCTCCCAGGAAGCAGGGCGGGATGCGGCACCGGCGAATCCTCAGTGATGAGCAGGATGCGCGTCCCCAGCGTCAACGTTCCGCCATGCGGCATGGCATCCTTTGCATTGACCGCCAGATTCAAGATCACTTGATCGATTTGCCCCCGGTCTGCGCGGATGATGCACGGTTTCGGTGTCAGGTCCCGAATGAGGGTGATATCTTCCCCGATCAGCCGCTCGATCATCGACCCGATGGAGGCCAGTGCTTCGTTCAAGTTGAAGGTCTGAAAGGTGAGGACTTGTCTTCGGCTGAAGGCGAGGAGTTGCCTGGTCAGTGCCGCCGCCCGTTGACCGGCGGTCAGGATTTCAGTCAGCGAGCGGCGCAACGGATCTTCAGTCCGCACCTGTTCCAGGACGAGCGTGGCGCATCCGTTGATCACGGTCAGAAGATTGTTGAAGTCGTGGGCGACGCCGCCGGCGAGTCGTCCGATGCCTTCCATCTTATGGGCTTGCCGGAGTTGCTCTTCCAGTTGTTTGTGTTGAGTCACGTCGATGAAAAATCCGATCGATCCGGTTGTCTGGCTGCCCGGACCTTGAAGCAGTGTTCCCCACATGTTGACGTCGATGAGGCTGCCGTCTTTTCGTTTGCGGCGCAGCTCCAGGCCGCGTGGCGCGCCCCCGCTCATGACCGAATTCCACAATTCATCGGACTCCCGCTCTTGTCCGGACGGCACGTACGGGAGTTCCTGTCCAAGGACTTCCTCTTTGGTCCATCCGAACAGCGAGGCGGCGGCGGCATTCCAGGTCGTGACGTGTCCGGCCTGGTCCAGTTCGATCATTGCCAGCGGAGATTCTTCGATGATGGTCTGCAGGTGCGCGGTCATGCGTCGCAACTCACCGGTGCGTTCACGGACATGTTGCTCCAGCGCTTCTTGCGCCTGCCGTCGGTCGGCGGCTTCGAGTATGAGGGTGGCCATGGCGGCCAGGGAGGCGGCGAACGCTTCTTCCTCGCTGGTCCAGGATTTCGGCGGGCCGATATGCTCGAGGCACAAGACTCCGACCACGCGCCCGTGACGGCGGATCGGGGCATCCAGCATGGCGACGATGCCGAGCGGAGCCAGATAGGAAGCGGTGAGTTCGCAGGTGCGTGGGTCGGTTTGGGCCGCATGGGCGGCCAGGGAATAGGGTTCGGTTTCCAGTGCTCGCAGGTATGCCGGGTATTGGGCTGTGGACAGGGTGGCCCCACGCAGGTGGCGTTTCGGTGTGGCTTCGAACAGGTCTTGAAGGATCAGCGTTGTTTGGGCCTCGTCGAAAAGCCAGATGCTCGCCCGTTCGACGGCGAAGGTGGCGGCGGCATGTTCAGTCATCGCGGGGAACGCCTGTTGCGGGTGTCCGCTATGAATGGCCGGGTCCTCGGCCAGCTTGTGGAGGACCGTCTGTTGCGTTGCGAGTTGCCCCAGGCGGAGCTGTTCGATTTCCTGTCGCTGCTTCTGGTCCGTGATGTCTTCCGAGATGCCCAGAAGGTACCGTGGCACGCCGGCGTGGTCGTACAGAGGGAGTTTCTTGGTATGGAGCCAACGCAGCCCGTGATCCTTCGTCTGGATCGGTTCGGCCGGAATGTCCAGCATGGTGCCGCCCGTCAGCGCTTCGCGATCCCGCGCGGTGAAAAATTCCGCCTGTTCCCGAGGGAAGAAGTCGAAATCGTTCTTTCCCAGGAGCGCTTCACGCGGGAGGCCGGTCAGCTGCTCGCCCGCTTTGTTGAATTGGACGTATCGCAACTCCCGCGCGTCTTTCAGAAAGACCATATGAGGGATGTGTTCGACGATCGATTCGAGGAGCTGGCGTGTATGGGTTAGGGCGTCTTCCATGCCTTTTCGTTCAGTCACGTTTTCGCACACGATGACGATGTCGAATCGGCCGTCCGGATTCCGAACAGCGCGGGCGGCTTCTCTCACCCAGATGTGGCTTCCGTCTTTCCGGATTTTCCGGAACTCCCAACGGAGCACGTCGCCAGGCCGGGCAAGACAGTCATCAAAATGCTGCTGCATCTTGGCCTGATCGTTTGCGTGGACGATGAGGGAGACGGGCTGACCGATCAATGCGTCGGCGTCATACCCCAATTCGGCGGCGGCAGTGGCATTGACCGTGAGGAGATTGCCCTTGGAGTCGACGGTCAATAACATTTCAGGGCTGCTCTCATACAGCGCCCGATAGCGCTCCTGGCTGAAGCGCAACGCTTCCTCGGTTTGCTTGCGTGCGGAGATGTCACGCATCACCGCTTGAAATCCGATGACCTCCTGGTCGCGCAGCAGGAGCTGCACGTTTTGGCCGACCCACAGCGTCTGAAGGCGTCTGGTCACCACTGGAAATTCGTAGTAGGTGCTGGGGAGTTTCCGGAGGAACTGCCGGATATAGAAATGTTCCGTGGTACGGCGGTAGCTCGGGTGTACCAGGTCCAGCGCGCGGTGGCCGAGCATCTCGGTCTCGTGATAGCCCAGCAGGCGGATGACGGCGGGATTGATGAAGGTCAAGCGGCCGCTCCGGTCGGTGCGGTAAATGATGTCCTGCGCATACTCCATGATGAAGCGATAGTGTTCGGAATGGACGTTCAGACGCAGCGCGGTTTGTTCCCCTTCCTCCAGTTGTGAGGCGAGTTGATCCACGAGTTGGGCGTTGTGATATTTCAGCCGAAGGGTTTCCAGCACGGTGTTCGAGGTTCGGGACGCGGTGTAGATCATGAGCAGGGAAAACAAGAGGGTGCAGATCGCCATGGGCAGCGCGTGCTCATGGTTGAGGAAGAAAAACCGCAGAATGAGCGGCGTCAGAGTCGGAAGGGCGAACGAGAGAAACGCATCGAAGCGCGCGGCCAGAGTGGATGAGGCGCCGGCGGAGACCCCGGCGAGTACGAACGCCAGAAACACCTGATGCGTGGGAGAAGACTCGGGAAACAGGATCAGCGCCGACGCACCCCATCCCAGTCCGGCGAGAGTCGTTCCGGTCAGAAATGCGCGGTGCCAGCGTTGGCTCGTAGAGGTGGTCGGTTTGGTGGCTCTGAATGATCGTACGAGGAGGTATCGCCCGGTGGAGAGGATCATATGGTAGGTCAGCCACGCCAGCAGCCAGTTCTGCGGGAGGACCTGCCAATCGACGACGACCAGCGCAAGCGCACAGCCGAGTCCGGCTGCGAGGGCCGCCGGCATGCCCTCATAGAGCAGCGTGACTCGCTGCAGCATCAGGTTGGCTTCCATGGCCGCATCGGCGGCGTGTGTGAGTGATGCAGTCGAGGAGGGGCGGTCCAGTGGAACTGGTTGCGTGGAAGCCATCGGGATCACTCCCGTCTTGGGGAAGGACGACTGCAAGGCATGTGCGGCATAGGCTGCAGTCTACAAAATTGCCGTGAGGGATACAATTTGATGAACGTCGTCGGTTCTCATTAAGGGATGGTGCTAGGGAATGGCGGTGCCACGATACAACTCTCCGCCGACCCTGGGCACGCCGGAGAGGATCTCACGGTCAAGCTGTTCAAGGTGAAAACCTGCTTCGACCACTAACTGATCGATCTGGCGGTTGAGGTTGCAGCCGCAGGCCACCCGACGTTGCAACGGATTGAGGAGATCTTGCCATCGGGCGGTGGTGGGATCGTCGCTTCGGCCATGCTCCAGGAACAGGAACCGCCCATCGGGCTTGAGCACCCGTCGAACCTCGCGCAACGAGCGCAACGGGTCCGGGATCGTGCAGAGCGTGAAGGTACTGACCGCGCAGTCGAATGTGGCGGGCTCATATGGCAGTTCCTCGGCGCTCACATGTTGGAGACGGACCGGAAACAGGGCCTGTGCAACCCGCTGCGCCACACGCTGGGGAAGCAGCGGGGCGGGGTCGACGGCATACAGGTCGGTGACAGTTCGAGGATAGTGCGGCAGGTTCAGTCCGGTGCCGAAGCCGATCTCCACCACGTTCCCATGGGCTGCGGCGAGTAGTCGCTGTCGCTGGGCTTGGAAGCGCTCGCCCCGAAGCACCCAATCCATGAGGCGGGGGAAGATGTAGGTCGCGTACATGGCGTGGGATGGATTCCGATGGTCGATGAGAACAGGTACTGAGTGTCGCGATGCCTTCGAGCATTTGACCAGGAGTCGGGCCGGGGATCAAGGGGCGTGGAGGGGGCCCGAGGGCCCTCATTCGCCGGTCTCATCCTTGTCGCTCCGTGTCGCGTATGCTAGAGTCGTCCGTTCTCTCGCCGAGTGCGAATGGGCGCCTCGCGTTTCATGTGAGCAGGATGAGCAAATCATACGATCACCAGGTTGTCGAGTCGAAGTGGCAGACCTATTGGGAGACACATCGCCCCTTTCGGGCGTCGGATGATCCCTCGAAGCCGAAGTTTTATTGTCTCGATATGTTCCCGTATCCCTCTGGGTCCGGCCTGCACGTCGGGCACCTGGAAGGGTACACCGCCACTGACATCGTCTCCCGGTATAAACGGATGCGCGGGTTTAATGTGCTGCATCCCATGGGCTGGGACGCGTTTGGACTGCCGGCTGAACAGTATGCCGTGAAAACCGGTGTCCATCCCGCCATCACCACGGCGCAAAATATTGCGACCTTCAAACGGCAGATGAAGCGCGTCGGGCTCTCCTACGATTGGGATCGTGAGCTCAGCACCACCGATCAGGATTACTACCGGTGGACGCAGTGGATTTTCCTCCGGCTGTTCGAGCGCGGGCTGGCCTATGTGGCCGAGGTCCCCGTCAATTGGTGCCCGGCATTGGGGACGGTGCTGGCCAATGAGGAAATCGTCGACGGGAAGAGCGAAGTCGGTGGATTCGATGTCATCCGCAAACCGATGCGACAATGGGTTCTGAAAATCACCGCCTACGCGGAGCGGTTGTTGGAAGATCTGAGTCTCGTTGAATGGCCGACCAGTACGCTGGAGATGCAAAAGAACTGGATCGGGCGTTCCATCGGTGCCGAGGTCGATTTCGCGCTTGCTGATGTGCCGGGCAATCTGCGCGTCTTTACCACCCGCCCCGATACGCTCTTCGGCGCTACGTATATGGTTCTGGCTCCCGAGCATCCCCTGGTCGATGTGGTGACGACGCCTTCGCAGCGCACGCGGGTGAAAGACTATCGTGAAGCGGCCGCGCGCAAGAGCGACTTGCAGCGCCAGGAATTGGAGAAGGTCAAGAGCGGCGTCTTCACCGGCGGCTATGCCATCAACCCCGCCAATCAAGAACGTCTGCCGATTTGGATCGCCGACTATGTGCTGATGAGTTACGGCACCGGCGCGATCATGGCCGTGCCGGCCCATGATGAACGCGATTGGGCGTTTGCCACGCAGTACCAGCTCCCGATTCGAGAAGTGATTCAAGGTGGACAGGTCGACAAGGCTGCCTTCGTCGATACGGATCGCGGCCGTGTCATCAACTCCACCACGCCCGACGGGTCCTGCTCAATCGATGGCCTGCTGCCTAGCGAAGCGATCCCCCAAATGACTGCCTGGTTGGAAGCTGCCGGGAAGGGGAAGAAGACCGTCAACTACAAACTTCGGGACTGGTTGTTTGCCCGGCAACGTTACTGGGGTGAGCCCTTTCCCATCGTGTGGGTGGACGGAGAGCCCAGGCCGCTGCCGGAAGAGCAGTTGCCGTTGCCCTTGCCCGAAACAAAGAACTTCAAGCCTTCCGGGAGCGGCGAGAGCCCGTTGGCCAATCTTGAAGACTGGTTGCAGGCCACGGACCCTGTCACCGGCAAGCCGGCGCGGCGCGAGACGAACACCATGCCGCAGTGGGCCGGCTCCTGTTGGTATTACCTGCGGTTCATCGACCCGAAGAATTCCCGTCAGATGGTTGATCCGCTGAAGGAACGGTACTGGATGCCGGTGGACCTCTACATCGGCGGCAGCGAACATGCGGTGCTGCATCTGCTCTACAGCCGGTTCTGGCACAAGGTGTTGTTCGATGCCGGAGTGGTCAGTACCCCCGAACCGTTCAAGAAGCTGGTGCACCAGGGCATCGTGTTGGGGGAAGACAATCAGAAGATGTCGAAGTCGCGCGGCAACGTGGTCAACCCGGACGATATGATCGATCAGTTCGGTGCCGATGCGGTGCGCCTGTATGAAATGTTCATGGGGCCGCTGGAATCCATGAAGCCGTGGAGCACGCGCGGCGTCGAAGGTATTACACGATTTCTGGATCGTGTGTGGAGACTGATGGTCGCTGAGGATGGCACGCTGAGTGTGGCGGTGACAGGTGCGGCGCCGACGCCGGAGCAGCAGCGGTTGCTGCACTACACCATCAAGAAGGTGACGGACGATATCGAGGCGCTGCGATTCAACACGGCCATTTCGCAGATGATGGTGTTTACGAACGAGATGACCAAGTTGGATCAGCGGCCTCGCGGATTATTGGAGCCGTTCGTCTTACTGCTGCTGCCGTTTGCCCCCCATCTCAGTGAGGAGCTCTGGGAACGTCTCGGTCATGCGCCAAGCGCGGGCCAGCAGCCCTGGCCGGAGTTCGATCCGGCACTGGTCGTCAGCGATCGATTGACGATACCGGTTCAGGTCAACGGGAAGCTGCGCGGAAAGTTGGAGGTCGATGCCGGGGCATTACGCGAGCAGCTGGAGCCGCTCGCCCGGAAAGAAGTCGCCGAATGGCTGCAGGGGAAAGAGCCGAAAAAGGTCATTTACGTCGAGAAGAAGTTGATCAATTTTGTGGTGTGAAGCGGTGCGTCTGGAACCACGAAGAACGGACTCTGGCGTTTGGGATGGCTCGGCCGTCCCTGGGCATGTGTTTCGTATGGCCTGTGCCCTGGCGATGAGCCTGTCGCTCAGTGCCTGCGGGTATCAGTTTCGAGTGCAGGGCGCAGGTCCAACGGTCGGCGGCGCCCCGGAAACGACCACCAAGCGCACGCAGACCCCGCGATTGGCCATTCTGCCGATCTCCAATACTACCTATGAGCCGAATTTTGAAATCAAGCTCGCCAACTATCTTCGCCGGGAATTCTCCGCGGGGGCAGGGGCGGAGATTGTGGGTCCTTCGGCCGGTGCCGACCTGTTCTTGTCCGGGCAGATCATGCAAATTTTTCTGCCGACCTTGAGTTTCGACCAAACCACCACGTTTGAAAGCCGCGTGGAAATGCTGGTGAGCGTAAAAATCGAGGATGCAAAGACCAAGCGGGTGGTCTGGTCGCAGGTCGCCAAGGGCACGTCGGAGTTTTTTCTCACCCAGGATCTGCAATTCAATCGCGTGCTGCAGAATCGGGCCTTGGAGCAGGCGGGGCGATTTGTGGCGGAAGATCTTGCCTCCCGTTTCCTGCTGTTTCTGGATGCGGGCGAACTGGACAAGGTGCTGAAGCGCCCGGTGAAGGCGGAGGCCGGCCAGGGTAACCCGCCGCAGCCGGAGTCGGTGCGATAGGGATACGGAAGGGCTGTCACGGATGGGTGCCTCGGTTACGAGTTTAGAGTTGCCTCAGGCGCTTGCGCGCGACGGAGTCGCACCGCTCTATGCGGTTGTCGGCGAGGAGGATTACCTCCGTGACCACTCCGTGGCTGCCCTTCGAACTGCCGCCTTGGGCGTGGCAGCGGACAGCGGATTCAACTACGACATCTTTCATGGCGACGACTCGGCGATTGAGGATGTGTTGGCCTGCGCGGCGGAGATTCCAGTGTTCGCCGAGCGACGTGTCGTGGTCTACAAGTCTGTGGAGAAGCTTCCGGCTCGCGAGGGAGACAAACTCCTGCCCTATTTCTCGGCTCCGAATGACACGACGACCCTGATTGTGGTGGCGGTCAAGTTGGATGGGCGCCTCAAGTGGACGCAGGCGCTGACGAAGCAGGCGGTGTCGGTCAATTGTGCGCCGTTACGAGAGGCGCAGCTTTCCACATGGATTCGGCAGGAAGCCGCGGCCCTGGGGGTGCGCCTTCAGGACGATGCGGTTCAGTTGCTCAAGGAAGTGGGCAGCGAATCGCTCTATGCGGTGAAGCGGGAGTTGGAGAAGCTGGCTGCCTATGTGTCGTCCGAGCGAAGCGTCCAGGCGGCAGAGGTGGAGGCGTTGCGGGGGACCGAGCCAGGCGTGTCGGTGTTTGATCTGCTGAGCGCCATCGGGGCTCACGATCACGGGCGGGCGATACGGATCCTGGCGCGCAATGTCGAGAATGGGGAGGCGCCATTGCGCATCCTCGGCGCGTTGGTCTGGCAGTATCGGCGACTGTGGAAATTGAAAGACCAGATGAAGTCGGGAGGGCGTGAGGGGGAGGCGGCGCGGACGTTCCGGATGGACCCGTCACGAGTACGTGGCTTCTTCGCCCAATTCCCCGACGCGCAGTTGACGCAGGCGTTTCACTGGTTTTTGGAAACCGATTCCAAGCTTAAAGGCGGGAGCGGGAGCAGCCCGGTCCGTGTGATGGAAGACTTGCTGTTCCGACTCTGCGGACCGGCATCGAAACCGGCGGCAGCGGCGGAGCGAGCACAAGCGATACCACCGGCCCCGCGACCGTCTGGGGCGAGGCCGGTGTCGAATGTCAGAACGATTACGACGCGGAAGCGGTGAGCGCGTTCACTCGAACAGCAAGCCGGGACACGCGGCGTGAGGCCGTGTTGGGCTTAAGGACACCTTTGGTGACCGCTTTGCCCAGGGCTGCCGTCGCATCGCGCAAGGTCGCCTTCGCTTCATCAGGCTTCTTGGCTGCGATCGCATCCTGAACTTTGCGAAGGATGCTTCGGACCGAGCTGAGGGTGGCGCGATTGCGCAACCGACGCTTCTCGGATTGACGGGCACGTCGAATCGTGGATTTGTGGACAACAGGCATACGGAATCTCCTACGTTCAAAGCTTGAGCTTGTAGCACAGGTGGAGAAGGCAGGTCAAGGAGAAGACACGATGGAAAGGAGTGCGCCGGGTTGCTGGGGACTCCCCCGGTGGCTGTGGCGGAGTTATGAAGATGCAAATTGATGCTCGAGATCGGTTGATAGTCGCACTGGATGTCCCTTCGGCGGCCGAGGCGGAACGGCTGGTCGATCGTATGGGAGATCACGTGCGCTTTGTGAAGGTTGGGCTGGAACTCTACACGGTGGCGGGGCCCGACATTGTGCGAACAATGGTGGACCGCGGCAAACGTGTCTTTCTGGATCTCAAATTTCTTGATATTGAAGAAACTGTTCGGCGTGCGACGGCCAGGGTTGCCGCCATGGGCGCGACGTTTTTGACCGTGCATGCGAATCGCAAGGCACTGCTCGCCGCCGTGCAGGGGCGGGGGCAGTCGAACCTCAAACTGCTCGCGGTGACCGTCTTGACCAACTTCGATGGAGCCGATTTGCAAGACATGGGGATTCAGCGGAGCGTCAGGGATCTGGTGACGGCCCGCGCGCTGTTGGCGGCGGAAGTAGGCTGTGATGGTGTCGTCGCATCGGGAGAAGAGCCCGAGGCGATTCGGGCCAAGGTGGGGCCGGACCTGATCATCGTCACCCCGGGAATCAGGCCGACGGGAACCGGAACCGACGATCACGCCAGGGCGACCACCCCGACTCAGACCATTGCGGCCGGTGCCGACTATCTGGTGGTCGGCCGACCCATTCGAGACGCACAAGATCCGGCGCTTGCGGCGGCAGCGATTTTGGCCGAAATGCAGGCAGCCTTCGATCGCCGGGTTGGACAGCAAGCCTAGGAATTCTCATTCGCCCGCTCCTCACCCGAGGTGCATCATACCATCGTCGGGCGGGGCGGTTGCGACTGTTCTTCGCGGTTTGCTATGATGCGCGCTCCCTGAAGCATTGGGTGTGGTGGGTGTAGCTCAGCTGGTTAGAGCGCCGGATTGTGGATCCGGAGGTCGCGGGTTCGAAACCCGTCACTCACCCCAACAGTTCTCTCCGTAACTCCTTGATACATCGGGTAATCTGAGAACTCAGTCACCGGCCCCGGTTGCGCTGGTTGCGCCGGGGTTACGGATTGGGCCCCCGCAAACCATGCCGCGGCCGGAGTATCGAGTCGGTCGACCGCCTGTTTGTTGCCTCCCGGAATCAGGTGTCTCTCAGTTCCATAGTCACCTGAAAGGACGAGCAGCCCCATTTGATCCTTCCCGTAGACCACCAATCGCGGTGGTCTCATCCTATCGTTGCCTCTGCCGATCCCTCAGCCTGTGCTCGAGTTTCTACGACAAGTCTGAGAGCCGGACTGAGAGGTCGAAGCCGGTTCTGAACGCACGAGTTCGCCGTGTGTGTCTGGGTCATTCCCGAAGCTCATCTGCTCAGCGAAGGCTTGGTTGCGGAGGCAGATTCATGCCGCAAGAGTCTCCAATGTGGCCAAGGAGAGATTGCCGGCCGTGCCACAGGAACGGGCCGCAGGCGCTTTTTGCCCAGTCACTCCGTTCATGCTCCTGAGGAGGCAATTTTTTCCTAGTGGTCTGGGCGTTTGACGAAAGAATCGCCGGTTCTCGCGCCCGTTCGTGGTGTGGCCGTTCTCGATTAGTAGGCGTGCTTCTTGCGCGTGTCTCTCAAGACCTTGGTCCAATCGACCGAAGAGGCGCCGTGGGCGGCACATGGACTCGCTGCTCGTTTCTCCACGCTAGAGAGTCACCACGCACGGACTGCAGGATTCTCTGCTCACCCAGGAGATGGTATGTCTATCTCGAGTGTCGGGTCATCGCCGGTCCTACAGTGGCTTCAATCGTATCTTTCCGGTGCCGGATCTTCGAAGGGCAGTGCATCGTCGTGTGGCTGTCAGCCATCCGGTGATACCGCGTCGATTTCCCAGGAGGCCGCTCAGCTCAATGCGAGCCAGGTTTCGCAAGTGTCCGATTCGTCGCAGCCTTCTGGCGCCGTTGGCACACAGGGCCATCATCATCACCATCATCATCGAGGTGAGCAAGATGGCGGTTCTTTCGTAGATCGGCTTGCCGAATCGATTCTCTCCGATCTGCAGCAGGCCACCGAGAATGGGGGATCGCCCGAGGCCGGATCAGCCACGCCAGCTTCGGTGAGCTCCAGTGCAACGGGGGACTCCTTCATCGACAAGCTCGCACAGAGCATCGCGAATGACTTGCTGAGCAAGTATCAACAGGCCACGGGAGCCAGCGTGTCCTCCTCGCAGCCTAGTGCGACCAGCCAAGTCAATGTGATTGCATAGAGGTGGGTAGTGTGGCGTCGCGGGGCCGGCCTCTTGTGGGCGGCCCCGCGAGATGCTTCCTGATCAATAGGGAGAGACTCCTCCATATCCTCCGCTTCGTCCTCGCCCTCCTCCGCGACCTCCATGCCGTGGCGAATCATCCGATGATGACCCTCCGGAACGTGATCCGGCAGTGAGTCCAGCCTTCGCAACGACTCGAATCTCGACCATGGCGTCGGCGAAGGCGAGCCGTTGCACTTGGATCATCGTGCTCGCGACGGCAGGCGGGCCGGTATAGACGTCCCGTCGAATCTTTGGCCCGACCGTGAGAGCCGGAGGTATGTCCGTGACGTACAACGTTTCTTCCAGCACATCGTTCATGGTGAGATTGAATTGTTGCAGCACTTTTTCGACATTGGCATAGGCCTGTCGCATCTGCGCTTCCATGTTGCCCTTCCCGACGACAACGCCGTTCTCATCTATGCTCATTTGACCTGAGGGAAACACGAGTCCACTCGCGTTGACCCCTTGGACAAGCCCGAACTCTCTTTCCCAGGACGTGCCCAAAGTGGTGGTTTCCTTGAGGGGGAGAGGGCCGGACATGGGCATGTCTCCAACTGGATATGATCGCGGTGGCCCTGCACAGCCGACGAGCAGGAGGCCGGCACAGAGCAACATGAATCGATAAGGCACATCCATAGGGTTTCGCATCGCCGTTCTCCCTCAAGTGGATGTTCGATATACAGGACGAAACAGTATACCTTCTCATCTTGATTCCAGGCGTGCAGAACGCATGGATGGCGGGGGGTTGTTTCCGCCCAGGTTCGAAAAAGTTTATGGGATCTCAGGAATCGCCCGATGGGCGTTTGTCTGCAGCCAGTCAATGCTGTCTTCTTGTACAGGTTATAAGGAAGTGTACGCGTTCGTCCTTCGCCTATCTCCCTGGAATAAATAGTTGCTTCCGTTCGAGTACAGCCTTCATGGCCCATTCCGCAATGCGGGAGGTCCCTGCTCGCCCGTTCGGCTTCTTCGCGAGGGGTTGGAATCTCTCGGCTCCAGTGCGCAAGACGAGTCTGTTCGTGTGCTCATTCCCTTCCGGTGTCTGGTTGCGGCTGGTTGTGGATTCGCGTACAATTTGCCCACTTCTGCTGCAAGTGTGAGATGCAGGGTGTGAATTGTGTTGGCTGAAACTGGTGTCCGGGGGAATTCGACACTCTCCGCTCACCAAAACTTCGCAGAGCCAGAATTTCTGTGGCCGGAATATGATGACTGGTGGTAACAAGTATCTTGCTCCGTTAGCCCCCTCTCGGTCCCGGGCGACGGTTGGGACCAGGTTTCAGGTGCGGTCTTTCCGTCGGTTCCCTGTCCAGTGTTCGGTCTACTATTCCTGCGATGAGTTCCAAGGCAGCGGTATGGCCTGGAATCTCTCTCTCAACGGATGGCGAGTTGATGGGACGCATCCGGTCGAAGCTGGGACGGTAGTCACGCTCTGTATCTTTCTTCCGGATCACCATCCCACTGTCTTTGTGGATCAGGCAATCGTGCGCTGGTCGCGGGGCCAAGAATTCGGGATCGAAGTCCATTCGATCAAAGCCGATGAACGGGCTCGGCTTGAGCAGTTCGTGACGGCCCTGGTGTAGTCTCGTCCCTGCTGTTCCTCTCGACACCCAGCCGAGAATCACGATGGTTCCCTGTGTTGGGAACGAGAATCTCCTTGGTCATTTCCCTCAAGTTGAGTAGACTCGATCATGGTCGGGGTTCGTCTCGTCCGGGACCAACATCGTTGCGTAACACCATGGCTAAATCACACAAAACTCGCTCCCATTCACGCGTACCAGTCAGCTGCTTTCTCTATTACCTCGGAGATGGGCTGGTCGGAACCGGCAAGGTCTGTGATCTCTCCGTCAAGGGTTGGCGGATTGAGGGCGACAAGCCGGTCACGGTCGGCATGAAACTCACGCTGCGCGTGTTCCTGCCCGATCAACCTAAGGCGATCGATGTTGAAGGCGTTACCGTTCAGTGGGTGCAAGATCGCGTGTTCGGTCTGGAAACCGTCAGGATGAACGCCAGCGCGGAAGCGCGCATTCACCGGTTCGTGGAGTCGGTCTTGAAGTCTTCAGATTCCTCCCGCGTCGCTTGACCGGAGGGTGCTGCTGTTCCCGCCTTCCGCTGCTCCGGTCGTTCTGCAAGTTCACGTCGCTCCCTTGCCCGGCCTCTGAGAATCCCCCACTTTCGGGGACTATCTTGCAATCTGTTGTTTTTCATATTCTGCCGAGGCATTTGCTTGGAGGCATGATGGAACAACAGAATCGCCCGCGTTTTATCGTCGAGTGTACCGGGTCGCGTTCCGAGGATGGACTGCTGGTGTGGAATGGCCGGATGCTGGACCTTTCCATTCCCGGCTGGTCGCGAACCGGGCTCAAAGGGTTGCAGGCGGGGGATCTCCTTCAGCTGCATCTGCATATTCCCGGGCAGCCGAAACCGCTTTCTGTGAGGCTCGCAACGATTCGTTGGGCGAATGAATCCCGCCTAGGGGTCGATCCCATTCTCATGGATGCCGACGATCAACTCCGTCTGAACGATTTCGTCAGTGCGCATTTTCCGTTGCCTCCCTTTAATCATGATCGGCGAGAGCAGATTGTCATTTCGGATGCCGGATAATTGCCGCTGCTTCCTCCAGACCCCTACGCTTCGTCTCCACGAACACCTTCCATTGCTGCCTGCATCGCGACTGATTGGCTTGACATCGTTGGGTAAGATGGTGTCTCTTAGCTAAGAGACATGAGTACAGACACCTGCCTTTCGCCGGTTCCGTTTGGTCTTGTCATAACAGTGTTGTCAGGGCGGAGGCGTGCGGGATGAACGTATGACGCCTGGCTCCCATCTTCCTGACGTAGTCCATACCACGCCCCTGACACCGGAAACGGAAGCGCAGGTTGACCAATTTGCCCATACGGACATTTTGGTCGGGATCCCCAGTTTCAATAACGTCGAAACGATCGGTCATGTGGTCAAGGCGGTGAGTGCCGGCCTGGCCAAGTACTTTCCGGACGCCCGCGCGGTTTTGGTGAATTCGGACGGCGGGTCCACGGATGGTACGCAGCAGGTGGTCGCCCAGGCCGTAGTCGACCTCAAGACGTTGTTTATCGGGGACCAACAGAGTTCGCTCCATAAAATCATTACGCCGTATCACGGTATTCCCGGCAAGGGCAGCGCGTTTCGGACGATCTTTGAAATCGCGCGTCGGTTGAAAGCCAAGGCCTGTGCCGTCGTGGATTCGGACTTGCGGAGCATTACCCCGGAGTGGATTGAACTCCTGGTGAGCCCAGTGTTTGAACAGGGGTTCGATTATGTCGCGCCCTACTATCTGCGACACAAATACGACGGCACGATCACCAATAGTATTGTGTATCCGTTGACCCGCACGCTCTACGGCCACCGGATCAGACAGCCGATCGGCGGCGACTTTGGGTTTTCCGGCCAACTGGCTCAGCACTATCTAGACAAACATGTATGGGAGTCGGAAGTTGCAAAATTCGGCATCGACATTTGGATGACGACCGAGGCCATCGCCAGCGGGGCGCGAGTCTGCCAAAGTTTTTTGGGTGCCAAAATCCATAATCCCAAGGATCCGGCGGCCGACTTGTCGGCCATGCTGGTGCAAGTGCTCGGTGCGGTGTTCGCTCTCATGGAAGATCACTATGCGGTGTGGGGCAAGACCGATGGCTCCAACGCGGTTCCGTTGTTCGGGTTCCAGTACGAAGTTGGCGTGGAGCCGGTCAACGTGAATGTCGATCGCATGATCAGCACCTTCCGGCAGGGGCTGAGCGATTTGGGGGCAATCTGGGATCAAATCCTTGCGCCAGGGACCAGGCAAAGCCTGCGGCCGTTGGAAACCTGTGCCTTGCAGGATTTTCGCATTGCAGACAGCCTGTGGGCTCGGGTGGTGTATGACGCGGCTGTTGCCTACCGTAATCGTGTGTTGCCGCGAGATCACGTGCTGAAAGCATTCACTCCGCTGTATCTGGGGCGGACTGCCTCGTTTGTGTTGGATACCCAGGGGCTGACCTCGAGCGAAGCCGAGGGCCGCATTGAGGCGCTTTGTCAGGCGTTTGAAAAAGATAAGTCGTACTTGGTGGCGCGTTGGAATGAACCGCACACAAGTTGATGGTCGCAATTCCGTCCATCTGAAGGCAGGCTGTAGTCGAGGCCGGAGGAGGGAACTATGAAGGAATTTTTCGAGAAGGGTCTTCTCGACCCTCTGGAGTTGATGGCGCGGCAGGTCCTGGCGGTGTTGCCGAGCCTTCTGGCGATGTCCATCATTTTCTTCGCGGGCCTCGTGGTGGCGTGGACCGCCAGCCAAGCACTGGAACGGTTGCTGCGTGTGGTGGGGTTGGATCGGTTGTTCGATCGATTGGGGGTCACCGGCGCCCTCCTGCGCGGAGGGGTGAAGACCGATCCCTCGCGATTGGTCGGGCAAGCCGCCTATTGGCTGGTCATGATCTTTGCGACTGTCGCGGCGTTGGGCGCGCTCAATCTTCAGCCGATCAACGATTTTGCCAAGTCGTTCCTGGCCTACGTGCCGCATTTGGTGACCGCCAGTCTGATTCTGGTTGCCGGATGGCTGCTGTCGAACTTCGTTTCCCAGGCGGTGCTGATCGCCGCGGTCAACGCAGGGCTGCCACCGGCACGCCTGGTGGCGACCTGTTCCCGCTGGGGCATTCAGTTGTTGGCCGTGGCCATGGCGTTGGAGCAGCTCGGTATCGCCCAAAATATCGTGGTCGTCGGGTTCGGTATTACGTTGGGCGGGATCGTCATGGCGGGGGCAATTGCATTCGGGTTGGGCGCGAAAGATTTAGCCAAGGATTACCTCGAGCGGGGGTTGTCGGTTCGTACTCCGGCCGGCGCGCCCGATGATTTGAGGCACTTATGACGGCCGAACGGGTGTGGCAGATGGATGCTAAAGGACAGGGTATGACCAAACATATTTCGGAAATCGATGGCGAAGCGAAGGCACGACGCTGGTTGGGCGGGGAGGCGGCTGTGCCACGCTACCCGCAACGGCGCCAGAATCCGTTTCGGTTCAACCGCTCGTTGTTGGGGCTGGTCGCCTTTGCCGTCGGATTGGGGTTTGCCGGTGGGTTGCTCATCGGGCTGCAGAGCCGTCGTACCACTGTTCCACCAGAGGGGCACTAATGCGTCGACCGCTACATCGTTGGCTCAGAGTTGTCCGAGAGTGCTGCCCGGTCGAGCCTCAGAGGCGAGACAAGAGGGCGGTGAGACTTCGGTTCCATCCGACCGGACCGACTCCATCAGCGCGAATGAGATGGGGGAGCTGCACATCCGGGTCGTAGGAGCCGTCAGGTTTCCGGACAAGAATAGGGTGATCGACCACCGCCAGCATCGGAAGATCGTTGAGGCTATCCCCCAGACCGACGGTCACCACCTGCTGTCCTTCCCGTTCAGCCAAGCGCTGATACCACGACATGAGTTGCTTGGTCGCGATTCCCTTATCGTTCGCTCCCATCACGTGATAAAACCGTCCCCCCCTGGTGCAGCGCAGCCCGTGGCTGTCCACCGCCGCCGCGAGCCGATGCCAGTCAACGTGCTCACCTTCAACGAGGAACGGTTCGTCATATTCCCGTTGAGTTGCGTGCACCGCCTCGGCGTCTGACAAGCCTGTCAGGCGAACGACTTCCTCAAGGGAAAGATCCCCAAATCCCCGTAACCGACAACCGACCTGCTTCTGAATGCCGTTCAGTGCCGTGCGAAGCTGCGCATAGGGAGTGCCGATTTCGACGACTTCGTATCCCTCACGAGCGGATGCCTGTTCGATCGGGAATGGAAAGGTGCCATGCGGGATGAACACCGCTCCGCCGTTTTCCACGATAAAAGGGTGCTGATTGTTTAGACGGCGGCGAAGCGGCTCCATCTCAGACCGGGTTTTGCTGGAGACGAGTATGAGTGAGGCGCCGAGTCGACCGATGAGTGTCAGGGCCTCGCCGGCTGCCTCGTAAGAATAGGTCGTCGCGTCGAGCAGGCTTCCGTCGAGGTCTGTAAAAATGAGGATGCGGCGCATGGTCACGGAGTCACTCCTTGAAGGAAGTATACGGAAGTCCCACCAGCGGAGAAAACCCCGTCCCGGCGCAGTGCCAGTATGACCTTACCGGTCCCTCTCGCCCACCTGAGAAGCACGTTGTTCAGACTGGAAGGCGAAACGGTGCACGAATGCGTCCAAACCCGGCCAATTGCTCAAGCAATGTCAGAAAGCCTGCCCGCAGGCCAATCCAAGGGGCGCAGTTGGCAGTCGGTAGGAGTTCCGGCCGGTTGGTGTCTGTGTCGGAACCGGCACAGGAGAATCCCCAATCAAGATCGTCCCCGGAGATGCCGACAAGGATAGTCACATGGCTCTGTCGGATCCCCGGGTTGTCGGTTGGGGGGCCTGACCGGCAGTGCCGACCTCCGGTGCGCAATGGCTCAGAAGAGGACCATTTTTGTGGCCACGGCACTTCCTTGGCTTTTCCCCGAACCGTCCTCTGGTTTGTTCATGCACGCATGCTCGCACGACTCTGAGGGGGATTGTGTGCCATCCACTTAGCCGTAGCGAGAACAAAACATCCGTAAGGTCATAGGGTTACCCCGTGCGATTCGATAAAAAACCGCCTCTTAAACCCGACAAAAAAGTCCCGCCAAAGACCCAGAAGAAGGGCAGCATCGGCTACAACAAAAAGTCGGCGCTGCTCGAGGACGCCATTACACAAATGAACGCCGGCAAGTATGGCCGGGCCTCGTCTGCGCTCAAAGATCTCCTTGCGCTCGATCCCCTCAATGCTGAAGCACGTCGGTTGTTTGCCACGCTTCATTTGCGATTGGGCAGCCTCATGAGCGCGAGGACCGCGTTCGAATCGCTGACTCGGGAGGCCATGGAGCGTCAGGACTATTGGCTGGCAGAGTCGCTCTTGCGCGAGTACCTGACGGCGGGCCCGCGCTTCGTCCCGTTCTTGGAAATGCTGGGACATGTCTATGAGGAAAAAGGCGACGTCATGGCAGCAGTGGCTGAGTACGGCAAGGCGGTCGAGGTCTTGCTGGAAGATCCTGATGCCGAGAAGCCAAACTGGCCTAGTGAACTCTTTGCGCGGATTCGTTCCCTCGCACCCGGTAGTCCGGTCGCATTTCGATTTGCGGCCATGTTTGACACCGTAACGGGGCAGGTGTTACAGCCCGCTCCCCAGGCTGCGGTTGCCGATGTCACAAGTGAACCACCTGCCGTTGCGGCGGTCTCGGAGTCACCCGCGGAGAGTCCCAGGCTCATGTCTTGGGAGCAGATGGACCCGGCACCGGTTGATCCGGCAGCTGCCCAGGTCACCTCTGCTTCGGCAGCAGACCCATCGACTCAAGCCGAGGAAGCAATCGTCCCTCCTACATCACCGGTTGAAGCGGCATCAGTAGTGGCTCCAGCGGAAGCGCCGCCTGATCCAATGGCAGTCGTGCAGGCCGTGGTGCCGGACGCTCTGCCGGAGACTCAGGTTTCCGCCGAACCTGTACCTCAGGCCGCAGCGGTCGAGGAACAGTCGACAGAACAGCGGCATCAGACCCGTTCGCCTTCGAAGGACGAGACTCCGGTCCCGATGGCGGAGATGGTGTTGCCGACGCCCTCCGTCGAGGCCGAGCTTCAGCCTGTGATCGAACTCCAAACGGAAACCAGCGCGCACCCGATTGCTCAAGTGCCAACTGCTCCGGCGGCCATGCCTTGGGATCAAGTTGAAGAAGGGCCTGTTACCATCACTCCCACCTCGTCAAGCCTGGAATCGAGCGTGACGGAGGAGCCGGCAGCACTTCCTCCAGCGCATTCGAGTGCGTCGATTCCGGAACCGGTGGCAACGGTGGAGCCGGTGGTTCCGGCCATTGAGGTCCTGTCGCAGAGTGGGAGTCACCCGATCGTCGAGATTCCCAAGACTCCGGCACCGATGCCTTGGGATCAGGTCGAGGAGGCGGCCATTCTGATTCCGCCTCCTGCCAAGCAGACTACACCGGCCGCGGAAGACCATGTGGCTGCGCCGGTGGAGGACGTAAGTGCATCCGTATCGACTGAGGCGGCGTCTCCCAGGCTCGAAGTGCTCCCGCAGACCAGTAGCCAGCCGATTGCCCAGGCCCCGACGAGTCCGCGTCCCATGCCATGGGATCACGTTCAGGAGGAGATCAGTTCTGTGTCTGCGGCTGCTGCACCCACATCCGACAGCTCCATTGCGCAAACCGCTCTGTCCAATGAAACAGCCGTGGTCTCGCCCATGCCCGATCCTTCCGCGACGGTGGAACCGGTTGCCCAACAGACTCGTTCTGAAGTCACGTCTTCCGGGCTGACGTGGGAAGAAATTCTCGCAGCGGTCGCGGCCATGCAAGTTCCCGCTGAGCCTGCATCGCCCCTGTCACAAGCGCCGGTCGAGCGAGCTCCAGAGCAGGCCCTGGTTGAGCCGGCTGCGTCCGTTGTCGAGGACTCCAGTGATGGCGTCGGTGCGGCCCCGCTGTCGGTCGATGTTCCGTCGGCAGCTCCCTCGGGCGATTCAGTCGTAGCGGCTTCCTCCTTGTCAGCACCCATGCCGTGGGAACAGATCGAAGCAAACCAGATCACGATTCCCAATCCGGAACCAGAACCAGCAGCCGAACCTATGACTGCCGAGGTCATTGAGCGTGAGCAGGAAGCCACGCGACTCGTACCGATTGCATCGGACCAGTCCAAACCGGCGGCGACTGAGGAGACTCGCGAACAGAAGAGCGCGGCTGCTCCTTCCCTGGATGCGAATGCCGATTCTGCAGCCGAACTCCGGATCCTGTCGCCGGACGCCCCGGTCACATCACAAGATGAAGTGATCCCGGTGCCCGTGGAGGCGCATCAGGCGATTGTTGAGCCGGTGCCGGATGTGTTGCCAGGGTCTGACCCGCCACTCACATCCACGGTGGAGCAGCTTGCAGAGCCAGCCTTCCGTCTGGCTGAGAGCGTGACGGTTACGCCGATGGCCGCAGAAGTGCCGCATCCTGAGAGCGCCCAGCCGGTGACGGAATTCACACTTGCAGAGAGTCAACCGGTTTCGAGGGAGGCCTCGTTGCCAGAAGCTGTTCTGCCGGTGGAACAACCGGTGGAAGCAATGGCTGTGCAGGAGGTCGTCGAGCCGGCCCCGCTCGAGGCCATTCCAGCGGCTGCTGTTGCGCCCGCTTCGCCTGAGTCCGTGGTCGAGTCGGCGGCTCCCCAGGAAGAAGAGCCGGTGGTGCACGAGGCGGTTTCTGTCGAGCCGGACATTCCGGCGGCAGCGGAAGTCGCTTCGGTTCTTGTGCAGGCACCGACTCTCGAATCCAAGCTCGACCGCGTGCGTGAGGCTCCGACAAACGAATCCCTCGCCGAATTGCCGCAACGCGTGTGCGTGCCGACCGAGCCGACTCCAGAGCTGTCCGCGGTTGTAGAAATCCAAGAAGCGGTGGTGGCTCCTGTGGAGAAAGCCTCCATCCCTGTTGAGTCTGTGAATGCTCAGGAGCCGGTTGTGTCTGCCGTGGTTGCAGAGGTGTCGGATGAGCCCGTTGCTGTCTTGGCGGAAGAGGGTCCAGTATCGGCGCAACCGACTCCCTTCGAGCCGGTTGCGGATGAGAACTTGAAGATTCTCTGGGAGGATGGGTCCTCCGCGCCGACCCCCGCCCCCGCTGCGTCCGGCGGGAAGATGCTGACTCGCTGGTTCAAAAAATCCATGGAGACGGGTGCCGTCGAAGCCGGTGCCGTTCCTGATGTCGCACCACCTGCTGCAGATTCGCTTGTTTCAGATGCTCCGGTGGTCTTGCAGGAAGAGGCGTCCGTCGCTCCGGTAGAGGAGCAGGAGATCGAACCGGTTGCCCCGGTCGCACCGGAGATCCCGGTGCTTGTGCAGGAGGTACCCCAACGTCCCGTCGTCAGTCGACCTGCCGGAAGACCCCTGTGGGCTCGCGTGGGAGAAGCGGTCGCGGCGCTTGTCGGCGCCGGAGTGTCCACGACGCGATCGCTGGTGGTCATGGGATTGGCCCTCGTTGGACTCGTCTTGTTCCTGATCGGAGGAACCGTTGCGGGGGTGGCGCTGACCTGGCTGGTCCTCGAGGAGCAGCCGAGTGCCGCCTATCGAAACATGACGTCCGTGCCGCAACAGATGCTGCAGGATTCCGCCAAGAACGGCTATGTCCTTCTCCTTGGTTTCGGTGCGCCCTCCACGCAGGATCCTGTGCAGGTCGGGATGGATCGACGCGTCGAGGGTGCCGATCAGACGTTCGCGCAGGCCTGTCTGACCGGTGAAGGCGCTTCGTCCAGCGGAGACCAGACCTCATCAGCCGAGGCGGTCGGCAAATGGATCAAGGCATCCGACCCGGCGTTGCAGATGTCTCAGAACGCCGGTGGAGTGAAGAGCTTCGTGTCCCAGAACGAGGTCGGGTTGGGGCGGTACCGGCAGTGGTTGAGCAAGCCGTTTGAAGACGAGGGCTATGGGCAATCGATCAGCCCAAACTGCGGCTTGATCCTCCAGACGCATCGACTCTATGTGGCTGAAGGGTTTGCGCAGGATGTCGAAACAGGGTTTGCCCGGCTCGAAACCGATGTGACGGCCTGGCGAACGGTGTTGGGGCAGGCCAAGACCATGCCGATGAAACTGCTGGCCAGTGCCGCGATAAATGACGACATTGCGGTTATGGGCGGGTTGCTGCAACGCCCCGATCTCGATGAGCGGCAGATCGGTCGTTTGGCCAAACTCGCTCGGCCGCTCGAGTCGGCTGAACTGTCGGTTCGCTGGCCGATGCAGAGTCAGTTCGTGTTAGCCACCAAAACAGTGGATGAGGCCATCAACCGTGACCGGGCTGAAACCCGTCCGTTCTACGGTGCGATCGCGGCGGCCTTGCCCCTACCCAAGCAGCGTCGGTTCAACGCGTATGCGCAATATTATGAAGATGCCGGAAAGGCAGCGGCGGAAGGCCGCTATGCAGATTTGCCGAAGCAGTCAAAGTTTGTGCATGCGCCGCCGTACGGTGTGGGTGACCTCGTGATGAATCCCATTGAGAGCCTGGTCGGCGTCGATCCCCTTCCCACGTGGGAAGCCTATGCCGGTCGAGTGCTGGAAACTGATGCGCGCCTGAGGCTGGCCTCATTGCAGGCGTGGTTACGCCGGACGCCGTCGGAGCAAGACCTGTTGACCAGGCTCGCCAAGGCCGGACAAGGATCGTATGATCCCTTCACCGGCCTACCGATGTTGGTCAATCTCAAGAAGGGGGTCCTGTACAGCGTCGGTCCTGACCTCAACGACAATGACGCGCACGAGCGTCTCGACCTCGTCGCCCACATTCCTTCGGTCGCCTGGGCCGGCGGAAAGAAGGCGGCTGATCAGAGCGCCGCCAAGTAATCCTTTCGGCAACTCCTGCTCCGCGACCCCTCGCGGTGCTTCCTGTGGCCTGAGGCATCGCTCCCTCGTGGACGTCGGTTCTTCCCCTCCCGTTCGAATCACTCCGTGAGTCTGGTCAACCGTATGCCTGTGTCTGCGTTTCTCCTTAAGAGGGAGAGCGTGCCCTGCCTGTAATCGGGGCAGAGACAGGACGTCCCCCGACTAGATGAAGGAGTGAGCGGATGGTGATCTGTCTTCCGGTGCGATCTTCGGCGACTCTTGATTTCATGATGAGGCAAGCCGAGAATCGAAGCGGCGGCATTGTTTTCGCGGTCCAGGCTCACGACGTGCGGGAGCGTTGTGACGGCGGGCCTGAGCGACAGGAGGATGCCTGTAGCTCGGTGACCGACCTTGGGCCACCAAGAGCCGGCCACTCGACGCATGTGAGATGGGTGGGAGAATGATCGGGTGGTCGTCTCCCATGGCCGTCAATGGACAGCCAGGCGATCTCTGCCTGGGGGAGAGGGTGGGCTCTCTGGATCGAACCCAGGCATTGGACCGGTTCCTGGCGGGCATTGAGCGGCGCGCATTCCGTATGGCACATATTGCCACCGGTAATGAGGATGAGGCGTTGGATCTCGTCCAGGATGCCATGCTGAAATTGGCAGAGAAGTACGGCCAGCGGCCCGAAGAGGAATGGGGGCCGCTGTTTCATTGTATTCTGCAAAGCCGGATTCGCGATTGGTATCGGCGGGAACGGGTGCGGAATCGGTTGCGGGAGTTCTTCCGCGGTTCTCAGGACGAGGAGGAGAGCGAAGACCCCCTGGAACAGGTTCCCGACTCGACGGCTCCCGCGCCTGATGAAGAGATAAAGCAGAAGCGAGCTTGTGCTGAATTGGAGGTGGCTCTCCGTGCCCTTCCGCTCCGGCAGCAGCAGGCGTTTCTGTTGCGAATCTGGGAAGAATTAGACGTGGCGCAAACGGCTCGGGCCATGGGGTGTTCGGAAGGCAGTGTGAAAACCCATTTGTTTCGTGCCCTGCAGGTCTTGCGACAGCGATTAGGAGCACATTGGCCATGAACCGACGATCGGATGAACGGCTGGATCCGCTGACCCTCGCGGCGAAGCATCTTCTCGATCAAAGTGTCGAGGCGCTCGATCAGAAGACCGTGCTGTCAGTGCAACGTGCGCGGGTGAATGCCCTGAGCCAGGCTCGTGCGCATCGACCCTGGCTCCGATGGGCGAGTGCTCTGGCCTTGGCCTCGATCGCCGCGCTGGCAGTGACGATGTGGCTGTGGCAGGCGAATGGCGTCGGCCATTCGCATCTGCTGCTGGAAGATCTCGAACTGATGCAATCGCCGGAAAATCTCGAATTGTCCGAGGATCTCGAATTTTACGATTGGCTGGCCGATGGTACCGCCACCACCGGGTAGAGCGGGACTGCTGCTCCTGTTCTGCCTGGCCGTTGGAGTTGCAGAAGCGGCGCCGGTATCAACAACGCCGACAGACGAACCAGATGCTGAGTTGCTCGATTTCCTGGGTAGTTGGCAGGACGAGGCGGGCCGCTGGATCGATCCGTTTACGATCACCAACGATCATGCTGCACAACCTCCCGTGGACGAAAAACCAAATCGCGCCGGAATTCACGCAGATACTCACAAGCCTGCCCGGGAGACACCATCACCGCCTCCTAAAGTCGGCCCGCGCGATCCGATGAGGATGCAAACTGGCCCATGAATGTACTGGTCGTAGGAATAGTGATGTTGCTCGTCGGGGTCATGCCTGTGTGGGCACAGGGTGATCCGGCCGGGGTGCCGTGGAACCAGCTTAGCCCGGGCGAACAGCAACTGCTGCAGCGGTTCAGCGACACCTGGGATCAATTGCCGCCGCGCAAACAGCACCGCTTGCGGAATGGGGCGCAGCAGTGGGGCACCATGACGCCCGAAGAGCGGCAGGAGGCGAAACAGCGATTCAAACAATGGCGATCGCTTCCACCGGAGCAACAGCAACAGCTGCGTGAGCGGTATCAGCAGTTCCGCCAGTTGCCGCCTGAGCAGCGCGAATCGGTGCGGAATGCCCGGCGGTGGTTCCGATCACTTCCTCCCGAGCAACGGAAGGAGCTGCGGGAAAAATTTCAGAGTATGTCCCCGGAGGAGCGTCGTGCCTATCGACGGGAACTTCGCCGCCAGTACGGCGGGGCCGGCGGCGGTCAGCCCTCGGAGGAGAACTCCTCGCGATAGTAGGCGGGCAGCGTTCTCGCATCCGCGGCCGGGACGTCCGTACAGCAATCACGCCGCGTGGCTGTCTGAGGCTGGGTCCCCGGCTTCGGTCTTCCGGTTATCCTTCACATAGACGCTGCCGGGCTGGCTCTTGGCAAGCTTCTTCAATTCCGAGGCAATTTTGCTGACATCCCCAGGATGGGAGATGGTGCGATGTTCATTGGTTACGACGGCGATCGACAAGCTCATGATCGGGAAACGTTCGTGATTGCCGCGGCGGTCGACGGAGTCGATGAATCCTTTGGCGCGATCCTCCGGATCGTAGAAATCCGGGATCACTAAGTCGAAGCGTTTGATCAAGGTCTGACATATCGCTTCGATGGTGGCCGGTGCGCTCATAAACACAAAATCGTCTCCGCCCACATGACCGACGAATCCGTCCGTTCCAGCCAGTTCACTGACGACCGTGGTCAGGATCCGGCAGGTGACGACCAGCACTTCGTCGCCACGGGCATACCCATAACGGTCGTTGAACGACTTGAAGTTGTCGAGATCAAGATAGGCCAATGCGAACGGGGCGCCGCTTTCAATCCGTGTCGTCGTTTCGTGGAGAATGGTGCTGTTGCCTGGCAGGCGAGTGAGGGGATTGGCATCCAGCGACCGTTCAAGACGGCTGAGGCACAGGCGCACGCGTTGCGGCACTTCATCGGGCCGATAGGGCACGGCAATATAGTCATCGATGCCGAGCGTGGCCCAGTCTAAATCGTTGACCCGGATATCCCGCACGAGAATGATCAACGGCAGCCGACCGAGGAAGGGATCCGCGCGCAATTCCCGGGCCAGCGTATCCGCCGATCGTCCGTTTGTGCCCTCTGCCGCTAACACCAGGCAGGGCGGATCATGCACAAGTTCATGCATGGCCAGCCGACCGGCTTCAGCCGTGATGACGCTGAAGCCCGACCGGTTGAGACCTGTCGTCACCCGCGTGATTTCGGCCGGATCGTTGTGCAGCAGCAGGATGCGTCGGTTGCCAGGAGACCCGCTCATAAGTAGTCGTCGATGGTTTGAAATTCTTCCGTAGCCTGAGCGAGACATCCGGCCAGGCTGTGCGAGTCCAAGCCGACCAGGTCCCAGGCCTGGCGTGAGAGCGGGGGGACGAGATCGTCGCCGGGGTTCCCGCAGGCGAGGCCCTTCACCAACACATCGGCCACATGGACGATGGCGGTTTGGAGTTTCGCGTCTTGCGCCGCCGAAGGCGTGTGATGATGGAGAATGGGCTCTCGCAGGCTGGCCGGGAGATGCCAGGCGGTGGCGAGCCAGCCTCCCACATCGGCATGGGTGACATCGAATAACGCCTGCTCGGTTTCCATCAGGAAGTGGGAGGTGTCTCGGGCCGCCGTGATCTGTTGGCCGACGTCCGTCCATTTCACGTACAGGACAACCTTCCCGATATCGTGCAGCAGTCCGCCGACAAACACCTCTTCGGGATTCTTCATTCCGGCTTTGGCGCCCAGGATATGCGCCGTGATGGCTACTCCCAACGAGTGGCGCCAGAGGTCGTTCATGCCGGCGTTTTTCATCATGTCGAACGCCGTGGCGCACAGCGTCAGGCCCTTGACGACATTCAGCCCCAGTACCACCACCGCATGTGCGACGGATGCAATGCGTGAGGGGAATCCGTAGAACGGCGAATTCGCCAGCCGCAACACTTTGGCCGACAGGACTTGGTCTTTCTCGATCAGGATGCCGATCTCCTCCGCCGAGACGTTCGGCCGGCCGATCATCGACGCCAGTTTCTGGACGACATGGGGCAGGGTCGGCAGCTCGCCCACCTGTTCGATACGCCGGCGAAGATCGACTTTGGCTGAAGGATTCATGTGGTCGGCGGTGCCTCGGAATGATCGGCAACTCCATGAGTTGCCCGGAGTTGCAGCCGGATCGCTTCACGGAGCTGGAGTTGCAGTGGATCGTCGATCACGCGTCGAAACCGATGGTCGAGTTCGGCTTCCAACTCAGCGAGGGTCTTCCCGCTGGCGTCGCCGGCTTCGCCTTCCACGTAGACGGAGGGCAGGCCCAGACGCTGGAGCCGGCCGAGGGTGGCTTCATCCAACTCCGCGCCGATGGGCAGCACGACCAGGCCTGTGCTGTTGGTGACGGGCTTGGCCAGGATCATGCCCGGCGTGAGTTCTTCGATCACGACGCGTTTCATGCGAGCGGTCTCTGCGGAGACGACGGTGTCGAGGCCCTAGTACGGTAGTGCCTTATCGGTTGATTCCGTGCGAATCTGAAGATGGGGCAACTCCTACAGCGGCACTCGTTGGAGGTGTGCCTTTACGCCGTTGGCTTGACAGGATGGGGGACATTCAACAGAATCATCCCGGTCATCAGGGGCTGTGGTTTCACGAAGGGAGCAATCGATGAAGTGTGAGATTCTGTATCCCGGGGCATTTCCGATGGTGCGGGTCCATTTGGACGCCAATGAGACGGTGAAAGCCGAATCCGGCGCGATGGTGGCCGCTTCGCCGACGGTGGACATCGAGAGCAAGATGGAGGGCGGGTTTCTGGGCGCGTTGTCCCGGAAAATGTTGAGTGGTGAAAAGTTTTTCTTTCAGACCCTTCGAGCCAGTCGCGGGGCGGGCGAAGTCTTGTTGGCGCCGACGGTACCCGGCGAAATCGTGCTGCTGGAATTGGACGGCGTCAATGAGTACATGGTGCAGAAAGACGGCTTTCTGGCCGGCGCGGACGGCGTGAAGATCGAAAGCAAGATGCAAAGCCTCACGCGCGGGTTGCTGGGCGGAGAAGGATTTTTCATTTTGAAGATCGGCGGCACCGGGCCGTTGGTCCTGAACAGTTTCGGAGCCATTCACAAGATTGACCTGAAACCGAACGAAGAATACATCGTGGACAACAGCCACCTGGTGGCCTGGACTTCCACGACCACCTACAACATCGAGAAGGCGTCGTCCGGCTGGATTGCCAGCCTGACATCGGGCGAGGGCCTGGTGTGCCGTTTCCGCGGGCCGGGCGTCGTCTACATTCAAAGCCGCAATCCCGGCAGTTTTGGCAATTGGATCAGACAGTTCATCCCGGTTTCGGAATAGCGACTGTCCAACATGCTCGTGCACGTCGTTCTCGGCTCACGACACATCCTCAACGTACCGCTGCGGGTACGCCTCCGGTTTGCGTTCGCCTGCGGCCGCGTTGGCCGCCGTGTTGAACGCCCGCTTCACAGGCGATAGGTCTTCATGAGGAAAGTCCACGCCCGATGAACGCTACTCCCAACGCTCTTTGTTTCGGTGACGGCTTGCCGGGGGCGGGCGTGCCTTGTGTGGCAGCGGTGTCGGCAGAAGGCTTGCGCGTCAGTCCTATGGGCGAATCGCCGCTCGTGGAGCAAGGTGTGGCCTTTGCTGAGATGTCGGTCGAGGCCGGAGGGTTGGATCATGACCAGCTGGTCGTGTCGTGGGGGACCGGCTCATTGGCTCGGACACTCTATGCGAAAGATCCCGCCTTGATTGTCGCCTTCCGTCGCGCGGCGCCGCCGGAATTAACCGCCCATCTCGATCGGGCGGCTAAGCAGGTCCGTCGCGTACGGCATAGTCATCGTGTCTTGTGGGGGACTGTCGTCGGAGTCTTGATTGGCCTGGGACTGTTGTTCTGGTTCGGGTCTGATCTGATCGTGGAATGGGCGGTCGCCAGAATTCCCATCGAATGGGAACAGAAATTAGGCGAATCGGTGTACCAGGATTTTTTGTCCAAAGAGACGGTGCTGAAGGAAGGTCCGGCCGTCAGCGCCGTGCAGGAGATGACGCAGCGGTTAACGGACAACATTCACGATAACCCATACAAGTTTCAGGTGTCGGTGGTGCAGAGTCCCGTGGTGAATGCCTTTGCGTTGCCCGGAGGCTATGTCGTGGTGTTTACCGGTTTGCTGAAGAAGGTAGAAAGCGGCGAAGAAGTGGCCGGAGTGTTGAGCCATGAACTGAACCACGTGTTGCAGCGGCATGGTATGGAGCGCATAGTCAAAATGCTGGGGCTGGCGGCTGCCATAGGGATTCTGCTGGGGGATCAACAAGGCCTGACCGGCTTGGCGAAGCAGGTGGGCATGGAGCTTGTGACGCTGAAGTTCGGGCGCGCCCAGGAGACGGAGGCGGACGTCACCGGCATTCGACTTCTATCTGACGCACGCATTGCCCCGGATGGCATGATCCGGTTTTTTGAACGGCTCTCGGAGAAAGACAAGGCTCGCGTCGAAATATTTTCAACCCATCCCATGAGTGCGGGGCGTGCGGAGCGATTGAAGGCGGAGTTGGCGGCGTTACCCAAGCGCACGCCTGAACCGTTCACCTTCGAGTGGAAGACCATTCAGGATTCACTGGGAGCGTCCGAGCCGAAGACGTAACGTGAGGTGTGGCATGCGCATCGGGGTCATCTCGGATACGCACGGGTTGTTCGATCCCTCCATCACTCGCCACTTCGCGGGGGTCGAGCATATTCTGCATGCCGGGGATATCGGCCGGGGCGATGTCTTGGCGCGGCTCGAACGGATCGCGTCGGTGACCGCCGTGTCCGGCAACGTGGATGGATTCGACGCCTGTGGGATTCCGATGGAGCAGACCGTTGACCTGGCGGGCCACCGCATCGCAATCTACCATCGCCTGTACGAAGGTGGCCGGTTGACGCGGGAGGGGATGGCTATGCTCGCGCGTGTCCGTCCATCGCTGTGTGTGTATGGGCATACGCATCAACCGAAGGCCGAATGGCGAGACGGGGTCTTGTTGTTCAATCCGGGTTCCGCCGGGCCCAAACGGTTTCATTTGCCGCGCGCGGTGGGATTGCTGTTGTTCCAAAATGGATCGATCGAAACGCAGCACATCATGTTGGGCGATCGAGCGGAGTAGTCGCGCCGATCGGGGGATTTTTTACTCTACATGCTGCGGAGGCTTGGCTATAATGCGCGAGGTCTCTTGTTCGACGATCGATCGGGTGGAGTCATTCACTTGTTAAGAGGAGGAGGACGTATGCTGAGACAAGTCATCGTTGCGTTGGGCATGGTCGCTGTTGCGTCACAGGCCGGTTTGGCCATGGCGGCCAATCCGGATACCGGACCCGGTTGCGGTCTAGGGAAGCTCGCCTGGGCGGACTATAAGAATCAAAAGAACATTGCGCCACAGGTGATGATGGCCACGACGAACGGCACGTTTGGCAGCGGGACGTTCGGGATCAGCTCCGGAACGTCAGGCTGTACGAATGATGGTCAGGTCATGGCGGATCAGAAGACGACGATGTTCGCGCTGTTGAACTTCGAGAACCTGACGCAGGAAATGGCACAAGGGAAGGGCGAGCATTTGGCCTCCTTGGCGACCCTGATGGGTGTGCCCAACGAGCAGCATGCGGCCTTCTTCGCCTTGACCCAGGAACGCTATACGGCACTGGTGCAGGAGGGTGAAACCTCGTCGGTGGCTTTGGTGAAGACGCTGAATGACGCGATCTCCAAGAGCCCCGTTCTCGCCCAAGCCGTCAGCCGCTAA
>ERZ724507.45-NODE-45-length-44085-cov-6.316898_pt1 | contig 44085 bp, 33 predicted proteins | sample MGYA00376040_ERZ724507 | MGnify/ENA primary metagenome ERZ724507 (study PRJEB28724, sample SAMN07190883) | activated sludge metagenome | isolation source: activated sludge of sewage treatment plant in Hong Hong | place: Hong Kong | collected 2016-03-17 ...
GCGTCTGCGAATCGTACTCTGCTTGATCATCGCCGCTTACATCGGTCTTTGCACCCGCGTTCGCGCCGCTCGTGATCTGCAGCGAGCCCGGAACATAGGTCAGCTCCGCCGGCAGCGTATCGCGCAGCACCGTTCCGATCGAGGTATCCGACCCGCTGTTCACCACGTTCAGCGTGTACTTCACCGTATCGCCCGGAATCACTGGCTTGCCAGGACGACTGACGTTTACGTACGTCTTGGTGCTTTCCGAAAACACTGGGAACAGCGTCGAAATTCCAGTGGCAAAGCCGCCCAGGAAGAACAAGTCACCGCTCGACGTCGCCTGCAGCTGCGCGCTGGTTGCACCCGCAGAGAGCTGCGCCGTCACATCCACCACGTCGAGGTCGATTCCCACCATGCTCGATGGCTGTCCCGACATCTGCGGCAGATCACCCACAATCGAAACCGGAGCGCCCAGCGTACTGCGACTGCTGTTAAAGAAGTTGCTCGCTGGGTTGATCTGGTTGCTCAGCACCGATCCGTTAAACAGAAAGGAATCGCCAGTGAGCGAGTCATCGCCTTCATAGCCAACGATTCCGAGCTGTCCCGAAAAGCCGCTGTTCGGAACCAGAAATCCGTCGAGCGTCGCGTTCGCATTCAGACCCTGCTGAACCGTATCCAGACCGCGATACACCACGATGTTGCGCGTCGGCTCATCCGACTTGCGATACACAACCATCATGTGCCAGTTCACAAACGCGACGTTTTCCAGCACGTCCTTGAGCGACGTGGTCGGAATTCCCGTCACGCGATACACACCACTGCCGTTTTGCTGCACCAGCTTGGTGATGTCCGCGTTGCCTTGATAGTACGTACGACCGCCATTGTTGACCGTCAGGCCCGGAAACGCTGGATCGTTGGTGATCACCGACTGGAAACCACCGGGACGATCCATTCCAACCTGACGGCCTGCGGATGCTCCCAGCGGAAGCTGCGCGGCCCAAAACAGCCGAGCATGCACCACCACAGAGCCAGGCGGAATCGACAGAAACGCAGCACTGCTCGCCCGCAGCGGAGTGGTTGATCCATCCGCCGTGGCCGTCGTGCCATCGGACTGCCACAGAATGTCCGCAGAGCTATCTTCCGTATTGCTAGAACAGCTTCCCGTATTCACCGAACCGACGATCGGCTGCGGAACACCGGAAGCACAGTCCCAGCCGACGGTATTCCCAATCAGCAGGAAGTTGCCCTTTTCATTGAACTCCGCAAGCTTTTGCGGAGCCGCAGACACCGTCGAGCACAGCGCACTCACACCTACAGCAGACAGGAGTCCAAGCACTGAGCTTGCCACGGACCCGAAACGACGAATGGTCATCTTGCACCTCTGACTTCTCTTGGACCAGCGGACCTCTGCGTCCGGACTACTTGTGTCCCATCCCCAGCGGACTACGCAGACTTGTCCTTCTTCCGGCGGTGGTGCTTCTTCTTTTTGCCATCGGCTTTGTCTTCGCCGCCATCACCATCCGCCGCTTCTGCCGCGTCCTTCTTGGACTTCCGCTTCTTTTTCTTTTTGCTGTCGCCATCCTCCGCATCACCCTTGTCTGCGGAGTCTGACTCGACGGCATCGCCCTTTTTGCCCTTCTTGTCCTTGCGATGCTTCTTGCCCTTCGATCCATCGCTTTGATCTTCGGACTCTGGCACCACGATATCGCTCGCCTTCTTGACCTGAACATCCTTCGGCTGCGCAGGATCAAGGATGACAAAGTCCACGCGGCGATTCTTTTCGCGACCCTTCGCGGTCTTGTTTTCAGCAATCGGCATATCCGGTCCGTAGCCCTTCGACTGCAGACGGTTTGCATCGATTCCCTTTTCGACCAGGAAGCGCAGGACACTTGCCGCACGTCGCGCCGACAGATCTCGGTTGTAGGTGGCCTTGCCGCGATCATCGGTGTGTCCCTGGACTTCCACCTTCTTGATGCTGGGCGCTCCCTTGAGGCTGTTCGCAACCGCTTCAAGAACCGGGAAGCTGCGCTTGAGGATCACGTCCTTGTTCGTCGCGAAGAACACCGGCTCGATGATCTTGATCTGACCATCGGTGATCATCGTGGCACCGGGGCAGCCATTCTTCTTCGGATCAGGATCAGGCGCACCAGGCTTGTCTGGACAAGCATCTTCTGGATCGACCACGAGATCCTTGTCACGGTCTCCCGCTGGGCAGCCAAGACGCGCTGGATCGGGCTTGTCCCCCTTCGGAACATCCACACACTGATCCTCTGTATCGAGCACGCCGTCTTTGTCCTGATCACCGACCGGGCAGCCTGGACGCTTCGCATCGGGATGATCTCCCTTGGGAACGTCGATGCACTGATCTTCAGGATCGAGCACGCCGTCCTTGTCACGATCGCCCGCCGGACAACCCAGACGCTGCGCATCGGGATCGGGATGCTCTCCCTTGGGAACATCGGGACAGATATCCATACGATCGATCACACCGTCGCGATCACGATCGGGACAGCCGTGCGTATTGGGCTTGCCGGTTGCAATGCCCGCATCATCAGGACAGGCGTCATCCGCATCGAGAATGCCGTCGTGATCCCGATCCAGAACCGGCTTCTTTTCTTCCTTCATCGGCGCATAGCCAATGCGAAGCAGAACGCGACCATCTGGCGTTCCCGGCTGACGGAGCAGACCGACACCGCCCGCGATTCCCAGGTTCACTTGATGTCCGATGTTGTAGTGACCTGCGAGCAAGACTTCCAAGCTGGTGAAGTCTCGGTAGAACGGCTTGGTTGCATCCGTTCCCATCACCTGCGTCGCCAGGATTGCTTCGGGACCGACCGCGAAGCGACGCTCAAAGTCGGCATATCCAATCGCCGCGCCAAGCTGAAGCTCCGATCCGACCGTGCTTCCCGCGAGATCGACGCCAGCGCCAATCTGCGCAGCCGGACGATACTGAAAGCCTGCGGTAAACGACCACAGGATGTGCTTGGCATAACCGCCGAGCGCCAGCTTCGGAAGCACCCGCAGCACACCTTCATCACTCGATGAAAGCGCAACACCCGAGTTGATTCCGAACGATCGCAGCGGAATCCAGACCTGCGCGCCAAGGCTCAGCGACACCGCGCTCTTGTACGGCTGACCGAACAGTCGAACCCACAAGCCAAGGCGCGGATCACCGACGGCGACTCCGTTGGCGGGCTCTGCACCACCGGCTTTGACACCGCGCTCTAGAAAGGTGATCGGAAGGCTGCCGTTTATCTGAACGCGATCCAGAAACGATCCAGCCACATCGACGTGACCCAGAAACTGGTGCTCGATGACAGACAGCCGAGGCGTGAAGCTGCCATCGCTGCCAACCGCGCCAAACACCAGTGGATTGTGTCCGTAGTTGAGCGTGATTCCTGCCGCAAAATAGCGCGTTTGGGAATACCACGGATGGTCTACCCAGAACGACCACTCACCAGCGGAAGTGGGCTCATAGCGGTTCACCGCAAAGCCACGATGAAGATCCTGCGCAGAGGCGCTCTGGGCGCTGAGCAGCACAGCGCAGACTGCTCCTAAGACACGGAAACGGTTCATAAGTTCACGCAAAAACTTCACAACATCACCTCCAACGCGAGGACCGGACAAGTGACCTTCGCCAGCTCGGAGCGAGGATCGGTTCCAGATCGTATGCGATCTGCCACAGTTCCTTCCTCGTCGGACATTCCGCCTCTGCCAGGTTCTTTTTCCATGCCAAAAGGCCCCCCAAAGACCACTGCACACAACACAGCACGCCCATTATCGCAGAGTCTTTGATTCTTTGGTGCCAAGATCTCAGGCGTTCACCCGAACAACTTCTGCGACGATAAATCCGCATGTCGGGGGATGTCTGTACAGGAAGGAACTGATAGGATACGGAGCCATGAGTGAGACGCCATCGCAGACTCTGTTCCCATCGTTTCCATCCCTTCGTAACAAGGTGATCCTCGTCACTGGCGCCAGCAGTGGCATTGGAGCAGCCTGTGCGCGCGCCTTTGCAGCAAGTGGCTGCACGCTGATCGTGCTGGCACGGCGGGCAGAGCGGCTCACTCCGCTGGTCTCTGCGCTGCTCGATTCAGGCGCCCAAGCAGCCACCGCGCTCGTTGCTGATGTGCGCGATCGCGAAGCCGTCCGTGAGGCGATCTCCACACTTCCTGCTGCCTTTGCATCGATCGATGTGGTGATTCACGCAGCGGGCCTGGGCCGAGGCCGTGACAAGCTGTTTGAAAGCAATCCCGCAGAGTGGGACGAAGTGCTGGATACCAATGTCAAAGGAGTCCTGTCTGTCACGCATGCGGTGCTTCCTCACATGGTGTCGCGCGATCAAGGACACATCGTTCACATCGGCTCCGTAGCCGGTTCCCAGCCCTACGTTGGGGGTGCGATTTACTGCGCCAGCAAGGCTGCGATTCGCATGCTGAATCAGTGTCTGAAGCACGATCTGCTTGGCACGCGCATTCGGGTCAGCAGCGTCGATCCAGGCATGGTGGAAACCGAGTTTAGCGTGGTGCGATTTCGCGGCGATACAGCGCGCGCCAAGTCCGTCTACGCAGGCATGACGCCGATGACCGCTGATGATGTCGCGGAAGCCGTCCTGTTTTGTGTCAGCCGTCCCGCCCACGTCAACATCAGTGAGATCACAATGCTTGCCACCGATCAAGCATCCGCCACCACCGTACATCGTAGATAGCAGCACAAGCGTCGCGCGTTCCCCCTAACCACGCGCAATCAGAGCCACTGTACGCCGCTGCGCTGCCCCGTCGCCTGTTTTGCACTAGTCTTGGATCGTAGACCTTGCATCCGGCGGCCCAGGGGAAGCGCATGCCAAAGATTCCGCCTTATCGTGAGTGGCTCGAAAAGACGCGAAAGAAGGACTGGAAGACCAAAGAGGAGCCCTATCTGCTCTACATCAGTAAGGTCCTGCTCGGTCCGCGCAGCTACCCCAAACACTATTCCCACAATCAGGCAGAGACAGAGCTGTACGAGCTGCTTGCCTCGACGCTGGATGGCTTTTCCAAGACGCTGGAAGACAGGCTCATCCGACCGCCACCGCCCACGAAGAACAAGGGAAAGACAGGAACCGCTGGCTCCGATCAGGAAGGGAATAAGACAGCGGGCGTTCAGTCTGGAACGACCTCGCTTGTCACCAAGGAGCAGCCTCTGTCCGAAGGCAACGCGATCCAGAAAACCAAGCCCAGAGCAGACAAGTACAACAGCAAAGCAGAGTTTGGTCCCGAAGCCCTGCGCGCGGTGTTTCTGCGCATGCCCAAGAATCCTGACTTGGTGATGAAAGCAGAAAACGAAAAGGAGCTGACAAACGACGCCACCCTGTGGGGAGTGGTGCGAACCAGCAGAGCGATGAGCCTGTCAAGCGACAACCTGGCAGAGTTTCGCAGAGCGGAGCCAGGGACTCCCTATCTGGGCTTTGTTCGCATCGGTCGGCGCGTCGGTCGCGAAGAAGATCGCATCGCGCTCATTCAGATCGCGCAGAGCATTCCGTCCGGTGCCAAGTTCGCGGTGCTCGCCAAGGAGCTGACCGGCGGACAGTCCTGGCACAAGCACTGGCTGAACAAAAAGTTTCTGACCCAGCCCGACCCGCAGATCAAAGACTGGAACGGCTGGGACTTGTCCGCGCTGCGCAAAGACAAGTCGCTGGAGCTATCGGACACCGGCAGCTTCTTCGGCTTTTTCCTGATCAAAGCAGCGGATGACAGCCCCAATCACTACTTCAACTTCCGCTGTGCGTCGCTCAACCAAGTCGCCAACGCGTACTTTACGGACGTCGCGCCCGCTCTTTCGTTTGGCCAGATGAATCCCGGCCAGCGCATGGCCTACCAAAACTTGGTCGAAGCCGCGCGCGGAGGCTTTGCGCCCCGCATGCAAGAGTTGGCCGAGTACTTTCCCAAGGTCAAGCTTACGCGCGGTGCGCTGGAAGTGGCCTCTGCCTCGAAGAAAGTCCCGCTCAGCTGGGCCAAAGCCATCGTCGAGACCATCCAGAAAATCTAGCGATCCCTCACCTACCGCGTCCCTGGTCTGCGCATGCGTCGGTTCAGACGACACAGCGGCGACACCACTGTGGTCATTGACCGAACCAACGGACGATCGTCCGTTATATTAGACTTTGTTTGATTATTTTGCCGAGCACCCCTTGATTCTTCGATGAAGAAGGCTAGATCGTCTGTTATAACAGACATCGGTCGTTATGATGGCGGTGACTCAATGAACTCTGCAGCTATCGCTCCGTCGAAACAGTCCAAAAAACAGGTCAACCCACAAGCCACAACCCACAAGCCCACACGTCTGCGCATCGGGATGATCGGTGGTGTGGAGCGCTCAGAGGGACTGTTCCAGCAAGCGGCGCATGCTGCCGGATACGACCTAGAAGTTCACAGCGGACACACCGCAGGACGAGGCGCGCAGACGCTGGCATCCCTGGTCAACCGCGTCGATCTGGTCGTGATTGTGACCGATGTAAACAGTCACAATGCAGTGGTCGCCGCGCGCAAAGCCGCAGTCAGCCGAGGCGTCAAGCACCTGCTGGTCCGACGCTGTAGTCCGTCACGTCTGATTGATCTGATTCACTCGGTCGAAACAGACATCGCGCACGCAGCGTAAAGCACAAGCAGCGCCTGCCACTTGGCCTATTGACGGATCTGTCAATGGCCGCGTCCGCCCGATTCCCGTACGCCAGCCGCAGCCAAAAGCAGCGCATCGACAATCTCGCTTGGACGCAGGACATACTCTGCGGCTCCGCTCTCACTGGCGACGCGAGGCATGCCATACACAGCCGCGCTCTCACTGTCTTGCGAGATGGTCAGTCCGCCCGCTTGGCGAATCGCACGCAGTCCGGTGGTTCCGTCCCGGCCAATGCCGCTCAGGATGACACCGGCGGCGCGCTCTCCGTAATGGCGAGCGACAGAGTCCAGCATCAGATCCACCGATGGCATGTGTCCAGAAATGGGCTCGGACTGCTCGGCTTGCGCGACTCCGCGACGGCTCAGCAGCAGGTGCGCATCATCAGGGGCCAAGATCACCCGTCCGGGCAACAGCGGCTGTGAGAGCGCACAGACACTGACCGGCAGACGAATCCGCGCGCGCAGATAGTCGGCAAACGGCTCGGCAAAGCCCATCGGAAGGTGCTGCACGACCAAGATGCTGGCCGGATAGTCCTTCGGGAGCGCCGACAGAATGTCCGCTACCACGCCGGGGCCTCCCGCCGACGCACCGATGCCGACCACATCCACTTGCTGCGTAATCTGCGCAAGCGGTGCAATCACCTTTCCGCTCGGCTCTGTCCGCTGGCTCACCGACGATGGACGCTGACTCACCGATGAGGGACGCTGGCTCACCGACGATGGACGCTGACCCAGCGGACGCAGACTGCTCTGCTTTTGCATCACCGGAACCCGAATCAGCCGTCGCACCGCACCACGCAGCAGCGCCCCCGACTGCGGATCTGCGCCACTCGCCCGCGCTTCAATCGACAGCGCACCACGCACAAGCGCCGCCTGTAGCAGCGGAGACTGCTCTTCATCCGGCGCGCCCACCGACAGAATCAGGATGGGCAGCGGACGCTCCAGCATCAGCGCTTCCATCGCATCCAGTCCCCCTTCGGCCAGCAGCTCTTCGTCGATGATCAGCAGCTCGACCGACACCCGGAGCAGAAACCGCAGCGCCTCCGTGGGATCCGAAAACTCACGCACCACTTCCAGGTCGCGCTCCGCTTCCAGCAGCGCCCGCAGCGCCCGCCGAGCGCCCACGGAGCGATCCAAAATCACAACCCGTGCCATCCCGACTGACATTGTATCGCGCGCAGGAACCGCTGCGCAACCACACGCAGACTCCCGAAGGGTACGCGAACCGAACCACACCGGCGCGCAGGTAGGAAGCGAACGGAATGAATGAGGAGGAAGGAACGAACGCGGCGAACGAAGGAATCGCAGCGTCAGCAGACGCACATCCAATCAAGCGGACGGCGTCTGCTCTAGCAGACTACGGTGCGGCAGCGTAGGTCGGACGCGACGTACAGCGCGTCATCCACGACTGGACGTTCTGATACGGCGTCAGGTCAATCTGCATCATCCGCACGTATTCCATCCACGACGACATGTGCAGATCCGCGATGGTCAGCGAGTCTCCGGCCACGTAGTGACGACCCTGAAGCTGGGCATCCAGAATCTGGAGCAGCTCCGCGATGTCCTGCTTGGCGCGCAGACCGGCCTTGACGTTGCGCTCTTCTTCCGGGGCCCACGGACCCAGGTTGCGACCGACGCGCGACAGCGCTTCACCCAGCGTGACGTTGGTCCAGACAATCCACTTCATCACCTCGCCGCGCTGCGGACCCGGCGCTGGATACAGACCCTTGCTCACTCCGAACGTCTCGCCCAGGTAGATCTGAATCGCTGCAGACTCAAAGATCGCCACGCCATCGTGAACCAGAACAGGAACCTTGGCATTGGGATTCAGCTTCAGAAATTCCGGCTTCTTGGTATCGCCCGCACGAAAGTCGATCAGCACTTTTTCATAGGGAATGCCAAGCTCCTCAAGCGTCCAGTGAACAGGGGAAGCGCTGGATTGAGGGCTGTAGTAGAACGTCACGCTCATCGGGGGACTCCTTTCAAAGACAAAACGGACACAAGGGTTTGTGAACACACTCCCTTTTCCGGGGAGAGCGCAGCGAAACTACTGATCAAAACTTCAGTGGTCAAGGAAAAAGATCCAGCGATTCCTACAGCCAACGTGGGGGGACTCCCAAAGCGAACTCTTGCTCTCTGTTCCTGCGCGCAGCAGTGGTACAAGGACTTTATGGGAAGCACTGTGAACCGCCGCACAAACCGTCCTTCGCGACTCCTGTTTCCGTCGCTGCTGCTAGGATCTAGCCTGCTCATCCTGGCCTGTGAACCCGAACAGCCGGAGCCCAGCGATCTGCCCCGCAGCGAGTCCGCGCAGCAAGGGGAGCCGACACAAACCGGACAGAGCCTGTATGTCACATCCACCAAGCTGTGGAGTCGCAGCGGAGCCATCACAGAGATTCCGGTCTGCTTTGAAAATCCCGATCCCAGCAATGACACAGAGCGCGGTCTGGTCCGTACTTCCGTCGAAGAGACCTGGCAGAGCGTGGCCTCTGTTCGGTTTACGGGCTGGGGCCCCTGTTCCGCAACCGCCAAAGGAATCCGTCTGCGCATTCAAGATGTCGGTCCCTACACGCTGGGACTTGGTACAGACCTTGACGGCGTCAGAGACGGAATGTCGCTAAACTTTACATTTTCGACGTGGAGCACTGGCTGTCAGATGACCAAGCCGTACTGCATCCGCGTCGGTGCTGTGCATGAATTTGGTCACGCGCTCGGCTTCGCACACGAGCAGAATCGTCCAGACACTCCCTCATGGTGCACGCTGGAACAAGGCAGTGATGGCGACATCTTGGTGGGCCCATGGGATCTGGACTCGGTGATGAACTACTGCAATCCAGCCTGGACGGGCGACGGAAAGCTCAGCGAAACAGACATCGAAGGAGTCCGCGCCGCCTACGGTCGATCGAGCAGCACCGTGGACGCAGCACTGTCTTCAGGAACAGCCTTTTTGTCCGCGCAGTCTCAATCCGACGCAGCACTGGGAAGCACCGATCAGACCTTTTTTGCAGATGTCACGGGCGACGGACGGGCTGATCTCATCGCGCTGACTGCTGCATCCGGTGATGTGTTTGTTGGCAAAGCCCAAGCAGGCGGTTCCTTTGCAGCCCTTCAGCCATGGCGTAAGGACTTTGCGCCGCGCGCCAGCAAGTACTTTTTTGCAGATGTCACCGGCGACGGACGAGCCGATGCAGTTGCCTTCCTGTCCGCGACCGCAGCATGGCAAGTGGCGGTGTCTTCAGGAAGCTCCTTTGGAACCGCAGTGGTGTGGAAGACAGGACATGGACTGGGATCCTCCCAGCAGCTTGTGGGCGACGTAACCGGAGACGGCAGAGCCGACGCTGTGACCTTCTTTTCTGCGACCGGAAACTTCTGGGTTGCCCCTTCCTCGGGAAGCTCCTTTTCCACCTATTCCCAGTGGAAAGCGGATCACGGCGCAGCATCCAGCAGTCAGCTCTTGGCGGATGTCACGGGAGATGGTCGTGCCGACGCTGTGGTGTTCGTCGCAAGCACTGGATCTTGGCGCGTCGCAGCATCCACCGGAAGTGCGTTTTCCACCAGCACGCTGTGGAAGTCAGGACACGGTGTCGGATCTTCTGCGCAGCTGGTCGATGATGTAACCGGAGACGGCAAGGCCGATGCAGTAGCCGTCTTTCGCGGCACAGGTTCCATTTGGGTCGCACCCTCGACAGGAAGCAGCTTTACGACCTATTCGCGCTGGCAAAAAGGAATCGGCACTGCGCTCTCTGCGGATCTGAATCAAGCACTGATCGGAGACGTAAACGGAGACAACCGAGCAGACATCCTGATTCGCTGGCTGCACTAACCCAGCAAGAACCGACGCGCGCCGATCTGCACGACGATGCATCGATGGATCTGCGCACTTTCGCGATATGCTGAAGCCGAAAAGGAACTGCGCCCATGTCTCATCTTGATGTTCTCAAAGACTACAGCTCGTTTTCGTTCGATGATGGTCGCTATCAGCGCACGGTGTATCGACGAGGACAAGGCCCAGCGGTGATCGTGATTCACGAAATTCCTGGGATTCATCCGCAGGTGGTGCGCTTTGCGAACCGCGTAGCAGAAGCAGGAATGACGGTGTTTCTGCCGCATCTGTTTGGCGATCCGGGTCGTCCTGTCACCATTCCCTACGTCATGCAGCAGATGGCCATCAACGTCTGCATCCGTCGCGAGTTTTCCGCATGGGCCACCGACAAGTCGAGTCCGATTGTTGACTGGCTGCGCGCGCTGTCTCGCAAGGTGTTTGCAGAGTGCGGAGGAAAGGGAGTCGGCGCAGTCGGAATGTGCCTCACCGGAAACTTTGCGCTGGCGATGATGACAGAGCCATCGGTGGTGGCTCCGGTGCTGTCACAGCCGTCGCTGCCACTTGGAATCGGTGCCGCGCGAAAGGCCGCAATCGGCTGCTCTGCCGAAGAGATTGCCTGTGCCAAGCGACGCTTTGAACAAGAAGATCTGTCGATGATCGGACTGCGCTTTTACGGTGATCCCTTCATCGCGGACGCACGCTTTGATACCTACAAAAACACGTTTGGTGATCGCTTCGAAGCCATCGAGATCGATCCCAAAGACGGACTCCGTGTGCAAGGGGCACCGCCACACTCTGTCCTGACTGTGAACCTGCGCGATGATGATCCAGAGGGACCGACCAAGCGCGCAGAGCGTCGCGTGATCGAGTTCTTCAAGCAGCGTGTGGGTGCAGTCTAGGTCACGCCTACTTCGCGGTCAGATCGCGAGTCTCTCCGTCGACGGCGTTGCGCTTCACAGAAGCAATTCCGTTTTCCATCGCAGCCGCAGAGGAATACATCTCGCTGCGACCCACCACCTCTCCGTTGCCCGCTTTGAGCACAAAGTACGGCTCATCCTTCTTCGAGCGCAGTCGATCAAAGCGCTCATCGTGCGCGGCATTCTTGCGAACAGAGTCGATACCGCTTTGCGCAGCCGCTTTGGTTTCGTACTGCTCACTGCTCAGGATGATCTCTCCGTTGCCCGCCTTGAGATGAAAGTAGAACTGACCGTTCTTGGACTGCAGAATCTCGAACTTGCCTGCCATGTGAACTCCCCCTTTCGCTGGTCTTACTCATCAGGATCTCGACGACAAATCCTCAAGTCAAGCCACTTGTTTTCGCATCACCTTCCCACCCAAAAGGTTCCGATCAGTGGGAATCAGTAGGTGAAGCTGCGCAGACGCAAATTCCCATCCAGGATGGTCCCTCGTGTTCCGACCGCGATCACATTCCGTATGTCGCTGCCATGAACGCGCGTCAGATCACTTGTGGTGATGCCCACTTCGCGCTGCCAACCTGCACTGGTTCGACGCAAGATCGTGCCTTGCGAACCCACGGCAAACACCAGCTGCGGTGATTCGCTTGCATCCTGCGCATCTTGGTCGCGGTCCGTCATCATGTCTGCAAGTGCAGACGCAGCGCCTGCATCAGCGTCATGACCTGCGCACTGTTCGCTCCCGCAGTACGCATCGTTCCAGACTGCAAAGCCGCCCCACAGCGCCTCGCAGCCCACCGAAGTACAGAGCAGCAGCAGCGACAGCTTCCCAAGGCCCGCTTGCAGCGCTGGCGATTTCATCGGATTCCCCTCTTTCCCTCATTATGGCACGCACTCGCCATCGCACGACAGCGCGGCCCCAGAACCAGGACGGATGCCCCAAGACGGAACAAGACGGAGTGGGACCGCTTGATGCACGAAGTCACGATGGACACAGAAGACAGAGCCCGCAGACAAGGCGCGGACTGCAGCGAAGGAAGAACCGATGTTGCGGGATGTTGTCGACGGATCAGACGAACAAAAGCAGGCTAGGCACGGTTCCAGCCTTTGACGATGTTTTCGCTGTAGAATTCGTTCCACAGTGCATCGATTTGCGCGCGGCTGTTTGACACCCGAATCTCACGCGATAGCGGATCTTTCCGGGTCGGACTGTAGTCGGTGTAGTGCAGCACAAACGCAGGGAACTCGCCGTCTTCCTCTTTGTTTGTCTTCCACATAAGGAGCTTCCGCACCGCAGTCTGTCCCTTCAGCGTCTTCACATACACTTCACGGCGCAGCACCTGACTCTTCGGCAGCGAATAGGTCCGCGCGTCCTTTTCCAAGCTCGCGATCTCAATCAAATCCGCAAGCTGCTGCGCACGAACATCGCTGCTGTTTACGCGCTTGTCATCGCGTCTTCGCACAAACACAGGAGATATCAGCGACGCGAGCGGGAACTTCCGCAGTGGAGCATAGCGATGCGCCTTTTCATCATACGACAGCACCATCTTGTCGATGCCACCACCGCGCGTCGTAGATGAGATCAGATCCAAGCAGCTGATCTCGATCACCAGCTCGGGACGGACCATCTGATAGGCAATGTGACCATCGCCGATCTCTGCGTAGTCACTGGCCGCCGTCCTGTCTTTTAGATCCGATAGCAGCGCGCGACGCTCTTCATCCGAAAAGCCCGTTCCAACACGGCCCAGAATCTGAAGGCTTCCGTCTTTGCGCATCACCGCGCACAAAAGATCGTGAAGCATTCCTTTGCGCTCTTCGGTTCCTTCGGTAAAGCCAATCACCGCGACATCCAGGTTGTGACGCGGCTTCAGCTTGTAGCTTCCCGTCGAGTCCGAGCGCAGAACCAGACCTTCACTGCCCTGCCCTTCGACCCAGTCTGCGAAGTACTTTTCGATCTCTTCTGCGGTCTTTACAGAGACAGCTTCCACCGGATGAATCCGGTCTTTTCCTGCAAACAGCTTGGTGATCCGCGCAAACGTCTCTGCATGCTTTGCCGGAGTCTGTTCTCCGTCGATTTCCAGCACATCAAAGACTGCCATACAGAGTCGATCCAGATCCTCTTGGGAGCCCGGCGCACGCGCTGCACTGCTCGCATCCGCGACACGCGCACGACGACCATCGGGATGACGATAGTACAGCTCACCGGCAATCAGCGCCGACTTCACTTTCGCCTTGGTCAGCTTCTTTACTGCATCCGCAAGCAGCGGCAAGCCGACGCGAACCGTTCCGCCCGGATTGACGAGCAGCGCTTGTCCGTCTTCAAAGCACAGGACCGCAAACTCTCCGTCCACTTTGCGCGACAGATGATATTCGCCAGCCGGAAGTCGATTCCGAATGTCCTTCTTTTCCAAAGGAATCAGCCGCGACGCCTGCGTGCGACGATATTCCTGCGTACGCTGCCACAAAGACGGATTCTTTAGGTCTCGACCTTGCCCGACTCCGTACTTGCCGAGCTTCCATTCAATCCGCGCCGAGTCAATCAGGCTTGGCGCACCTTGGGTCTTGCTCGTGTCAGCCATTACGCCTTCTCCTTGCTCGGGGCCCGAAGCTCCAGGTTGCTCAGATGCAGAATCAGACAATAGGAGTCCCCTTGCGTTCTTCCTTCCAGAAATCCGCGATAAGGCGTCCCACCCCGCTGAAACACCAGCGGCTGATTCGACTTCGCACCCGCACCGACGAGAAGAAGCGCATCTTTTTGCTCTAGCTCGCGCGCCATCTCAAACAGAAAGTCGTACGTCAGACCGTTTACGTGAACGACTTGCAGCTTTCCTGAAAACACAAAGCGATTCCAGACTTCCGCCTTCTTCAGGAGCTTTCCTGACCACTTGAGCGGAGTCTCTGTTGCGACGTTCTGTTCCGATACTTTGTGCGCGCGACGTTCCTTCACTGCGCCATCAGGAGTCCGCACCACATCCCACAGCGCGACGGAGTGAACGATCTTTTGCTCGGGACTCACATACACGCGCGAGGTGTCTTTCAGAAACGCTCCGGTCCGTTCCAGATCGACCTCTGGATCTCCTTTGACCAGCGCATCCGAGAGCGCCGCCAGCGGATCACTGTGTCCGACCTGCTTGGTCAGTGCGTCCAGATCGCGCTCGATCGGAGCCCGCAGCACCCGCACCGACTTGGTCTGGCGACCTTTTTCATCCAAATAGACGATGCGCTGGGTGCTCGAGACGCTGCGCGTAGCCACCTCTGCATCGCGATTCTTGCTGTTGCTTAGGTTCATGCTGCCCATCGTCGGCTCCTTACATCATCCCGAAGTCCATCTCGTCGTCGCTATCGCCTTCTTCGACCACCGTTTCCTCTTCGGGATCGGCAAGCTCGGCCAGGCGCACAAACGAGAGGTTCGCTTTCTGTCCAATCGCCAGCGTTGGCGTTCCTTCGCTGTTTGCCAACAGGAAGCCAACGTTTGGATTGAGTCCACCACGATACGAAAACCCGAACGTGTAGATCGCTCCGGCCCGCAGCTCCTTGAGCAGGTCGTCTGCGCCCATCGGCGGCGTCAGCAGGTACACCGACTTCACGTTGTGCGACAGGTATTCGTCGACGCTGGCTCGCTGTTCGAGTGCGATCGGTGCCGAAAACGAAGACGGAACCGCCGTGAGCGGCTTGCCTTCGGGCGACACTGGTTTAAGCGTCGCACGCGCACAATAGTTGCCGTCGGGATCGACATACTGAAGGGCGCTTCCTCCGCGTCCAACCAGCGTCTTGCCGTCGCTGCCCAAGATGGCGAGCTGACAGGCACGGCTTTGACCGTCGAGCGCCTCCGTGTCGATGTAGCCGTAGAGCTTGTCGCGGTCGAGCTTATCGAGCTGAAACGACAGCTCCGTCTTGCCGTAGCGGAAAACGAGCGGCTTGGCCATGAGTCCTCCGACCGATCACCCAAAGAGCCCGCCCGTTGTCTCCGCCGCAGTCACCATGCATCGCTGTCAGAGGGCCCCTATATGATCAGTAATTTTAGTTTTCGAGGACACGAATTTTACTTCACAAATTCAGGACTTGGGAAGAGGGTTTGTCGCCAAAATGGATCCCTACGCCGCACGTTCCCCCGCACCGAGCGACGGAGATTCAGCGAACCAGACGCGCCGAGCCCATGCCAACGCAACGCAATGTCCAGGCGCAGACCGCGCACGCTGCAGCGGCCCAGCGCGCACAAAATCCCCCGAGTCTGTGCGCCAAAAACAAAAAAGCCCGAAGAGCTGAGCTCTCCGGGCCTAAGTCTTTTGTGCGAAAGGAGGGAGTTGAACCCTCACGAGTGTTACCTCACAGGAACCTGAATCCTGCGCGTCTGCCAATTCCGCCACTTTCGCGAGCGAGGTGAGGAAGTTTCTAGCGTAACGCCCCCCGCTTTGTCAATGCCTAAAATTTCGCTGACTGAGCAGGTTTTTCGCTTTCCCGAGGAGCAGTGCCCGCTCGTTTTGCGAAGGATCTTCCAGCACCGAATCCAGCAGCGCGCGCAGCAGCTCTCCCAGCAGCGGACCTTGCGGCAGTGCAAGCTCGTGCAGCAGATCCTTGCCGCTGACCGCCAAGTCCCCGATCTGTAGCGGCGGACGCTTCGCTCGCTCGTCGAGCACTCGACCAATCAGCAGCGTCAGCCGCGCGACCTGACTGCTGTCACCTTCCGCCTGCGCAAACGCTTGCTGCGTCGCCAGCAGAGCATCCAGCGTCGACGCCGTGTGAGCAGCCATCAGCCGACGCAGGCTTGCACCATGCAGCGGATCGATCCGATCAGGAAAGTCAGGATCGATCGCAGGCGTCGTCAGCAGTGTCGTCAGATGGAGCCGGTCCGCCGATGGAAGCTTCAGTCGCTCGTCCAGCAGCTCACCGAGCGCCTTTGGCACCGTCAGCACCTTTGCGCCCGCAGAAGCCAGCCAGCGTCGCATCGGCCACAGCAGCGCGCCCAGCCGCAGCGGACGAGGCAGCGACTCAATCGCCGCAAACAGAACCTGCGCGTGGTGAACGTCGGTGATCTCGTGCGCAACCTCGGGCAAGACCACCTGGAGCATGTTGCCTTCGTGGCCCCACGACAGGCTCGCGGACTCGTCACTTTGATGCAGCATCAGACGAAGCCCCAGCTGAGGCCGACTGGCCGATAACAGCTTGAGCAGCTCGTCCCGAATGCGCTCGCGACTGACCTTACGCAGCGTCGACAGAGCGCCAGCAAACGCCTCTCGCGTCGACGGTTCGACGACAAACCCCAGCTGGGCCGCAAAGCGAACCGCGCGCATCACCCGCAGGCCATCTTCGGCAAAGCGAGCCACCGGATCTCCGACGGCACGGATTCGCTTTCGCAGCAGATCACCTTGGCCATCAAACGGATCGACCAGCATCTGTCGAACCGGATCCCAGGCGATCGCATTGACGGTGAAGTCTCGACGCCGCAGATCTTCGACCAAGTCCGTAATGAACTCGACGCGATCGGGTCGCCTGCCGTCGGAAAATCCGACCTCGCCGCGAAAGGTGGTGATCTCGATCGGGTGAGGCTTGCCCGACTCACGCTCGCACAGGACGGTGACGGTGCCATGTGCGATTCCCGTCGGAATGACCTTCTTTCGACCGAACACCTCGATCACTTGTTCGGGCTTCGCAGCCGTGGTGAGGTCAAAGTCCTTCGCGCTGTTGTCGCTCGGACTACGCAGCAGATCACGCACCGCACCGCCCACCACATACGCGGGAAAGCCCGCTTCTTGCAGACGACGACAGGCGAGCGTGACCTCTGGAGGAATTCGATGGGTCGGAACCATTTCGCGGCAATGGTGGGGCAAGCGCACAGCCGGGGCAAGCGAACGTCACAATCCAACGCGACTCAGCGACGGAACAAATCGCACCGGGTGCCGAAGCGAGTGATTCCGCGCCGCTCACCTATTGCGCAGGCTCACGCTTGGGAATGAAAAAGTAGAAGGTTGCGCCGTGACCGGGCTCGCTCTGCACACCGATCTCTCCACCGTGGGCTTCGACGATTTCCTTTGCAATCGACAGACCCAGACCGGCTGCGCCGCTGTGATTCCCAGGCACGCGAAAGAACTTGTGAAAGACCTCGCGCTGATAGTCAGGAGCGATTCCTGGTCCCTCATCACGGACCGAAAAGCGAAACCGCGCGGACTCCTCTTCGGCACAGACTGTAACGACCGTACCGACGGGAGAATGACGAATCGCGTTGGCGATCAGGTTCCCAAACACCATGGACAAGCGCTCTGGATCGACCTCTGTTTCCGCAAGAGGAAGTAGCGAAGACTCGATGCGAAGCTGCACCTGCATCTGTTCTGCGTACGCACTTTGCTCTGCGAGCGCTCCTTGTAACAGCTGATGAATCGGAATCCGACTCTTGCGCATCTCCAGTCGTCCCGCTTGGAGCTTTGCCAGATCGAGCAGATCATCAATGAACGCTTGCAGCCGCTCACAGTCTTCACGCGCCGCAAAAAGTAGCTCTGTCTGCTTCTCTGTCAGCGGTCCAGGAAGCTCTTCCAGACACAAGTGAATCGACATCCGCAGTGAAGTCAGCGGCGTTCGGAACTCATGCGCCACCGTCGCTACCAGATCATTTTTCAGCTCATCAAAGCGACGCAGCCTGGTGATGTCTTGCAAGATCACAGCGACTCCTTGCACCGCTCCGCGTTCATCGTAAACAGGAGCCGCGCGCGGAAGCAGATAGCGATCTCCTTCCGCTGTCTGGGTCGCCACCGCTTCCGCAAAGTCACGCGGAACATAGCTTCCTCGACCGGACAGAACGTGCGAGCGCACAGACAAGACCACCGACCGCAGCTGCACCGGAAGCGTCGACAGCGGATCTCCTTCGCTTCGCTCGTCCATTCCGAGCAGCACATCCGCAGGGTGATTGGTGCTCAGAATCCGACCTGACTCATCAAAGAGCAGCACCGGATCGGGCAGACTGTCCATGATCGACTGTGCGGACTGCTGCGCTTGAATCAGCTCTCCCAGCGTACTGCGACGATAACGCCCGAGCTGTTCCGCCATCGTGTTGACGTCTTTGGCAAGCTGCGCAAGCTCATCACCACCTGAAACCTGCGCGCGGGCATCCAGGTCTCCCTTGCCGATCCGACGCACCGCTTGCCCCAGCAACGACAGAGGCCGCACCAGCCGCGTGGTCAGATACGTCGAGGCCAAGATCCCGATTCCCATCGCTGCCAGCGCAGCCAGCATCGTGCTCTGACTCAGCCGCTGCGCAGTCAGCCGAGCGCGCTCACTTTTACGCATCATCGCATCTTGGTTGAGTCCCAACACCTCATCGGCGCACTGCTTCACTTGCAGAAACGCGGGCGCAAGATCCTGAAAGTAGTGCTGACGCAGCGACGAAGAATCATCCAGCGACTGAAACCGCTGAAGCTGATGAAGATAGTGTTCCCACGCGCTCCGCAGCTTGCGCGCAATCTCTGCTTCACCCACTTCCGTGATGTTGGCTTCTTCGATTTGGAGTTCCTGATCGAACCGCTTGCGATGACTGCCGACCTGTTCCCATCCCAGCTTGTGCTGACCTGCGATCACAAACAGTGCGCCACTGTCCATCCGCTCGATCGCTTCCTTCATTCGCTGCGCAGCCAGCACGCTTCGATAGTTGTCTTGCAGGATGTTCTGCGCGCTGTCACCAATCGAAGACACCGTCGCCAGCGCAAACACCGTTAGCACCAGCAGCGCGAGCAACAGGGGAAGCTGACCGAGCAGCAGCTTGCCACGAACAGAGATCGTCATAGTGACTCCTCCTTTGCGCGAAGTGAATCCTGTTCAAGACTGGGTTCACTGATTCGCTCGCTGCTTCCTTCGCTGCTCCGTTCATCAGGAAAGGACACAATGTGCAGATCAAACAGACCGGACTGCTCAATCGCTTGAATCGTAAAGGAGCGACGGAAAAACTGCCAAAACAGAGAGTCCGGTGCGCGTCCAATCACCAGATCACTGACGCCATGCGTGCGCGCAAAGTCGAGCACCATCGCAGCCGGATTTTCTCCGCGTAAGCAGATCACTTCCGCCCCCAGCTCTTTGGCCAGCTCCATGTTCGCCAGCAGGTGTCGCTGCGCCGCTGCATCGATCAGATTGGGCGCTTCCTTTGGCGTTTCCACATACACCACATACCAGTCCGTACTGAGCCGTCCCGCGAGCCGAGAGCTACGTCGCAGCAGCGTCCGTGCATGCGGCGGACTACTGGACAGACAGCACAGCAGCTTTCCTCCCCACGAGCGATGTGAAGACTGACTCTGCGGCTGTTGCTGAGAGCCCGCGCGATCCAGGCTCTCTGCCACTTCACGCAGCGCCAGTTCCCGAAGCTGCGCAAGGTTGCGACTTTGAAAAAAGTGAGCCAGTGCCCACTCGATCTTGTCTTCGCGATAAATCTTGCCACTGCGCAGTCGGTCGAGCAGATCTTCCACCGTCAGATCCAGCGTCACCACTTGATCGGCTTGCTTCAAAAAGGAATCAGGAATCGTCTCGCGAACACGGACTCCGGTTCCGCGCGCAATCACATCGTTGAGACTTTCCAAGTGCTGAATGTTGAACGCGCCGATGACATTGATTCCTGCATCGACAATGTCGATCACATCTTGAAAGCGTCTGTTGTGACGACTTCCTGGCACGTTGGTGTGGGCGATCTCATCGACGATCACAACCTGCGGCGCACGCGCAATGATCGCATCAACATCCATCTCTGTCAGCGTGATGCCGCGATGCGTAACGCTACGCTGCGCAGCCACAGCAAGTCCATCGAGCAGCGCCGCTGTTTCCTTCCGTCCATGCGTTTCGATCGCGCCCAGCAGGACATCCACGCCGCGACGCTTCATCGCGTGCGCTTCTTCCAGCATTCGATAGGTCTTTCCGACGCCCGCAGCAAAGCCCAGGTAGATCTTCAGCCGTCCTCGCCGCGCGCGCTCTACCAGCTCTAAAAAGTCTGACGCACGTCGATCTCGTCGCGAAACTTCACGCACTGTAGTCATCTAAGAACCAGCATCTACCTTCCGACCAAAGCGACGATCAAGCGCCAAGTTCAGCAGCAGCACATTCACACGCGGCTCTCCCAGCACATACAGATCGCGCGACTCTGTTAGCTCGAACACCACAGCGCGGACACGCTCTTGCGACAGACCTCGCGACTTGGCAATGCGCGGAACCTGCCACAGCGCCGCCTGCGGAGACAGGTGCGGATCGAGCCCACTTCCCGACGCGGTCACCAGCTCTACCGGCACGAGCGCAGGCTGATCTGGGTTGTCGCGGGCAAGCTGCGCAAGCGACTTCATCACGCGACTCCGTAACGTCAGGGAAGTCGGTCCCAGGTTCGATCCTGCGGACGCACGGGCATCATATCCAGTCTCTCCTGCCGCCGAGGGTCGTCCCTGAAAATAGTGCGGAGACGAAAAGCGCTGACCGATCAGCAGCGATCCAATCGCCAGTCCTTGATCACTCACCACAAGGCTTCCACCGGCCTGCACCGGAAACAGGATCTGTGCGCTCAGCGTAACCACCAGCGGATAGACAAGACCCAGCAGAAGCAGCGTAACCACCGTCGAGCGGATGGCGTACATGCAGTTCCTTTGCAACATCATCGGACTCCTACACAAGCTGTAGCGCTTGCAAGATCAGATCGATCAGCTTGATTCCAACAAACGGAACGATCACACCACCCAGACCATACACAAGCAGCGATCTCCGTAGCAGCTGCGCGGCCCCCAGCGGACGATAGGACACACCCCGCAGTGCAAGAGGAATCAGCACGATGATGATCAGCGCATTAAACACGACCGCTGACAGGATCGCGCTCTGCGGCGACGCCAGCTTCATGATGTTCAGCGGCGCAATCTGCGGAAGCGCAGGCGCAAACAGCGCAGGCAGAATCGCAAAGTACTTGGCGACATCATTCGCGATCGAAAACGTGGTCAGACAGCCGCGTGTCATCAGGAGCTGCTTTCCCACCTCCACCACTTCCAGCAGCTTGGTCGGATTCGAGTCGAGATCGACCATGTTTCCCGCTTCCTTGGCCGCTTGGGTTCCGCTGTTCATTGCGACTCCCACATCAGCCTGCGCGAGCGCTGGTGCATCGTTTGTCCCATCGCCCGTCATCGCAACCAGCTTGCCTTTTTCCTGCTCTGTCTGAATGAGCCGCAGCTTGGTTTCCGGGGTCGCTTCAGCCAAAAAATCATCGACGCCTGCTTCCGCTGCAATCGCTGCTGCGGTGCGCGGATTGTCTCCCGTGATCATCACGGTGCGGATTCCCATGGCGCGAAAGCGTGCAAAGCGCTCTTTGATTCCGCCCTTCACCACGTCTTTGAGGTGAATCACTCCCAGCACTTGATTTCCGTCGCTGACCGCGAGAGGAGTCCCACCACTTGCGCCGATTCGATCGGCCACCTCATGAAGCGCGGAAGGAATCGTTCCACCGAGCGATTCCACATGCCGACAGATCGCTTCCACCGCTCCTTTGCGAATCACACGAAGTCCGTCATCGCAGCCGCTCATGCGGGTGTGAGCCGAAAACGGAACGAAGTGAATGCCCGCAGCATCGCGACCTCGCAGTCCGTAGCGTTCCTTGGTCAGCACCACAATCGATCTTCCTTCCGGCGTCTCATCCGCTAGGCTCGCCAGCTGCGCGGACTGCGCAAGCTGCGTCACGTCGATCGCACCAAGCGGGATCAGCTCCGTCGCCATTCGGTTTCCCAGCGTGATCGTTCCGGTCTTGTCCAGCAGCAGCGTATCAACATCCCCTGCCGCTTCCACCGCACGTCCGCTCATCGCCAGCACGTTCTTACGCAGCATGCGATCCATTCCGGCAATTCCGATCGCGGACAGCAGTCCCCCAATCGTGGTCGGAATCAGACAGACCAGCAGCGCCACCACCACCGTGGTCGATAGGACAAGCTGACAATAGCGAGCCAGCGGAACCAGCGACACACAAGCAAACAGAAACACCAGCGTCAGTCCGACCAGCAGGATGTGAAGCGCAATCTCATTGGGGGTCTTTTGTCGAGCAGCCCCTTCGACCAGCGCAATCATCCGATCAAGAAACGTCTGTCCGGGATCCGCAGAAATCCGAACCTTGATGTGATCAGACAAGACCTTGGTTCCACCTGTTACGGCGGATCGATCTCCGCCACTTTCTCGAATCACTGGCGCGGACTCTCCGGTGATTGCGGACTCGTCAACGGAAGCGATGCCTTCGATGATCTCGCCATCACCGGGAATCAGCTCGCCAGCGGACACAAGGACGATGTCTCCCTTTCGCAGCGCGGACGCACTGATGGTCTGCTCTTCTCCGTCGAGCCACTTGCGCGCTTTGGTGTCCTTTCGCATCTTGCGCAGGCTGTCTGCTTGCGCTCTTCCGCGTCCTTCCGCCACCGCTTCCGCAAAGTTTGCAAACAGCACGGTGAACCACAGCCACAGACAGACACTGGTTGAAAACCACAGCGGCGACGAAGCAGAACCCGGAATCAGCAGATCGCGCAGCCACAGAATCAGGGTGAGCAGACTGCCGACTTCCACCACAAACATCACGGGATTTTTCGCCATATGCTGTGGCGCAAGCTTGTGCAGACTCGATCGCAGCGCAAACAGGAGCAGCTTCCGATCGAGCACAGAGCGCTCTGGACTGGCCATAGACATCAGAATCCCTTTCCACTGTGAGCGCTCAGGTGTTCCAGGATCGGACCCAGCGACAGCGCCGGAAAGAACGTCAGCGCGCCCAAGATCAGGATCACAAACACCAGCAGCCCAGCAAACAAAACGGTCCCGGTAGGAAACGTTCCCGCGCTTTCTGCCACCGTCTTTTTTCCGACCATCGATCCCGCAATCGCGAGCACAGGAATCAGCATGAAGTAGCGTCCCAGAAACATCGTGATTCCCAGCGTGATGTTCCATGGCATCGTGTTTGTGCCAAGTCCTGCGAATGCCGATCCGTTGTTCCCGGCTCCGCTCGAATAGGCGTACAGAATCTCGGTCAAGCCGTGCGGTCCTGCATTCCCAAGAGCCGACAGAAACGAAGGACTTACCGACGCCCACGCGGACAGACCCAAGATACAGAGCGGAAAGATCAAGACGTACAGCATCGCGAGCGTCATCTCTTTCGCTTCGATCTTTTTCCCCAGATATTCGGGAGTCCGTCCAACCATCAGCCCCGCCACAAAGACCGCCAGCAGCGCAAAGATCAGCATTCCGTACAGTCCTGCGCCAACGCCTCCGAAGATGACTTCGCCCAGCTGAATGTTGACCAGCATCCACAGACCACCCAGCGGGCTGAAGCTGTCGTGCATTGCGTTGACTGCGCCGCACGAAGCTGCCGTTGTCACCGTCGCAAACAGCGCCGATCCAGCGGCTCCGAAGCGGACTTCCTTTCCTTCCAGATTGCCCGCACTGTGATCGATCGGAAGCTGTGAGAGTGCAGCACTTGGCGCATGCTCTGCCACTGTGATCGCGCACAGCGATCCGACAAACAGCAGCATCATCACCGCAAACAACACCCAGCCTTGCTTCTGATCGCGCGCCAGCTTTCCGTAGGTGTACGTCAGCGCAGCGGGAATCGAAAACACCAGCACAAGCTGTAGGAAGTTCGTGAGCGGTGTCGGATTTTCAAACGGATGCGCACTGTTGGCACCGAAAAATCCGCCTCCGTTTGTACCAAGCTGCTTGATCACTTCTTGCGAAGCAACCGGGCCCATCGGAAGGATCTGCGCGACGCCTTCCAAGGGATGAATCTCGACGGCAGAAGAGAAGTTTGCCAGCACTCCTTGCGACACAAACAGAAGCGCAACCGCGAGCGAACTCGGAACCAAGACATAGACCAGTGCGCGAATCAGATCGACCCAGAAGTTGCCAAGTGTTGGACTGTCTCCAGACTCCTTCCTTCGCGTCAGTCCACGCGCCAGCGCCAGCGCAACACCGATTCCCACCGCTGCGGACGTAAAGTTGTGCCAGCCAAGCGCCATCATCTGGGACAGGTGGCTCAGCGTCGATTCTCCGCTATACGACTGCCAGTTGGTGTTGGTGGCAAAGCTCACAGCGGTGTTCCACGCCAGGTCAGGACGGACACTTCCCATTCCCTGCGGATTGAGCGGAAGATGCGGCTGAAGTCGCAAGATCGCGTAGCTGACCAGCACACCCAGCGCACCAAACAGCAGCACAGACAGCGCATACGCTTGCCACGGCTGCTCTTGCAAAGGGTCGACTCCGCACAGCCGCAGCAGAATCCGTTCTAGCCGTCCCAGACTACGCGGCAGGGGCGGAGTCTTCGTCTCAAACACCGCGTACAGATACACGCCAAGCGGCTTGGTCAGCGCAGTCACCACCACCACAAACAGCAGCGCTTGGAGGATTGCTACGTTCATCATGTTCTTTTCCTACAAGCGACTGGGACGCAGCAGTGCGTACAGCAGATACAGCGCGAGCAGCAACGCGAGCAGCCCGCCCAGCAGATACTCGAAGTTCATCGAAACGTCTCTCTTCCTACAGCCTGTCGCAGGCGCGGACATAGGCCCAAGCCAGCGCGAACAGAGCCAGCGTAAGCACAACGAAGATCACATCCAGCACGATGGGTTCACCTTGTGACTGCTGCGAGTTTGCAACCGCTGTGCCTAGATGATCTCCGACGGAAACAGCCGATTCTGATCCTGCATTTTGCAATAGCGCAGAGAGATCCCCATTGCACGATGCAAGCCACCAATGCGCAGGTCAGGAAGGAACTCGGTCAGGAAGGAACTCGGTCAGGAAAGATCATCGGACCTACTGCGGAACGTACGAACCCACAAACGCCGGATCTTCCAGCGCAAGCGGCGTACACTCCTTCGGAGCCGTCTTCGGATTGCAGCGGGCAGGCGCGCCAGAGGGCACAACGAAGCGATAAGGAAAGCCGCTTCCTTCCTCGGGAAAGTCGGTGCTGACAAAGTGCGCGGCGCTCTGGAGCGCAGCCGTGGCGCGACTTGTATCCCCCTTGCGCGCTTCAACGGTGTCGGCATCCGCTCGCGTCCGTACCAAGAAGTTTGCGGCGATCGACTGGCTGATCGCAGCAGCATCCGCGATGGGATCGTTCAGGACAGCGATCGCACCAAACGGATCACTCGGTCGCGAGTCGACAAACAACAGCCTTCCGTTCAAGTCCCGATTGTTGTGGGTGTACGCAGCGCGCGTTGTTCCCATCGCATCGAACGCAAACAGAACCCGACCGCGCAGCAGTCCCAGTTGAGGCCAGCCTCGACTCTTTACCGCATCGGACAGCGAGCTGAAATCGCCACGTACTTCCTCGGGTGTGACAACGCTGGTCTTCGGAAAGACAGACAGAATCTCTCCTTCCAGACTCCCAAAGAAGTCTTCTATCTCGTCGCTGGGAATGCCTGCTTTGGGCTCGATCTGAATGAAAATCGGAAGGTGTCCGGGATACGCTTCCGAAAAGCGCCGAATCTCGCGCAGACAGTCCACAAACCGAGCGCACCGGGTTCCGGTATCCACGTACGGAACGTGAATCACCGACAGTCCGTCGATTGCGTCGTACGACACATCCAGCTCCAGCTGACGGATTCCCAGTCGATCCAGCTGATCATAGAGCGGAGCATGCGTGTACTGCCACGGCTCGACGCGACCTTCGTTTGTGTCGATGTGATAGCTGTTGTGCGTACCTCGAACCTGGATGTGCTGAAGCGCCAGCGTCTGATCCAGCGGATAGGAATAGGCCTTTCCCATCACGGTCTGCGGCGCATTCGCATCCAGCTGGGAACACCCGAAGAGTCCGATCGCAGCGAGTCCAAGCATGCCAAAACGAAGCGTGCGCGTGTACATGTCCGCAAACCTACTACGAAGCAGACTTCAGAACGCAATTCCCTTGTGCATGGACTCGGAGCCAGGGAACAATTGACGCACTGCGCCGACACACCCAGCGATTGGCTGGTTTTAAGTCTCTATGAACAATTCCTTCGCTGTGGACTTTGGCGAGTGCGTCGGCCACTTGGCGCAAGACGGGCAGGACAAACGACAGATCGCGATAGCGTGCGTGCTGCTGCGCGAGTGTGGTTCCGTTCACAAGCTCCATCACGATGTACGCCACGCGCTGATCCGTGATGTCTACGTCCGTGATCTTGACCAAGTTGGGATGATCAAGATGCGCCAGAAGCTGTGCTTCTCTGACAAACCGCGCGAGCGATTCCCGACCGGCATGACTCGACAGCACTTTGGCAGCCAGGTGTCTTTTGTCGATCAGGCGCTCGACTTCATAGACGACTCCCATCGCACCTTGACCGAGCACGCGGATCACTCGGTAGCGCTTGTTGATCGTCTCTCCGCTTGTCAAAAAAGACAGGTTTGCGCGGATTCCTTTGTGATCACTGTCGATCAGCGAATCGACCAGCGCACGCGATCGCGCTTCGATCTGATGACGCAGCTCGGCGTTGAGCAGCTCGATCTCTGCATTGCGTGAGGCCAGCGCGTCCACCTGATCGAGCAGCGCCGTTTTTGCAGTGATCAGATCCATGTGAACCAAGCGGAATCGCCGCACCAAGATGAGTCCCAACATCAGCACGAACAGCCCTTGTCCCAAGTGACTGGACGCGAGGTTTACACGCGGAACGATTCCCACCGCACCGAGTACGTCATACGCAACTGTCATCGTGGCGCAGGTAAATCCCAGTCCAAACAAGCGCGCATCTGCGTCCCCTTTGTAGATGTGATGCACGATCAGAATCAGCGAATAGACCACCGTAAACATCAGCAGAATCTGAAAGGGAAGCAGTGTCTGTAACAGCTTCACCACACCGGTCGCAATCAGCAGCGCCGCACCTGCAACATAGATCAGCATCAATCGAGAGATCAGCCAGCTCAGGCGAAGCGGACCGCGTCCCATCGTGCGCTCCAGATACAGCATCAGACTGGTCACGGCAGAATAAAATGCGAACAGCTCGACGTAGGCAAAGAGCAGCGGAGAGATCGTAAGCTCTCCACGTAGCTTGATCTGACACAGCGTCCACAGTCCGGTTGAAAACGCGAACAGCGCGTAGAACGCGAAGCCTCTGTCGCTGCGCTCATACAGAAACAGCATTCCGACAAACAGACCGACGGCGCACAGCACCACGCCGACCACGACTTTGGCAGCGTCTTTGCGGACCTCGCGGGTCAGGAGTAGAGCGCGCGTTCCGATGCTCGCTTGACCAAACACACCGATGTTGATGTGTTCAGAATAGATCCGCAGCGTCAGCAGCTTGCCGCGATAGTCACCGATGCTGAGCGGACCTTCAGACAGCGACAGATAGTGAACGGGATAGCCCAAAAAGCGACGCGCCTGTTCATCCTGTCCGTCCAGCTGTCCGAACCGATAGATGAGCTGTCCATCCAGATACGCTTCGAAGATTTGATCGACGATCTCTAGTGCCAGCGTCGGATCTGAAACGAGCGGACCTTCCAGCCGCGTGCGCAGCCAGACAAACTGCCTGCCGTTTCGGTTCGGCGGAGTCTTCAGCGCTTGTAGCGGCAACCAGCCTGACAGCGACGGATCGTGCGCCCACAGCAGCACACCTCGGATGTCACGCGGAGAGTCACCGTAGCGATATTCCCACGATCCCTGATAGTCGGACGTCGCAAGCAGCGACGGATTCCGTAGCGGTGCAGGCTCAAGCTCTGGCAGCGAAACAGCGTCTGGCTCACTCGCAAGCGACTTGGGCACAGCCACCGCGCACAGAACCAGCCACAAGACAGCCCACGTCCAGCCCCCAAGCCGCGTCACAAGAATCCCCCAACAGTGGTCGTCATTTTGGCACGGAAGTTGTCGAAAAAATGCCGGTCGGCTCGACGGTCAGAAGGCTCCTGGGAAGGGAAGTGCAGACCGTACTCCGTCTACGTAGGAAGAGCCGTGCCGCTTCCTCACGATGGCCCCGCTCGCGTGGCGGACGGACTGCTCGTGGTATAGTAAGCGCTCTGTCGGAAAGCTGTGTCTTCGCGAGGTGGTAAGCGCCATGGTCCGAACCTGCCTGCGTAACAAAATGCAAGTGAGTCCTCGACGCTGGCTCGTCTATGTTGCGTTGGCGACGCTGCCTTCTCTGACTGGCTGCTCGGGTCGAGATCGCACGCTCAGCGACGTCTGTTCGCCCGATGGATTTTGCTGGCAGCGTCCTGCGCCGCAAGGCAACAACCTGCACGCGCTGTCTGGTCTATCCAGCCGCTACATCTGGGCCGTCGGGGACCACGGAACCATCCTTCATTTCGATGGCAAGCGCTGGACGTCTTCACCGAGCGGAACCGTCGCAGATCTCCACGGCGTCTACAGCATCGGCCAGCGCGATGCCTGGGCCGTCGGAGAAGACGGAACCACGCTTCACCACGACGGCAGCGCTTGGCACAAAGTCGACAGCGGGGTCAAAGATACGCTCCTGGCGACGTGGGGAAGCAGCGCCAGCGACGTCTACATGGTCGGTCGCCAAGGAACGCTCCTGCACTGGGACGGCAAAGCGATCAAGAAAAGCGACACCCTCGGTGAGACCGCTGACCTCGTTGGAATCTACGGCTTCGACAGCAGCGACATCTGGATCGTCGGCCACCAGCGCGTCATTCGTCACTACAACGGCAGCGAGTGGCTTCGCGTCCTCGACTTCGGCTACCACCGAGAATACGGCGCGGTCTTTGGCCATCGTCCACGAGAAGTCTGGCTGGGCGCGGGCTCGTCTTACCGAGCCGAGCTGATGGTGTCCCACAACGGTGGAAATACGTCGCTGTTCGGCAGCCCGAGCGGCAGCGCAGTCCGATCCATCTGGGGCAGCAGCGCAAGCGACATCTGGGCCGGCACCGATCCAGGCAGTCTGTATCGCTTCGACGGAACCAAGTGGTCGCAGCAAAAGGAACAGGTCCGCGCCTCGGCACTGTGGGGCAGCAGCGCAGACGACATCTGGGCCGCAGGCATCGGCGGATCCCTCTCGCACTACGACGGAAAGACCTGGACCGCGCTTTACGACGAAGACCGCCAGCACGTCACCGCCATGTGGTCGCCCAGTCGCAGCGAGGTCTGGATCGTTCAAGGCAGCGCGCTGCTCCGTCACGTCAGCGGCGCCTGGCAGGTCGAAAAGAACGTTCCCGCCATCAGCGGCGCTCCGGCGCTGGTTGGATCGTCGCCCAAAGATGTGTGGGCCGTCGGACCCAGAGAGCGCGTCTCTCACTTCAACGGCAAGACCTGGACCGAGACCAACCTGGCGCGACGCGGTGCCCAAGCCCTGACCGCCGCGTGGAACAGCAGCGCGAGCGACATCTGGGCTGTCGGACTACAAGGAACCATCGCGCACTACACCGGTCGAGAGTGGGCCGTCATCAGCAAGCCCACCACCGAGTCCCTGTACGCGGTTCATGGCAGCTCTCCGCGCGACATCTGGGCCGTCGGTGATCACGGTGAATCCATTCACTACGACGGTGAGCAGTGGGGCAGCATCACAACCGGTGAGAGCGTGACCTTGCTTTCCGTCTCCAGCTGCGGATCGAGCAACGCCTGGGCCGTCGGCCAAAAGGGAACCATCCTGCACTGGGACGGCGCGCGCTGGAGCAAGTCCAAAGTCGACACCACCGCCACCCTACGCAGCGTCCTGTGCTTGCGCGAAAACGAAGCATGGATCGTCGGAGACAAAGGTCTTACGCTTCGCTTCGATGGCACCAGCTGGCAGACCATCGACAGCGGCACCGAGGCAAGCCTGACCCGCATCCTGTTCGACGGACGCCGACTGTGGATTGGTGGCAGCCACGGCGCGATCTTGGTTCGTCGCTGAGCCTGCTCACCAACCGACGCTGGACGCTACAGCACTTTGTACATCTGGAGCAGATCGTCGCCGGGCTTGTAAAAGTCGGTCAGACGACAGACCACGGGATAGCCCGCACGCTCGTAGAAGCGATGCGCGGACTCGTAGCCTGACGTACTGCTCGTCTCGACGCGAACTTGCTTGCCGCCGCGCTGCCGAATGTCCGCTTCCATTTCCTGACACAGCTTGTGCGCGACGCCTTGACGACGAACCTTCAGATCGGTCGCAATCCAGTACAGATCCCAGCTCGCTTGCGTCATCGGAATGTGGCCGTAGCAGACGTAGCCGACGATCTGCTCATCCAGCTCGGCAATCAAGATGAGATACGGATCGGGATCGCCTTGCGGATCGAGCGCTCCGTCGACAAGCTCCTCTGCGATCTCGACTTCTTCTTCGGAAAAGACACCCGCGCCCGACACCATCGCGAGCAGCGGCTCACGATCAGATGGCTGAACGGATCGGACGGACACGCTGCTTGAGGGGAAGCTGCTCACTGGCGAACCTTTCTTTGGCCGACACGCCGATCGTCTCGATCACTTGGTCGTACGGAATCCCAGCCGCACGCGCAGCCTTGGCGAGTCCAGCACCGTCGGACAGATCGCAGTTTGGATTGACCTCTAGCACATACGGCGTTCCGTCTTTGGCCAGGCGCAGATCGATGCGGCCATAGTCGGTCACCCCGAGCGCAGTGAAGCACTGACGAGCCACGCTCAAGACGCGATCGGTGACAGCAGGACTCAGTCCAACAGCAACCATCGACGTCGGTGCGTAGTGATAATCGGGCGAGTTTTTGTCCCACTTGCAGTCGTAGGTCACGATCCGAGGCACTTCCGGCGGCATGCTCGACATATCCAGCTCGGCAATCGGCAGCAGTCGATCGCCCAGCATCGAGACGTACAGCTCGCGTCCGTCGATGTACTGCTCGACGAGGAGCTTGCGCCCCGGAAACTGCTCACGCATCGTCTTGAGCTGCCGACGCAGTCCATCGTCGTCGAACACCACCGAGTTGAACGTCAGCCCAAGCGAGCCATCTTCCGCAAGCAGCTTCACAATCGCCGGATAACCGACCCCCGACACCGCCGCGACATCGGACACTCTGGATCGCGCCACACCGTCGAGCACAGCCCAGCGCGGAGTCTGGAGTCCTTCCGCTTTCAGGATCTGCTTGGCGCGCTGCTTGTTGCCACACAGCGCGATCGTCATCGCCCCAGAGCCGGTAAACGGAACGTCGAACAGCTCAAGCAGCGACGGAACCACCTTTTCGTGCAGCCCAAGCTGCGCCAGCGATTCCACCAGGTTGAACACCAGATCGGGAGGATCCTCTCGCAGTCGCCCCAGCAGGTCTGCCAGGTCATCGCGATCGATTCCCATCACGTCGACAAAGTGATCGTGCGTGACCAGCGCGCGCGACACATCGTGGGCCTGATTGACAACATCCAAGCGCGATTCATGGCCCAGCACTTCGTCGCTGTTATCGGGAAAATCGACGTTGTGCAGCACCAAGACGCGCTGCTCATGAAACGGGCTGGAAGATTCGCTGGTCCGAGTGGAAGGTTCGCCAGGGTCGTCGGGCATGGGCGGACATATTAACAACCTGCGCCCCGTTTGAGCCAGGGGCAGCAGCACTTTTTACGCAACGATTCCGTCGACCTACAGCGGACGCAAGCAAACCGGCTGGTCATACAGCGCGCCGCCTTCTCCCAGATCTGTGGTCGTCGCCGCCACCAGCGCATTGGCACACTGTCCGCTGCGCAGGTGTCCACCTTTCGCAATCAGCGCAACGTCTCGTCGCTGCGCCGGATCATGTCGAACCACCACCTGCATCGCCGCAATCGCCGATTGAAGCAGTCCGGTCCCACCATCGGGAATTCCAGCCGCGGCGTCGGGATGCACCGTCAGCTCTGCCAAGCCCTTGGGCGGCCTCGCCCACTGCGACGACTGCGAGCGCTCTGTCGACAGCGCCATCAGCAGCAGCGGAAAGTCTGCATCGGGCAGCGCGGGCGCAGGCGGAGCCGCGTGAATCAGGTTCACTCGCCCCGACGGTGTCGCAAACTTTCGATCGGAAAAGATCACCTGCGGCGCAAGCGGATTCCGCACCGGACCTTGTTCCAGCGTCTCGACGGTGATTCCATGTGGACCCAGCTTTTCAGCCATCATCCGCTGCTTCCACTGTCGCGCCGTTCCTGCCACCACATCCGCCAGTCCGACCCGCGACGCCAGCGCTTGAATGATCTCCAGATCACTGCGCACTCCGTCGGGAGGCGGCACCACCGGACGCGAAACCGCCAGATAGTGATGACCATACGAGCCGAGCAGATCATCGCTTTCGAGCAGCGTTGTCGTCGGCAGCACAACGTGCGCAAGCTCCGCTGTATCGGTCAGCAGATGATCACAGACAATCACCAGTTCCCGCGAGCGCAGCGCCGACACCGTCGTGTGTGACTCGGGCAGCATCGTCACCGGATTGCCTGCCGTCACCCACACCGCACGAATCGGCGGATCATCCATCGAAAGGATCTCGCGTCCAAACAGCGGCTCGCTGACCGTGCGCGGCGCCAGTCCCTTCACAAACGACGAGTCATACGCACCCCGACGCTTGAAGTAAAACGACGAGCCACCGCCGGGAACGCCCAGGTTTCCCGTCACCGCCACCAGCGCATCGAGCGCACGCACAATCGCCGCACCGTTGCGCCTGCGACCCATTCCCCAGCCGACCAGGATCGTCGCGGGCTTGTCTTGACCGAGCGCATCGGCAATCCGCTCTGCCGCCGCCCAATCGACATCCGCTTCGTGCAGCCAGTCGGACAGCGAACGAGAAAACGCCTGGGCGCGAAACGCCGAGAGATGATCGCAATACGACGACGCGTCGGGATCGATCTGGCTGCGCGAAAACAGAAGCTGCGCCACCGCCATCGCCAGCGCAAAGTCCCCGCCGGGACGCACCTGAATGAAGTGATCCGCGAGGCTCACCGACTTGTGACGCACCGGATCAATCAGCAGCACCTGCGCACCGCGCCGTCGGCACTCTTTGATCACCGGCAGAAGATGCGGCGACGACACGCACGGATTTTTGCCCCACAGAAGGATGCTGCGCGCGTTATATAAGTCGAAGAAGTCGCTCGAGTCTTCCACGCCGAAGTCGGTGAGCTGCGCTTCGTCGCCCGCCCCCGAGCAGATGTCGCCGCGCTTGACCGTCACCGGACCGAACCGCTCAAAGAACAGATCGACGACCGCGCCCATCATCCCGAGCGTTCCGCCCGATCGATAATAGAAAATCGACGACGGACCGGACTCCTGACGAATCCGCACAAGCTCTGCCGCGACGAAGTCCAGCGCTTCATCCCACGACACTGGCAGCAGCTTGCCACTGTGCTTGCTGCGCAGAAGCGGCGACGTCAGACGCTCTCCGCTGTACTGCGTGTCCAGAAAGTGATTCGTCCGATAGCACAAAAAGCCCTGCGTGATCGGATGCTCGGGGTCTCCGGCGATGCGCGTGATGCGGCCTTCTTCGACGGTGGCAACAATGCTGCATGCATCGGGACAGTCGCGATTGCAGGTGGTCTTGACCTGGCTTTTCACTTGTACGCTCCTGGAACATGAGGCGCGGGACGACGACCCAGCTGCGGACCGCGTCGTCTGCGATCCAGCACCGGAGTCTGTCCTGCGACATAGCGATAGCGCTGCGGATCAGAATGCACAACCGGCGCGTCGGCGCACAGCTCTTCATACAGCGCGCGCGACACCTTCCGCTTTTCGTAGATGAGCTGCTGCCAGATCTGCTGCTCTCTTTCTTCCGCTTCGTCGAGAGAATCGAGCGAAAAGGCCGCATCCGCCGACAGAGCCCGCTTGCCCAAGATGCCTGCCCCGTCGCGCGGAATCCCCTCCGCCGCCAGCTTGCGGAACACATCGCGTCCAAAGCGGTCGTAGTACAAGATGGTATGCGCCGTCGACAGCGCGCCCGCCCACGGATAGTGACGCAGCCAGTACGCAGCCGAAACCTCGTCGAGCGCAGCATCAACCCGCGCGTGATCATGCGGACGCTTGGCACGCTTCTTTTCGGTAAAGAACAGCCCCGTCGCCAGCTCGTCCCCTTCCAGCGAAAAGACTTCCGACAGACCGAACGACGACGGCTCTTGCGCCACCCGCGCGCCGTGCGTCAGACCGAATCGTCCGACGATAAACAGCGCGACATCGTCCTGCTCTTCTTGCAAAAAATGCAGCGTCGACAGCGCTTCATCGCGCGTCTCTGTTGGAAAGTCGGTAAAGCACATCGCTTCGACGGCAATGCTGCTATCTGCCAGCCGATCGATCACATCACGCACGACCTCAATCGGCTGTCCTTTGTCGATCAGCTTGAGCACACGCGGCGCAGCCGACTCAACCCCGAGCGCGCACGCCACCGCACCACCGCGACGAAGAACCTCGGCACGCTCTTGGGTCAGATAGCGCTCTGGCTTCAGATCCGTCGCCCAGCGCAGCGGCGGATCGTGATCGACCAGCGCTTCCGCAAACTTGAGCAGCGTCTTGGGAGCCACCGAGTCCTGCGACAGATAGAAGTAGCGCGTTCCGTACTTGTGCGACAGCGCCGACAGATGAGACACCGCAGCCTCGACAGTACGCTCGCGATAGGCAGCGGTTCCTACTTCCGCCAGACCATAGTGACAGAACGTACAGCGACCCCAGTAACAGCCGCGCGTCGGATCGTAGGGAAGCACAAGCTGCGGCGACAGATAGCGCGACAGCGGCAGTCCATCAAAGTCAGGAGCCGGCAGCGCCCGCAGATCTTCCATGCCATGTCCCGACTGATAGCTCGCGCCTCCTGCTTCGTCGCGCAGCACCAGGTTCGGAACGTCTCGCAGCGGACTGCCCGCATCAAGCGATTCCAACAGTCGCAGCAGCGTATGTTCCCCCTCAAACACCACCGCCGAGTCGAGCGGACCGAGCGCATAGCGAAGCCGCGCTCCTTTTAGCCGAATGAACAGCTGCGTAAAGCCCGGTCCTCCCGCCGTGATGTGAAGGTGCGGAAGCGCCGCCTTTAAGCGATATGCAAACGCATACGCAATCTGCAGCTGACCCGGAAAGCACGCCGACAGTCCGACGACATCGATCTTCTCTTCAACAAGCCTCGGAACCAGCGTCTGTTCGACATACTCCGCAAACGGATCGCGCTCTTCTGCATCGGCCTGCACATCTGCCATCGTCAGCAGCGAAAACGGAGTCCGGTACGACGTAAAGTCCACTTGCAGCGGTCCATACGCTGCGGAAATCGCGCGCTGCGCCGCTTCAATCGTCGCCACCGCCGCGCCATAGGACAGCGGATCAAAGAAGCGAACCGGATCGCGCAAGATCGCCTTCGCTTCCAAGATTCCCGACGGAACCGCTGCGGCATCACCGCGCGCCCGCCACAGCGATCCGTACTGAAGCTGCTCGCAATGGGACAGTGACTTGCGCTGCTCTAGCTCTGCCAGCCGTCGCTCCAGCCGATCCGCCACCGATTGCAAGCGATCCGGCGTCAGCAGATCGTCCCAGGCTTCGATGTTTGCATCGATCGGAACCACGGTCCGTCCGTGACTCCGTAAAAAGCCAGTCAGCATCGGAATCGCCAGATACGGCGCGGTGGGATCGCACGACGGAGGATAGATAAGCGCGAGCTTGTGAGCCATGAAGTTGGTCGCGATCTTCGCCAAGCCGACGGCGAAGTCAAAGCCCTTTTCCATACATTCACGCTGCTGTGGGGCGCACTAGGGAGGACTCTGTAAGCCTACCGAAACGGACTCCCTACGCCTTCCCTTTCCGCTGTTTCGATCACAAGTGCGCATTCACTTTTTTCAGATCTCACAGACCGAACCATCGCGCACAAAATGTCCATTTTATCGTCGGGAATCAAGCTTCCCAGAAGCAAGACCGAAAGCGACTCTGCTCACCACAGCGGAAGACTCCGAAACGCATGAAAAAGACACTGCTTTTTGTCGTAGCGACTCTTTACCGGCGCGATTTCAAAGTGGTACGATCGGAATGCGAACATGCGTACACATATCTCCTCCCCCCGTCTAGTACACACAGCACTCCTTTCCTTGGCGCTGGGTCTGGCTCCGCTTGTGAGCCCGGCCTTCGCAGCACCGCCAGCGCAGAGCGCATTTGTCGTGACTGCGCCGTGGGCTCTTGAAGGGAATTACCGTCCGCAGAGCGAAGGACCACCCCCGAAGTGGCAGCCACCCGCGCTGTCGCAAGCTGCGCCGCCCGCACCGCTTTCGGATGCCGAGCGCAAGATCGTGCTGGCGACCCAGAGCGAAAAGCTACCGGAGCCAACCTGGGCGCGCTTTGTGATGTCCAATGAGTGGCGTCACGACGTGGTGTTTCCCAAGCTCTCGCAGCTGGGCGGAGTCTACGTTGGCGTCGCAACGGATCAGAACTACACCATGGCCGCAGCCGCGCGCGCGCAGCTGATTGTCACCATGGATTACGATTCGGATGTGGTGTACACGCACCGCATTTATCATCACTTCATCAGTGCGTCACCGACGGCAGATGAGCTTCGTTCCTACTATCAGGAAGCCAACGTCGGAAAAGCCACCGCGCTGCTACAGAGCGTTGCCCACAGTCCGCAAGAAGCCGCGCAGCTTGTGAAGATCTATCAGCGCTACCGTCAGCGCTTGGCCATGTATCTGCATCAAGTTGCGCACGTTCGCGTAGGAGATCGTCATCCCACTTGGCTGGGCGATCCGGCTGCGTATTCCTACATTCGCGCGATGGTGCAAGGTGGTCGCGTGATGGCGGTTCAGGGAGATCTGAACGGTACTGTCGCGCTGCGAAGCATCGGAGACACGGCACGAGCGCTCGGTCTGCCCGTGCGCGTGGTCTATACATCAAACGCAGAAGGATTCTTCCGTTATACCCAGGCGTTCAAGGACAACCTGTCGTCGCTGCCGCATGATGAAAAGACCGTCGTGCTGCGAACGTATAAGCGCGGAATGTACGCCCCAGAAGGAGACCTGTGGCACTACAACTTGCACAAGATGGATGACTTCCTTTCGCGGATTGCGACCCCCGGATATCCAACCGTTGCGGCGGTGATGACCGACATTCGCACCTCGCCAGTGGGACGCAAGCAGGTCGAAACCATCGGTGTTTCCTACTACGATGAGCGGATTCCTAAGACCCAGCAGGGATCGGCCAAGACCGCCACCGCCAAGCCCGTGCCAGCGCAGACTCCGAGTGGAACCGAAAAATCAAGCGGTCCTCTCGCGGTTCGGATGTAGACTCGCACTACATTCACAGCCGAATCGAGAGGGTGTCATGGCGACGCTGCCCAAAGGCCCAAGCAAGCTGGCGATGATCCGGATGATGTTTGATCTGTCGTACACGCTGGCAGACATGGCCCGCGATTACGGCGATCCGCTGACGATGCCGAGCGCATTCGGTCCAATGGTCATCACGATCGCGCCGGAAGGAAACAAAGAGATCTTCACCGCCGATCCAGAGCTGTTTACGGCCTCTGCGGCGGACTCCTTTGGGCGGGTGATTCGGACCTCTGTGCTCGTCACAAGCGGCGCGCAGCACAAGCGTCAGCGCAAGCTCCTGGCGCCCCCTTTTCATGGTCAGCGCATGCGCAGCTATGGAACCGTGATGCGCAACGCAGCGACGGAATGGGCGCTCAGACTGGCCCCCGGAAATCCGTTTGCGATGATCTACACAACGCAAGCGATCACGCTGGATGTGATCATCGAAGCGGTGTTTGGCGTCGATCAGAACGAACGAGTCGAGCAGTTTCGCACCGATCTGCTGGAGCTGCTTGGCTCGTTTTCTCCGCTGATTTTTTTGCGTCCCCTTCAGCATGAGTTTGGCGGAATCGGACCCTGGGCGCGCTTTCAAAAAGTCTTCCGCAGGCTGGAAGAACATGTGGTTGCACTGACCACGGAGCGACGGAAGAGCCAAGAATCCAAAGAAGACATCTTGTCCCTTCTGCTCTGCGCGCAAGATGACGAAGGACAGAGTCTGTCCGATCAAGAGATCCTCGATCAGCTGCTCACGGTGGTGTTTGCGGGACACGAAACCACTGCCGTGATGCTCGCGTGGGCGTTTTATCTTCTGCACAAATATCCAGACAAGCTCGACAAGCTGCATCAGGAAATCGATGCGCATCCGCTGGATCTGGAAGCCGATGCGATTGCCAAGCTTCCGTATCTGGAAGCGGTGATAAACGAAACGCTGCGGCTGTATCCGCCGATTCATGTGATTCACCGCAGGCTGGCACAGCCGATGAAGCTGATGGGATACGATCTTCCCGCCGGAGTTGTCGTCGCAGCGGGAGCCTACGCAACCCACCGACTCCCTTCGATCTATCCAGAGCCAGAGCAGTTTGTCCCAGAGCGCTTCATCGGAAAGACCTATTCTCCGTTCGAGTTTCTTCCCTGGGGCGGTGGTGCCAGACGCTGCTTGGGTGCCGCGTTTGCGATGTATGAGATGAAGATCGTGCTGTTTACGATCCTCAAGCAGTGTCGCTTTGCGCTGCTGGAGACCGAAGAAGTCAAGCTGACACACCGCGCTGGCACCGTCGGTCCCAAGGGCGGAATCCGCATGATGCTTCAGCGATAACGCGCACCAAGGCGCACCGCGTCATAAAGTCTGGCTGTAGCTTGATGTGGTCTTGCTGATATGCTCGCGCCATGGCTAGTTCCGCCCTGGTCGTCATCGGCAATGAGATCTTGTCCGGCAAGATCATCGACACCAACACTCCGTTTCTGATCACTGAGCTGCGCAGCTTGGGAGTCCGCTTGGCCGAGATCGTGGTCGTTCCCGATGAAGTCGAGCGCATTGCAGAGGTCGTCTCTCGCGTCGCTGCGCGCAATGACTCTGTCTTCACCTCGGGCGGAGTCGGTCCCACCCATGACGATGTCACAATGGAAGGAATCGCTGCGGCGTTTTCCGTTCCGGTGATTCGTCATCCACGCTTGGAAACGCTGCTGCGCGGCTATTACGAGCATCAGAACCTGCCGCTCGCAGCGCGCAACCTTCGCATGGCCGACGTTCCGCAAGGAGCCGAGCTGATCGACGGACCGGATCTGCGCTGGCCGGTTGTGCAAATGCAAAATGTCTTCATCTTGCCGGGAATTCCAGAGATCTTCCGTCGCAAGTTTGCCGCCATCCGCGAGCGCTTCCGCGACGCACCGTTTGTCCTGCGCAAGATCTACGTTCGCTGTGAAGAGGGTCCGATTGCCGATCCGCTGGAAGACGTCGCCAAGCGATTCCCACAGGTCGCGATCGGCTCCTATCCGCGCATGCAGCCTGCCGAAGACGGACATCGCGTCCTGCTTACCCTGGAAGGAAAAGACGCGCTCATTGTGCAAGCTGCCGTCGATGATCTGCTCAGCACGATCGCTCCGCATGTGGTCACAACCAGCTAGCGTTAGGAATCCATCCTCATGAGCCTTGCTGCGGACTCTGCGCCCTCCCCTTCGTCCGATTCCTCTTCCCACGACCTGGCTTCTGCATCGTCACAGCCCGCGCTGAAAAAGTTCTTGCGACCGCTGCACTTGTGGGCGATTGCCGTCGGACTCGTGATCTCTGGAGACTACTTTGGCTGGAACTTCGGACTGAAGGAAACCAGTCCGTTTGGCATGCTGATCGCGGTGCTGTTTGTCACCGTGATGTATGTCTGTTTCATCTTCAGCTACACCGAGCTGTCGACGGCGATTCCGCACTCTGGAGGTCCGTATGCCTTCGCACGACGCGCGCTAGGACCCTTTGGCGGACTGTTTGCGGGCTTTGCAACACTGCTCGAGTTCGTGTTCGCACCACCCGCGATTGCGCTGGCCATTGGATCGTATGTTCACTTTCGGATGCCGATGCTTGGCAAGATCCAAGTCGCGGTCCTGATGTATGTCGTGTTCGCGGCGCTAAACTGCTGGGGCGTCGAGCTGGCCGTGACGTTCGAGCTGTTTGTGACCGGACTTGCGGTGTTTGAGCTGCTGCTGTTTTTCGGAATCTGCGGACCGCATGTGAAGCTGTCCTATCTGCTGACGACACCGCTGATTCCCAAAGGAATCCCAAGCATCTTTGCCGCGCTTCCGTTTGCCATCTGGTTCTATCTGGCGCTGGAAGGGGTTGCGATGTCAGCGGAAGAAGTCGTCTGTCCTGCGCGCGACATTCCGCGCGGCTACATCGCAGGACTGTGTACGCTCGTGATCTTGGCACTGGGAACGCTCATCTGTACAAGTGGGGTTACGTCGACGGAAAACCTCACACAAGATGAGTCCCCCTTGCCGCGCGCGATGGCCACCGTGCTGCATCAAGATCATGTCCTGACCCACTTGATGGTCTACATCGGATTGTTCGGACTTGTCGCTTCGTTTCACGGAATCATGATGGGCTATTCTCGCCAGGTGTTTGCGCTGTCACGTGGTGGCTATCTGCCTGCGTTTCTGTCCCATCTGCATCCGAAACGGAAGACGCCGATCTGGGCGGTGATTGTGCCCGGATTCATCGGTCTGCTGGTGGTTCTCCTCGACAAAACCGAGCAAGCGATCAGTCTGTCTGCGATCGGAGCCACGCTGCTTTACGTGGTGTCGATGGTGTCTCTGCTTGTGCTGCGCAAGCGAGAGCCGCAGCTTGCCAGGCCGTTTCGCGCACCGCTCTATCCGATCTTTCCGCTGACTGCGCTGGGTCTGGCTTCGGTCTGCTTCATCGCAGTGCTGCGCAGTCAACCACGGCTCGGAATGCTGACTGCGGTGCTGTTTGGTCTGTGTACGCTGTACTATCAAAAAGTGGCTCGGCACCGCGTGCTTTCGACGGAGACCATTCCGTAAATGCAAGCTCTTTGCATTGTTACGTGAAGAAATCTCTTTTCGCTTTTCGCAAGCTATGGCCTGCTTGCGCGGCTCTTCACACAAGCTCACAAGGTAGAAACCGATGAAACCTGTTGTCATCACTGAACAGACCCTGGAACAGACCCTGACCAAGCCCGGCATCGTCATCCTGGACTTCTGGGCTCCGTGGTGTGGTCCGTGTCGTTCCTTTGCGCCGATCTTTGAAGCCGCAGCCGAGCGTCACAGCGATGTGGTCTTTGGCAAAGTGAACACCGATGAAGAACAAGAGCTGGCTGGTTCCTTTGGCATCAGCTCGATTCCTACCGTGATGGTCTTCCGCGACGGAATCGGACTGTTTCAGCAACCAGGAATGCTGTCCGCACCAGCGCTCGACAAGCTGCTCGAGCAAGTGCGCGCGCTCAACATGGATGAAGTCCGCAAGGAAGTGGAAGCACAAAGCAAGGAACAAGCAGAGTAGCCCTCCGTTCGCTTTCCTTCTGCACTCCGTTCACGCTCCTTCTGCACTCCCTTCGCTTTCCTTCTGCACTCCCTTCGCCTTCCTTTCGCCGTCCGGCTGCGACTCCTACCTTTTCGCAGAGTCCACTTCATCGGCTCCGGCTTGACCGCATCCGCGACGAAGAACCCATGTGATTGCCCTAGCTGCGGTTCGACCAGGTCTGCTATGCTCACTCTGATTAGAAGCGTCTTACGTACCCTGGCGGAACCTAGAACATGAACACGCCCGTCACTGCGCACAGCGAGCCACAGGCTCCACTTGACCTCGTGGACCAGCGGATCGGCAAATATCGCGTCGTGCGCAAGCTCGGCGAAGGCGGAATGGGCAGCGTGTTTGAAGCCGTTCACGTCGAGATCGGACAGCGCGCGGCGGTCAAGCTGCTCAAGCCCGAGCTGTCGAGTGAGCCCAAGCATGTGCAGCGCTTCTTCGACGAAGCGAAGCTGCTTAGCATGGTCAACCATCCGGGACTCATCAAGATCTACGACTTTGATCGCACGGCAGCGGGCCAGGTCTACATCGTGATGGAGCTGCTGGAGGGCGAGACGCTGTGGTCGCGCTTTGAAAAGCATCAACAGGGTCAGCCCGTCGGGATGCCACAGGAAGAAGTTGCGCGGGTGGTGCGCCAAGTGGCGTCGGCGCTCGATGCAGTGCATCAGCGCGGCATCATCCACAGGGACCTAAAACCTGAAAACATCTTCATCGTCAAAGACAGCGAGGCAGCGGGCGGTGAGCGGGCAAAGATCCTCGACTTTGGCATCGCGCGACTGGAAGACCCAAGCGGCGAGGGACGACGAACCACCGCCGGAGTCGCGATCGGCACGCCGACGTACATGGCCCCCGAGCAGTGCGAGGGCAGCACCACCATCAATGACCGCGTCGACGTCTATGCGCTGGGCGTTATGAGCTTCGAGCTGCTGACGGGAGCGCCACCGTTTGTGTCGGACTCGATGGCTGCGGTGCTGCGGATGCACATTGTCCGTCCTCCACCGCCGCTGCCTGCGAACATTCCGACGGAGCTTGCAGCGCTCATCACGCAGATGCTGGGCAAAGAGGCCAAAGAGCGCCCGAGCATGGCCGAGGTGGTCACGCGGCTTGAGGGGCTGTTTGGTGGACGCGCATCGTCGACGGCACTGCCGAAGCTGACGAAGCGTCCAGGGATGACGATCAGTCCAGCCGTGATCGGGGCGGTGGCGACGCTGCTGGTCTTGGGAATCGGTGGTCTGCTGCTGACGCTGCTGGGACGGAAGCCGGTTACGCCCGTCGCACCGCCGAAGGTGACAAGCACAAAAGCGGTCGAGCCCTCGCCACCCAAACAAGATCCTGTCGTCGAGCCAGCAAAGTCCCGCGAGCCGGTTGAGCCGATCAAGGAATCGACCACCAAGCCCGTCGCTGCAACCGGACCCAGTGGCAAAGGCACCAAGTCCAGGAAAAGCGACAAGGGCGACGGCAACGTGATGGTGTTCGAGACGAAAAAGAAGCCGAAGAAAGGGAATGCGCAGTGAGCTTGCTTTGGAAGCGGTCGTCGCTCCTCGCCTGGTTGACGAGGACAGGCTGTGGAGCGCTTTTGGTGGCGTCGCTGAGCAGTGGCGTTGCGAATGCTGGACCGCAGGACACGCACGAGCCTGCACCGCAGACCAGTCCGGGCCCTGCGATTCCTAGCGAGTTTTGCACCAAGCCCACCGCGAAGGCTGGCGCGTCGGACAAGAGCGCACAAAAGAGCGCGCGCGCGTTCCTTCTTTCAGCGAAAAAAGCCTACGACGAAAACAACTACCTGGAATCGGCCAAGGCGCTTCAGAAGGCCTATGAAACCAGTCCGCAGGTCGAGACGCTGTTCAACCTGGCGCAGACCTGTCGAGAAGGCAGCGCAACCCGCGCGGCGCTCAAGCTATACGAAGAAGTCCTGGCGAGTGACCCCGACGACAACATCGCAGCCGAGTGCAAGCGTCACATTCCGACGCTGAAGGTCGAAGCGGCGGCGCAGCTCGACAAGCAGGCCAAAGAGCAGCTGGCGCAAAAGGACACAGCCAAAGCGCAGGCGCTGGCCGAAGAAGCGTTCAAGCTCGACGGAAAGCCGCTCTATGTGTTTCACCTGGCCGAAGCGCAGCGAATCGGCGGACAACACCGCGAAGCGATCCTGTCGTACGAGCGCTACCTGAACTTGGCGACGGGAGAAGAGCGTCAGCCGGAAGTACTCGGTCACTTGTCGCACCTGCGGGCGATGGATGAAGAGCGACGCGCCGAGGAGCACACCCGAGCCGGTGAACATACCCAAGCGATGGCCGCGTGGCAGGCTGCGTATCGCTCGGAACCTCGTCCGATTTACACCTTCCGCATCGCCGAGTCTGCCCGTCAAGCGGGATCGACCGGCGAAGCGATTGCGTCGTATCAGCGCTTTCTGCGTGACACCCATCCGCCCGACTATTCGACGGAACGAAAGAGCGCAGAAGACAACCTCCCGCAGCTTCAAAAAGAGCTTCAGGACCAAAAGAAGCCCATCTACAAGCGCTGGTGGTTCTGGACCATCATCGGAGGCGCCGCCGCCGGTATCGGAGCCGGAATCGCCGCCGGAGTCATCGCGGGACAGA